>Ga0256405_10001051_pt1 | contig 81380 bp, 59 predicted proteins | sample RumenRJG_02DNA_FD_189096 | JGI IMG/M metagenome (GOLD analysis project Ga0256405, IMG submission 189096) | Bovine rumen microbial communities from Lethbridge, Alberta, Canada - RJG_02 | ecosystem: Host-associated > Mammals > Digestive system > Stomach > Rumen | place: Canada: Alberta... | reverse complement strand
TAGTAGGATTGCAGAAATCAAATGGCACACGGAGCAGCTCGTTCAACTTAGCAGTATGTTGGTTAACACCCTCTATCTTTCTTGTCTTGTCTGATATGCCAATTGCCAACATACCACCGTCTGCATTGGCCATCGCCACGATGGGGATAGCCAGTGCTTTCGGATCGATTTGTATGCTCTTCAGGTCAAACGTCTGACCTTCTTTCCCTGTCCTTATTTCTTCTATTGTCATCATTTGCGTGCAAAGTTATAACAAAAACTTCAAATTACTATACCTTATTATATATAGTTAACCATTGGCATAAGTTATCCTATCAAGTCAATGACGCTCTTAAGAGTTTCGTCTTCTATGTTTCGATAACGCTTGAAAGCTCTTGAACCATCCACATGGCCGCTCATCTTTCCAATCAGGTTAGGATCGCTCACTTTGAAGTAAGCATTTCCGATAAAAGTACGACGGGCCAAGTGACTTGATGCAACAGTGTCAATAGGGACCAATTCGTTTTCTCCAGTCTTAGCGTTACGGATAATAACATTGCGTGTGATACCTGCCAATTTGAAAATCTTTTTGATGGCAATATTGTATTTCTGGGCAGTGATGAAAGGGAAGAGTAGTCCGTTTGTGCAGACTCCTTCGTATTTCTTTACCAATTCAAGAGCCTTGGGATGCAGGGGAACACGCGCTTGCATGGATTGTTCGCCATTGTCCTTTGTCTTGTGTGGTGTATACACCAGAATACCATCTATGATATTCCCTGGCCCTAACGTCAAGAGGTCACCAACGCGGCAACCAACAAAACACTGGAAGATAAAAATGTCCCTTTGTATGCCATAGCCTGCAAGGTTGGTCTTGTCGATACCTTTTCTTTCTTCCTCTGACATATTCTCGTATGCAGCGACAAAGTCCGTCTCTGCTATCTTGTTTCTTTCCTCTATAGTAATATAATATGGAGTACCAACCTTTTCTGTTCCGAGGTTGATACCATCGAAAGGACGATTCTTTGTATATTCCTCTTCATAGAACCAACGGAACAATGATTTCAGTCGTTTTGCTCCTTTAATAACAGTGTTTTCACCCCTGTCTTCTAATTTGCAGTTGCCTTTTGTGACACTTGCAGGATATTCTGAAAGCAGTTTCTTGAATAAATCCTTGTGCTCCATGGATAGTGTGTATTCATGGCGGAGATAGTCGATGAAATCTTCTATATCGCTTTTTGTAACGGTGTCAATGTCGAAAGTGAAATTGCTACGATTATAGTCTGTAGCACGAATAAAACCTTCGTATCTTGCGACTTCTCTCATCAAGACTCGGAAAACCTTAGCGTGGGTGTATGCCAGATGGCGCTTCTCAATGTATTCTTCTGTCAATTCGTAGAATGTCTTCTTGTTCTCTGCTTTGACGATATATTTTTCTGGATGCATAAAACGTTCGACGACCAACTGCAGCCAGTCGCTTGTAAGATTGGTGTCTTTGTTGTTGTCATAAGCCTCTATAATAGCTTTTCTAAGACTGTCAAGACGGTCTGATTGTTCCCGATGGTATTTAACTTCGGGTGTCTCTATACGCTGCTTAATAACGATGATGCCACTTTGTCGGAGTACATAATGGCTCTTTTTCGCCTTTTCTTCTGTGGCCGTAAGCAAATTGCCTGGAACTTTTACCCCAAGACTTTCTGTCTTTGCTCTATCAATATAATACTCGAAATATTCAGGTGAAACAAAAACACCACTCTTTGCTCTAAGATTGAACTTGGAGCCTTGAAAGAAACGAATGAGCACCTCGCACATTCCTGTATCCTTTTGGACTTTTGCTGATAATCTTTGTTCTATTTGTGCCATATCCTACTTGTTTTTTAAATTCCTTTTGCAAAAGTAGGGAAAACAATGGATACTACCAAATTTTTGGCGTGTTTTTGGCGTGATAATTTGTAATTAGTATGATTGCGTCTTCTTGGTTCGAACTACAGCGCGTCTTGCAACGCACTGATATTAAACTACATAGAAAATTCTCGAATTTAATAGAATTAAATGGGTTTTGCGCGAAGTAGGGCAGTAATCCCGACTTAAAGAGAAAGGCTGAGAATCATAAGATTCTTGGCCTTTTTTCGGATTAAAGCAAGAGAAATGTCTTATTATTAACTTAAAATAGACGAATATGATGAATTTTTTAGATGTTCTTCCTATTGATCCAGCAGAACGTGCTCGCCGGATTAGGGAAATTAAACCTGTGGTAATAGATACGATAGATACCATCTGTGATACAGTAAATGCTACAAAGGATGCTGTTGCTGACAGTGTGGCTCAGACGCAGCTGATCCTTGAAAATGGCAGTGGTAGTCAGAGCGATGCCTCGCTGCTGTTACCACTGGCCATTGTGACCGCCGCTCTCGCAGGATGCCTCTATCTGGCACATCTCTATAAGAGACGTTTACAGGCAGGCAATCATGGATGTCGATAGGGGCTAATGTCAGAATTCTGTTTGAGCCTCTTGAAGTAATCTGGCATAGTCTGATGTGGCATGGCAGACAGGGTTCATGATGCTGCCAATTATTTTTCCCTGTATGACATCACTATTCCAATGGTAGCGGCTGATAGTTCTTGATAGGGCAAAATTGTTTGCAGCCTTCATGATCAAGTTTGCCTTCTGTGGATAGAGCTCCATCATAGACATGGCGGCAGACCATATTCCGGAAGAGTGACCACTAGGATAGGAGTTGGCATATAGGAGATTCTTGGCTATTTCCTCATATTGCTCTGCCGACTGTACTTCTTCTTTCGTCCAGTTTCCTTCTTCGTCATAATAGTATTTCTCAAGATCTCCTTCGTCATATGTTGCTTTATGGCCGTCATTGTCCTCAATAACAAAGCAAGACAAAACGTTTAGTCTGTCATCTGTGAAAGACTTACGCAGTCCCTCTTGTTGTTCTGAACAGCCAGGCCTTAGTCTTCCATATTCGTAATTTCCTAATGAAAGGTTCGCATGTTGGAGGATTCCTCTAGCGGAACTTCCTGCTTTTTGCACAAGGAGAATGAGTGCGGCTGTCTTCCCTTCTGGATTGATGGTCTTACCAATCGTTGTCTCCCCAAATACTGCGTTAAAGTTATATTTGCCATCCACATTTCGTTTGTCAGCACCGAAGATGTGATGTATATCAGCGTCTTCATCAGCAATAGCCTGAACAGCTCTTTGATCAGGCAGATTATATTTTTCTACAATCCTGTCGTAGATTTCCATGTCAACTCTTAGGCAGCCATTAGATGCTTTCTCGTCAGAGAAGGTGGGGTTAATCCCACTACGGTTAGTATATTGAGGGGCATAGGGTCCTGGAGCACTAGCCATGAATCTTCGTAAATCCACATAGAAAGCTTCGTCAGTAACATGGGTGCGTGACTCTTCATCATATATCTCTGCCAACGTCCTGTTGTACTTGCTACCGCCAACTTCTGTTCTCATAGCTTCTATATCAGGTTTGTTGTAGCTGTGTAAGACTGCATAGACAGCACTTGCCACAAGTCGAGCTACATTAGGGTCAGAATTGAAATGGTAGCCATAGATAGGGCTGTTCATATTGAATCCCCCCGCTTCGTATCCGGCCTTGTAGAGCGCATTGCGCTTAGATGGACAAAGTTCTGATAGCTGCATGGCACATAGCCAGCCTATCATGGTCTTGCAGATGGCTGTCTTGTCGACTTGTTTATCTGTATGATAATTGTAGACTGACGGGAAATTTTCTTCGGTATATAGTAAAGGCAGACCGAACTTGCTTTTGCCGGTAGATTGAGAAACGCTCTCTTCCGCCAATGTTAGTAAATGACTATAGGTCTTACTGTCTTTACTAACATTGACGATGCCTTTGAAACTATCCTCAAGCACTGCGTCAAGCATAATATTAGTCTTTTCAACTAAATCTTGCTTTGTGTCGTCATTACTCTTGCATGAGACAAGGAAGAAAGGTAATAATAACAATATAAATCGTTTCATATCGAATGAGAATTTTATGCAAAGATAGTACATTTGTGTCATTTAAAAGAATAAATGAGGAAAAAAGTTGATGTCAGACCAGTTATCCCATGACGACGTCAAGTACCATCATCAGTACAAAGCCGATGGCAAAACCTAACAATGACTTCTGTAAGCGGTGTGACATCTCGTCCTTCATCAGAAAGACGAATGCTGCTCCGAGCATGGTTCCCAACATGGGAATAAGTAGTCCTATTGCAATTGCTGTCATTTCAGTTCCTGTTTTCCTAATATGATTTTACTGATGGTCGTGGAAATCTTCTTTCTCGCGACTTCCGGCTTTATTGCTTCTGATAGGGGCGTGTTGGCGGGATTGATGCATTCTACTTGCGAGAATCCTGCATCGAGTAGTGTCTGACGGTCGGAGATGCGGCCGGCAATCAGACTGACTGGTACCTGATGATCTTTGGCACGTTTGAGAATGCCGTATGGTAGCTTGCCCATAAGCGTCTGACGATCAGCAGAGCCTTCGCCAGTAATAACGAGTGAGGCTTTCTCCAACATCTCGTCGAAATGAATGGCATCAAGCAGAAGGTCAATGCCTGGGCGACATGTGGCGTTGAGATATTGCAGGAAGGCATAACCGAGACCTCCAGCGGCTCCAGCACCCGGCATATCCTGACGGTCGAAGCCGAAGTGGCGGGCAGAGACTGCTGCAAATCTTCTGGCACGGTCGTCGAGACTGAGAACCATTTCTGGTGTGGCTCCTTTTTGGGGCGCAAAGACGTGGGCAGCTCCGTTTTTGCCGCAGAGTGGATTGGTAACATCGGAAGCAATGGTAAAGCGGATGTCCTTCAGTTCCTGAATGTCATCCCACGTCCCATGTTTGGCAAAACTGTCGATGATGGCACGAATCATACCGATGCCGCAATCACTGGTGGCACTGCCGCCAAGACCAACGATGATGTCTCGACAACCTTGCCTTACGGCGTCTGCAACGAGCTGTCCCGTCCCGTAACTGGTAGCTACCATTGGATTCCGCTCTTCTGCGGTGAGCAGCGGGAGACCACTGGCTTGAGCGATTTCGATGACGGCTGTGTCGCCATTGACGAGATAGTGGGCAGTAATGGGCCGCATCAGAGGATCCCGCACAGTCTGCTCTCGCATGTCTCCACCGAGTGCATAGCGAAAGGCCTCCAGCCAACCTTCGCCACCGTCGCTGACGGGTATCTGAATGACTTCGGCATCTGGCCTTTTGCTCATGATGCCCTCTGTTGCTGCCTGATTGGCCTCCTGCGAGGTCAGGCATCCTTTGAAGGAGTCGATGGCTGTGATAATCGTTTGTTTCATATCTGGTATGCTGTTCTATGGTGCAAAAGTAATGAAAAAATCTGCAATTCATATATAGATTGAGAATTTTTTCATTACTTTTGCACCTGTGATTCCTGATCTCTTATCAGATGATGTCAGATTTGGAAGGTAATAAAGAATAAATATGATGACAGACAACAGCAAATGGGTGGCTTGCTGGGGCAATGCCACTTCCATCACCAACCGTCGAGAGGCCGTTTATGCGAAAGACCTCACACTGCGCTATCCCGTCAGGATGTGTTTTAGCGGCAGCAAGTTGCGTTTCCGCTTTTCCAACCTTACTGGTACAGAACCCGTTACACTCAATAAGGTCTTTGTGGGCCACACGCCCATTACGTTTGATGGCGAGAAATGTGTTACGCTTCTGCCAGGCAAAGAGACGGAGAGTGATGCCATCAGTTATGCCGTGAATCGCGGCGACACCATTGAGGTGAGTTTCTATATGGCAGGTTTCACACAGATGAACAGCGGAACGCTTGTCACGGGGCCGCTCTCAAAAGGCTCTTATGCTTATGGTGACTACGCTGAGGCTGACGAGTTGCCGCTTGACTTGAGTCGTCACACTAACTGGTTCTACTTCCTCAATACCATCGACATATGGACTTCGGCTGAGAATCACGCTGTCATCTGCTATGGTGACTCTATTACGGCTCAGTCCTGGCCCGACTATATGGCTCAGATGGCTTTTGGCTCCAATGCCTCTATCATACGTCGTGCTGTCAGTGGTACACGCATTCTGCGACAGTACGACTGCATCACCTATCAGGCCTATGGTCTCAAGGGCGCCACTCGTTTTCCTATCGAGTCAAATGTTGCTGGTGCTACAGATCTTATCATCCAGCACGGCATCAACGATATCATCCATCCCGTCGGTACGGATGTCAACCCCTTCCGTCCGTGGAGCGATCTGCCTACGGTGGAAGAGATGGAGCGTGGGGTAGAGGAACTCTATGTCAAGCCTGCAAAAGCGATGGGGCTGAAGGTGTGGAGTGGTACGTTGCTGCCGATTTTTGGCTGGCGTACCTATAACGAGGATCGCGAGAAGATGCGGCAGGCCTTCAATGAGTGGCTGCGCACATCACCCATCTTCGACGGATGTATCGATTTCGATGCGGCAGTACGCAGCGTCACCAATCCCAAGGCCTTTGCCGACGGTTTCGATAGCGGCGACCATCTGCATCCCAGTGAACGAGCCTACGAGGCAATGGCCCATGCGGCTATTCACAAACTGGTGCGCTCGATGCCCCGCTACGACCACGAAGAGTCGTTCTGACGTCAGGTCATTTCGCTACAGGTATGCTCATCCATTGCTTGCGCTCTGCGTCAGTCATCTTTTCGATGGCATAACGGAGTGCCGTGCGTGGCATCTCATGAGCATGTTGACGCAGGAACTCCCGCAAGAGATCCATTGAGACACGCTTGCCCATCTCACGAAGCATCCAGCCTACGGCCTTGTGCATCAGGTCGTGGGAATGGTGCAGGTGGATCTCGGCATAACGCAGGCACCACGACGCATCACCCATTTGTGAGGTCTTCCAAGTGCAGACGATGCTCATACGCTGTCGCCATAGATTACTGCTTTGGGCCAACTTGTCAAGCACCTGTCGCTTGTAGTTCTCTGTACCATCACCAAGATGAGTGGGGAGCAGCAGCCAATGTCCCAGGATCTTTGGAGCCGAAAGGTCCACCAGATCCCAGTTGTTGGCTTGTTCTGCATATTTCAGGTACATGGTCAGGATTTCATCACGCTTGCTGATGGCCTTGTCATCATGTGTCAACCGCTTGGTCGCCTGCTTCTCAAATATGTCCACCATAATAAGTAGACCGCAGAGCCTAACCTCATGCCAGCGAGACATCAGCAATGTTGGTATCTCACTGAGCGGCAGGTCCTTTGCCGCCCGGACCACTTCTCGCGTCTGGGGCACCTTCAGACCTAAGAACTCGTCGCCCTCGCCATATTCACCAGGGCCTGTCTTGAAGAAACCCATCAACACGCGTCGCTGCTCCTCATTCCGCAGCGACTCCATATACCCGATGATCTCCTTTGCTGTCATTAATGATTGTAAAGGATTCGCTCAAACGACAGTTCGTTTACTTTTTTGTCCAGGTTTGGGTCTCGTAGAACATAGCGACGTAACCACGGACCTTCAGATTGTTACCGTCGAGCCAGATGGAGCACTTATAGGTCTTGCCGTTTTTGGGATTGTAGATCTTTCCGCCTTCCCACTTTTCGCCTTTCTTGGTGAGACCTGTCAAGATGTTGACGCCAACAAGTTTGCGGCTCTGTAGCTTCTTGTCTGGATTGTGGACATCGAGCTGCCCGTCGCCTTTCTTCAGCCAGACAATCTTGCCGTTCAGTTTGTCACCACTCTGGTATATCTCCACTTGGGAATCACCACCTTCTGTTACCCACTTGCCGACAACGCTCTGAGCGTATCCGGCTACTGACATCATTGCCAGTACTAAACTGATTATTACTTTTTTCGTCATAGCTATTATTATATCACAATTGCAAAAATACAGATTAATTTATAAACATTCTCAATCCATTAACATTATTTATGTTATAGTGGTTATCTATCCCAGATAATCTTCGTATATTTGCAAAACTAGCATCGCTTGAATGGAACTGACGGGAGAAGAGTCGTTGATGGATATCCGCCAGCTACTCTTTAGAACGCCATCGTAGCTGTAGCGAAGATAGAAAGTAAAAGGCTACCAGCATGGAAGTGAAATCTACTATCGGCTGCACCCACATACAGCCGAACAGGGGCCATAGTGCATTCATGACTATGAGCAGGGGAATATCGACCACTCCTTTGCGCAGGATACTGCAGATGAGTGCCTCGCGCGAGCGCTCCATAGCCTGAAAGAGCGTGATGGCGGGATAGCATATTGCCATGAACGGCATGGCTACTACCTGTATCCGGAGAAAAGGCACGGTGTAGGATACCGTGATCGGTTCCTGTGTGAACAACATGGCTAATGGGTAGGCTCCAATTTCATAGGCGGCGAAACACAGCACGGCAAAACAGAATGAGATGATACAGCCGCAGCGGAACACGTGATTGCGCCGCTCGGTATTTCCCGACGAGTGGTTGTAGGCCAATAGCGGCAAGATGCCTTGAGAAAGGCCGATAGTGAAATAGAGCGGCAGATAGTCGAGCCGTTTCACAATGCCGAGGGCTGCTGTTGCCTCGGTATTGTACTGAGCCACAAAGTGTGTCAGGGCTGCTACGGCAAGCACCGTCAGCATGTATTGTACAGATGAGGGGAAACCTACCTTGGAAATGCTGCCTAAATGGTGTCTGGCATAGCGCAGTAGGTGTGGTGCAAAGGTCAGCACACCCGTCTGTCGGTGACGGTAGATGACAGCCAGCAGCCACACTACCGATACCATGTTGGATACAGCCGTGGCAATGCCCGCTCCGGCAATGCCCATATTGCCTATACTCGGCAGTATGAGTATGGGGTCGAGTACGCAATTCAGCAGACCTCCTGCCGAGAGGGCGGTGGAAGCCTGGAGTGCCATGCCTTCGGCTCTGACCAGATTGGCAAGCACGAGGTTCATGATGACGGGTATGCCGCCTACGGTAATCACCCAGTACGCATATTCCCGTGCGGGTTCAAGGGTGCGCTCGTTGGCACCGATGAGGTTCAGTAGTGTGTCGCCGTACAAAGGAAAGAGCAGGCTGCACGCCAATGCCAGCATGATGCCCATCCAGAAGGAGACTGATGCCACCCGTTGCGCTCCTGTATAATCGTGCTTGCCCAGATGATTGGAGAACTGGCTCCCGCCGCCTACTCCTGGCAGGTTGCCAATGGCGGTCAGCATCAGATAGAGGGGTAGCACAATCGTAGCAGCCGCCACCAGTTCAGGCTTGTTCAGACGTGCCAGGAAGAAGGTATCGGCCCAGTTGTAGAGAAGGGTAATCAGTTGTGCCACAATGGCAGGAATGCTCTGTACCAGTACGGCTCTTGTTACAGGCATTCGTTCAAAGACCTCAATGTCAACCTTATAGGAGCGCATTCTGATTTCTACACCTTAGACCGTCCGTTCATTATACACGCCCAATAGTCCAGCTTGCTCCACACGCTGTCTGATAGCATCAATATCGGTGGTGTATAGTTCTTTCTCCTGCATGCGCTTAAAGTAGTTCCCTCCTGAGAAGGTAAAGCGCTCCATGGTGTCGTGCCTGTCCTTGATGGCACTGTTGGCAGCAGCAATGATGTCGCCTACGGCCAGTGTCTGCGGCAGTGTCAGCAATGGCTTCTCAGCAGCCAGTCGCACGGCATTGGCACCAGCCAGCGTACCTGTGGTGATAGCCTCCGTATGGCCTATGAACAAACCGCTTTTCTCGCCTGCACAAAGCAGGTTGCTAATGCCATCGACAGTCATGGCATTAGAGCGGTAGGCTACTGAGAGGTAGCGTATGGAGTTGCCCTTGCTGCCTGCACACGGATCGACGTAGCGGGCATTTTCCATGCCGGGCAGCCGCCTCAGCTTCTCAATGGGATAGTAACTGGTCATCAGTTTAGCATCGCCGGTGTCGAGCAGAATCATGTTCTCTGAGAAATCCTTGATGGCATATTGCTTGCATGCCTTCATCTTGAGTTTATCGTAGTTGACCTCCTCTTTAGGCAACGGTATCACGGCTACGCCTTTGCTGTTCAACTCTTGCTGCAATGCTTCCGACAGGCTCTCTTTAGACACCTTGCACGATCCAGAGAAGACACCGAACATGTCGGGCTGGCGTTCGCCCTGATAGTCCTGCACTCCACATCGCCCACTGATGCTGATACGCGGGCCGAAGGCAGGACAGCGCAGCACGCACATACAGCAGCCGTTGCCATATTTCATACAGTTGCCCATCGGGCCTGCACTGCCAGTGGTCTCTATGAAGACATCCCCTTCATAGCGGTCGCCAGAGTCGGAAAAGACGGCTTCCACCCGGTTGTCATCACACTTCACGTCGGCGATGTGTGTAGAACATTGTACTTCGATGCCCATTTCCAGCAGCATCCGGCGGACATGTGCCTCGATGGTGTTGACGGGATAGAGTGTGGCGTGATGATGACCAGGGAATTCTACGTTACGGTGCAGTGCAATGCGGTCTATCAGTTGGAACAGTTCGCCGCCTCCCAGCGCAATCATCTCCTCGGCAGCCGTGAAACGCCCGTTGTTGCGCATGATTCCACCGGCATTACCACATCCTAACAACATGTCCGTCTTCTCTGTCAGACAAACCTCAGCACCAGCTTTTCTTGCTGCTATGGCGGCTGCTGTACCAGCCCATCCGCCTCCTATGATAATAACTTTCATAATGTGATGATTAGATTCTTTTTGCGTTTACTTGTTCTTTACAATGATGAATGACCCGTAGGTCGGCAGTCACTTCCGTGCATGCACCGCACACACCTTCGCCGCAACACATCCTGGCATTGTTGCAGGCAGAGAGCTTCACTTGATGCTCGCCGATATAAGACAGATAGGCGGCCACCTCGTGTATCACATATTCCGAAGCACCGACATGAATCAGGCTACCGCCATCGGCCACAAATCGCCTGATGAGGTGCTTGACTTCTGTGGTGAGTTCGCTTTCGGCATCAAGCAGGGTGAGATGCTTGTATGGAAGGTCAAACAGGTCGAGATTGAACTTAAGAATGGAAGGAGAGAAATTTCCTTCGTCCACATACAACTCCGTTTCGTTGTGCTTCGACTGCAGATACCTGACTGTGGAGACCGATGGCAACAAGCCAATCCCCTTGGTCAGTATAAGGCAGCGACCCGACTGTTGCATTTCCAGATGTTGCAACCCTAGCAGGCCGTTGTTGAACGGACCGCGTATTAACAGCGTGTCACCCTCGGACAAATTCTTAAACTGGAATGTCTTGACACCACGCAGCAGAACCGTCATTCCTATGCTGCCCACCATCATCTCCTCATATTGTACGGAGATGGGCACATCGTACCACGAGGCCGCATCTTTACGGCGTATAAATACAAAGCCGCCAGGACGTTTTACATCTTGCTCCAGAGACAAAGGCACCTTCACCCTGAAGAACACCAAGCCGTCGTGATGAATCACAGATATTACTTCGCTTTCGTATGTCATCCGGCCAGGCTTTGCTTTACCGCCATTTCTGAGCAGTTCCTGCTTGATGCAGACACCGCCGCTGGCCTTGCAGTCGCAAAAAGCCTTGCCATTGACCTGACTGCAAACCACGCAGCCGCCCGTCTCAGCCAATATACATGGGCAGAAACGGCTACCATAATCAACACATAAACCGTTTATAATCATAGGTTTTTAGTTTCTGTTGCACTGATATCTATATCACAATAATGCGCATGAATATATTATAACCAGTTGCAAAGATAACTAAATTTCTCCAATCTACAAAGGAATAAAGGTAAAATTTGGAAAACATATCGTTAATAGTAGATTAGTAGATTGATTTCTTGGAAGGATGGTGGAATTTGCGTATCTTTGTGGTCGAAATTGACAACAAGGATACGGGTATGACAACGATTGAACTAGACATGATTCAGACTGCAGCGATAGGAGCCTTTCCTCATCGTTCCCATCATTGGCGCTATGTTCGCTGATTTGATTAATACAGGAATCATCACCTTCTTCCTCAATTTCCTGTAAGGCAAGGTGCCCATGGCAAGGCAGATAAATAAAATCGTGCAGACCACTATTGGCCCGCACGATTTCTAATATGTATTACAATCTTACTTCACCTCCTCGAAATTCACCGCTATTGTAAATCAGTGTGTTACGATGTTATGGTACAAATAAGGTACTATTATTCTGCTGATTTCTAAACAGGAAGTCAGCAGGATTATACCTTAATAACCCATTTGCCTTCTTTGCGACCGCCTTCACGAGTCAGGAATCCTTTTCCTTGGAGGATAGCAAGTTCACGTTTAATAGTCTTTTCTGACACGTTAGCCTTTTGGGGCATCTGCTGGATGGTTATTAGGTCATTAGCCTTGATTAGATTCAATATAAGTGTTTGACGCTCAGACAGTTCTTTTGGGTCGTCTTTTGGGTCATCTTTTGGGTCAAGCCCGTCTCTACTTGCTAAGTCTGCAATGATATTGCCTGCACCTTCATGACAGGGGATGGTTATACGGAAGAAGGTGCGCTCTTCATCTGTGCTTACAAGGTGTCAGACACTTTGTGAGCAGGAAATCAGTAGATTGCTATTAAGGCTTCATAAACTCTTTCCCTTTGTCTGTCAAGGTGTATTCTTGTTTGGGACTCTGTGGTGAATCCTTTTGGGTTGGTTCTACCAATAGTGACTCGATGAGTGGGCTGAGGATATTTGTCCTAAATCTACTTCTATTAGCTTCGCCAGCCTTCTCCATCAAAGCAGAAATTGGCAATGACGGACTCTCTGAAAGAGCAATAAGCGCTATAGAAGATTTTGTAAGTTGAACTTGGGACAACTTGGGACAAACTTGGGACAACTTGGGACAAACTTGGGACAATTCAACCTTTTGACCGGTCTTTGCATCTTTTTGCATGTTCTCTGTGGCCTCTGGCTCACGTACAATGACACTAAATGCTGTGACAAGATTGACATTAAACTCAGCAGCGGGGCTTTGGTTCTTTTTCAACAAATCCTGTACTTCGCTCACACCATGATTGAACATGTTGACGTAGTTCAAGTTTTTCATCATCTCTGCCACAACGCTATTGCGATAGTCGTTCACATGAGGGAAGTTCTCTGGACGAGCCTGACCATACAGACCTCCTGGATTCATGATTTCTATATGATGGTCATATTGATAGAGTCGGGTAGGCATATTCGCCTGATAGTCACGATGCATCACGGCATTCATCATCAACTCACGCAGCACCTTATAGGGATAGTTCTGCACGTCTTTTTCTCTCAGGATACTAATGGAAACTGGCCTCTTAGTCACGATGCCATCGCGGATGAAGTTCTCCAACATTGGCAATGTCTTGTATAGACACCCTTCAAAGCGTCGTTCGTTCTGTATTTCACCTCCGTTTGTCTCACCCTTAAAGCGAACAAATTGTATGTATGCCCCAGGCATGAAATATCTGGGATTCTTCCCGAACATAATCAGTGCTGCGTATGTCGGACAGCCCCATTGCATATTGAACAGGCGTAGGGATGCAAGTTGCTCTTTGAATGGACGTTTATCTGTAGCCAATGTTTCTGCATCGATGGCCTTGGGCAGATACTCTTTAATGATCGCATCAGTGTCAATGTCATCTATCGTCGCTTCACGACAAGGTCTTGTGTCGTACGTTGGCAGACTTGCAGCACAACGCTCGGCAAGGATTCTCTCTTCTTCAGCACTGGCGATGTCGCGGCGTGGCCCAATCCTGATGAATGTCCTGCCTCGATAGCGCACAGGAGTATCGAATGACGGAGTCACCTCAACTACCAGCACATCACCCTCATCCGTTTGCACCTTTTCAGTTGTCATGACAGGAAGAGGCAGAATGTTGCCATCAGAACGAATGCCACTGATACGTTTCATCAAGGCATCATCAACCTTCATGCCGCTTATCTTTCCATTGTCTAACACACCAATAAGCAGGTAGCCCTTCTTTCCTGAGCCGGGCATGTCGTTCGCAAATGCACAGATAGCCTCCTGGAATTTATCCATATTACCAGTAGATGTAGTCAGCTCTATCCGAAAGCCCTCGTCTATGGCTATAATCTTCTGTAATTCTTCTTTCGTCATATTTCGCTTGCAAAGATAATCAATTCTTTCGTATTTTACTACTCGATAATCACAAATCAAATGACTGTTCCCTTGATTTTCCCTAACATATTGTCTCCCATTTTATTTTGTAGTTTTAGCTTTGGATGCTGAAATTTTATGTTTGGTGCAATCTATTATTATATAATTCTCTAAATTGGTCAATTGATACTTCTTTAATATTGTGTCCACTCTCTCTTTCTCTTCAATAGAAAAATAAAATATGACAACTATAATATTACTTGTATTGTTAGATTGAGCATATATAGGACCTTGATTTAAAAGGTTTTGCTCAAGCATAGAATTGGATGCTAGTTTGAATTCTATAATCGTTTTATCTTGTGAACCTTTTGAAACCTTAAAATCAACAGGTCCCCTTCCATTATTTACCTCTGCGTTAAAATCGAAACTAGTTTTTCTCCAAAAGAGTTTAAATACTTGTTGCAAACTGCGTTCTTTATATTTAGCATTAATCAAAATACCGATATCGTTATATTCAATATATCTTTTTAAGTCATTAACTCTTTGCAGAGATTCTTTATAAGAGTCATTAGAATAAGTGTCTTCTGACTTATTTGTTTGGATTAAATTTAATTTGTTTAACTTGTTAAAATAATCTTCTTGATTCTTCATCCACCCTTCAATATATAAGGCAAATGGATAATTCTTTTTTTCTTTGTCTAGCAACTGGTTACTTAACAATAGATCCTGTCGAACAAATTCCCGATAAAAAGAATTAATATCTTCATCACAAAGATCTGCAATGTGTTCTCCTACTTTCACTAACAGTTCTTTTGTTAGTTTGTCTAGGAAAGCAAGAAGTTGATTATCTGAGATAAGATAATGCTGAATTGTATTATCAGAGGCCTCTCCTTCATATATTATAAGTGGAGATTTATTGCGAAAATATTCTCTTACATCTTTGAGAAAAGGTAGGTTAAATGGGACAAGATTGAGCCAATCATCATATATTTTACACAAATCAGCTATGGGGTCTTTCTTTTCTTTTTCTTTATAGAGTTCATCAAATCTACTATTTACATAATCCACAACATCCTTCCGAATATTATTGTTGTTATCTATTAATTGTCTAACAAATGACATGTAGTCATCAAAAAGAAAAGGTATTCCATAACCATCTGGGAAATTGCCAAAACTGTCTATAGCTTTGTCTATATATTCGCCAATTTCAACTTTCCATATAGGGCTTGATTGCTTATTAAGAATATGCTGATAAGTAAAAATCACTTTATCTGCACATTGCTTTTCTGCATCTTTGAAATCAGAACGGTTAAATTCTCTTAGGGTCAATAATCTTTTATGTGAATCACAACAATTAGGGAACTTCTTTACCTTCTTCTTCAACAACCTGATCATTTGATTATGGTTGGCTTTGCATGTTTCACAGTGACGATAATCATGTTCGCCGGTAGTAGGTTGGATAGGATAAGGTAATGCATAAAAAGTTCCTTCGCCATAAGTATAGGTACGATCACCAGCTTTGGCTTCCAAGCTATTTGTTATGTAGCAAGCCCTAATATTTTTCATTGGCTATAACAGATAAATTGTTTCGTCTCCACAGATATTGCGGATCTTCATGCGCAGGGGCTTTCGTTCATCGAGAGTTCGAACGGTTCCATCCCAATAGTTCTGACTCTTTTCACCATTATTGTAGCGCACCCGGCTATCGGCCTCTATCTTCAATTCTACATCACTATGCCATTCATCCTGCTCTTCTGCTGATGTGCAGTCAAGACTTATCCATTCAATGCACTCTAAGCCTTCGTCACTAATTGTCATAGGAGTGAATGTCTTCTTTTTCTTCTCGTCTTCTGTAGCTTGGGCCATTTGCTCTTGCGTCTTCAGATTGTATTCATCTATTTTTTTCAGCACGCGGTCACAATGGAAACTGTCAATAGTTACTTGCCAGACACTGAAGACTCCTTCATTGACTTCCTCCATTGTCCATCGGGCATCGTCGGCCATGATGAAGTTGTCAAGCAGAGGCTTCAGGTCTTGGAATTCTATTTCTATGGGGAAATAGTTTTCTGAGGCTGTGAATTTCTTAATCTCTTCCAAGTCCTCCACGTCGATATAGAAAACCTTCACCTTCTTGATGTTCTCTGGCAAATCGGGCATTGCCTCATGGATAATGCGCCGCATCAGGTGCTTATTCAATATGCGAGTTGTAGCATCTGTCAGATTAGGGATATAGACAGGCACAAGTCCGTACTTCGAATCGTTGATGCTGCCCTCCCACATTTTATCAAGACCGTCTTCGTTGCGCAGGCCCTTTATCACACGCTTGATATTATCCATCGTCTGGGTAGGATTACGATAAAGGGAAACACCGTCCTTTACTTCCAATACATCAAACTTTGCTCTATTGTTCTTCAAGCGGTCACGTGCTGTCTCAATGCTGTTCAAACCAATGTCGCAAGTAATAAACTTTCGTCCAAGCTTATTGGCAACAGTAGCGGTTACGCCACTACCGCAGAAGAAGTCGGCAACTGTCATACCCTCATTACTGCTGGCCATAATTATACGCTCCAAAAGAGCTTCTGGTTTTTGGGTGGAATAACCAACACGTTGTGAGTCTGTTGAAGAAATATATGGAATAGTCCAGACATCCTTGACTTTTTTTTCAACAGATTCTTCATATATGATATTACCATTCTCATCACGTGCTCGCATATTCTTTCCATCTACTTTTACACGTTTACTCTGTAATACAGGAGCATCTCTTTCTTCTTTAACTATATTATAAAAATAATCCGTACTCTTCGAATAGCGAAAGATTGTGTCATGTTCACAGACAAAATCTTTAGGATTGCTACTCCCACTCATTTTATTAGTATAATGCCAAATTATCTCATTTCTGAAATTAGATTCTCCAAATATCTCATCCATCAAAATCTTCACATAATGGCCAATGTGATAGTCCAAATGCACATATATACTGGCATTCTCGCTCATAATGCTCTTGATGGCGAGCAGGTTTTCATACATCCAGTTCAAGTAGCGTTCCTTCTCCCATTTGTCACCATACATTTTTTCTTCGAAGGCACGTAGTTCTTCGAAATCGGGAAACGTCTGTTCAACTTGCTCTATGACTTCTGCAACTTTGGGGTTCCTGCGTAAAAATACTTTTTTGGCATAGTCAGCACCACTTGCAAAAGGTGGGTCTATGTATACCAAATCAATCGTAACCCCTTTCTCTTTCAGATAGGCGCACACTGAGATACATTCGCCTCGTAACAGCAGATTTTCATTGGAACCACCGTTCACCTGTTCTGTACGTTGTACTTCATATAGCGGCATACCCCGTTCAATATGAGCATCCAATTCATTATCGCCCTGATAACTCAACATGCGACGAGTGCGACGGAAACAGTTTAAAACAGCTTGCCCTTGCAGGGGTTGTGGGTCGTATGATATATATTTGATTGCCATATTTTAATCTTTAAAGAATGATTTTATCTTGTTTGTGGTCTCTTCCAATAAATAGTTGGGACGTTCTCTTGTGATTTGCGACTCTTTCAGATAAAGGAAGTCGAAATGCTCACTATTGTCGCTAATGAACTTCTTCATAAATGCTTCCTTATCTTTGAAACTGTCTTCATACACCTTACCTTTCGTCTCGATGATCAGCACCCTACGGGCTTTGCCGTCACCTCCGCGCTGTAGCATCAGAAAGTCCGGATAATAGTGCTGGATGCGTTGCCACACGCCATCCACCTGCTTGTAACACTCAATACCAAAATCGGAAATGGTGTCGTCACCGTTGAAATAGACTTCGAGGTGAAGGCCTTTGAAGCAGTCATCTCTCAGCAGGGCAATCAGTTGGTCTGCGAAATACTTACGCTCCAGATTGCTGTCGAAATGGTAAGGAAGGTAATGATAAGTGAAATTACGTTCTGGACATAAATTTGTTTTTGTCGTTTTCAGAACTTCCTTCATTTCAGGATGCTCATTGATTAAATTGTCAATTTGTGCATTTTTTCTATCTTCCTCTACGATAAGACGTACCCGCTCTGCATCAGGATAATAAATACTCGACGAACTTACCGCAATAGGATTTTTCAATTCTTCTGGTTTTATCCACATCAACTTTGCTTCTCGCAACTCTGTCTTTTCTGTCACCTCGTCGGTGCATACAGGAACAAAAGCCTGACGAATCTTGCTTCGGATGCGTTGCTGGGCATATTCGTCGTTATAGAATCTTTGCCCATCTTTTTCAATAGTTATCTTCGAGAAGATGTCATGGAGTTCCGACTGATATTCAAGCAGTTTTGGATAGGTGAGTGTACGGAAACTTTCACGCTCTATCTCATATAGCCAAGATTTGAAATCAGCAGCTATGTTATTGTCAAACTCGTGGACGGAAATGGATTCTTGTCCAGAGAAACCGGTGCTACGATGTATGAAACGGGTATTCCGTTTCACCAGCAGTTTTTCATCGGTAAGCAGCTCATGCGTTTTTGGCTCCTCTTCCTTGGGAGTATATGTAACACTAAACTGCATGTACTCTATAGGCGGTAGACCAACGGTGTCCATACGTGAATGACGTTGAATGATAACTTTTCCTTTCTTCTGCTTCCTGTTCAACTCGTCAATATCTGTCTCTTGGAATTTTTTCAATTGGTCATTCAGTACCTTGGCATTCTGATTGTTAAGCCAAATGAGTGCTGTTTCGTCATTAGAATCTACCTCGCGCAGACAACGGCAAGAAGTTTGCATGACCTTGTTCTGTGCACACGAACCCTTTATAGGCAGAATGACACTGGTAAGACTACGACAGTCCCACCCTTCCTTGCCAATACCAACCAGCAGGACAATGCGTACTTTTGATATTTCGCTATCTAAAGAATCAAATTCCACCTGTGCTTCTTTAGGCAGTTTATATTTCCCGTTGCTATCGCTATAAAATTTCAGAATGGCCGTATTTGGAGCAAAGCCATATTCTGCTACCAAATTGGCAACTTGCGGATAAACCATATCTTCCAGCGTCTTGATGTTTGGACAATAGATGGCTTGTTTGGCACAGGTGCCATTTTGATAAACTGTATCTTTATAATATTTGAAGAAATCTCTGACACCACTGTCTATGATGGTTGTCAAGTCGGCATTCTCATGTTTTACGATAGGATTCTTCAAGAAGTTAGCAACAGCATCTACAAGGGCATAGTGACAGACAACGTTGGAGAGATTCTGGTTTTTCATTTCCAAATCTTCCGAAACAGGTATCTTGTCAGCAGTCTCAAGGAAAGGTGTCCCGGAGAATCCTAACATATATTTGAAGTTCTGGCTTTCTGTCCAATTGTCGATAACTTTTCGCAACTTGATGTCACCATCAGCTACATGATGAACTTCATCTACAAAAATAGCTAAGTGAGGGATATTGCCTATCACACGGCGTAGTTCTCTACTCTTTTTTATCTTGTTTCGCTCTTCCTCTCCAAAAAGATTCAATTCTTCATCAGAAAGGTCATCGTTTTCTACTCGATCAAGAATCACCTTTTCCGCATTTGTAATGGCTACTAGTCCAAAAGTGTCACCATTCAGCAAATGAGTATTGATTTTCTGGGCATTTGGATTCTTGATGATATTAGAACCTTTTGCAGAACTCGCTTCGTCTAGCACCTCAAATTTAACTTGACGTTTTAGCTGCATTGCCACTTCTTCAGGAAGTATCCAAGTGGGATCGAAACGCATGATATTCTTCAGGCTCGGTAATATACTGGTCTTCAGTCCTGAAGGTGCAAATATCATAAAGTTATGGGCAAACACTGGATTCTCTGGTTCGTTCTGTGCAAAATATAAATCCAGATAGATAAAAGTTGCCATCAAATAAGTCTTTCCTGCCCCCATCGGAAGGCTGTAAAGAAAATCGGCATAATTGACGCCATAGAATATTTTGCTTATAATCTGATGGTAGTCTATCGTCTCTGCATGAGCTTTGATATAGTCCTCCAGCTTTGGAGAAAGTTGCTCTCCATTTTTGCGCCTTAGTTTCGAGTATTCGTAAAGTGCTGCAGCTTCTTTGTCAGCAAGTAACTTATTACGTGCTGTATCATTGAGTGCTTCTTCACGAATATCAAGTGTATTAAAGAATCCCTGCGAGAATAATTGCTTTAGGGGCTGATTCCCACAGACTATTTTTAGGTACAAAAAGGTTTTGATGGCGTCAATCTGTGCATCACGCATCTTGCCTTTCTGTTCTATATATCGCATGACATCCTTCACCGTACAATCTGGTGAAGAAAACCATTCGTCTCTTTTCTTTTCTATCAGTTTATAGAACATATGATATTTTTGCCAGCAAAGGTAATACTTTTATTTGTTTGTTGCAAATTTGCCAATCATAAAAATTTTATGAATAAAAAATGAAGTCTTGAACTTTGCGCTGTGAACCTCTGCCAAATTGGACCATTTTCGTGACCTCACGGAAATGATCATCCACATTGATTCCCAATGTCTTACACGATTCCATAGCACGACCAATGGCCACTACGAAATTTTCCCATCGGGAATAGTCCAACACATGTTGCAACTTATGTGCATACCATACTTCGATGGTGCTTCCTTCATCGTCTTTGATGCTCTTTGCTGTCAAGTCGAAGGCTGATTCGTATTGTTGTATTTTCTGTATATCCATATTATTTATAAACTCATAGGCACAAGTCCTAATTTGTTAATACTCTCATTGGCTTTCTGTATTGTTCATATATTACTATCTTCAGACTCGCTTAGAGATTATTGAATCTCATGAAGTTTCTGAACGGCTCATAATCGTAAGATTGTTGGTCCAGCTAATTTGTCTCAGCAGTGCTGAGAGTTTTTCGTCAGCATCCTTATATGTCTCATAAAACTGCTTCATGCGCCAAAGATTCTTATCAGAAAAGCCTTTGACTTCAGGGCTGTTCTTCTCAATATAGTCTGCTAATTGTTTTACCACACCATCACCCCATTCTGAAACAGAAATCTTGTCGGAGATATACTTGCCAACTCTCCAATATAAATCTATCAGAGAAGCATTGGCCAGTCGTACCACTTCGTTGCGAGTATGCTGAATCATGGTGACGATCTCAGCAAATTGGTCTTTTCTGTCTTGTACTATTTTCATGATTTGTAGTTTGGCTGTAAAATTACTGAAAATTATTCAGACATCGGTGCCTTCAACCGCATTTTTACATTTTATTAGTAGTGTGATTGGGCGGAGGGGGCTATAGGTTGTCTTTCTCGCGCTCGAAGGTGATGCCGTCGTAGAGAGCCTGGGTGCCTTCGTAGCTTTCTGGGAGGAAATGGAGACGGACGCCGCGGATGTGCTTCTTGGCGCGGAAGGCCTTGGGATCATCTACCTTTTCACTCTCAATCTCCAACTTCATCATGCCCCATTCTGGGAGGCGTACTCGGTCGCCTTCGCGCAGATGACTATTGACGACTTCTGCGACACTCATCAATACGCCCTCGATGGTGCCCTCGCTGAATCCAGTACGCTGGGCCGTTTCTTTCAAGAGCTGATTGCTCTCGATGGTCTGATAGTGTACGGCTACTGCCTTATATTTCCCAAAGGTTTGTAACCTCGGCTTGGTCTCTTTCTTGACTCTGTATCTCATGCGATTGTTGATTTTGGAGCAAAGATACGAATAAGTGAGAACAATACAAAATAAAAGTCATTTTATTTTTATTGTCGAACGAAAGTATCTTCGACCGCCAGGTCAAAGATATGATTTTGTAGGCAGAAAGCCAAATCTTTGAGAGAATTATTCAAATCTTTTAGAAAATCCATTTTTCTGAGCTGTTTCTTTTGAAATATTATTTTCTGCATTTTTTTTGCATATTCAACTACATAACTACATGTTAGTGTATAAGTGTCTGAATATTAGAACAAATGGTTAAAAATTCAACTACATAATAACTACATATATCTACATGAATACTACATAAATCTAGTGAAAACCTTGCTGAAATGACTGCTTCTTAAGATTTGCATAGGCTTCTGGCACGATGAAAGATACGGCTTCGCAAGTTTTGAAGTTAATGGTAGTCTTGAAATTCTCTAGAGAATTTATTGCTGGGATACGTTGTCGATATTGCTGGATAGGGAGGTAAGCGCCAAATTCTCTAGAGAATTATTTATTCTAGTTAGTCCTGAAATCTGCGAAGTGACTTGTGAGATTTGGCTGCATAGGGGGCTAGAGTTGATTGAGATGCTATGTGATTTGTATGTAGTTAATATGTAGAATTTATGTAGTTATTATGTATGTAGGAAGTTGTCAATATTCCTTTGTTTAAAGGTCTTAGAGACGATTCTATGTAGTTATGTAGGTTAATCTTCAAAATTTTCGCTGAAATTATTTTGTTTTTGGCGGATTTTGCGTATCTTTGTAGGCAAAATCTAAAACAAACAAATCATGAATGTAACTTTACTCAAAAAAGACGGTAAAAAAGAGGTCATCAATCGTGTGGAACTGGCTGCGATGGCGAATGCCATCAAAACAGGCCTGATAGAGAAGACTGTCAAGCATACGCGCGAACTATATCATCTGATGAATCCGCATCGGCTGCCCGACGGTCAGGTTTCAACCAACTGGGAAGGTGGCATCAAGTTGCCTCGTGTCTGCTTTGCGGCTGACTATGTGAAGCGGAAGAACGATTGGAAAATGATGGCCTATAATGGTCTGGTGGTATTGGAAGTGAACGATCTGCAAACCTATGAGAAAGCTGTGGAAATCAGAGAGTTGGCCAAGAAACTGCCTGAGACGATGCTCTGCTTCCTTGGAGGATCGGGTAGGAGTGTGAAAATCGTGTGTCGCGGAGAATTGTATCATGATAAGGTCGTCAATGAGAAGGGCAATGAAAAGAGTCTCCCAATGGATGAGGCTGACATCCGTCAGTTCCATCTCAATCTGTATAATACGGCGCGACGAGCTTATCAGAATCAGTTCGGTTTCGACATCGAGTTCCTGGAGCCGCGCATTGACAGAACGGTGTATATGAGTGCTGATCCTGAGGCGGTTTTCAATGCTGATGCTCGTCCGTTCTATGCAGATACAGAGCAGCACGAAATGCTTCAGCCGGTGGTGATAAGTCGTGAGGAAGACCATCTGATGCCTGGGCGCACTGTCACCCGGACCTATCATCTGAACTGGACGTTTATCGTGGAGACGGTAATGGGCCACTATTTCGAACTGCCCGATGAGGACAGGGAGGCGACGCTGCTGATGCAAATCGCCTCGATGTGTCTCGACCAAGGCATTCCCAAAGCGCATGCGCAGGGACTGACGATGCTGCATCCTGTGCTGAATCGGGATAAGCTGCTGGTGGAGAAGATATTCCAGACGGTCTATAGCGTCGCTGAGCAGGAGGCATATCGCAAGAAACACAAGATCCGTCCGCTGAAAAGTGTGCCTGACGATACGATCCAGGCGATGAAGACGGAGATATTCCTAAACTCGAACTACGAGTTGCGCAAGAATCTGCTGACTGGTGTGGCCGAGTATTGCGAGAAGTTCAGCGACGATCAGCGTTTCAAGCCGCTGACGGAAGAGGTGCGCAACGATATGACGCTGAGAGCCACAGAGTTAGGGCTGAAATCGTGGGATCGGGACGTGAACCGATTCATCGATTCGACGCGCATCGAGCAATACGACCCTGTGAACACTTGGCTCGACAAACTGCCCAAGTGGAATGGACATGACTACATCACCGACCTCGCCAAGCGTGTGCCTACGGAACAGCCGCATTGGGAGAAGTATCTCAGAATGTGGCTCGTGGGAATGGTGGCGCAGTGGCGTGAGAGTGACAAGCAGCTGACTGGCAATGCGTTGACGCCTCTGCTGATAGGTCGTCAGGGGTGTGGAAAGACGCGTTTCTGCAAGATTATACTGCCTCCAGAACTGCGTGACTATTACAACGACAAACTGAACTTCAAGAATGAGTTTGACCTGAATATTGCGCTGACGAGTTTTGCGCTGATTAATATCGATGAGTTTGACAAGACCTCCAATTCGCAGCAGATTGTGCTGAAATATCTCCTGTCGTCGAGTGACGTGAAATTCCGTCCACCATACGGCAAGACTATCAAGCTCTATCGTCGTTATACCTCGTTTATCGGCACTACCAACCAGCTGAAACCCCTTGTCGATCCTACGGGAAGTCGTCGTTTCGTCTGTGTCGGCGTCACTGGTAACATCAATTTCGAGGATAACCTCGAACATTATCAGCTCTTTGCTCAGGCCCTTCATCTGTTTAATAATGGTGAGCGCCATTGGCTGGAGGATGATGAGATTCAGACGCTGATCGAGGAAAACGAGCCCTTCCAGAAGTTGAACGACCTGGTGGAGATGATTGGTGAGACCTTCCGTCGCCCGAAGGAGACTGAACAAGGCAAGTGGTGGAGTCTGGGCGACATCAGCACTCTGCTGGCTCAGCGTTATGCCAATTTCGACCCAGAGACTTCTTTCCGTAAAATCGGCAACGCCCTCAACGATGTCCAGTTCAACTTCAAGAGCAAACGCACGATGAAGCACATGGAGTACTGGCTGATAGAGAAGTGACCATAAAAATATTAGGTACCTAAACAAAAAGAGAGGCGTGACAAATCAGTTTGCCACGCCTCTCGCGTAATGTATTGTAAATCAATAATCTACTTCACCTCCTCGAAGTCGGCGTCTTGGATGTCGTCAGCCTTATTGCCGCCTGCCTGCTGGCCTCCGGCCTGCTGCTGACCACCCTGATAGGTGTCGCCACCAGGTTGTCCGGCAGCTCCGCTCTGCTGGTACATCTGCTGTGAAGCAGTCTGCCAAGCGGCATTGAGGGCTGCGATGGCACTGTCGATGGCTGCAACATCACCTGCCTTGTGGGCATCCTTCAGCTGCTGAAGGGCTTGCTCGATGGCGGGCTTGTGCTGTGCAGGAATCTTGTCGCCAAGTTCGTTCAGCTGGTTCTCAGTCTGGAAGATCATAGAGTCAGCCTGGTTCAACTTGTCCACACGCTCGCGCTCCTTCTTATCGTTCTCGGCGTTCTGCTCAGCCTCGGCCTTCATGCGGTTGATCTCGTCCTGTGACAGACCAGATGAAGCCTCGATACGGATGGCCTGCTCCTTACCTGTTGCCTTATCCTTAGCAGAAACCTTCAGGATACCATTGGCATCGATATCGAAGGTCACCTCAATCTGAGGAATACCACGACGGGCTGGAGCAATACCTGTGAGGTTGAACTGACCAATACTCTTGTTCTGAGCTGCCATCGGGCGCTCACCCTGCAGAACGTGGATAGTTACCTCTGTCTGATTGTCAGCTGCGGTAGAGAATACCTCGCTCTTCTTGCAAGGAATGGTCGTGTTGGCCTCTATCAACTTGGTCATTACACCACCCATAGTCTCGATACCCAGTGTCAGCGGGGTTACGTCGAGCAGTACGATGTCGCCTACACCACCTTCCTTGTTCAGGATAGCACCCTGGATAGAAGCACCTACGGCTACCACCTCATCGGGGTTCACACCCTTTGAAGGCTCTTTGCCGAAGTAGTTCTTAACCAATGTCTGCACAGCAGGAATACGGCTTGAACCACCTACGAGGATCACCTCATCGATGTCGGCTGTCGTCAGGTGGGCATCAGCGATTGCCTTCTGACATGGAGCCAGACAAGCCTGGATCAGATCGTGAGCCAGCTGCTCGAACTTGGCACGTGTAAGCGTCTTCACCAAGTGCTTAGGTACACCGCCTACAGGCATGATGTAAGGCAGGTTGATCTCTGTAGAGGTTGAGCTTGACAACTCGATCTTGGCCTTTTCGGCAGCCTCCTTCAGACGCTGCATAGCCATCGGGTCGCTCTTCAGATCAGCACCCTCGTCGTTCTTGAACTCCTGAACGAGCCAGTCGATGATTACCTGGTCGAAGTCATCACCACCGAGGTGGGTATCACCATTGGTAGAGAGCACTTCGAATACACCACCACCGAACTCCAGGATAGAGATATCGAAAGTACCACCACCGAGGTCGAATACGGCAATCTTCATATCCTTATTAGCCTTATCGACACCATATGCCAGAGCGGCAGCTGTCGGCTCATTGACGATACGCTTCACATCAAGACCTGCAATCTGTCCAGCCTCCTTGGTGGCCTGGCGCTGTGAGTCAGAGAAGTAGGCAGGCACGGTGATGACGGCCTCCGTCACCTCCTGTCCGAGATAGTCCTCAGCTGTCTTCTTCATCTTCTGAAGTATCATAGCAGAAATCTCCTGCGGGGTGTACTTACGGCCATTGATATCTACACGGGGATAGCCTCCCTCGTTGACAACAGAATAAGGTACGCGAGAGATTTCCTTCTCGGTCTGCTGCCAGTTCTCACCCATGAAACGCTTGATACTGTAAACGGTGTTCTTCGGGTTGGTGATGGCCTGACGCTTGGCAGGATCACCAATCTTACGCTCACCATTCTCAACGAAACCAACGACAGAAGGTGTTGTACGCTTACCCTCGCTGTTGGCAATCACTACAGGCTCGTTACCTTCGAACACAGCAACGCAGCTGTTTGTAGTTCCTAAGTCAATTCCAATAATCTTTCCCATAATTCTTATATTTTTTAATGTTATCTTATTCAAATGTCACAGAATCTTAAGCAAACCATGTGCCAAAATGGCTAATTTTAAAAAAAATGTGGGTCTTTACGTCATTTTGGCATAAATTATTTTGCAGTATCTGAAAAAAAATTTATCTTTGCAGACAGAAATACGTATTTTAAACTATCGATAGTCATGAAAAGAACTATTTTGTCAACCTGCGCGGCCCTATTGTTTATGGTGGCCACTGCTCAGGAGAATTCTTACATCGTTAAGACGCGCGGCGCTAAGAAGAGCGTCCTTACTGAGTCTTCGAGCGCTCAAGGAATTGTGCCTGAAGAAGAGACCGCAACCGATTTTATTAGCCAGAACTTCAAGTATTATAGCCTCTGTGACTGGCAGGAGGGTATGAAGTTTATGGTGATACCTGAAAAGTATGACCTGGTGGTGAAGACCTTTGCAGATGCTGCTACAGGTAAGGAAGTCAGCAGTATGCCCCTGAAGTACAAGATTATGATCTACAAGGGCCATACAGAGAGTTCTGACGGCCATTCACGTATCAACTTTGAGTGTCAGGACAATGGTCGTATGTATTATTATGAAATTCCCAGTGGTTCTTTCGAGGACTATTGCTATACGAAGACTGGCGTGCCTACGCTGGCTTATCTTGGCGATGTGGATATAGCTCGCGAGAAACTGATGGGAAAGACACTCTACACGAAGACGTCTTTCTATCGTATTGATACAGATTACGACAGTGACGGCTATCAGGACGTGGTAGTCGATAAGGATATGGAAGTGAAGGTCACAGCTGTAGGTGTTGGTACTCGTTCTTATCCTGTTAAGATTATCGTGGAAGATAAGGATGGTAACGAGTTCTTCCAGAACGTTGCTATTTCGAAGACCAACTGTGGTATGCGTGACGATGAGTTCATCATGGACGAGGCCAAGTATCTCTTCGGTAATTCTTTCGAGCTGGTGGATGACATTATGGCAATCAATAGCTATAATTACAAGACATTTATTGGTAAGATTATTCACACCAAGTTCCCCACGAAGCTGTTGAACGAGACTACGAAGAAAATGCAGTCTATCCCCCGTATGATCGAATATCAGATTGAGGGCATGAATCCTCATAAGAATGATGATAAGTTCACGCTGAAGCTGAAGAATACGATTCTGGGTACCTATTTCTATGTGGATATGGTTTTGGATGAACATCGTGCAGAAAACCAGGAGGAATATTTCGGATATGTCTTCGCACTTGGTCCTGGTAAGAAGATTCAGACTTCAGAGGGTAGCCGTGCTATGATTCGTAATGGCCACGTGGCTATTGGCTTCTCAGAGGATGAGGTGATGCTGGCAGCCGGCGAGCCCGACAAGGTTGAACATCGCGAGAATGGTCTTTATACATGGACTTTCAATCGCTCGAACAACAAGCTGTTGTTTGTTGACTTCGACGGTAGTGGTGTTGTGACGAAGACCAGAACGGGTGATGCTCCAAAGATTGGTAGTGCCAAAGCACGCTCACGCAGCAGAGTTGGTAAGACCAGCAAGAGCAACTGGAAGTCACATAAGGGTACACCGCTCTAAACGAGCAGTTGTTAAGATACAGAAAATCCCCAGCCAAGTCGGCTGGGGATTTCCTGTATGTGTAATTATCAGCACGTTACTGCTTTTCCGCAATGGCCTGTCTGATTTTTGCCTCAAGCTCCTCACAGAGTTCTGGGTTGTCTTTCAGCAATGCTTTTACGCCATCACGACCTTGAGCCAGTTTTGACTCTCCATAAGAGAACCATGAGCCACTCTTCTTGATAATGCCATATTCGACTCCAAGATCGACGATCTCGCCCAATTTGGAAATGCCTTCGCCAAAGAGGATCTCGAATTCACAGCGACGGAAGGGAGGCGCAACCTTGTTCTTTACCACTTTCACTTTCGTCAAGCTGCCAATGACGTCGTCACCGTCCTTGATGGGTGTTGACTTACGAACGTCGATACGCACGGATGAATAGAATTTCAGGGCGTTACCACCTGTCGTGGTTTCAGGGTTTCCAAACATCACGCCGATCTTCTCTCTCAGCTGGTTGATGAAGATGCAGGTAGTGTTGGTCTTGGCGATAGTCGAAGTGAGCTTTCGCAATGCCTGACTCATCAGACGAGCCTGAAGGCCAACTGCAGAGTCGCCCATATCGCCCTCGATTTCCTTCTTCGGTGTCAGGGCAGCGACGGAGTCGATGACAATAATGTCGATAGCACTAGAACGAATCAGCTGCTCAGCAATTTCCAGCGCCTGTTCTCCATTGTCTGGTTGCGAAATGAGCAGATTGCTGATATCTACCCCCAGTTTCTCTGCATAGAAACGGTCGAATGCATGCTCAGCGTCGATAAAGGCAGCTGTTCCTCCGTTTTTCTGGGCCTCAGCAATAGCATGTATAGCTAATGTGGTTTTACCAGACGACTCAGGACCATAGATCTCGATGATACGTCCTTTGGGGTAGCCACCGACACCCAGTGCAACATCTAGTCCGATACTTCCCGTAGGAACTACGTCTACTTTCACCACCTGTTCGTCGCCCATACGCATGATACTTCCCTTGCCAAAGTCTTTCTCGATTTTTGCCAGAGCCGCCTGCAGAGCTTTCATCTTTTCCTGTTGCGGAGTCAGCTGCTCCGCATTTTCTTCTTTCTTTGCCATAGCTTTAGAAATTTAAGAGTTAATAATTATAATTCCAAGTCTCCGTCGAACACTTCGTGCCAGGGGAGACCTTGCTTGTTCAGTTGTTCCATGAATGGATCGGGATCGAAATTCTCTACGTTCCAAACACCGGGCTTCTTCCAGATGCCTTTGACAAACATCATGGCACCGATCATGGCAGGTACGCCAGTGGTATAGCTCACGCCCTGCATGCCAGTCTCCTTGTAGGCTTCCTGGTGCTTACAGTTGTTATAGACGTAGTAGGTATGTTCCTTCCCGTTCTTGATACCACGAATGCGGCAGCCAATACTGGTCTCGCCTTCGTAGTTCTCGCCAAGGTCTTGTGGGTTAGGCAGAACGGCCTTCAGGAACTGTAGGGGTACAATCTTCACCTTTGCCGTACCGCTTCCGTCGGCCAATGGAGCCTCGTACTCGATTTCGTCGATGCGGCTCATGCCGATATTCTGGATCACATCAAGATGCTTGAGATACTGTTCACCGAAGGTCATCCAGAAACGTCCCTGCTTGATGGTCGGGTAGTTCTTCACCAGCGACTCCAGCTCCTCATGGTGGAGCAGATAGCTCTCGCGGGGACCGATATTGGGGTAGGTGAGTGGTTTGTGGATTTCCAGCGGTTCTGTCTCAATCCATTGCCCGTCTTTATAGTAAAGTCCCTTCTGAGTAATCTCGCGGATATTGATTTCGGGATTGAAGTTTGTGGCGAAGGCATGATGATGGTCACCTGCATTACAATCGACAATGTCGAGATAGTGGATCTCGTCGAAGTGATGCTTAGCGGCGTAGGCGGTATAGACGCCACTGACCCCTGGATCGAATCCGCAGCCAAGGATAGCCGTAAGGCCAGCTTGTTCGAAACGGTCCTTGTAGGCCCACTGCCAACTGTATTCGAAATGAGCCTCGTCTTTTGGCTCATAGTTGGCAGTGTCGAGATAGTTACAGCCACATGCCAGACAAGCATCCATAATTGTCAGGTCCTGATAGGGCAGAGCGAGGTTGATGACCAGTTCTGGCTGATAGCTTGAAAATAGCGCTTTCAGCTGCTCTACATCATCAGCGTCCACCTGGGCTGTCTGGATGTTCATCTTGTAACCTGCCTTATGGATGTCAGCAACAATCTTGTCGCATTTCTCCTTGCGGCGGCTGGCAATCATAAAATCGGTAAATACGTCTGCATTCTGGGCTATCTTGAATGCGGCCACCGTAGCGACGCCTCCGGCGCCAATCATAAGTACTTTTGCCATATTTCTTATTTCATTTTATTATTAATTTCATCAGATTTGATGCCAAGTGCTGCCATCAGCGAATAGCCAAGTATCTCCTGCCGGAAATTGCCACCAGGCATAGGCTGCATGGCAAAGACGGTGATATGTTTGCTATCATCGTCGAGGCGGTTGAGGGTTTCGCGTACCTTATTATATATATGGTCATCCTCGGCATTTGGAATCACCATGATGCGTTTTACGTCTTTTTGACTTGCAATCAATTGTAGAGCGTCTATGAAGAAATCACCAGGGCTGACCAATTCCTCCTCGGTGGTATATGCGTCGAAGATGAATTCTCCTATGTGATCCTTAAAGGCTTTGTTGGTCAGGTCGGTGGCGAAGCGTGAGGGCTCAAAGTTGTCCATCTGCTGCTTGCTATTGGTATGGATGAGGATCACCTGTACGGGGTTCTCACCTGGTCTGATGCCTCCGTCGAGTGCTACGCAGTCTGCCCATCGGGCCATGTCGGCTTTGTCGATGGGCCTTCCCAGCATCCGCTCGAAATTCACAATGAGGTCGAATGCAACCTTATCGATATAGTCTGCATCGACAAGTATCACATTCGCATGCCACTCTGCTTTCTGATTGCTGTTGTTCATATCTAAGGTGCAAATATACAAATTATTTCTTGAAGTAGCAAACTTTTTACCTTTTTTACAAGAAAAATCCCCGGGCCTTTCGTTGGCTCGGGGATTTGCTGTATTAGCAAGGGCGTTTCTTCGGTAGTTTGAAGACGTCTTGTACTTCTTTCATTTGTGCTTCTGTCATGCCGTCAGGTTCGGATCCCATTGCGCGTGCACACATGTAGATATTGGCTGCCTTGCAGAGTACGTCTGTCTGGTCGAAGGCATCCATGATATCCTGTCCTACGGCAACGGTGCCATGCTTCTCCCACATTACGACATCGTGGGTCTTAATCTGCTCAAGCGTTGCTTCTGCCAGATCTACTGAAGAGGGCAGAGCATAGGGTACGATGCCTATGCCGAGTGGCGCAAATGCCAGAGTTTCGGGAATCATCGACCACAGTACGCGAGTCATCTCGTCGCCCTTAAGGAAACGCTGTATGTGACTCATGGCAACCAACTCGATGGGGTGGGTGTGGAGTGTGGCCTTGTAGCAAGAACCTGTCTTAAGCAGGTAGTTCTGCAAGGCCAGGTGGGTTGGCAGTTCGGATGTGGGCACTACGGGTTCGTCGGCAATGACCTCATAGGAGGCGCAGTCGTCGCAGATACGGATGATTGAGCCGTTCTGCATCGGTTCCTTTGCCAGATCACGCATGCGCTTGCCTGTACCTTTGCAGTAGAAATACTTTCCTTTCAGTTGCGGCAGCGTCATGCCAATCTGCTTAACGGGGGCAATAGCCTTCATCGCCTTGCACTCATCGTCCATATACTCGGTGACGTTAACGGTGATGTTGCCGCCGTTACGCTCAGCCCAACCTTTCTGCCAGAGGTAACCGGTTACCTCTGCAATCTGATATACAACCGCTTTCAATTCTTCGCGGCCTTCTAAAATACTTGCCATATCAATAAAATCTAAATACTAAAATCTCAACACTTAAATGTTCTCTCCATAACGCTCCTTCGTGATCTGTTCCAACGACTTTCCACGGGTATTGGGCATGCCGACAAGACCTACGACCAGCGAGATGAGCAACAGGGTAATCATGCAATAGGCGGCGAGTGTGAAGCCTTCGCCATTGTCGCCATAGATGAAGGTGAATACCAGTCCCCAGACTGCTGACAGACCACGGACGATGAAGAACATCAGTCCCTGGGCACCGGCACGGAACTTGGCGGGAAACAACTCTGAACCCCATAGTGCATAGAACACCTGTACGGAACTACCATTGTTGACACCCCAGAGTATTGTGAAGAGCCAGATGCCACCGATGGTCGATACGCCGCCACCGATGATGAGAATCCACGCGGTGAGGGCAGCTGCCAGACCGAAGATATAAAAGAAACGGTGTGCGACCTTGTCAACGAAGAACGAGATGATGAATGTTGTTACCACCACGAACACCCAACTGACGCAGCTCAGCATGTTGGCAGTCTCATTGCTCAGGCCGCCTGCCGTCTCATAGATGTGCGGCATGAAGAATCCCATGACCGAGGCTACGAGGTTCCACGTCAGATAGATCACGGCTAAGAATGCCACCGTCTTGACAGCTATCTTATTGGTGAACAGCAACTTGATGTTATCTACGATACTGCTGGATTTCTCGTTCGACTTCTGAGCCGTAAACTCGGCGCTCTCTTCTAGCTGTCGCTGAAGCGTCCATGCGATAAACGCTACGATGAAGAGCGTCAGGAACACGACGCGTGAGGAGAATACCTCAATGGCAGCCTGAGCGGCATCCTCCCCAAGGAAAGCATGAGCCAACGACTCTACTGGTGCATAGAGAAGACCTCCTGGTGCCAACAGCATGCCGAAGAACAGGATGAACATCGGGCCCAACCCCCACGACATCTGCGAGATGCAGATATTGCGGCCACGGTTGTGAATCTCTGATGACTCGGAAATATATGTCCATGAGGCAGGTACACCAATACCTACGGAAATACCCGTTACGAGGAAACCTGCAAGCAGCATGGGGAAGTTGCATGACAGCATGATGATCATCACGCCCGTCATATAGACCAGCAGGTTGTAGGTGAAGATGAACTTACGTCCGAACTTGTCGGCCAGAAATCCGCCGATGATGGCACCGATGGCGGCTCCTAGTGCATTGGCGCTCAGAGCATTGAGCCATCCCAGGTGCATCTCGGTCAGTCCGAGGTAGTTTTGCCAAAGTGTGACACCACTGGCACCTGCCACGATGGCACCTGCGTCGAGGTAATTGTTGAGAGATACCGCAAGGGTGCTCTTCAGTGAACTTGATTTTGCCATCGTCTTATCTGCAAACTACGTCACATTCGATATTCAGGATCTTAGCCACCTTCAGAATGGTGTCGATATGGTGACCAACGGCTGCTGCCATGTGGTGGGTAGGACCGGCCTCACTCCATTTGTTGACGAACTCTCGGCATGGGAGTGAGAACTTGGTTCGCATGTTGGTATCGCCAAACATGAAGATAGGACCTTCCTCGTTAATGCCTTCGGCGGCAACAAACTTGAATACACCATTCTTGTCTTGAGTGATGGCGAGATAGGTGACAGGACCTGTGGGAGGATAGAACTGTGTCAGATAGCCACCACCAGTCTTTCCGTGGAATACGGGAACAATCTTCATTGTTGGCTTGTGAGCCTGTGAGATGTCGAAGTCGCCAGAGCCGGAATGGCCGATGATGCAGATATCCTTCGGGAAGTCTATAGAGTACATCTCGGCCAGTGTACCTGTGCCGGAGATGGTCTTCAGAATACTCATGGCCATAGCCACCTTCATGTCTCCCTCCACGGCACAGGCAGTGTGCTGTTTGATGAGCATCGAGAATGCTGGAATCAACATGGAGTCGAGTTTGCCAGCTACACCTTGAGCAAAACCTGCATAGTGGGAAGCTATCATACCCAGTTTCTCGTCTTTTACCCATTGTTCAAAGGCCACAACGTACTTGGCCATATCCCATACCTTTTCAATCGTGCCGCCACCTTCAATCTCGAAGGTGTCGAGGATGTCCTGAGCCTTAGCCTTAATGGCAGCTTCGTCGGTGATATCGTCGGCGATAGCCCACATCTGCTCCCAGTCGAACTGCTTGGTATAGACAAACATACGGTGGTAGAGGTTGGTCTCGTCGATGTCGAGGTCCATCATGCCAGGATAGGGGCGACCAATCTGGGCGATATTGGTATCACGGAAACGACGGCGCACTTGGGCAGCACGGCACCAGTCTTCGATTTCGGCCTGCACCTCAGGGTCGCCACCTTCCACAACGCCAGTGATGACAGCAGAGCGCTTGCCGGCACGGTTCAGATCGGCTACCATTTCACCGATGGCACCACAGGCATAGAGCTCACCCAGCCAGGTCGGGATGTCGGTCTTGGCGTAGTCTGGTGCCAGTTTCTTCTGTACGTTGACGATGACGACAGGCACGTCTAGGTCGCGCACGGCGGGTAGCATATTATAAGAGGTACAGTAAGTCAGCATCTGCAAGATGACGAGATCGACATCCGCAGCGCGGAATTTGTCGCCTGCAGCCATCGACTGCTCCTTGGTGGTTACCATACCACCGTCGATGATCTCGATGGTGGAAGGCAATGTCTCCTTGAATGCCTTATATTGAGCCTCGAACTCTGGAACGAGTTGTGGGAACTGTGGCAGATATGCCTGTAAGGCGATAGAGAATACGCCTATTCTTGCTTTTGTTTCAACTAATGGCTTGCTCATAATAGTTTCTATTTTTAATTAGTGATTATTGCTTAGTGATTTCCAAATACCTGTCAAAGGCTGCATCCCATGCGGCCTGGTCCGTCGGCTCGTATTTCACGAGTTTTAGGCTGTTGGCTATAATTCGACGCATCTCCCAGATGTCTTTCACACTTCCGGCACTTTCTGCTTGCAGCATGATATTGCCGATAGCGGTTCCTTCCTGCGGTCCAGCCAGTACGGTAGCACCCGTGGCATTGGCCGTGAACTGATTCAGATACTTGTTCAGTGATCCGCCGCCTATGATATGGAGAACTTCCAACTTGAATGGCGCAAACTCCTGCATCCACTGGAATACCTGACGGTAGCGGAGTGCCAGCGAATCAAAGATACAGCGGCAGATCTCTGCGGGGCTCTTTGGAATTTTCTGGTTGGTCTTGCGGCAGTACTGTTGGATAGCATCTATCATGCTTGATGGATTGGCAAAGAGGGCATCATCAGGATTGATGATAGAGCGAAAAGCCTCCACCTGCATGGCTGAGCCTTGGAGTTCGGGGTGTGGCATTGCTGCCGCTTGTCTATCAGCTTCAGCCTTGCTGACTGCCCACTCCTTACGGCAACGCTCATAGAGCCACATGCCGCAGATATTCTTCAGGAAACGGGTCGTTCCCTCAACTCCTCCCTCATTCGTAAAGTTACGCTCGTAACTCAGGTCGTTGATGATGGCGTCTTTGGTCTCTATGCCCATCAGGCTCCATGTGCCACTGGACAGGTATGCAAACTGCTCATTCTTGGCCGGTACGGCTGCAACGGCAGAAGCTGTGTCATGACCAGCAACGGCAATGACTGGTATAGCTCCCAGCCCAGTCATCTTCTGAACCTCGTCTGTGAGTACACCGATGACGTTACCTGGGTTCACCATCTTCCCGAACATCGAACGTGTCAGTCCTACGGAAGCTAAGAGGCGCTCGTCAAGCTGCTTTGTCCGGGGGTCCAACAGCTGCGACGTAGAGGCTATGGTATATTCGCACACCTCTTTGCCTGTAAGCATCCACGACAGCGCATCTGGCACGAACAATAATTTCTGGGCTGCCTTTAACGCTGAGTTGCCTTCCTTCTGCATAGCATAGAGTTGGAAGATCGTATTGAAATTCAGGAACTGGATGCCTGTGATGTCATACACTTCTTTCTTTGAAATGACGTGCTTCAGATAATCGTCCATCGCTTCGAAAGTGATGGGGTCTCGATACGCGCGCGGATTCCTTAATATAGCACCATCATCACCAATCATGACGAAATCGACGCCCCAGGTGTCGATACCGATGCTTGTGATGGTCAGTCCGCGGCTAGCCACTTCTTTCAGACCTCTGATGATCTCGAAATACAGGGCATGGATATCCCAGTAGAAATGTCCGCCTTGCTCAATGAGATTGTTTGGAAAGCGAGTCACTTCCTCCAAAGTGAAGCGTCCGTCTTCGATACTGCCGATAATGGTGCGGCCACTGGTAGCACCCAAATCAACAGCAAAGTAATATTCTTTCTTCTCCATTAGTTTTAGCTTGTAAAGCAGTTCGAAAATTGATGCTGCAAAATTACATATTAATATCCACCCTTGCCCCTAAAATCTGATTTTCTCTCTTAAATATTTGATTATTCGTCTTTTTTGTGCTACCTTTGCACCCGAAACTCTAAAACAATTAAAAAAATAGTTTGATATGTCAACTTTATCTATTGCGATTATCATTGTCTTCTGTATTGGCTATTTCTGTATAGCCATCGAGAGTGTGACGAAAATCAACAAGGCAGCTATCGCACTGCTTATGTTCGTTGCCACGTGGACGCTCTTCATGATTGATCCAGGCAGTTACATTGCTGCAGCTGTCGGCGAAATGAAAGCTTCAGCCGTAGCGGAGGCCATCGAACATCATCTCGGTTCTACCTCCACGACCCTCTTCTTCCTGATGGGTGCCATGACCATTGTTGAATTGGTGGATCAGAATGGCGGTTTCAATTTTGTGCGTGACACGCTTCAGACGAAGTCGAAACGGGCCTTGCTTTGGCGTATTGCCTTCATGACATTCTTCTTGTCGGCTATCCTCGATAACTTGACGACTTCGATTGTGATGATTATGATTCTGCGTAAACTTGTCGCTGACAAGAAGGATCGTCTCATCTATGCTGCACTGGTTGTGATTGCCGCTAATTCGGGTGGTGCCTTCTCGCCGATAGGTGATGTTACTACCATCATGTTGTGGAACAAGGGTGTGATTACAGCAGCTGGTGTTATCATGGAGATATTCATCCCCTCTGTGGTGTCGATGGTTATTCCGGCCTATATTCTCTCTCTCTCGCTGAAGGGCAACCTTGAGATACAGCAGGATACAGCCGTGGTTGAGGAGACAGACTGTCTTTCGCCTCGTCAGCGTAAGATCATCTTCTTCCTGGGTGTTGGCGGTCTCATCTTCGTACCTATCTTCAAGACGATCACCCATCTCCCTCCGTTTGTGGGTATTCTGCTCGTCTTGGGCGTGCTGTGGACGACTACGGAGATCTTCTATACCCGTATCCATCAGGAGAGTGAGGATACGGCCAATAATACCAACACCCAGAAGCGTGTCTCCAAGATGCTTTCGCGCATCGACATGGACACTATTCTCTTCTTCCTAGGTATCCTCATGGCTGTTGGCTGTCTGGAGACCATTGGTGCGCTCACTTTGTTAGGACAGACGCTTGATGCCACCTTTGAGGGTAACCATTACCTTGTAACAGGTATCATCGGCGTACTTTCATCCATCGTGGATAATGTTCCCCTTGTTGCTGGTTGTATGGGTATGTATCCTGTTGCCGCAGCGGGTGACATGGCGGTTGACGGCATCTTCTGGCAGTTGCTTGCCTATTGCGCAGGTGTTGGTGGCTCGATGCTGATTATCGGTTCGGCAGCAGGTGTGGTCGTTATGGGACTTGAGAAGATTACTTTCGGCTGGTATATGAAGAAGATCACATGGATAGCTTTCGTCGGTTATCTCGCAGGTATTCTCTGCTACTGGCTGGAGAAGACGTTCTTGTTCTGATCAAAAAGGATCATCATAGGAAATGGCAACCATTTGGGTTGCCATTTCTTTATTTCTGTTTGATATCGCTGGGCTTGCATCCCATCTTCGCCTTAAACTTTGCGGAGAAATAGTCTGGGCTTTCAAAGTTAAGCCGGTAGGCAATTTCCTTCACGCTGAGGTCTGTCGTCGTGAGTAGCTCCTTGGCACGTCGCAGACGCAGTTCCTGCTGGTAAGTAGCTGGTGAAAGACCTGTATATTCCTTGAAGAGTTTGCGGAAGTTGGAGTAGCTGACGCCAAGCTCTTCTGCTATTTGCTGAATCGTTACATTCGACTCAAGGGTGTCGCTGATGCGAAGACGAGCCTTGCCTATCATCGCTACTTGTGCATGGTTTTTGTTGAATTCGATGTTACGCTCGAGCGAATACATCTCGCCAATCAGGAGATTCACCAGTCCTGCCATGAGCTGCTGACAATAGGCTGCTTCTTCGACAGCTGTGTCATAGGCCTTGCGGTAGAGACTCTCAATGACCGAAGAATAGCCGATATGGTAGATGGGCTTCTCTGGCGTCAGGAAACCTGCATTGACGCGATCGTCGATATTTCTTCCCTTGAAGCCTACCCAATAGCTCTTCCAGCCAGTGCGCGGGTCTGGATAGTAGGTATGCCACTCACCAGGAAAGAGCAGGAACATGTCGCCTGCTTTCAGTCGTGTGCGTGGACAATGTTCACTTTGGAACCACCCCTCGCCATCGGGGTTATATAGTAATTGGTATTCATTGAGCCGTCTTCCTTTTTCTACATTGAAATAATAGCCGTCCGCGTGTCCTTTTGTGGGATAAGGATCATTGGGCGCGATTTCTTCATATCCTACGGTGCTAATCGTGAGTCCCCAGAGGGCATCCCGTTCATTAGCCAGCATATATTTACTGATTTGCATAGTTTATAAATGATTTAGCTTCTGTTGCTTTTGTTTTCACAAGGCAGCCACATCCAGAAAGTACTTCCATGTCCTTCTCCCTCTGACGTGACACCGATAAAGCCATTACAGCGATCAGTGATGGCTTGGCAGATGCTGAGGCCAAGACCTGTACCTTGTACGAAGTCGTTGAGTTTGACAAAACGCTCAAATACGCTCGCCTGTTTTTCCTTAGGGATGCCGGCACCCGTATCCTCGCAGTAGAAATACAGTCCATCTTTTTCTCCAGCTTCGTCGAGCGTGAGGCGCCGTTCCCAGTGGTAGCCGACTTTGATATGGCCTTCGTGGGTGTATTTGACGGCATTGGTAACAAAGTTGGTAAGTACTTGTTGTACACGTCCTTTATCAAGTTCTGTGATACACGATGGATATGGGTTGTCCTTCAGGAATTCAACACCAGGCTCCTCTACACGTTGAGACAGGGTCTGACAGATGTCGTCGAAGACCTTCGACATATCTTCCTCTTTTGGCTTGATAGCTAGTGCCTGTTCCATGTTTGAGGCTGCAAGAATGTCATTGATCAGGCGCATGAGCATGTCGCAATTGTTTCGTATGATGCGGATGAACTCCATGCGCTCCTCAGCGGTATCGACAACAGGCAGCAGATCTGAGAATCCGACAATGGCATTTAATGGCGTACGGATCTCGTGAGTCATATTCGCCAGGAACGCACTTTTCATCTTGCCGGAATTCTCGGCACGCTCAGTCTCCATCTTCAGTTTCTGTTGGGCAAGTATGAGTTTGGTAACATCACGACTCACACCGAAATAGCCCACGCGTTTGCCATTTTCGTCGAAAGTGGGGATACCACTGATGGCATACCAGCCAGGTCGCTTTCTATAATGCGTGAATCTGAAATGATGTATCACGTTGAATGGCTTGCTCATTGCGACAGGGTCTTTGATGGCTGCTGCAGAATCCTTCTCGTCATCGGGCAGCATGCGTTTGAAATAGTCTTGTAAGTCTTCCTGAAATTCTGGACTGCGGAGAGAACGGGAGTAGGTAAGGGTTTGTTCCTCAAGGTTGGAACGCCATACGAACATATCACTGTTCTCAAGCAAATAGGCAAGGTCGCGCTCATAGTTATTAATGGTTTCTGTGGCCTTACTCAATTCTCTATTATGGGCGCGCTGGTTCAGATAATAGTCACGTTCAGCATCAAGGAGGCGTGCGGTGACGATATAGAAGCACAGGTCATCGTTTTCGTCAATGACGGGACGGATGCGGATCTCGATATGTTGGTCAATATTGACGGCAGGGTAATACATACGGTTACATACGTGGAGGGTGTAACGGGAACCGCGTTCATAGACGCCCTTCACCATATCCGTATCAAACATATTTGTTTCGCGGAAGTATTGTCCAGCCTCGCCGTCGAAACCACAGAGTTCTCTCATCTTTTTATTGACGTCAACCAGCCATCCGTCTTTATTGTAGAACGACATGGCAATGACATTGGTCTCAAACATACGTGCGAATTTGTTGCCCGTTTCTTGGTTGATGCGCTCATCTTCAAGGTCGGTGGTGATGTCCTTGAGGGCATAGACAATGTGATGGGCTATTTTCGACTCCCGTTCGACAATGGCTGTTCCTTCAAGTGTATGCCAATTAGGTTCCAGTCGGGTGCCGAAATTGAATTGGCGCACGAAATAGCGGTCGTTATTATTGCCTCTGACGAGTGACTGGTGGTGTTTGATAAACTCTTTTTCATCAGAAGTTTCGAAATGACTTATAAATTGCTTCAATGTCATTCCTTCATCAGGTAGCATGTGACCATAGGCGTTTCGGAAATGATCTGTGGCAATGTCGTATTCTAATACGAAACTTGTACCGATCTTCAAAGCCTCGGTCATGATATTGTTGATATCCTCATAGCGAGTTACCGCCTGACGTAATCTGTTGCGGAGAAGGATGCTCAGCAAGATACTCAAGATGATGATAATGATGGCGCTGACGAGAATGATGAGAGCCATTGGTGAACTCTGTTCTTTTGTGCGCTCAGGGTAGAACCACTTGTCATAGATAGGTTTGATGTCGCCTGATTGTTCCATACGGGCGTAGGCATCGTCAATGGCTTCGATAAGTTCTTTGTCGTAACCGATGAAACGCAGTTCTCCAGCAGGGATGTTGATGTCGTCAAGCACCAGACTGTCAAGGTGATACTCCTTGATTTTCATCTGCAGAGGTATGGCTCCCCAGATGTAGTAGGAGTTGCGGCCACTGCGGATGGCGGAAAGTGCCTCTTTAGGAGAACGGTACTCCATATGGAATTGTGGGTCGAATTCTTGTTTCAAGCGGAGGGGAACATAATCGTTGTTCTTTACCATGATGGTGTCATCGTCTTTGATTTGCGAAACCAGCCTTAACGGCTTCTGGCTTGGACGTCGCACGGATTTCACAGAATAGTAGGTGATCAAATTCTGTGTCATGACGTAGGGGCGCTTTCTGTAATTGACGGTCAACGCGTGGATCAGATCGGCTTCGCGCGATTCAAATGTCTTGGTACACTGATACCACTCCTGCATGATAAACTTATGGGGGATCTTCAGCTGGTCAAGGATAATGTTGAGGATTTCAACGTTGAAACCGTCGGGCTCACCCTTGTCGTTTCTGAACTCATAGGGCGGAAACTCCCAGTCGCTGACAATGATGAGAGGGCGGTCTTTGGTATATTCTCTTGCTGATTGTCCTGCAGCAGGGTGTAGGGCAGTCATGCTCAGCAGGAATGTGATGGTGGATATGATGAAATGTCTACTCATGTCGTAGTGGTTACCTGTTTTTTAAATTCTGTCTGCTTCAATCAACTTACAGGGTATCGAGAACCATACGTTGGTTCCCTTTCCGACTGTAGAAGTGATATTGATTTTACCACCGAGGTGCTGGATAAGGTCATGGCAGATACTAAGTCCAAGACCTGCTCTTTCGGTATTACCATCACCAGTGATGAAACGTTCAAAAATATGGTCGAGATTCTCATTGGGAATGCCGCTTCCTGTGTCTTCAACGACGACGATGAGTTGATCTCCCACATAGTCATAACGCACACGCACCTGTCCTGTCGTAGTGTGTTGCACCGCATTGAGCACGATTTTGTCGATGATGATGCTGACGTTCGTGTCATCTATTTCTATGATCAGTTTGCGGAATGGGTTCCCAATAATATAATCTACGCCTGCCACCTTGTCATGCGACCAGGCTGCCTCTACTTTTAAAGGGAAAGAAGCCGCAAAATCTATGGGGCTTGGCCTCATGGTAATCATACCGGCGTCAAGACGCGAGAGGAACAAGATGTCGTTGATGAGTTTCAGCAGCTTCGCGGAGTTATCTTTGATCTCCTGAATAAAGACAGCCTCGTCCTCGGGGGTGTGCTCCATCTGGAAGAGTTCTGAGAAACCTACCACTGCGGTAAGAGGAGTACGGATCTCGAAGCTCATGTTGTGGAGGAAAGCATTCTTTACCACCTCGACATCCTGTGCACGGAGGGTCTCCTGAGCCAGCTTTATCTCAATCGCCTTGAGCTCGCTGATGTCTCTGGCCATTCCGAAATATTCCTTGAGATGGCCCTCTTGGTCATGGACTGGCACGAAATGGAATTGCAGATATAGGGGCTGTTGGTCTTTTGAGCGGAGCACAGTCAGAATTTCTGTGTTGGTTGAAATGTCTGAACGGCTGTCCATACCGTTAAGAATGCGTTCTGCCATTTTCTTCGAGGAAGGAGCGACAAGGTTGAGCATCCGGCTTTGGGTGAGCTTGAGCCCCTTGCCCTCTTCCATGGTATTGAAGACTGTGAGCAAATGCGTGTCAGGGTTGTATGTGACAACACGGATGCCGCCTACAGCCAATACGTAGTCCATATTGTGGATATACTCTCTGATCTCCTTATTGGCTGCCTCAAGTTCAAGTGAGTTGCGCTGTGCCTGCAAATATGACATAGCAACCTCTGTGACGTTACGTCCTGTGCCGAAGATGGCAATGAGTTTATTCTGGCTGTCGCGTACGGGTACAACCTGTAATTCGTAATATAGCTCGCCACGTTTCAAGATGTTGTTCAGCGGACGGCTGTCGGGTATGCCGGATTTGTAGATCTGTGTGACATAAATTGGTTCCATGTGTTCAATGTCGAGATCGGGCATGCCGAGTACGTCTTGAATGGAGATATTCATCTTGCGAATCGTGTCAAGGCTGACCTTCATGCTTTCGAGCGCTTTTTGATTGACGTCAGTGACCTTTCCTTCAGGTGAATAGGCCACCATATCGACCATTGCCGAGTTGAAGATGGCTTGATAGTGGAGCATGGTGTCTTTTACCTTTAGTTGGCGAAGCAGTTCCTTAGTGACGTTGCTGCGTGTGCAGAGGATGGTCTCAGGTCGTCCGTTTCTGTTTCGGTGCAGCACGGAGAGTGACAGCATGTAGTTATTGGTCTCTGCACGTCCGCCTTCCTCGAATACCTGTACGTCGAGGGTGGCAGAATCCTTTCGCCCGGCAGCAATATCGTCAAGGGCGAGCTGCAGGTGCCGTACGTCTTCTGGGCGATAGTGATGTACAAAGTCGTCAAGAGCGATGTCCTTGATGGGCTTGCCTTGCTGGTCGAGCCATGTTAACGTCCTCGTCTGTACGTCACAGGTCCAAAGGGTTACTTGACTAGTTCTTAGAATAAGTGCCAGACGGTTGTTGCGCTTACGTACAGCCTTTGTCATCTGGCGTACTCGGAAATGGTAAACAAGATAATATAGGAGTACAGCAAAGGCCATGATACCAAACACGTAAGCCGTCTTTGTGAGCCAACCTGGCAGACCGGAGTAAGTGCGTTCGGGGTAGAACCACTTGTTTTGGATAGGTTGAAGTTTGTCGTTTGCTTTTAATGAGGTATAGACGCTGTCGATGACCTGAAGCAGACGGGGGTTGTTGGACATGAATTTGTATTCACCGTATGGCAGGTCTATCGGTGTGATGCTGAGGTTGTCTGTATGATATTTCTGCATGAGCCATTTCAGCGACATGGTGTTCCAGACGATGATGCCATCATCGAGTGTGCTGACTTTCTGGATGGCTTCCTTCATGTCATCGAAAGGCTCAATCTTTTTCGCCCACTTGTTTTTCTTGATGAGATAGTGACTGAAACTGCCTTCATGCACGATAACTGTGTAGCGGGCAAGGCTTCTGATATTCTCAATTTTTACGGGTTTGTCGGTGGGGGTGACGATGCTATGGGTGAAGAGTTGTACAACGTTGTTGCCGAAGATGGAGTTGCCCTGAGTGAACTCGGCGTCCATTCTGAGCATGAGGTCCGACTTGCCCTCTATCAAGTCGTTTTGGGCATCGAGCGTGGGCATCAACTTGATGATGTAGGGCATGTCCAGCTCTTTGAAGATAAGTTTCAGCAGGTCGATATTATAACCGTCGGGTTCGCCATTCTCGTTGAGGAACACGTAAGGCCATAGGTCCCAGGAATCCTCATAGACAAGCGGATGCTCGACGGTGAACGTCCGGGTGCTGTCGCCTTTGGCTCCTGCTGATTGGGGCAGTGCCGTCAGCAGGCAGAAAAGCATTGTCAGGAATATGTTTTGCTTCATGTGATGTATAGTCGTCAATTAAACAATGGAGTTGTTTCTATTTTCTTTGGCAGGGTATCCATACCCAGAAGGTCGAACCCTTTCCTTCTCCTTCTGAGTTGATGCCGATTCTGCCGTGACAGCCTTCGGCGATGGCCTTGGAGATGCTCAGTCCGAGACCTGAGCCCTGTACGTAATCGTTCAGTTTTACAAATCGGTCGAAAATCTTTGACTGGTCTTCGGGCTTGATGCCTGTACCAGTATCTTCACAATAGATATAGAGTCCGCCTCCGTCATCTTCGCGGTATTCGTAACCTACTTTGATATGTCCCTGTTGGGTGTATTTGATGGCGTTGGTCACAAAGTTGGTGATGATTTGGTTGATGCGCTCACGGTCGAGTCGTGTCTTTAGTGTGGTGTACGGGTTCTCTTTGATGAAGGCCACATTAGGCAACTGCACGCGTTGTGCAAGCGTAGTGCAGATGTCGTTGAAATCCTGCGCAAAGTCTGTATCTGCAGGCTGTATGCTGATACCGCTTTCGTCGAGTTCTGATACGGCCAGCATGTCGTTGATCAGTCGTAGCAGCATATCACAGTTGTTCATGATGACATGGATAATCTCTTTTTTCTCTTCAGGTGTGCTCAGCATTGGCAGCACGTCAGAGAAACCTACAATAGCATTCAATGGTGTGCGTATCTCGTGGGTCATATTGGCCATGAAGGTACTCTTCATCATACCAGACTGGTTGGCACGTTCTGTCTCGCGTTTCAGTTGTTCCTGTTTCTCGATGAGTGGCGTTACGTTGCGCACGATACCATAAGTGCCTGCCAAATGTCCTTCGCTGTCGAATGATGGTACGCTGTCGATATAGTTCCATGACAGTTCATCACCTTCATGGAAGAAAGAGTACATGTGTGTGAGGTCGGTACGTGGCACGTTGAAGTAGTCTTCAAAGTTCCTCAGACCCTCTTTGAAAGGACTGTCGATGAAGTGTGAGATGACCTCGTCAATACTATATGTGACCTCGGGTGTGTTCATCTGTTTGTAGAAGGTGCAGGTGCGGTTGGCAAGATTCAAACGGAAGAAACGCATGTCGCAATTGTCCATGAGATATTGTAGCTCATTCTCATAGTCTTGGATGGCCTCGTTGGCCTGACGGATACGAATGTCGTTTTGTCGATTCTGCAGATATAGCATACGTTCTTGCGTGACATCGCGTATGGCCAGCGTGATATATTGCAGCTGACCGTTGACATCATAGATCGGGTGCAGACGCAATTCTGTATAGCAATGCACGTTACGTTCAGGTATGATACTATGTGAGCAGAAGTAATACTCGCCCTCAATCTCCCTTTCTATGACTTGTCTGAAAGTAGGCATGTTGTAGAGGGTGCTCTCGTAATAGAAAGGATCGTCCTCGGATTGGAAATTGAGGATCTCGCGTAACTTCTGGTTCGCTGTAAGTAGGTGTCCTTCGCTGTCATAGAATGCCAGTCCGACAATCGACTGTTCAAACATCTTTCGGTATTTGTTGGTCATTTTCTTTTCTTCATTGTCGGCTACCAGTTTGTCGGTAATATCCGTCAATGTGCAGATGAGGTTTGCAGGCCTTTTGTCAGCTTTGTCGGCAAATTCCGCGATACCCTGTTCGCGCATGTAGCGCCATTCTCCCAGATGCTTTTCTCCGCTAATGTCCCAGCGGAAGATGCATTCTGCATTGCGAAGGCCGCCAACGACAAGGCTTGTTATGAATCGTCGATAGGTCTGATGGTCTTCTGGGTGGATGATGCCGTAACCGCCTTCGTAAGTGAGGCCATCCTTGGGTAATAGGTTGCCATAGAGGTTGAAGGCTTTTTGCTCATTGATGTTCATACGTATCACATAGTTGTGACTTATTTCAAGTGTGCGCTGCATGATGGTAGAGATCTCCTCGGTGGTACGCACCGTATTCCGGATGCGGAGCACGCTGATGCGATTGATAGCCCAGGTGGCAAAGAATACCACCAATACCAGCAACACCAGAATGAAGGAAATCATGTCATTGGTATTGAACCTGACGGCAGATATGATAAAGGATAGACAGTACATGATCATAGGCGCTTAGATGGTTATTTCAGTTTTTTTCTCCATATTGGTCATCTTGCAGGGGATAATCACATAGACGGTGCATCCCTTGCCTGGTTCCGACTGCAGTTCGATGCTGCCGCCCATCTGTTCTATCAGTTCCTTGATGATGGGCATGTCGAGTCCAGTAGAGTAGCCACCGCCCACATCTCTTCTGGCGAAACGCTCAAATACACGTTTCTGTTCTTCTTTGCTCAGCCCGCGTCCCGTATCTTCGATACTGATGCTAAGTTCTCCGTGTCGATACTCGTATTTGGCGCGGATGGATCCCTCGCTGGTATTGAGTACAGTATGTTCGCAGAGTACCTGAATCACCTTTCCCAGATGTTGTGCGTCGATAGCGATTATAAGATGGTTATACGGATTTTCTACTGATATCTTGACGTTGGGGCTGATGTTGGTCCAGCCCATGTAGCAGTATCCTTCGAAGAGGGCTGCAAAGTCACATTCCTCGATGGTCATCTCTTCCATCTTTGCATCCAGACGGGAGAGGTAGAGTATGTCGTTCACCAGTTGTAGCAGTTCTCCCGTGTTGCGCTTGATTTCCTCGGCGAAGATGGGCTCGTCCTCCTCGGCATGGGGATTGTTGAAGAGCTCTGCGAAGCCGAGTACGGCATTCAGTGGTGTACGGATCTCATGGCTCATGTTCTTCAGGAAGGTGCTCTTCAGCGACTCTGCCTCAAGTGCCTTCTCCGTTTCGACCTGTAGTTTGTGCTCTGTATAGACCATTTCTGTGCTGTTCTGACACATCCCGAAGTAGTGAACCGTTCCATCCTTTTCTGTGACGGGCACCATGTTGAAGGTAAGGAAGATGTTCCTTCTTTCCGTATCGCGGAAGATGGTTTCAAATCTGGCACTGAAGTTCTTAGGATGGCGGAGGTCCATTCTTCGTATGAGGCCTTTGGCCCGCCGCCGCTCATATTGGCGAAGTAACGTGAGGCAGCGCACTTGCGGAAGCCTGTATTGCAGCTTGTTCAAGTCGCTGTAGATTTCCAGCTCGTGACGTTCAGGGTCGTAGTTCACGATACGTACCTTACTGACGCGTAGTGTGTAGTTGATGTTGTCGATATAGGTCTGGATGTCTTTCGTCTTTTGTGCCAGTTGCTGGCTTGCCCATTTTTGATGGTGCTGTGATTCCACCATCTCGGTAATGTTGATGCCAGCCATGACGACACCGTCCAACTTGCCTTCCTGGTCGTGGACGGGTGAGACGATCTGCTCGTAATAAGCGTTCCTACTGTCCCAATAGTTCTTGGATAGCGTGCCGATGGGGTGTTCTACTTCATGTATAGGAGTGATGGATGAGCTGTGGAACTGGTCCATCGTCTTCAGGTCGAGGTCTCTCAGTGCCGGCACGTCTTTGATGTTGGGCTTTGAGGCGAGAAGTGCCTCGCGGTCTTTGACCTCAAACGTCTCGCATGCTTTCTCGTTGATGTCGGTCATAATACCTTCGGCATTATAATAAATCATGTCGACGAGTGAGGAATTGAAGACGGTATGGTAGCGTAGGGCCAGATTACTGGCATACTCCTCTTTCTGCTTCTCCTCGGTGATGTCCTTCTGTATGCCTAATATCACTAATTCGCCATCCATGTTTTTCTTCAGTATGGCGATATTGACATCGAAGATCTTCTGTGGGCTATCCTTCTCGCCGTCTGTGGGCTTCTTGCCTCTCATGGTGAGGGCTCCCTTTTCCAGCTTCCTGTCTTTGACGTCATTGATCACTTGCAGCATCTTGTTGAAGTCATTGTGGTCGTAGAATGTGGAGAAGTTGATGGCCGAGTAGCTGGTGCGCTTCTCACCATGTTCCTGGAACAGCGTGAAGTATTCCCTGTTGGGATGATAGGTCCATATTTGTGTCTTGCTATTGTCGAGTACGAGTGATAATTGTGTGTTCTGGCGTTGTGCGTCTATATTGGCGGCTCGCAGCCGGTAATTGTACACGCGGTTGGAGAAGATCATGACAAATACAGCAATCAGCAGCGCGGCAACCATATAGGCCGCCAGATGATGGATGTCGGCGATGGTGTCCATGTTCTCTTGCTGTGCAAAAGCTGGGTTGGCAATTGCAAGGAGACATAAGGTAATATATTGTTTTGGTCTATAGGTTCGCTTCATATTGACGACAAACTTAGTCAGTTGTTTCGCTGTTTTTATCATATTGAATGATGCACCTTTTAATTATTGGCAGTATTTACGTGGCGAAATTAATCATTTTTCTTGAAACTGCAAAAAAAAAATGCGAAATATTTGGCGGATTGACGGAAAAATACTACTTTTGTCAACAGAAAAAGCTAAAACTTAAAGATTATGTTAGACGTTAAAGAGACTTTGAAGAAAAGTGAAGAGCGCATGGAGATGGCTGCGATGTTTCTGGAAGAGGAGCTCAGCCGTGTTCGTGCAGGCCGTGCCAATGTGGCCATCCTCGACGGTGTGCGAGTAGAACTCTATGGTAGTAAGGTGCCCCTCAATCAGGTGGCCAACGTCAGTGTGCCCGACCCCCGTACCATCGCTATCAAGCCTTGGGACCGTAAGGAGATCCGTAATATCGAGAAGGCCATCATGGATTCTGATGTGGGCATCACGCCTGAGAACAACGGTGAGATTATCCGACTGAATATCCCGCAGCCTACTGAGGAGCGTCGTAAGGATCTGGTCAAGCAGTGCAACAAGATTGCTGAAAAGGCTAAGGTTGAAGTCAGAAACGTGCGTGCCGACATCAAGGACAAGCTGAAGAAGGCTATCAAGGACGGACTCAGCGAGGACAATGAGAAGGATGCCGAGCTCGAGCTTCAGAAACTTCACGACAAGTACATCAAGAAGCTTGATGAGCTGATGGCCGCTAAGAACAAAGAGATCATGACCGTCTAAATCGGTTTTATCCCCGCCCGTGACAGGCGGGGATAGCTGTTAAATATGAAAGGACTTGTTGTCAAGAATACAGGCAGCTGGTACACCGTCCTGACCGACGATGGCCAGCTGATTGAGTCTAAGGTGAAGGGTAACTTCCGCCTGAAGGGCATCCGCAGCACCAATCCCGTCGCTGTCGGTGATCGGGTGGAGCTGGTTGCCAATGCCGAGGGTACTGCCTTTATCACGGCCATCGAAGACCGTCGTAACTATATCATCCGCCGTTCGCAGAACCTCTCCAAGCAGAGCCATATTATCGCGGCCAATGTCGATCAGGCTTTCCTTGTGGTGACAGTTGATTTCCCGCAGACCTCCACGACCTTCATCGACCGCTTCCTGGCCTCTGCCGAAGCTTATCGTGTGCCGGTGGTGCTCGTCTTCAATAAGACCGACCTGCTCGATGCCGACTTGCTGCGTTACCAGCAGATGATGATGGCGCTCTATGAGAACATAGGCTATCACTGCGTTGCCATCTCCGCCGAGACAGGAGATGGCATAGAGGCACTCCGTCCGTTGCTGCAACAGAAGATTACCCTGCTCAGCGGGAACAGCGGTGTGGGGAAATCCACCCTGATCAACCGTCTCGTGCCCGACGCTAACCTGCGTACTGCAGAGATCAGCGATGCCCACCATACAGGCCAGCATACTACAACCTTCTCTGAGATGATCAGTCTCCCCGATGGTGGCTGGCTCATCGATACACCAGGCATCAAGGGCTTCGGCACCTTCGATATGGAACCCGAGGAGCTCACCAGCTATTTCCCCGAGATATTCCGCTTCTCAAAGGACTGCCGTTTCTCCAACTGCACCCATACCCATGAGCCTGGATGTGCTGTGTTGCAGGCCCTTGAAGACCACTTTATCGCTCAGAGCCGTTACCAGTCTTACCTCTCGATGATGGAGGATAAGGACGGCAGTAAATATCGCGAAGCTTACTAAAATAATATTGAAAATTCATGAAGAAATCATTACTAGGACTGTGCCTGAGTGCCATGTGCCTGTCACAGACCGCAACGGCGCAGGTCACCACTGCCGTTTCTCAGTTTAACCTCTCCGGCCCTTATGCCGTTAGTGCACCATTGGCCCTCGATACCGTCGATGTGCAGGGTAAGAAATTCGATGACACCGCTCTCTTGAAAGGAATCTCTCTCGAGGCACCCGTCACCACTACATTCTCAGGTGAGGTGTTGCCTTCGTTGGAGAAGAGCCGTAGCGTCGGTCTGCTCTCGTTCTATGTCAACAACCGCGACTTCCTCAAAGGTAAGGTCAAGGTCAGTGGTCCAAAGCATTACAAGCTCTATATCGACGGTGCTGAGGCTGGTGAAGAGTTGAAACTGGCTCCTGAACATCATACCTTTGCCATCCAGTACCTCGCCGAACCCAGCGACACCGACTCCATCCATGTGAGCTTCGAGGCTGCGATGCGTGTGCCCTATACCCTCGACAAGCGCCATCCCTATATGGTCCACGACCTGACTGATGGTCAGCGGGTGCGCGGTATCTCGCTCTCTGCCGACGGTTCGTTGGCTGTCGTCAGCTATCAGACCACAGAACGAGGTGGTAATAGCTGTTGGAACTATGAGTTGCGCGAGATACGCACTGGACGTCTGGTCAGCCAGCTTCCCAAACGAGTCGAGTGGATGCCTCGTTCCGTTGCCTATATCGAGGAACAGCAGGAGGGTAGTCTCTATGCCTTGTATAAGGTAGAACCTCTGACAGGCCGTCGCAGCCTTTTCGCAAAGGGGCTGCCTGAGGGTGACTATACCATCAGTCCTACTGAGGACTACCTCATCATCACTGCCGAAGAAGAAGGACCGAAGGAAGACGAGGAAGTGTTCGAGGTGCTAGAGATGGACGATCGTCAGCCAGGCTGGCGCAAGCGTAGCTACCTGATGAAGTTCGACCTGACCACAGGCCTCTGTCAACGGCTTACCTTCGGTCCCCACGACACCTATCTCGCTGATATCTCTGCCGATGGCAGCCGCCTGCTTGTCCAGACCTCCTATAGCCGACTCGCCAAACGACCTACCGAGGTGGGTGACTTCTTTTTGATGGATGCTGTAACCCTTCATGTCGATACGCTACTTACGGGCGAGGGTTTCTTGGGTAGCGGAACCTTTTCACCCGACGGACGTCAGATCCTCTTCACGGGAACGCCGGAGGCCTTCGGACGCATTGGTTGTCAGTTGCCTGCCGGCGTGACACCGAGCATGACGGAGAACGAACTGTTCCTCTATGACATAGCTTCCAAGCAGATAACCCCACTCACGAAGGACTTCGATCCCTCTGTAGAACGCGTTACCTGGTCACAGGCCGACGCACTGGTGTATTTCTCTGCCGAAGACCGTGACTATGTCAATGTCTTTGCTCTCAACCCAAAGACTGGCAAGATCTCAAAGGTCAACATTCAGGGTGACTATGCCTATCGCTTTGACGTAGCTTCACAAGCACCTGTGCTTGCCTATCTTTCCTATCAGACGATGGCGCCCGCTTCGGCCTATGTGCTCAATCTGAAGAACCATAAAAGTCAGACCCTCTTCGATGGACGGACAGCGCTGGGTGATGCTGAGATAGGAACCTGCGAAGACTGGAACTTCACCAATTCGAAGGGCGACACTGTCTATGGTCGACTCTATCTGCCGAAAGACTTCGACGCCACGAAACAGTATCCGATGATTGTCTATTATTATGGAGGCTGTTCACCCGTCAGCCGTTACTTCGAGTCACCTTATGCACCGCAGTACTGGAACTCGTTGGGCTATGTGGCCTACATTCTCCAGCCCAGTGGTGCCACAGGCTTCGGTCAAGAGTGGGCTGCGCGTCATGTGAATACCGCCGGTCGTGGACCCGCCGAGGATATCATCGAGGGTACAAAGAAGATCTGTGAGTCGCATCCTTTCATCAATCCAAAGAAGATTGGATGTATGGGTGCCAGCTATGGCGGTTTCATGACACAGTACCTGCAGACGCAGACAGATATCTTTGCCGCAGCCGTTTCTCATGCAGGCATCGCCAACCACACCAGCTACTGGGGTGAGGGTTACTGGGGCTACAACTACAGCGAGGTGTCGATGGCCAACAGCTATCCCTGGAGTCATCGTCAGCTCTATGTCGATCAGTCACCCCTCTTTAATGCCGACAAGATCCATACGCCTCTGCTGCTCCTGCATGGCAATGCCGATACCAACGTCCCGCTGGTAGAAAGCCTTCAGATGTTTACCGCCCTGAAACTCCTCGGACGTGAGGTGGCCCTCGTCGAGGTGGAAGGCGAGAACCACCACATCCTCGACTACTCGAAGAAGGAGAAATGGCTCGCCACCCAGATGGCCTGGTTCGCCCGTTGGCTGAAAGACGACCCCACCTGGTGGGATGCCCTCTATCCGAAGAAACATCTGTAATTCTCTATATCAGCTCAAAGTGTTTGAGGGCATTGCGGATGCCGTTGTCATCGACGGTGGTGGTCACGTAGTCTGCCTCGGCTTTCAGACTGTCGATGGCATTACCCATTGCGATGCCAATGCCTGCCGTGCGGATCATCGAGGTGTCGTTGCCACCATCGCCGAAGGCAAGGGTGTGGCTCACGTCGAGTCCTTCGTGGGCAGCCATCGCCAACAGACCTTCGCCCTTGTCTGCGTCGTGGGCTGTGATGTCGGTGAACTCAGGGTGCCAGCGGCCTGATGTGCAGTCGGGAATCCGGCTCATCAGCTCCCGCTCGTAGGCTTCGTCGAAGAAGGGCGTCATCTGCAGGATGCGCTGCTGGAGCACTTCCTCCACAGACTTCAACGAAACGAGATTTTCGACTGCCAATTGTTGTCGGAAGATGCGATCGACATCGCCTTTGGAGTCGAGTACCGCCAGATCTTGCTCTCCCACGACAATCAGGCTGTAACCTTTCTCCTTGGCATCATCCACTAACAGACGGGCAGACTTGGAAGGAATGGCCTGACAACTGACGATTTCCTCGCCGACGTAGCAGAGGGCGCCATTGGTGGTGACGTAGCCATCGATAAGGTGCTCGATGGCTCCAAGGTTGGTGATGATGATCGGCGGACGTCCTGTGGCGATGAACACGCGGTGTCCATTGGCCTTGGCTTGTGTCAGGGCCAAAATGGTTGAGGCTGGAATCTCGTGCGTCTTAAAGCTCACCAGCGTTCCGTCGATATCGAAGAAAAGTGCATGCTTGGTCTGAATCATGTGCCAATCGTCTATTTGCCGATAATGATGTCGTAGCGTGACATGAACGAGGCACCAGGCTGGAGGTGGTTCATCAGGGGCTTATCCTTAAACTCGCCTTTGAACCCACGTGGGTCACCGATGCCATACCACGGTTCGATGCAGACGAAGGGAGCTTCCTTGCCGTAGGGACTCCAGAAGGCCACAACGGGTGTGCGGAATTCGACAGTCACTTCGGGTTCGCCATCCTTTCCTAAAAGTTCTGCACGATGCAGCTGGCTCTTGTGTACCTTGATGGAGTCGTTGCGCCAGGTGTTGTTAGAGAACTCGATGATGCCGTTCTCAGCCTCTACGAAAGGCACCTCGTCCATCGAGTGCGAGCTGTCGGGGTAGCTGTGGAGGGCATCCATAGGCTCCTCGTTGTCGAGACGAATGATACCGCTCTGCTGTTCCCCAGCTTTCATGTCTGGAACGTTGAAAGCTGGGTGCCCGCCAATCTGGAAGTGAATCTCGCGGGTATCGGTGTTGTGGACGTGCCAGATGATGCCAATCTTATTCTCGTCGAGCGTGTAGCTGATGGAGAGGGTGAAGTCGTAGGGATAGACCTTCTTGGTCTCCTCAGACGATTCGAGGGCGAAGGTCACCTTGCGGGTACTTTTGGCAATGAGCTTGAACTCGGCGTCGCGGGCAAAACCGTGGCGAGGAAGGTGGTACTCCTGACCATCTACACGATAGGTCTCGTCGTTGACGGCACAGACGATGGGGAAGAGGATGGGGGAGTGACGACCCCAATACTTCGGGTCTGCCTGCCACAGATATTCCTTACCATTGGCATCCTTGATGCTCTGGAGTTCGGCTCCTTTCTCCGAAATGACGACGGAGAGTTGTTCGTTTTTGAGTTCTACCATATTTATTTTGCTTTGTAGATGAGTATTGTGAATACGATGATTTCCAATAAGAGGAGTCCGATGACCACCAAGATGGGAATGGGTGACGGTGATGACATCCCCAGCATCATATAGGCCACACTCAGGGGAATCAACAGGAAGGTGATGCCCATCACTCGGGAAAAACGGATGGCCAGTTCCACCTGACGGATATTGGTAATCTTGAAAGGCATATTGATGTGTCGTGGGAAATAGGCTATCGCCATACAGACGACAGCTCCTATTGTCAGGACAATGCAGGGGATGATAATACCTGTGGGCGAGCCATAGGCATTAGGCTTCCCAAAAGCATCGAAATGGGTGGGTACGATGTCGGGCGCACGATAGAGCATCCAGGTGATGATGCCCCATACAAAGATGGCCACGATGGCAAAGGCGATTTCAAAAATGATGGCCTCTGAAGTGCGATGCACCTGCACTTTCTTGATGTCAAACTGATTCTGTTCCATTGTCTTCTTCGGTTCTTGGTTGTTTTTTCTTTTTAGGCAGACGCTTGGCCTTGCGCAGGGCCTCGGTGATGATCCACTGCAGTTGGCCGTTGGTGCTGCGGAACTCATCCGCAGCCCAGGCCTCTATAGCGTTCATCGTCTCAGCGTCAACGCGGAGGATAAAACTCTTGGTGTTGCTCTTCTCTGCCATGTATTAATGATTTGGTGTGCCAGTATTGACGACGGGCTGAGCAGCATCGTCGCCACAAAGCACGACGAGCAGGTTGGAGACCATTGCAGCCTTCTTGTCGTCGTCGAGATCGACGATATTCTCATTGGAGAGTTTGTCGAGCGCCATCTTCACCATCGAGACGGCACCTTCCACAATCTTCTCACGGGCCGTGATGATGGCCGAAGCCTGTTGGCGGCGCAACATGACAGCGGCAATCTCGGGAGCGTAGGCGAGGTAGTTGATACGGGCCTCTACCACCTCGATGCCAGCAAGAGCCAGGCGTTCGTCGAGTTTCTGTTCGAGTTGTTCGTTGATCTCATCGGCACTTGAGCGCAGGGTAGGTTCGCCAGCCTTTGTGTCCTCGTCGTCGTAGGCATACTGACCAGCCACTTGGCGCAGGGCGGCATCACTCTGTACACGGACAAAGTTTTCCAGTGCATTCATCAGACCTTTGGTGTCGCTGCCGACGGCGTTAGGATTGGCGGCCATCGTCTGGGTGTCCACTTCAAACAGTGCCTTATACGTGTCCTTGAGTTTCCATACCAACACAAGGCCGATCATCACGGGGTTACCCGTCTTGTCGTTGACCTTAATCGGCTCAGCGTCGAGGTTACGTGCGCGCAGGGATACCTTCTTTTGACCGTAGAAGGGATTAATCCAGTAGAATCCTACCTGTTGGAAGGTGCCAGCATACTTGCCAAACCAATTGATAACCTTGGCCTCGTTTGGCTCAAGCTGCATGAAACTGCACATGCAGACGATGTCGGCAATGAGCAGCAGGATACTACCGCCTAGAAGCCATCCGCCACAGGCACCGTCGCTGCCGTCGAGCTGAATGATGCTGAATACGATGCCTACGACAGAGGCAATGAATAATGCAATTGTGACAAACAGCATGACAAAACCGTTGATCACCGTTCCCTTGAAAACATACTCTTTATTCTCCATAACGTTTAATTGTTTAAATTGATATCATTTTGATATCGCAAAGATATGAATTTGTTTTGAACTGACAATGGTTTCGGTCGAATTTTTAACAAAATTTTTGGTATTTCGCCTACTTATTTGTATCTTTGTGGCCAAAAAGTGTGTAGATATGCGTAAGGTTGTCTGCGTTTTGCTGGTGATGCTGATGCCCGCCGTTGCCTTTGCAGGCGACGGGGAAGGTAAGCAGCGCCCCTGGCTTCTAAAAGGACTTTATTGGGTAAAGACACTGATCGACTCCTCAGCCGTAGCGGGTAAGGACCGCAGCTATATCGAGCAGCCCAAGAAACCCTGGGCTGTGGAACTGCGTTCGGAAGCTACCCAAACCTCCATGAAAGCGACCTCGTCATGGTATCTGGACGAAGAATACAATGGTTCTACGACTTCGCGAACAGACAACGGTTTCTCCACCTCGATAGGTGCATGGCTGGGTTATAGGGGCTACGGCTTCGGTCTGTCGAAGGAGTTGACGGGCGGTGATGGTTCGACGATTTCCTTTGGTGCGATGGGTGGCAGTTTCGGCATCAATCTTCGCATCAACTTCTATCGTAGCAGTCAGCCTGAGTTGCAAGGTTATCATAAGGCTGGAGATAGGGCCCAGCAATTCCAGGAAACGCTCGACATGGATGACCCCATCCACGTCAGATCACTGTTTCTCGATGGCTACTACTTCTTCAACGGAAAGCGATTCTCTTATGCCGCAGCCTACGACCAGTCGCTCATACAGCGCCGCTCGGCAGGATCACTCGTGGCAGGTTTGATGTATTTCCACTCGAAGATGGCCTACGACGACCAGTCAAACTGGCCGTTGATCTTGTTGACCAATGACGAAGGACGAGTGACATTCACGCAGGCCAACATCGGTGCGGGCTATGCCTACAACTGGGTGCCGGCAAAGGGATGGCTTGTCAGTGGGATGGTTATGCCGATGCTGACGTTCTACAATCGGATGAACTCATACACTTACGATATCTTGACCCAAGACGGCCGTGACTTATTTCAATTATCGGATGAGGAGCTTGATCTCTACGAGGACGAAGAGGCCTACAGGAGTGTCGTGGTGAAGGAAAGTGGCGTGAACTCGACAAGAAACAAAGTGGGCTGGAACTTCGATGCCCGTCTTTCTGTGGTCTATAACTGGAAACGCACCTATTTGAGAGTCTATGGCCACTATAACCGTTTTCACTATGACAACGATGAAAGTGCCGGGCGACTGACCGAGTGGCATGTCTATGCCTCGCTCGGCTATAGATTTTAATGACAGACATGATGGATATTGACGAATTGAAGGATAAGCGGATCGCGGTGCTGCTCTCTGGCGGCGTCGATAGCAGCGTTGTGGTGTATGAGTTTGCACGACTCGGACTTCATCCCGATTGCTTCTATATTAAGATAGGACCGGAGGAAACGGAGGAATGGGACTGCTCGTCGGAAGAAGATCTGGAGATGGCGACGGCGGTGTCGCATAAGTATGGCTGCCGCTTGGAGGTCATCGACTGTCATCGCGAATACTGGGATCAGGTGACGCGCTATACGATGGACAAGGTGCGTGCAGGCTTTACGCCCAACCCCGACGTGATGTGTAACCGTCTGATCAAGTTCGGAGCCTTCGATGAGAAACGCGGGCATGACTATGATCTCATCGCTACAGGACACTATGCCCAGACAGAGACTGACGAAGCAGGCAGGAAGTGGCTCGTGACCAGTCCTGACCCCGTCAAGGATCAGACCGACTTCCTCGCCCAGATCTACGACTGGCAGTTGAAGAAGGCACTCTTTCCCATCGGTCACTATGTGAAGGACGAGGTGCGCCAGATAGCGGAGCGCGAACATCTGGTGAATGCCAAGCGTAAGGACTCGCAGGGCATCTGTTTCCTGGGGAAAATCAACTATAATGATTATATCCGCCGTTACCTGGGAGAACAGCCAGGCGACGTGATAGAGCTGGAGACAGGCAAGAAGATAGGACAGCACAAGGGACTATGGTTCCACACCATCGGCCAGCGCAAGGGCATGGGTTTTGGCGGTGGTCCCTGGTTTGTGGTGAAGAAGGATGTGGCGAATAACGTCCTTTACGTCTCTCACGGCTATGATCCCGAGACAGCCTACAAGCAGGACTTTGCCATTCACGATATGCACTGGCTGACGGAAGAGCTGTCACCCCGTGAGGTGACCTTCAAGATCCGGCATACCCCAGGCTATCTGCCAGCGACGCTTGAGCCGACGGGGGAGGGAAGCTTCATCGTTCATGCGAAAGACAAGATCCACGGTGTGGCACCAGGACAGTTCTGTGTCATCTACGATGCCCAGCATCATCGATGTCTCGGTTCTGCAGAGATAACGATATAAGAGTATATAATACATCCGTATTTTTGCAAAGACGAAAGCCAGAAAAAGTATTATTTATAGTTAAGAACATATTCGATGGAGATTATCAGCACGAGGCGTAACGACCATCGGAACGACCCGAAGGGACTATCGGCACGCCCCGAAGGTGAGGGACACCCTGAACGCAAAGCCTATGTTTAACATTGTAAAGTCTACGGCACTCGCCACGATTAGTTGTGCATGAGCTTCGATGCCGTGAAAGAGTATGCAGCGTTACAGCCTAAATAAAAACAGAGGGCGCATCAAATTAGATGATGCGCCCTCTGTTGTTATTGGCGGGTGAACGAGCCGAAATAGTCGAGGCAGGTGTCTCGCCACTTGCGGGCATTCTCTAACTGATGTTGCATGCGGGCATCCACTTCCTGCCAGCGCTGCTCGTCGATGGCGGGCTTAGCCTCCTGCCAGATGCGGATGAAATCCTCAACCTCGCTGACACCGCGCTTATAGTGGTATTGCATCTCTTCATAGACAGTGCGGCCGCTCTTCATACGGTAGGTCCAGGGTACGTGGTGGAACCAGAGCAAATAGCGTTCCGGACAGCTGCTGATATCGTCGTACATCGAACAATAGGGCTCACGGTACTGGGCGGTGGCGTTGGACCCCATGTGGGTGCGGTCGAAGCCGATGCCGAGCGAGTCGGCCTGATGGTAATAGACGGGGCACCACTCAATGGGATAGGAGGCAATGAAACCGTCGGGCTCGGGTCCATAGTGCTCGTCGAAGGCGAAGATATGATGGAGACCTATCGGCATCATGTAATCGACACAAGCCTCACGGCTGCGAAGCATCATACTCAGGAGGGAAGAGTGAATAGTGGAGAGTGAGGAATCCTTTAGGTTAAAGGTCTGGTTGAGCCACTCCTCGGCGATGGCCTCGCTGGTGAGCATCGGATTCCAGGCCAGACGACCAAAGGCATACCAGTTGGCCTGTGAGAAATGATGGCCACACCAGTTGCGGTCGAGACCGATGTTAGCGACGCCGGCAATACCCACCAGACGCTCTGGGGCGACGAAGCCGAAGAACTCACGCCACATCGGGGCTAGATAGACCAGATGGCGCGACTGTCCCAGATACTCCTGGGTGATCTGCAGCTCGGCCATCTGCTTCGTCTTGTGGATGTTGTCGAAGATAGGGGCATAAGGTTCACGGGGCTGGAAATCGAGCGGACCGTTTTTCGACTGCAGGATCACGTTATCGCGGAACTTGCCGTCGAGGTCTCTGAACTCAGAGACAGCCTGTTTCACACGATCCTCACCCTTATGCTTGGCACCATAGACGAAGGAGCGCCACATGATGATGCCACCGAAAGGCTTTACCGCATCGGCCAGAGTGTTGGCACCATCGGCATGGGTGCGGTTGTAGTCGAAGGGACCAGGCTGTCCCTCGGAGTTGGCTTTCACAAGGAAACCACCGAAGTCGGGAATCAGTTGGTAGATCTCCTTGGCCTTAGCTTTCCACCAAGCCTTCACCGCAGGATTCAGCGGGTCGGCAGTCTTCAGTGCCTTTCCACCATTGACGCCCTTCATGGGAATGGACATCGGCGAGGCGAAGTTCACGGAGAGATAGACGCGGATGCCGTAGGGCCGGAGCAGGTCGGCATATTCCTTCACCTTTTTAATATAAGTGAGGGAAAGCATCTTCGGCGAGGCGTTCACATTGTTGAGTACGGTGCCGTTGATGCCGATGGAGGCATTGGCTGCGGCATACTCCTTGATGAGCGCTGCATCGATGGGCTGATCGGGATCCTCCACGAAAATCTGGTGGCCGTGAAAGGTTTTCCCACTGGGCTTACCCTTCCAGAAGATGCTCAGTCCGGCATAGCCGCGCTCGATGGTGCCATTGAGGTTGTCCCAGTGGTTGAGGATGCGGAGCTTGAAATAAGGAGCGGAATAGCCCTGCTCGCCTCTTAACAGGGCATAAGCACCATAAAGCAGACCGATCTCATTTTTGGCAGTGATCGTGTTGCCACTGATGTTGTAGGCATCATCTGCCATCGTCGGGTCGATGACCAAGGTGGCCTCGTCTCCTTGGAAGTATGTGTGTAACTGGTCGGCAGCCAGACAGGCTGGTCCGTTGACCTTTGCTTTGTTCACCGGCTGGTATCGCAGCCATAGTTGATGTCCGTCCTCAGCCTTTACTGTCTGAAGGAGGAATAATGTCAGAATGAGTAATGCAAGTTTCTTCATAATCTTGAAATTTTCTGCAAATATATAAAAAAATCTGCGTAATGCATCCTATTCGTGGGCAAAATTTTGTATCTTTGCAACCAATTACCAAATAATTGAAACAAATGAAAAAGGTGAGACTACTACTGACAATCCTATTGTTGATGACGACGACGCTGGTTAAGGCAGGTCATTTCACGGTAGGCGACAAGAGTTTCTTGTTGAATGGCGAACCCTTCGTGGTGAAAGCCGCAGAGATTCATTATCCCCGTATTCCACAACCTTATTGGGAGCATCGCATCAAGATGTGCAAGGCCCTCGGGATGAATACCGTCTGTATCTATGTGTTCTGGAATATCCATGAGCAGCGTGAAGGACAGTTTGACTTCACGGGCAACAATGATGTGGCTGCTTTTTGCCGGCTGGCACAGAAAAACGGCATGTACGTCATCGTGCGACCTGGTCCTTATGTCTGCGCAGAGTGGGAGATGGGCGGTCTGCCCTGGTGGCTCTTGAAGAAGAAAGATATCCGTCTGCGTGAACAAGATCCTTATTTCATGGAACGTGTGAAAATCTTCGAACAGAAGGTCGGAGAGCAGCTGGCACCGCTGACCATTCAGAATGGCGGTCCTATCATCATGGTTCAGGTGGAAAATGAATACGGTTCCTATGGTGAGAACAAACCCTACGTCTCTGAAATCCGCGATTGCCTGCGGGGTATCTATGGTCAGGAACTGGCTCTCTTTCAGTGTGACTGGGCCAGCAACTTCGAGAAAAATGGCCTCGACGATCTCGTGTGGACGATGAACTTCGGCACAGGTGCCAATATCGATCAGCAGTTCCGCCGTCTGGGTGAGTTGCGTCCTGACGCTCCAAAGATGTGCTCAGAGTTCTGGAGTGGCTGGTTTGATAAGTGGGGAGCCCAACATGAGACACGTCCTGCGAAGGATATGGTGGACGGTATGGACGAGATGCTCTCCAAGGGTATCAGTTTCTCACTCTATATGACGCATGGCGGTACGAGTTTCGGCCATTGGGCAGGTGCCAACAGCCCTGGTTTTGCACCCGACGTGACGAGCTATGACTATGATGCCCCCATCAATGAGCAGGGATTGCCCACCTCGAAATATTGGGAACTGCGCACGATGATGCAGAAGTATGCGGAGGGCAGACTGCCTGCTGTCCCCAAAGCCCCGATGCCGATTGTCAGTGTGCCTCAGTTCAGGTTGGAGAAAGTGATGGATCTCTGTGGTTTGGTGACCAAACGAGTGGAGAACCGTGATGTACTCACGATGGAGGATATGGATTGCGGCTGGGGCATGATCCAATACACGACGACGCTGCCCGACATCCCAAGAAAGAGTGTGCTGACGTTGAACGACTGTCACGATTATGCTCAGATATGGGTCAACCATCAGTTTGTCGGTAGCATCGACCGTGTGAAGAACGAGAAGTCACTGATGTTGCCGCCCGTGAAGAAAGGCGACGTGCTGAATATTCTCGTGGAGGCCATGGGGCGCATTAATTTCGGACGCGCCATCAAGGACTTCAAGGGTATCACCAGTGACGTGCAGTTGCAGACAGAGCAAGACGGACATGAGATGACCTATAACCTCAAGCATTGGGTCATCCGCACGATGGCCGACGACTATGAGGCTATCAAGACGGCGATTGCATCGAATCGTAAGGAGGTGAAAGACAACGAGGCTATCGTTTCCGATGGTGGCTACTTCAAGGGTGAGTTCACACTGAAGAAAGTAGGTGACACGTTCCTGAATTTCGAGGCCTTTGGTAAAGGACAGGTCTGGGTCAACGGTCATGCCATGGGACGCATCTGGCATATCGGTCCCCAGCAGACGCTCTATGTCCCAGGCTGTTGGTTGAAGAAAGGCAAGAATGAGGTCATCGTACTCGATATCGTCGGCCCCAAGGCAGAACCCATTGTCTTCGGACAGACAGAACCTGAACTGAACAAATTGAATTTGGAGAAATCTGCTACGCATAATCAGCCCGGCGACAAACCAGACCTTAATTCAGCTACTCCTGTGGCTGAGGGACAGTTGATGGCGGGCAACGGCTGGCAGACGGTCAAGTTCAATGCGCCTCAGAAAGGCCGTTACGTCGCTCTTGTGGCACGCTCTACGCAGAAAGGTGATGACGAAGTCTCTGTTGCCGAAGTCTATGTGCAAGATGCACAGGGTCATCGTCTGAGTCGTGAGTCGTGGACGGTGAAATATAGTGACAGTGAGGATGTGTTGCGTGGCAACAATACAGCAGACAAGACCTTCGACCTGCAGGAATCAACTTATTGGCGTACCGTCAGAAAGGCCAAGTTGCCTCACATGATGGTGATCGACCTTGGCAGTGAACAGACGGTAGCAGCCTTTGAATATCTGCCGCGCGCCGAACAAGGGGCACCGGGTAGTATCAAGGACTATCAGATTTTTGTCTATTAAGGACCAAAAAGAAAATCCCGCTTCGATTAGCGGGATTTCTTTTTGAATGTTATTTGGTAATGATCAGACCTCCGTTGGGCTGGAGGGTGATTTTGGCCTTACCCTTCTTGTCGATCTTAAGCTTGGTGAGCATCGGCTCACGCTTGCTGGAATCGTTGTAATATTGAAGGGTCTCTCCCTTATCGAACATCGGAAGGTCGAGGGTCAGCGTGAGTGGTTTGTCCTCTGCTGAGAGTCCTGCCACGTACCAGTCTTGTCCGTGACGGCGGGCCATAATGACATACTTACCAGGATAGCCATCGATGAAACGCGTCTCTTCCCAGGTGGTGGGCAACTGGCGCAGGAAATCCAGTTCGAACTGTGGCAACTCATTGTTGTCGAGGTTGTTGGGCTGCATCGCCACACACTGTACCGAAGTCTGCATGATGATGCCTGAGGCCAATTCGAAAATGTCGGTGGTCTTGCGGCTATGACGGCTCTTGTTGTCCTTCGAGAGGTATTTGTTCATGATGATGCCGCCCCAGTCCATCGACGCTGTCGCATTACGGCAGAAGGGATGGAGTGTGAGGTCGTAAGCCTGACGCTTGGCGGCCTCCTCATTGAAGAAGACGTTCTCGGAGGCCAGTACAGCCTCAGAGGCCACATAGTTGGGATACATCTTTTCCCAGCCACGAGGCATGGTGCACCCGTGGAAGATGACCTGCAACCCATAGCGGTTGGCATCGCTGAGGATATCCTCGTAGAGACGCATGGTCTCTTGCTTATCACCACCGAAGAAATCGACCTTGATGCCTTTGACACCTATAGACTGCATCCACTTCATCTCGCGTTCACGGGCAATCGCAGTGTTCATACAGTCACGCGGCCCTTGGGGTGCATCGTTGGCAAAACCATTGGAGTTGTACCAGAGCATCAGATGGACGCCCTTCGACTGGGCATACTTTGAGAGTTCTGCGATGCGGTCGCGCCCGATCTGTGTGTCCCACCAGTTATCCACGAGACAGTATTCGAACCCCATAGCAGAGGCCAGGTCGATGAATTTCACCTGATCGTCGTAGTTGATGGAGTTATCTTGCCAGATGAGCCAGCTCCAGGTGTAGCGACCAGGCTGGTAGTCGGTGGATGGGGCATAGAGGGGTTCTACAAGGTCATAAGGGATGGTTGTCTCCACAATGTCCTTCAGGGAACCGATGGTCATCGTGCGCCACGGAGTGGCTCCTGGTAGTGATATGGCGGCGAAGTCTGAGCCGAAACCGTTGTTCTCGCCTTTGTCTGGATAGGCTACGGTATAGCCGTTACCAGCTTGATAGTCAGAGAGGTGGCTTCCGCAGTAACCTGAACCTACGCCTGTCTCAGAGACCAGTACCCATGTTCCAGTATTTCCCTTTAAGTGGAAAAGGGCGGGGAAGATATAACCGTGTCCATAGCGAGAAGGCTCTGTCATCTGCGCATCGGCAGAATAGACCTCCTCATAGCTTGGTTTGGTCTGTTCCCAACCTGTTTCCGGACCTATCTGTGGTGAGGCAAAGACGGTCGTCGCATCAGGGAGATTGAAGCTGCTGGCTTCGCTGAGGATGCGCACGCGCTTATAGTCTTTCTTGTCGAATTTCTGTCTTGGAATCTCATAACGGAAAGCGATGTCGTGGTTGCTCACTTGGAAGACCACACTGAACTTCATGCCGTCTTTCGTTTGCAGGTTCATCACGGCCTTTGTGGCCATATAGTCGCCTTTGCTGGCTTTGGTGCCACGTATGGTATAGTGATTCTCGACGGATTCTTGCTGGTTGTCGAGCAGTGAAAGGTCGCGTGTGAAGTCGCCTATGCTGGTCTTCAGTCCCAGGGCAGAGGGTTCCATCACGGTCTGTCCGCCGTGTGTCGCAGAGTAAAACAGTCGTCCACCAGCGTTATTGACAGTCACCTGAAGTTGTCCGTCAGGAGACGAAACGACAACGTCACCAGCCCAAGCGAGGACTGATGACGTCATAAGTATAGATAAGAATAGTTTTCTCATTACAACAACTGATCTTGTTCGATGTCCTTGAAGTACTTATAGGTGCTGACCTTCAACTCGTCGGCAGCCTCCTCGTCACAGACGATGATACCATGCTCATGCATCTGCAGGGCGCTGATGGTCCACATGTGGTTGACGGCGCCTTCAATGGCAGCCTGGAGGGCACGTGCCTTTGCGTGACCATTAGCCAGGATCATCACCTCACGGGCATCCATCACGGTACCTACACCTACAGTCAGGGCATGAGCAGGAACATTCTCAGGCTTGCCGCCAAAGAAGCGTGAGTTAGCAATACGAGTATCGGTTGTCAGCGTCTTCATGCGTGTTCTGCTGCGGAGTGAAGAACCAGGCTCGTTGAAGGCAATATGACCATCAGGGCCGATGCCGCCGATGAAGAGGTCGATGCCGCCAGCTTCCTGAATCATCTCCTCATAGTGCTTGCACTCTGCTGCGAGGTCGGGGGCATTGCCATTGAGGATATGGATGTTCTCCTTCGGACAGTCGATGTGATCGAAGAGGTTACGAGCCATGAAGGCATGGTAGCTCTCTGGATGGGTCTCTGGCAGCCCGACATATTCGTCCATGTTGAAAGTGAGTACGTTTTTGAAAGAGACCTTTCCGGCACGGTTGGCCTCGACAAGTGCGTTGTACATGCCTACAGGTGAAGAGCCTGTCGGGAGGCCGAGTACGAATTTGCGGTCGGGTGTGGGATTGAACTTGTTGATACACTCAACCACGTGGTTTGCGGCCCATTGTGACATCTTCTGATAGTCGCTCTGAATAATTACTCTCATAATGTTAATGTTTTAGTTGGTTCTGTTTTGATTGCAAAAATACAACGAAATTATTTTTTTAGGCACGGATTAACACGGATTAACACGGATTTTTTTCAGTCATGAATATATTTGGCTATTTTTGCATCCAATATGAAAGAATTTGTAATCTCACAGGCAAAGGCTGAGACTGCTGTGCTGGTAGGATTGATTACCAAAGAACAGAACGAGGCCAAGACCAAGGAATATCTCGACGAACTGGAGTTCTTAGCCGACACAGCAGGTGCTGTGACGGTGAAACGTTTTACCCAGAAAGTGGGTGGACCGAGTCAGACAACTTATGTAGGAAGTGGAAAACTGGAGGAAATCAAGCAATATATCAAACAATGTCAGGATGCCTACGACGACTGGCTGGATGCTCAGGATGCCCAGCTCTTTGCTGAAGGGCTCTTGGATGAAACGAACGCTCCCCAGCCAGTGGGTATGGTGATTTTCGATGATGAACTCTCTGCCAAGCAGATACGTAATATTGAAAAGGAACTGCAAGTGAAGATTCTTGACCGAACCTCTCTCATACTCGACATCTTTGCCATGCGTGCCCAGACTGCTGAGGCTAAGGCGCAGGTGGAACTGGCACAGCATCGCTATATGCTGCCTCGTCTGCAACGCCTTTGGACACACCTTGAGCGACAGGGCGGTGGTTCTGGATCTGGCGGTGGCAAGGGCTCTGTGGGACTGCGTGGTCCTGGTGAGACGCAGTTGGAGATGGACCGTCGTATCATCTTGCAGCGTATCACCCTGCTCAAACAGCGTCTGGCAGAGATCGACAAACAGAAGACCACCCAGCGCAAGAACCGAGGCAGACTGATCCGTGTGGCCCTCGTGGGTTATACCAATGTGGGTAAGAGCACCATCATGAACCTCTTGGCCAAGAGTGAGGTGTTTGCCGAGAACAAACTCTTTGCCACGCTTGATACCACTGTTCGCAAGATGACCATCGACAATCTCCCCTTCCTATTGGCTGATACGGTTGGTTTTATCCGAAAACTGCCTACAGATCTCGTGGACTCCTTCAAATCGACGCTCGATGAGGTGCGTGAGGCTGACATGCTTGTGCATGTGGTGGATATCTCTCACCCCGATTTCGAGGAACAGATCCGGGTGGTGGAAGAAACATTGAAGGAGCTCGGTTGTTCTGATAAGCCCTCTATGCTTGTCTTTAACAAGATAGATGCCTATACCTGGGTGGAGAAAGAGGCCGACGACCTGACCCCGCTGACTAAGGAGAATTATACGCTCGATGACCTGAAGAAGACCTGGATGGCCCGTAGTGCCGAGAACCAGCACTATATGGAGTGTATCTTTATCTCGGCTCGGCAGAAGGACAATATCGATGAGTTGCGCGAAGTGCTTTACAAGCGTGTGCGTGAGCTTCATGTACAGAAATACCCTTATAACGATTTTTTATATCAAGATTATGAGTAATTACAGACAACTAACACAAACAGAGATTGAAGTATTAGAGAACAATGTTTGCTGGGCAGAGGACTGGCAGCGCGTACTGGTGGATGAGAATTTCATTCCTTATAATTTCCACCGAGTGATGTTCTATGGCGATATCCGCTTGGGTGCCTTCAACAAGATGATCGAGGTGACCAAGGGGTTTCATAAACATTCGGGTATCAATGACGCGACACTCCGTAATGTGACTGTCGGCAACGACTGCCTGATCGAAAAGGTTGGTAACTATATTAATAATTATACCATCGGCAATGACTGCTATATCTCGAATATCTGTACGCTTGAGACTACTGAAGATGCTACCTTCGGAGAAGGATCGACCATCAGTGTGTTGAACGAGATGGGTGACGGTAACGTGACCATCTTCCGTGAACTCAACAGTCAGATAGCAGCCTTTATGGTGAAGCACGATCGCGACAAGCAGTTGAAGAAAATGCTTCAGCAGATGATTGAGGACGAACTGCGCGTGTCACGTCCGGATCGTGGCTATATCGGTAATAATGTGAAGATCATCAATGCCAAGGATATCACGAACACTATCATCAAGGGCGACTGTGAGATCAGCGGTGCTGCCCGTCTGTCGGAGTGTACGGTGATGAGTTCGATGGATGCGCCTGTGTTTATCGGAACAGGTGTCATCTGCGAGAACTCCATTATCTGCGACGGTTGTTCTATCAATAACTCTGTGAAGATGCAGGATTGCTTTGTGGGTGAGGCCTGTCAGATTACAAACGGTTTCACGGCAGAGGCTTCTCTCTTCTTTGCCAACTCGTTTATGGCCAATGGTGAGGCTTGTGCCGCCTTCTGCGGACCGTTCTGTGCCAGTCACCATAAGAGTTCGTTGCTCATCGGTGGTGAGTTCTCGTTCTATAACGCAGGTTCTAATACCAATTTCTCGAACCATGCCTATAAGATGGGACCTTTGCATTACGGCACCCTTGAGCGTGGTACGAAGACGGCATCGGGTTCTTATGTCCTGATGCCTGCCACGATTGGTGCTTTCTCTGTATGTTTTGGTAAGCTGATGCACCATCCTGATACCCGTAACCTGCCATTCAGTTATCTGATGGCTTATGGTGAGGACTGTTATCTGGTGCCTGGACGTAACATCACTACAGTAGGTCTCTATCGTGATATCAAGAAGTGGCCGAAGCGTGACAAGCGCTCGAAGCAGTCGCGTAAGAGTATCATCAATTTCGACTGGCTTTCGCCTTTCACGGTAGGAGAGATTATGGAAGGCATCAAGATCCTGACGGCACTTCGTGAGGCCTCGGGTGACAATGTGTCAACCTACAACTTCCATGAGTATGTCATCAATGCCTCTTCGCTTCGCAAGGGACTGAAATACTATGATATCGCTCTGCGCATCTATATGGGTGCTGTGCTGAAGCGTGCACAGAAGGAGGGCTTCTTCGGGCGTCCGAAGAGTCTTGTCGGAAAAGGTCGTTGGACAGATCTTAGCGGTCTGCTGTTGCCGGAGAGTGAGGAGTTGCGTATTGTCCGTGATATCAAGAACGGAGATATCGATAACATCCAGCAGTTGCTCGACCGTTTTGTTGAGATCAACGACAACTATAGTGATTATCGTTGGGCATGGTCTTATCAGATGATCCTCGACTATTACGGACTGGAGGAGATTACTGAGGAGGATGTCGTCCATATCCATGAGGACTATATCAAGGCCCGTCGTGCCTGGATTGCCGAAATCCGCAAGGATGCTGAGAAGGAATATCAGATGGGCGACGTAGAATTGGAGGTCTATGAGGATTTCCTGAGTAAGTTGGATCATGAGATTGATTACGAGAACTAATTAAAGGTAAAAATATAAATGAAAACAAAACTTTTAATGTCGTTGTGTGCCCTGATGCTCGGGTTGAGTGTCCAGGCAAAGGAGTATAAGTATGAAACAGTGCCGGGGGATATGATGCAGACGCGCATCTATACCCTCGACAACGGTCTGAAGGTATATCTCTCTGTAAACCCGGAGAAACCGCGTATCCAGACATTCATCGCTGTACGTACAGGTTCTAAGAATGACCCTGCGGAAACGACAGGTCTGGCTCACTACCTGGAGCACCTGATGTTTAAGGGCACGAAACAGTTTGGTACGAATAACCCCGAGGCTGAGGCTCCGCTGCTGGCAGAGATCGAACAGCGTTATGAGGCTTATCGTAAGCTTACCGACCCCGAGGCCCGCAAGAAGGCTTATCATGAGATCGACTCAGTGAGCCAGGTGGCTGCCCAGTATTTCATTCCCAATGAGTATGACAAGCTGATGGCAGCCATCGGTGCAGAAGGGACGAACGCCTACACGTCGAACGACGTGACCTGTTATACGGAGGATATCCCTTCGAACGAGGTTGAGAACTGGGCAAAGATCCAGGCCGACAGATTCCAGAACATGGTGATACGTGGTTTCCACACCGAGTTGGAGGCTGTCTATGAGGAGTATAATATCGGACTGAGCAGCGACCAGCGTAAGCTCTTTGCCACCATCAGCAAGATGCTTTGGCCGACTCATCCTTACGGACTCCAGACCACTATCGGCACGCAGGAGCACCTGAAGAACCCCTCGATCACGAATATCAAGAACTATTTCAATAAGTGGTATCGCCCCAACAATGTGGCTATCTGTATGGCAGGTGACTTTGACCCTGACAAGACCATTGCCATCATCGACAAGTACTTCAGTAGTTGGAAACCCGGTGCAGACGTGAAGCAGCCCACCTTTGCCGCGCTGCCTCCACTGAACCAGCCTCAGGATACCACAATCGTAGGACAGGAGGCTGAGCAGATCTGGATGGGATGGCGCGCCAAACAGGCTAATACCCTTCAGGCCGACACCCTTGAACTGATGGAAGATGTGCTGAGCAATGGTCGGGCCGGTCTCTTCGACCTCGACCTGAACCAGACGATGAAGGTGCAGCGGGCTTCAGGCGGCTGTGAGCTGCTGCACGATCATGGGGCATTCTTCCTGTTGGGCACCCCGAAGCAGGGGCAGAGTCTCGACGAGGTGAAGACCCTGATGCTCGCTGAGATTGACAAACTGAAGAAGGGCGACTTCCCCGACAACCTGCTGCCCTCAATCATCAACAACAAGAAACGCAGCCATTATCAGTTGCTCGAGAGCAACGCCGGTCGTGCAGGCATGTTCGTGGATGCCTTTATCAACGAGGTGGACTGGAAGCAGGAGGTGGAGAGCATCGACCGTATCTCGAAGATCACCAAGAAGGAACTGGTGGACTTTGCCAACAACTTCTTTACCGATGGCTATGTGGTGGTGTATAAGAAGCAGGGCATCGACTCCACGCAGAAGAAGATCGACAAGCCTGCCATCACCCCGATTCCAACGAACCGCGACCAGATGAGTCAGTTTGTGAAGGATATCCAGAATGCTAAGGTGGAGCCTATCCAGCCGAAGTTTGTGGACTTCAAGAAGGATATGACCCTTGTGGACACCAAGAACAAGTTGCCGCTGGCGTATGTGAAGAACCAAGAGAACGGTCTGTTCAACCTGGTGTTCTTCTACGACTTCGGAAAGAGTGCCGACAACCGCTATGCCGTTGCCGCCGACTATCTGAGATACCTTGGTACAGACCAGTATTCCGCCGCCGATCTTCGCCAGAAGTTCTATGAACTGGCTTGCGACTGGAACGTGAATGTGGGTTCGGAGAACCTGACCATCAGTCTCTCTGGTCTCAGTGAGAACATGCAGCCAGCCCTCTCGCTGCTCGAGCAGTTGCTGGGCAGTGCCAAGGTCGACAAGGATGCCTACGACAACATGGTGGGTGTCACCCTGAAGCGCCGTGAGGATGCCAAGAAGAGCCAGGGCAGCTACTTCGGTTATCTGTATTACTATGGTTCTGTAGGCAAGCGCAACAGGTTCTCCGACGTGATGAGTGCCCAGCAGCTGAAGGATACGGACCCGCAGGTGTTCATAGACTTGGTGAAGGGTCTGAGCGGTCTGAAGCACAAGTTGGCCTATTACGGTCCGATGACCCAGCAGGAGGTGACAGCCATCATTGGCAAGGATCACCGGACAGCCAAGGCATTGGCCGATGTGCCCCGGAACAACCCCTACCTGGAGCAGCCTGCCACGACGAATGAGGTGCTGATAGCCCCCTACGACGCCAAGAACATCTACATGCGCCTGTACCACAACGAGGGCCGTAGCTGGAATCCCGAGGAGGCTGCCGTCCAGGAAGTGTTCAATGAATACTATGGTGGTGGCATGAACGGCATCGTGTTCCAAGAGATGCGCGAGGCCCGGGGACTGGCCTATAATGCCTTTGCCTATTATTACAGTCCTGAGTGGAGAGACCGCAAGGAGTCGTTCATGGCGCATATCATCACGCAGAATGACAAGATGGTGGATTGCATCAGCCATTTCAAGGAGATCATCAACGAGATGCCTGCCAGTGAGAATGCCTTTAAGATTGCCAAGGAGGCCGTGACCAAGCGCCTCGTCAGTGAGCGTACCACGAAGACGGGTATCTTCAATAGTTGGCTGTCTTCACAGCGACTTGGGCTTGACTGCAGCTACAACGAGCTTGTCTATAGGAATCTGGCGAAGGTCACGTTGCAGGATATTGTGGATTTTGAGAAGGCGAACATCGCAGGTAAGGCCTATCGCTACATCATCCTCGGCGATGAGAAGCAGCTCGATATGAAGGTCCTGGAGAAGATCGGCCCAGTGAAGCGCCTCACGACCGAGGAAGTGTTCGGATTCTAATAGAAGATAGATATATTAAACATTAAACAAATTACAATTATGGCTAAAAACGTAGAGTTTAAGTATGCCCCGATGTTCCAGGTGGGCGAAGACAAGACAGAGTACCGCCTTTTGACGAAAGACGGCGTAAGCACCGCCGAGTTTGAAGGAAAGACGATTGTGAAGGTCTCTAAGGAGGCCCTGACGCTGTTGGCCCAGCAGGCCTTCCACGATGTGGAGTTCATGCTGCGCCGTGAGCATAACGAGCAGGTCGCAAAGATTCTCACCGATCCCGATGCATCGGAGAACGACAAGTATGTGGCCCTCCAGTTCCTCCGCAATGCCGAGGTAGCCTGCAAGGGCATCCTGCCTTTCTGCCAGGATACGGGTACCGCTATCATTCATGGTGAGAAGGGACAGCAGGTGTGGACTGGTTTCGAGGATGAAGAGGCCCTGAGCCTGGGTGTGTTCAACACCTTCACGCAGGACAATCTCCGTTACTCGCAGAATGCACCGCTGAATATGTACGACGAGGTGAACACCCGTTGTAACCTTCCTGCCCAGATCGACATCGAGGCTACCGAAGGTGCTGAGTATAAGTTCGTGATGGTGGCAAAGGGTGGTGGCTCTGCCAACAAGACCTACTTCTATCCGATGACGAAGGCTACCATCCAGAACGAGGGAACCCTGATTCCGTTCCTCGTAGAGAAGATGAAGTCGCTGGGTACGGCCGCTTGTCCTCCCTATCACATCGCTTTCGTGATTGGTGGTACCTCTGCTGAGAAGAACCTGCTGACGGTGAAACTCGCCTCTATCAAGTACTACGATGGTCTGCCCACCACAGGTGATGAGACAGGTCGTGCCTTCCGTGATGTAGATCTGGAGCAGAAACTGTTGGAAGAGGCCCACAAGATCGGCCTCGGTGCTCAGTTCGGTGGTAAGTATCTGGCTCACGACATCCGTGTGATCCGTCTGCCTCGTCACGGTGCAAGTTGTCCTATCGGTATGGGTGTCTCTTGCTCTGCTGACCGTAACATCAAGGCCAAGATCAATGCCGATGGTATCTGGCTGGAGAAGATGGATGCCAATCCCACAGAACTGATTCCTGAGGAACTGCGCAACCCGGGTGAGGGTGGCAAGGGTATCGAGATCGACCTCAACGAAGGTATCGATGCTGTGCGCAAGGAACTCTCTAAGTATCCTGTCTCTACCCGTGTGAACTTGAAGGGTACCATCATCGTGGCCCGTGACATTGCTCATGCTAAGCTGAAGGCCCGTCTGGATGCCGGTGAGGGTATGCCCGACTACTTCAAGAAGTACCCCGTGCTCTATGCCGGACCAGCCAAGACCCCAGAGGGTTATCCTTGTGGCTCGATGGGACCGACTACTGCCAACCGTATGGATCCTTACGTGGATGAGTTCCAGGCAAACGGTGCTTCACTCGTGATGATTGCCAAGGGTAACCGCTCAGATGTGGTCACCGAGGCTTGTAAGAAGCATGGTGGTTTCTATCTCGGCACCATCGGTGGCGTGGCTGCCGTACTCTCTCAGAGTTCCATCAAGAGCATCGAATGTGTGGAGTATCCAGAACTCGGCATGGAGGCTGTCTGGAAGATTGAGGTGGAGGACTTCCCCGCCTTCATCCTCGTTGATGACAAGGGCAACGACTTCTTCAAGACCCTGAAGCCCTGGTGCCCTAATGCAAAAAAGTAAAAAGGTAAAAAGGTGAGAAGACTTTTTACGATAAGTTTGATGCTGACGCTGGCTGTCCTGACGGCCAGCGCTCAGCGTTATTCTTGCATCCGTCCTTCCGAACGTGCAGGAACTCGTAAATATGTTCTTCCTGAGACAAAGACGTTCGACCCTCAGAAGACCTATCGTCAGCCTGTTATACTCGTCACGTGCACCGATGCCGACTTCTCGATGGCCGATCCTGCCAACTTCTACAACCGCGTCTTCAATGAGCGTGGCTATAATGAAGGTGTTGGCATAGGTTGTGTGGCCGACTATGTGCGCGACCAGTCTGGAGGGCGCCTCAATGTCAAGTTTGATATCTACGGACCTGTGAAGGTCGATCTGAAGGCTGGAGGGCATAGCGGCACGTATTATGGCGAAAGTATTCTGAAGGAAGCTGTTAAGCTGTTGTGTGAGACGGAGCAGACCGATTTCTCTATCTACGATTGGGATAATAATGGCCAAGTCGATCAGGTGCTTTTCGTCGTTGCGAGCTATTGTGGTAATCAGAAGCGAGGCTATATCTGGCCTAATACGGGTTGGTACATCGGACCGGAATTGCCTGGAGGTGTCAATGCGGACATAGCGTCTGTTACCTGTGAGTTGTGGAAGTACGACAACTCGTGCGGTATCGGTACCATTCTCCATGAATTCTTCCATTGCCTGGGGCTCCCTGATTTTTATCCATTGGGTAATGCTGAAGCCTTTTCTGCTGTTGATGAGTGGGACCTGATGGATGGTGGCAACTATACGAATTACGGCTGGTGTCCGCCTAACCTCTCTACGATGGAGAAGATGATGTTGGGGTGGGGGCAGCCAGTCGAACTGACCACTGCTACTACTGTTACCACCATGAAGTCGGTGAGCGATGGCGGAGATACTTATATCATCCGCAATCCTGCGAATCGCGATGAGTATTATCTCTTAGAGAACCGCCAACAGAAGGATTGGGATTTCGGCTGTCCTGGCAAAGGTCTGCTGATCTATCATGTGGATTACGACTATACTGAGTGGATGAATAACAAGATTAACGTTGACGACAACCACTATCGATACAACCTCTTCCATGCTGATGGTAAGGACTATATGGCCTGGGATAAAAATAACAATGGTGAAGACGACAGTAAGTGGATCGATGAGGGGCATTTGCACAATCAGTATCTGAGCACCTCGGCATATCCTTACACCAACCCAGAGACGCTGGTGGTTAACGCGAGCCTTACCAACGACTCCAAACCGGCAGCGACGCTCTTCACGGCGAATACCGATGGCCTGAAGCTGATGTCGAAGCCTATTACCAACATTCAGATGGCCGACGACGGTACCATATCCTTCGACTTTATGAAGGATCCCACTGCCATCAGTCATGTGCAGGCAGCTGCCGCCGACAATGCCCCTTGGTACGATCTTCAAGGTCGAAGGCTCCAGGGACGTCCCGTCCACAAAGGCCTATACATCCATAACGGCAAAAAAGAAAGCATCCGCTAACAGCAGATGCTCTCCTTTTTTTACCTTTTTACCTTTTCTAGTTTCTAAACACCAGCCCGTCTCCGAAGTCATCGACGATGATCGGTTTCTCACGATCCACCTCGTCACCAAGGATTTTCTTCGACAGGTCGTTCAGCACGAACTGCTGGATGGCGCGCTTCACAGGACGAGCACCGAACTCTGGGTCGTAGCCCTCTTCTGCCAGGTAGGCGATAGCGGCATCCGTCACCTGTAGGTCGATGCCCTGAGGTGCCAGCATCTCCGTCACCTTTCTCATCTGCAGACGTACAACATCACTGATCTGTTCCTTCGTCAGCGGCTGGAAGGTGATGATCTCATCGATACGGTTCAGAAATTCCGGGCGCATCGTGCTGCGCAGCTGTTCCCGCGTGGCGTTGGAGGTCATGATGATGATGGTGTTCTTGAAGTTCGCCGTACGTCCCTTGTTGTCTGTCAGACGTCCATCGTCCAGTACCTGCAACAAGATGTTGAACACATCCGGATGTGCCTTCTCAATCTCATCGAAGAGTACCACCGAGTAGGGCTTCCGCCTGACGGCTTCTGTCAGCTGTCCACCCTCGTCGTAGCCCACATAGCCCGGAGGCGCACCGATCAGACGGCTCACGCTGTACTTCTCCTGATACTCCGACATATCGATTCGTGTCATCATCGTCTCGTCGTTAAAGAGGTAGTCTGCCAGTGTCTTGGCGAGTTCGGTCTTACCTACACCCGTCGTACCCAGGAAGATAAACGAGGCGATAGGTCGTTTCGGATCCTGCAGACCAGCCCGACTGCGCCTGACGGCATCCGATACCGCCGTGATAGCCTCCTCCTGTCCGATGACACGCTTGTGGAGTTCATCTTCCAGATGGAGCAGTTTCTCGCGTTCGCTCTGCATCATCTTCGTCACGGGGATACCCGTCCAGCGGCTCACGACCTCTGCGATATCGTCGGCAGTCACCTCCTCGCGCACCAGCGAGTTGCCGTCCTGTGCGTTGGAAAGTTGTGCTTGGATTGATTTGATATCGTCTTCGAGTACCTTCAGTTTCGAGTAGCGTATCTCAGCCACCTTACCGTAGTCGCCCTCACGCTCAGCGCGCTCAGCCTCGTGTTTCAGACTTTCCATCTCCTGCTTATCCTGTTGGATCTTGTTGATGAGCTGACGCTCACCTTCCCACTTGGCACGGAACTGTGTCTCCTGTTCGCGCAGTTCGGCGATGTCCTTGTCGAGTTGGGCAATCTTGGGCTCGTCGCCTTCGCGCTTGATGGCCTCACGCTCGATCTCAAGCTGTGCCAGACGGCGGGTGATCTCATCCAGTTCCTCAGGCACGGAGTCACGCTCCATCCTCAGCTTGGCAGCAGCCTCGTCCATCAGGTCGATGGCCTTGTCAGGCAGGAAGCGTTCAGATATATAGCGTTCCGAGAGTTGTACGGCAGCGATACAGGCATCATCCTGAATACGCACCTTGTGGTGGTTCTCATAGCGTTCCTTCAGACCGCGCAGGATGGAGATAGCTGAGAGTTCGTCAGGCTCATCGACCATCACCGTCTGGAATCGACGTTCCAAAGCCTTGTCTTTCTCGAAGTACTTCTGATACTCGTTAAGCGTCGTCGCACCGATAGAGCGCAGTTCACCACGTGCCAGTGCAGGCTTCAGGATGTTGGCGGCATCCATGGCACCCTCACCACCACCGGCGCCCACCAGCGTGTGGATCTCATCGATGAAGAGGATGATGCGTCCCTCCGACTTCGTCACCTCGTTGATGACGCTCTTCAGACGTTCCTCGAATTCACCTTTATACTTCGCACCAGCCACCAGTGCACCCATGTCGAGCGAGTAGAGTTGCTTGTCTTTCAGGTTCTCAGGCACGTCACCACGCATGATACGTTGTGCCAGTCCTTCGACGATGGCCGTCTTACCCGTACCAGGCTCACCTATCAGGATAGGATTGTTCTTCGTGCGTCGTGACAGGATCTGCAACACGCGGCGTATCTCGTCATCACGGCCGATGACCGGGTCGAGCTTACCCTGACGCGCCAGGTCCACGAGGTTCTTGGCGAACTTCTCCAGACTCTGGTAGTTGTCGTCGGCACTCTGGCTCTGCACCTTCTGCCCCTGGCGCAGTTCCTGGATGGCCTTCAGCATTTCCTTCTCTGTACAGCCTGCGTCCTTCAGGATGCGCGCTGCCGTTGAGTTCACTTGTAGCAGCGCCAGCAGGATCGGTTCCACGCTGACAAACTCGTCACCCATCTTCTGGGCCGTCTCTTGTGCGCGCACGAGTACATTATTACTTTCGTTAGAGAGATATGGCTGTCCGCCCTGTACCTTCGGCAGATGCTGAATCTCCTGCGACACCAGCAGGTCAATCTGCTGTGTATTCACACCGAGTTTCTGGAAGATGAAGTTCACGACGTCCTTCGCCTTCTCCATCACCCCTTTCAGGATATGCACAGGCTCTATTACCTGCTGCCCGCTCAGCTGTGCCGTGTTCACGGCCTGCTGCACGGCTTCCTGAGCCTTGATTGTAAATTTGTCTAATGTCATATTCGTTTCCTCCTATTTTTGTTTTGTATTTCTACTTTTCTTCCTTCAAGACTTGTGCCGCAGGTCTTTGATGTGTCATTTTGTCGGAAAATCAGACAAATCGTCAGCCATTTGATGAAAATCCATATAAATGGGGATTGCAGGAGTGGGGGAAAAGCCGTACCTTTGCACCCGATTTAGGATAATATGTATATGAAGAATAAGAATTTGATCGTGCTTTTCGCACTGGGCTGCCAGCTCTCAGGCCTGGCAACCCCTCTTAATGACCTCACGGATGAGGCTATCGCAGATACCAGTAAAGTTGTTGATTTAGACGAGGTGGTGGTGGTAGCACAGCCCAAGGAGCCTGTGCGCCTCCGCCTCCAACCTGTTAGCAGTAATGTCTTTGGCAGCGAACAGCTCCAGCAACTCAACGTGCGCGACCTCTCGCAGCTCTCGCAGTACGTGCCTGCCTTCACGATGCCTGCCTACGGTTCGCGTCTTACCTCCTCGATGTATGTCAGAGGTATAGGTTCGCGCGTCAACAGTCCCGCTGTCGGCATCTACTACGACAACATCCCCCTGATGTCGAAGGCGGCCTTCAATAATCATTTCTATATGCTCGACCGTGTGGATGTCCTGCGCGGTCCTCAGGGTACGCTCTATGGTCAGAACACCGAGGGTGGACTCGTGCGTATCTACTCCAAGAACCCGATGAACTATCAGGGTACGGATATCCGTCTGGGCATCGGCACGGGCCTCTATTCGAATATCGAGGTGGCTCACTATCATCGTCCCAGCGACAAGCTCGCCTTCTCTGTGGCTGGTTTCTACAGCGGTCTGAAGGGCTTTATCAACAATGATAACTTCTCAGAGAAGAATGACAAGAGCAACGAGGCCGGTGGTAAGCTGCGCCTCATCTTCCAGCCTACGACGAAGCTGAAGTTCGACTGGACAGCTGATTATCAGTATGTCAATCAGAACGGCTTCGGCTATGGGGAATTTGGCCATGCTTGGTATGACACAGGCTTCCCAGGTTCAGATCCGTTTACGAAATTCACGGATGTGATGGACCCTGCCACCACCATCATGAACGGTTATAAGCGTAATATGTTCAATACGGGTGTCTCCATCGGCTACGAGACGGAGCAGCTGCTCTTCACCTCCACCACCAGCTATCAGTTCCTGAACGACGAGATGCTGATGGACCAGGACTATATGACGCCCGACTACCTGAGCCTCGAGCAGCGCCAGAAGATGAATGCGCTCACGCAGGAGTTCGTGCTGCGTTCTCACGACACAGGCCGTTGGCAGCATACGACAGGCCTCTTCGGCTCTTACCAGTGGCTCCGCACCGATGCCCCCGTCTTCTTCGGCGATGCCATCACGGGTCCTATCGGCGATGCCATCACCAATGCGATGCGTGGTGCCATGCGGAAGTCGATGTATCCGCGTATGTATCAGCAGATGCTCGAGCAGATGATGGGCCAGGGCATGCCCGAGGCGATGGCTGCTCCCAAGGCTGAGGCCGCTGCCCAGGCTGCTGTCCAGAAGGCCCTCGACGGTGTCTCGATGAGCGCCGAGATGGCGGTGCCCTCCAACTACCGCACGCCGCAGCTCAACCTTGGTCTCTACCACGAGTCCAACGTGCTGCTCGCCGATCGTCTGAAGCTGACGCTCGGACTCCGTCTGAACTACGACTGGACGAAGATCCAGTACGACGCCCTGGCCTATATGAACATGACGGGAGGTACCGCTGAGCGCCAGGCCACCTATCACCTCACGTCGCACGTCGCCGACAGCCGTTCTAAGTCACACACACAGCTGCTGCCGAAGTTCGCCCTGACCTATACCCTCGACGAGCAGCTCGGCAACATCTACGCCCTCGTGTCGAAAGGCTACCGTGCTGGCGGCTACAACATCCAGATGTTCTCCGAGATCCTGCAGACCGACCTCAATGCCCATCAGCAGGACGCCATGCGCGGCGACTACGACGTGCAGCATACCCCACAGGACTACGACAATATCGAAGAGGTCATCGCCTATAAGCCAGAGGAGTCGTGGAACTTCGAACTCGGCACCCATCTGAACCTCTTCGACAGCCGTCTGCACTTCGACCTCTCTGTCTACTATATGAAGATACGCAACCAGCAACTCTCCATCATGTCGCCCATCTCCAACTACGGACGTATCATGACCAACGCCGGTAAGAGCCACTCCTGTGGTTTGGAAGCTACACTGCGTGGACGTGCCATCGACAACCATCTCGACTGGGCTGTCAACTACGGTTTCACTAATGCGAAGTTTGATGAATATGAAGAGACAGAGAATCTGAATCTAGGAGGTCAGAAGAGAATGCCTGTTCACCATGATTACTCGAAGAACTACGTGCCATACGTGCCGAAGCACACGATGAGTGTGATGGCCGACTACCATATCGGCAAGTTCACCATCGGTGCCAACGTCTCAGGACAGGGTAAGACCTGGTGGGACGAGGCCAACACCTTCGCCCAGAAGTTCTATGCCCTGCTGGGTGCCCATGCCGACTACGACTTCGGACCTGTCGTCGTCACCCTCTGGGGCCGCAACTTGACCAACACACACTACAATACGTTCGCCGTCGCCTCCAGTGCTGCTGGAGGACTGCATTACTTTGCCCAGCAGGCGAACCCCATACAATTAGGAATGGACGTCAACATCCACTTCTAAACATCTATTCACTTACGCAAAGCGTTCTGGAAATCAAATTCCAGAACGCTTTTTTTACTATGCGCTTTGTTCGTCCTTGAATAGTTTAAGCATGCTGTTGCGGTATTCGGCAGGTGTGACACCCATGGCGAACTTGAAGGAGCTGTTGAAGGCGTCTGTGCCAATAAAGCCACATTCCTTGGCGAGGGGCTCAATTTCTTCATGCGGATGCTCAATGATGAGTCGTGCACCGTATTCAGCCCGTAGGGAGTTGATATAATCAAGCGTTCTGTCGGGATCCTTATAGCGCGGCACCAGATTGCAGAATGTCTCTCGACTGACTCCCATAAACTTAATCAGGGCATCTTGGTCGAAAGCAGGATCCGTATAAGGTCTCTCCTTATTGATACGCGTATCCATCATCACAAAGAAGTTCTGCTCCCTGTCCTTCTTAACCGACTGGGGCTCCTTTGTCTTCTTCCTAAAATCCGCAACTATCATCCAATACACGATTAAGGGTAGATTTATGAGTCGTTAGTAGCAGCTTTCAGTAAAAAGCAACAGCACAACATCAATATGTAGCCACCATCCCCTTACCCCACGAT
>Ga0256405_10001050_pt1 | contig 81514 bp, 57 predicted proteins | sample RumenRJG_02DNA_FD_189096 | JGI IMG/M metagenome (GOLD analysis project Ga0256405, IMG submission 189096) | Bovine rumen microbial communities from Lethbridge, Alberta, Canada - RJG_02 | ecosystem: Host-associated > Mammals > Digestive system > Stomach > Rumen | place: Canada: Alberta... | reverse complement strand
AAACCTGGCCAAACAATGTGGCTACCAAGTGGTTGCTGCCACCGAGAAAGGTGCCGTACACTACCGCCAAGTCGACTTCCGCCGCCCCACCCTGCTCATCCTCGGCAACGAGGAGACCGGCATCAGCTCCGAAATGCTGAAAATAAGCGATATACGCGCCAAACTGCCCATCGTGGGCGAGGTCGCCTCGCTGAACGTGAGCGTGGCCGCCGGCGTCTTCATGTACGAGGCGCTGGAACAGAGAGGAATGTAAGCCTTCCTGCCTGTTAATTTATCTTAAAACATCCGTTTCTGACAACAATAATGGGCAGATATTTGTCCATGTCAGAAAAAATGTGTTACTTTGCAGATTAAAGTAACTGCCGTTATTTACATAAGTAACTGAAAATAAAAAATATATAATATAATAAACGCATTATGAAACTCAGAACACTACTTCCGAGCATCATTTTCCTCCTGGGAGCCTTCAGCGCCAAAGCGCAGGTAACAGAAATGTTCTACCAGGGCTTCGAGACTAGCGAGAACGTAAACTACCGCACCGATGTTGCGGCCAATTTGGGCTACTCGACCACCCTGCAGATGAGCGGGGCGCGCGCCTTGAAGCTCGACCAGTCGTCCAACGGCGAGGTAACGCTCTACCTCGACACGCTCGACTTCACGCAAGACCTGACGCTGAGGTACATCTCGCTCGAGTTCGACCACATCTGCCCGATACGCGAAAACAACGGCGACTACCTGATTGCCCGCATCTTCTTCAAGCGTCCCGACCAGCCGGACAACCCGACCTCGTGGACGCAGCTCAACTCGCAATACTACAACATGACCAACGGCGGTAGCAGCGAGTTCCAGATGACAGGCGCCTTCAACCGCAACTCGTACGACGACTGGCTCGGCGGCAACCCGGACAACGACTGCTGGAAGAGTGAACGCTTCGACCTGAACGACGTCATCACCACCGGCCTGACCACCTCGCAGCGCAAACTGCAGATCAAGTTCGTCATTGCCAGCAAGACCCACAACAGCCCGGCCGGCAGCTGGTACATCGACAACATCAAAATCAACGCCAGCCCGAGCCTGATGGTACGTCCCAACATCAGCATGTTCAAATACCCCGACATGCCGAACTACGCCAGCAGCCGTGGCGCCGACATCGTACTCGATGCCAGGACCACTGTGGCTGAAGGCATCAACGCCGACTCGGTATACCTCATCTACCGCATCGGCAGCAGCCCCCAGCAGTACCGCGTCAACATGACCCCGGTCAGCGGTGTGAACAACCGCTTTAGCGGACACATACCCTTCGAAGGCTACGACACCATGATGTACTTCTACTGCGTGGTGCGCGACGCCACGACCAATGCCAACCGCGTTACCTTCCCCCTGGCCGCCAACGGCTGGGTGGAATACCGCTGTGTGCGCGGTGTGGCGCAACCTGGTATACTGACCCCTGGATTTACCGGCACCTCGACCTACAACTTCATACCCTTCCCCGCCCGAGCCGACAACAAGAGCGAATGGGTCTACGACTCGGCCCTGCTGGCCCAGGCCGGCTATGAACCCGGTTCCATCACCGCCTTCACCATGACACTGGGCGCCAACGTGAACAACGCCATCACACGCCCAAGCTACCGCATCAAGATGGCCAACGTGCCCACCAACTACACCGTCAACACTTCAGCCGCCGTCAGATACTTCACCGAATCATACATGCAGACCGTCTACGACGGCCCCCTGACCATCAACTCCGCCATCATCGGCAGCACACAGACCATCCAACTGCAAGACACCTTCCGCTACGCCGGCAAGGATATATTGATGCAGGCATCCTACGACGACAACCTCAACCGTTCGTCAGCCACCATCCAGATGATAGCTACCGCCACCGGCAAGACCACCCTGTGGTACAACGGCGGCGACGAGTCGGTGGGTGGCAACGGGCACACCATTCGCGAAGCCTACAACACCGAGAACCGCCGCCCCGCCTTTGTGTTCCACCAGGAAGCCAACCTGCCCCTGCTCCATGACATGGGCATCAGCGAATTGGTCTACCCCAACTACGAGACCCCCATGGTCAACCGCCCGGACATACTCACCGTGCGCCTCAAAAACTTCGGCGCACTGACAACCAACGGCATACGTATCAGCTATTCTATCGACAACGGTGCCATCACAGGTCATTACGACTGGTCAGGTTCACTCAATGCCAACCAGACCACTGATGTAACCATCGCCACCAACATCAACCTCCCTGCCGGATTCCACACCCTCACCGCCTGGGTGGAAGACACCCTCACCGCCGGCACACAGCGCCTCCGCGACCACGAGCCCTATAACGACACCTCCAGCTCGGCGTTTATCGTCTGCGACGGCCCCATGAATGGCTCCCGCAACATCGGTGGCACCAACCCCGACTTCAACACCATCGAGGAGTTCCTATATGCCGTCAGCCGCTGCGGAATCAACGACAGCCTCGTCGTCAACATCGCCCCCGGCCGCTACCCCGCCTTCACCGTACCCGCTATCAACGGCCTCACCGCCAACCACTACATCGTCTTCCGTCCCGCCACCACAGGGGTTACGTTCTATTCCGATGCCGACATGAACGTGTCCAGCATTGTAAATCTGGCACAGGCATCGAACATACGGTTCCGCGACATCAATTTCGTGCGCGTGGACGGCTCGCTGACCGACATGGTTAGCCTGGGCGACGGAAGCGACAACTGCCATTTCGAGCGTTGCACCTTCACCGACAGCCTCAACTCCACCCTCCCCACGATGCGCATCGCCTCCATGATCAACAGTGGCTATTCCGATGGCATGGTGGTGGATGGCTGCACCTTCCACGGTGGACGCATTGGCGTAGCCATGACGGGTCTGGCCGCCGACATACTGTCGCTCAACAACAGTGTGCTCAACAGCACGTTCTACAACCAGAATGACAACGCCATCAGCGTACAGAACCAAAGCAATGCCGTGATACAGGGCAACGAGATGTACGACGTAACCACCAACTCGAGCTATGTGCTCCTGCTCTACGAGTGCTACGGTGCCACCCGCGTGCTGGCCAACAAGATATACACCTCGCACGGCGCCGGCGCCATCGGCGTGAGCAATGTTATCGGCACCTCGGCCACCCACGCCTTGATTGCCAACAACATGATAGTGTGCAACGATGACGGCTCGGCCAACCTTATGACCTCACCCCTGAACGTCATCCAGGCTACCTGGACCGACGTGGTGTACAACTCGGTCAAGATGACCGCCTTGACGCGCAGCAACGTGTCGGCTGCCACACTTGGCGGCGGCACGATTGCCAACAACCGCTTCATCAACAACATACTGGTGGCCCTCGACAACAACAACTACGCCTTCAACTACTTCCCCAGCCCCAACAACACGGTGGGGTACAATGTGTACTATTCCACCAGCGGCACCCTCTGCCGCCAGCTGGGCAACGCCTACGCCAGCATCGAAGACTGGATAACCGCCTTCCCCGAAGACGCGAACTCCATCTCTACCAATCCCTACTTCCTCAATGGCTCGCTGGTAGACCTGCGCACCTACAACCGTATGATCAAGGGTGTGGGTATGCCGCTGGCCACCGTCCCCACCGACATGTTCGACAGCCTGCGCAGCACGACTGCCACCTGCCCCGGTGCCTTCGAGTTTGTTTCGCTGGGTTACGACTTCGAGCCCGAGGCGCTTGTGTCGCCCGAACTGGAGACCTGCTACATGCCCTCGAGCGTCGAGCTGGCTGTACGCCTGCGTAACAGCGGTGTCAACGCCTATACCACCACTACGGGTCTCACCCTGGCCTACCAAATAAATGGTGGCATGGTGAACACGGTGAACATCACGGACACCGTTCCGGCCGAAGACACGACAACCATCTTCACCGGCCGCATGCTGACCCTGCCCCCCAATGGTAAACGCGACTCGCTGTACACCATCAAGGTGTGGACCATCTTCGCCAACGACCCGAACCTGACCAACGACACCAACACCTTCTATGTGTTGAGCAGATACCGCCCCGTAACCCCCACCGACATCTATCTCACTCCCGACTACGCCACCACCGCCACCATCACTCCTACCGGCGGCATCGAAAACTGGGCCGTCTATGGCAACACCTCAGCCCCCTCGCGCAGCTCGACTATCTATTGGTATCGCGACTCCACCGATGCCGCACCCTTCCATGTAGGTCCCACTTTCACCACCGACACCTTACGTACCGACACAGTATTCTACATCGCCCAGCGCCGCAACATGCCCATTGTCCGCATCACGCAGTTGGAGTTTGCCCGAAACAACAATGTGTTGGGCCTTACCCCCAACATGCCCTACTGGATGATATCGAACCGCAAGGTGGCCCTGCAGCTGACCAACATCGGCGATGCCACGGCTTACCTGGAGGGCGACACGCTGATGACCATGTCGAACACCGCTAATTTAAACAACAAGGTATACGTCTTTGGCGATGTCAGCATTGAACCTGGCCAGTCACTGGTGGTACAGTTCGTCAACGCTTCTTCTAGCAATCCCACAATGACCGTCACCACAGGGACAAGCAACCTGTCGAGCATAACTGTGCAGCACAGTTCGACCGTTGCATTCGTATACCGTCACGGCGGAGTGGTGGAGGATATGCTGGTGTTAAACACCACCTCGTCCACCTCCAACTGGCCACTCATCGGCCAGCCTTCCTACGTGTGGAGCGGCAATGGCTTCTCCGTCGCAGGCAATACGGTGTGCGGTCTGGTGAGAACCCAATTCTATGGAAACGCCAACGACTGGCGCGCTGCCTCTCCAAGCCAGCCCATGTTCCTCAACACCAACGACCCAGCTTGGATGCGCTACTCCGACAATGGTTGCGACGGCTATTTCGGCAAGGTGAACATCTCCTTGAACAACGCTCCGCTCAACGACCTGCACCTTACCCCGCCAACCCTGCCCGCAACGCAGTGCGCCATGGGCAACGAAGACATCACCGTAACGGTGCACAACTACGGTATCCAACCTGTGGATACACTGACACTCAACTACTGCGCCGGCGGCGACACAGTGAGCGAGACCATCACCACCGGCATCCCTGCCAATGGAGTCATCACCCACACCTTCACTCAACAATTGAACATGGCCTTCGACAGAGATTCGCTGGTTATCGTCAAAGTGTGGGCCGATGCACTTGCCAACGACCAGATACGTTCAAACGACACCTCGTATGCCTCCACCACATCCCTCTACACGCCAGCAGCACCCGTACCGCCTGCCGACCGAACAGTATTCTACGCAGACAGGGATACCATTACAATGGCAGGTTCTGCCTTGAATCTGACTCCCGTCTGGTACAACTACGATATGGATGCCGTCGACACAGGATATACCTATATAACCGACCGTCTGTACATGAACGGCACGATGGGTGTGGCCCATATCGTAACCACGCGTCGTGACGGAGTCATCGGCACCGGCACCACCCAAAGCACCGACAGCGAACCCAACCCCTACAACGTTAAAAACAAGTACGCCCGCCAGCAGTACATTTACAGTGCCAGCGAGTTGCATGCCGCTGGACTGGAGGCCGGTTCCGTGGAAGCAATCCACTTCTACCTCGATGCCATCGGCAACAACACATCACAGACGCTGTACAATTACACCATTGGCATCGGTGCCACCACCGACACAGCCTTCCCCTCCACGTCATGGTACGAAACCCAGACCGTTTGTTCCTACGACCAACTGACCATCACCGGCTCGCAGGCCCAGAACTGGGTACGCCATGCCTTCGACACCCCCTACGAATGGGACGGCACGAGCAGCATGGTGGTTGAGGTGAACTACAACCTGCCTGCCGCCATCAGCAATGGCAGCAAAACGCGCTACACCACCAAAACCAATTCGGTTCTGATGAAGTACAACAGCAGCGAGTTTGCCCCCACCGTTGCAGGAATACGCAAATCCAACCGTCCCAACATCATGTTTGACACGATAACCTATGGATGTACTGGTCCTATCTCCACCTTCAACGTAACAATGACCAATATACCGCCTGTCGACATGGCACTCTACTGGCCTAGTGGCTCGGACACCATCCACTATAATTCTTGCGACAGTATCCCCATCTTCATCAACCTCCGCAATCAGGGTAGCGACGACCGCAGCAACGTAACCATCTACTACTATCTCGACAATGAGGGGCTGGACAGCCTCACAGTTGCAGGAACCATTGCCTCGGGCGACCAACGCACAGAACAACTCTTCAAAAAGGAACTCGGTCCCGGCCGCCACACAATTACCTCCATTGTACACACACCCAACGACTTTACCAGCAGCAACGACACCATCGCACAATCATTCATCGTCCACTTCTGCCGCGGAACCTATACCATCGCTCTCAGCAATGCCGACTACAGCTCGTTTGGCGAAGCCATCGACACGTTGAACGTGGCCGGTATCGAAGGCCCGGTGGTGTTCCAGGTATCCAACGGCACCTATAACGAACAGGTTGCTCTCGGCCACATCGAAGGCTCATCTGACACCAACACCATCAGTTTTGTCGGTATGGGCAACGAAGTGTTGCTGACCGCTGCTACCACCCAAACCGACAACTATGTAATGCGGCTCGACAGCGCATCCAACGTAATCCTCTCCAACTTCAAGATAGAGGCACGTCCCACCGCCACCGGCAACGCTGGCAACCATGCCAATGCACTGGTTATGCAGAACGGCGACAACATCACCCTTGACAGTATGACCATCAAGGTGAAAGGCTCCGCCGATGCAGCCACCGCCGCAGGCGTGGTGCTCAATGACAATATCAGCAACCTTACCGTTACCAACTGCATCATCGACAGTGGATATTACTCCATCAAGACCAACGGCACGGGCTACAGCAACCTGTTACTGACCAACAACATCTTCCGCAACTTTACCAGCCTGGGTCTCAACCTGCGCAACATCACCAACCTGGAAATCCGCTCCAACCAGATAACCTCCGGCACACCCGGCAAGCCCAATCGACTACTGACTGGCATGTATCTGGCCCAAACCGAAGGCACTTTCAAGGTAGAGAAGAACCAGATATACCTCATCGACAACCAGACTGGCGGCAAACGTGGCATACAGCTGGCCAACATAGCCTCCACCAGTACTAACAAGGGGTATGTAACGAACAACATGATCAGTGCCAGCAGCCGTGTACAGAACCCTGCCAACCCTGCCAACAATACACAGGAATCAGCTGGTATCTGGGCCGACTCGACGACCTCCAATGTCAACATCTATTACAACACCATCCGCGTGAGCAACGGCACCACCGCCAGCCAGTCGACCAAGACCTACGGATTCCGCGCAGGCGCCACGGTGAGCGGCCTGCAGGTGATGAACAACATCTTCGCCAACTTCAGCAACGGATATGCCTACTACGTGTCCGAACTGAACACCCTCTCCGCATCGAACTTCAACGCCTACTACAGTGCCGGCACCACGCCCCTCTTCTGGAAGTTTGCCGCCAATTCACTCTCGGCGCTGCAAGCACGAAACGGAGCAGATGGCAACTCGGTATTCGACGAACCCTTCTTCACTTCCGAAAACGATTTGCACCTTCTGATGACGAACTTCGTCGCACTGGCACAATACAACACCGACGTCATTGATGACATCGACGGCAAGATGCGTCCGCCTATACCGGCACCCACCATTGGCGCCCACGAAATGGAGATCAAAACTCATGACATGGCCGTAGTGCGCATCCTCGACCCCTCGATGCCTGTTAGCCTCAATTTCAGTGCCACCAACATGCCCCCCAACATCGAGAGCGACGATGTGCGCATCATAGCCCAGTTCTATAACAACGGACGTTCTACGGAGAACGACGTGACGTGGTACGCCTATATAGAAGGCCACGAGGACGCAACCCGCACTACACCCAAGTCGCTCGGCACGTTCCAACCGGCACAGATGAAACGCGACACCATCATGATGCCCACGGTACTCGGAATAATCGACACAGCCATCGTGCATGTAGTAGTGGTAATTCCCGTCGACAGTGCCGAAAGCAACAACAACATCTCGACCCCGTTCTACCTGGCACCGGCCTTTAACCTCGAGGCCACAAGGATGTCGACCTCCACACCCGGATGCTACATGCACAAAACCGCCATACACATAACCCTTACCAACAAGGGATTCAAGACAATTCCCGCCAATACCGAACTGGCAATCGGATATACGGCCACCCAGATGACCCCGGCCACCATTACCATCCCCACCCTGCCTGCCAGCGACTCTGAAACCATCACACTGGCGGAGGATTTGTACATTGGCAACAACACCACCATCACCTTCACCGACTCTGCCAACCTCTATCCCACCGGCCATGCCTCCAACATTACGGTCAAAGTGTCGGGTTGGTGCAACTATGTCAACGACGTGTCAAACGACAACGACACCACCGCCAATACCAACAGTGCATCGCCCACCATCAACTCCTACTACACACCTGCGCCTCCCATAGGATACGACACTATATTCAGCTACGGAACCTGGGGAGCGGTGCGTGCCTCGCAGGAGAACCAGCGCCCCATCATGTGGTATCGCGACTCGACGGCCGCGCCATTCTACCAGCCAACGAACTACAACGCCTCGACCCTATGGAGCAACACGCCGCAATACTTTGACGACTCGGTATACTACCTCTCCTGTCGCAGCCAGAACAACTGCCAGAGCCACTTCTCACAGGTCCACGTTCAAGTGAACCAGCTTGTGCCCAACGACGTGGCATTCGACGAGGTGCTGGCACCGCTGGGCAGCCGTGTGTACATGGAGAATGACACCGTGCGCATACGAATCATCAATTACGGAACCTCGGCACAGACCAATGTGCCCGTGGCCTACCAACTCAAACGCGGTGCCAATATCATCCAGGAAGTGAGCGAAGTCTGCACTACCCCGATAGCATCGGGGCAGACGGTTGAATACACATTCAGCGAACTGCTCAACATCCCCACCCCCACCCAACTCCAAAACTACTCACTTCTCATCTGGACCGACCTGCCCAGCGACGTAGTGCGCAAGAACGACACCATACGCGTAGCCCACTCCTTCCGCTCGCTGGCCGAGAACAACTATGCTGCCACCAAGTCCAGCAACCCAACATTCGACATCACGCGCATATCCTATAACGAAATCAACCTCGACCTCCCGCCCATGGGCCGCGGCTACACCGAAGCGACCTCCTACAACAATCACGAATATCCTGTGCTGCACGTAACGCGAGGTTCCGGCGACACACTGATTGTAGAGATAACTCCCACCGACCCGATGGCCGAGGACTTCCGCTACAAGACCTGGGCGATGATCGACTTCGACCGTAGCGGAAGCTTTGCCGGAGACGAAGTGGTGGTGAACGGTCAACTGCATTGGAACTACGAGCCCACAAGGGCATATATCACCATACCCACCTCAGCCTCCTATGGATACATGCGCATGCGTGTGTGTGTAGGTTCCAACAATGACTATTCTGACGCCAGCGTCATACCCACTTCAGGCATCGCCGACAACAAGGACGGCCATGCCATCGACTTCCTGCTGTTCGTGGACGAAGAGGGGCCCGAGACCGACCTGTCCATCACACAGATTGTCTCCCCACGCAACCAGCTGGTGCGCAACGACCAGACGGTGGAAGTCAAGTTCCGCATTATGAACAAAGGCACCACGGCACTGACCAACCCGACGTTCCACTTCAGGTTCGACGGCGACACCATCGACCCCACTGCCGAAGGCACCGTCAACTTCACCGGCACCCTGCAGCCCGGCACCAGCGGCGACGTAACCCTGCCGGTCCACACCCTGCCGCTAGGGACCTCGACACTGACCATCTGGCACAACACCGAGGGCGACACCATCCACCAGAACGACACGCTGCGGTACGAGTACCACCGCTTCCATGTGGTAGAACTAGTCGTGGACGAGAACTTCGACTCCATCAACATGTGGTATGCTCCGAAGGGCTATAATGCCTACATGCGCAACTACTGGACCCACGGCACGCCCAACAAGGCACGCATCACCGGTCCCCACTCGGAGCCTTACGCCTGGGTAACCGACCCGCAACTCACCATCTCCACCGGACGCCGCGGCAACGCCAGCTACCTCTACAGCCCCATCATCGACATCTCGCAGGTGAAACCCGACACGCTGTCGTTCTACCTGCGCCGCAACCTGACAGGTGGCAGCTCGGTACATCTGGAGTTCTACAACTATATGAACCGCTGGGTAAAAGTCGATTTCGAAGAAGCCACGAACTGGTACAACAATGCCGACGACCGCGTGTTCGATGGTTCCAGCGGCGGCTCCGACTACAACCGCTACTGGCTGTCGACCAAAACCATCAGCGGTGATTTCCAGGAGCGCCTGCAGTTCCGCTTCGTATACAACACGCCGCTCAGCAACTCCGCCACCGCCTCCTTTGGCGAAGGCTGCGCCGTCGACAACTTCAAGATTGGCCGTGCTCCCATCCCGACGGATGTGGGTGTCATCGACATTACCGAGCCGAGTATCGCGCAGTACGGCCGCACCTACTACCCCAAGGTGGTGGTGAAGAACTTCGGCACCGACACGGCCCGCAGCTTCCAGCTGGGATACACCACCTATGGTACCTTCCTCTCCCGCGAAAGCACGGTTACCTGCCTCATTCCCCCGGGAGGTTCCGACACACTGACCTTCGACGTTCCCTTTGTGGTAACCAACGACTTCCCCGAGAACTTCGACATCATGGCCTTCACCCAGTGGGACCTGGACATCTACCGCGACAACGACACCCTGATCAAGCACTTCTCGCTTTCGCCGCTCGACGACGATATCAGTGCCCATGAGTTCATCTACCCACGAGACAAAGTGGTGGCCGGCGACACATCGGTTCAAGTAACCCTGCGCATACGTAACTTCGGCGTGAACCCGATAGCCCGTGCCACCGCCAGCTACATGGTGAACGATGTCAACCGCGTGGACGAGGAAATCGACTTCACCGAGTACCTCGGACAGCCGCTCCAGCCGCTGGCCTACTTCAACTACACATTCCGCCAGCGCCTGCGTGCACCGATGGGTCTGATGAAACTGACCGGCATCATCAAGAGCGAACAGAACGAATACATCTACAACGACACCATCATCAAGCGCGTCCAGGCCATCTCGCTGGTAACCGACCTGGCTGCCGCCGCTGTAGTGGTCGACACCTCGGACTTTAACAGCGTAATGTTCCAGCTGAAGATAGAGAACCGCGGCTCGACCGGCGCCAACGGATTCCGAGTGGGCTTCCTCATCGACGACGACACCAACACGATCGTAACCGAAACCTACAGCCGCGCCCGACCGCTACCGGGTCTGAGCACCGCCTACCACATGTTCAACGTCCAGCTGCCGCACCGCGCCATGGGCTACCCCAACGTAACGGGCTTTGTCAGCATCGACGGCGACAACGACCAAAGCAACGACAGCACCAAGGTGCTCGAGACACTATACACCGACCTCGAGGCGACCAAGGTCCTTGTGGAAGAAACCGGTGAACCCGACTGCCGTGTGCGCCTGCAGGTAATCAACCGAGGCAACCTGACTGTGGTCAACCGCGGTATCCACGCACGCGTTACCATCAACGGCAACAGCCTCTCGTTCCCTGCCTCCAACCCGCCGACCATCTATTTGCGTCCGGGCGACACAACCCACATCCAGTTCAACCAGCGCATCCCCAAGAGCATGACCCGCTCCTACTCGGGCGAAGGCGACACCCGCTTCCAGGATGCCAACCCCGAGAACAACAAGACCACCGTCGTCGAGGTGATCAACCACTTCGAGGGAGTGCCCACGGTGCTGGAGGACGAGCTGGTGCTCGACCAGAACTACCCCAACCCCTTCACCGGCAAGACCACCATCCCGTTCGTGCTGCCCAACGCCGCCAAGGTGCGCTTCTTCGTCATCGACGCCATGGGCCACATGGTCAACAGCTTCGAGCAGCACTACGATGCCGGCCGCCAGACCATCACCCTCGACATGGGTGAGTACTCGTCGGGCGTATACTTCTACGGCATCGAAGTCGACGGCCAGCGCCGCATGAAGAAGATGATTCTGCGATGATGCTCGACCGCTTCACAGCCAACAACCGCCAGCAGCACCTCCTGCCCACCGACAGGACGGTGCTGCTGGCCGTTAGCGGCGGACGCGACTCGGTAACCATGGCCGACCTCTGCCACCGCGCAGGCATCCCCTTCGCCATCGCGCACTGCAACTTCAACCTGCGCCCCGGCGACTGCGACCGCGACGAGGCATTCGTGCGCCGCCTGGCCGAGAGCTATGGATCCGTGTTACACGCCGAACGCTACGACACCCACGCCTACGCCGCCACGCACCAGATGGGCATCGAGGAGGCTGCACGCGAGTTGCGCTACGACTTCTTCAGCCGCCTCTGCCGCCAGCACGGCTACCCCTGCGTAGCCACCGCCCACCATCGCGACGACAACATCGAGACCTTCTTCCTCAACCTCTTCCGCGGCACCGGCATCGAGGGACTGCGCGGCATCCGTGCCGAGGCGCACATCAACGGCACCCGTGTTGTAAGGCCCCTCTTATGCTTCAGCCGCGAGGAGATAGACCGCTACATCGCCGAGCGCGGCCTGGCCTATGTCGAGGACCACACCAACAGCGAACCCTGCGCGCGGCGCAACCGCATCCGGCTGCAGCTGATGCCGCTGCTGCGCGAACTCTACCCCACGGTCGACGCCACCATGGAGGCCAACCTGCAGCGGCTGGACGAAGCCGGCAGGGTCTACCGGCAGCATGTCGACACCCTGCGCCAACAACTCCTCACGCCTCACGCCTCGCTCCTCCCCTACCCCCACCCGCCGCTGACCGCCATCCGCACGGAAGACCTCCTGCGCCTCGACCCGCAGCGCACGCTCACATACGAGCTGCTGCGCCCCTACGGTGTGAACGCCGCCATGGTCGACAAACTGATTGAGGCGCTGACCACGGACGGCGGACAGCTGTTCCACACCGCCACCCACAGCCTTACGCTGCATCGCGGGCAGCTGATCATAGCCCCGCGCACCGAGGCCATTCCGCCAACGATAGGCACCGCCGAGGCGCCGCTGCCCGAGCGGTGGGACCGTTCGGGACGGGTCATCTACGTAGACGGCGACCGACTGCGCCCACCCCTGCGCCTGCGCCCCTGGCAGACCGGCGACCGCTTCCAGCCCTTCGGCATGCAGGGAAGCCGCCTGGTGAGCGACTTCCTCACCGACCTGGGGTTGAGTCGGCTGGAGAAACAGTGGGTGTGGCTGCTGGAGGACAGCGAAGGGCGCACGATATGGGTCGTGGGTCTGCGGGCCGACGAGCGGACACGCATCACCGAGAGCACAAAAAAAATACTGCAACTGACCCTCCTCCCCACCCATAATTGACCAGTTCACCAGCCAGACGGCAGGGGAACGGTAGGGACTCTCTAGGGATCCTCTAGGGATCCCCTAGGGGAATACATAGGTCCTTTCCCATTATTTCCCATCGATGGGAAATAATGGTTACTTTTTTTGCACCCACCCAACGTATGACACGTATTGGCATACACATTGCCTATTTTTGCAACCGGAATCAAGAAAGGAAAATCTGCAGGGAAAACACACCTAAAGAAAAATTGTTTGGGAAATATGTTAAAAAACGCATCGGTATCAAAAAAATGTGTATCTTTGCACCGTGATTTGGAAGACAACAAATCACGGCAAAATGCATATTGGATAAGTTCCTTTAGTAGAAAATCGCCAGTTTTCGACCTAACAGAAGGACAGATGCCGATGCTTTTTGCCTATATGTGCTGTAATGGCACCTCTATAGGCATAAGACATTCAGGTAAAGTTCCGTCTCTGTTAAAGGTCTCTGGCGATACCTCTGCTAAGATGAATTGAAACCTATGACTTGTGCCTTTTTAGTATTCAACAAATTAAAAAAACGAATTGTATGCCACAATTAATCAACTTCGGAAAAGAGATGCTGCGCGTCTCAGCAAAAGGGGTCGAGCATTCAACCAGCGGCGGACGTTCTTGGATGACGCGCTACAGCGGTTCATCTTGTGGAACATTCCTCGACCTGCTGCTCTATGGCAACGAGCTGCTTGCCGTCACCACAAAAGGTGTGTATTATTCCACCAGCCAAGGCCGCTCCTGGATGTCGCGCTACACAGGCTCGTCGTGCGGCGAGTTCCGCAGCCTCGCCGATGGTGGTCGAGAACTTTTAGCCACCACCAGCAAAGGACTGTATTATTCCACAAGCGCAGGTCGTAGCTGGATGAAAAGAAGTTGAAACAATACATAAATCGGAAAATAGCAAAAACAAAATAAACAGAGATGACAACAATAGAAACATGTTGATAAAAATCAGATTAATAACAAAATCAAACTATAAATCAGTATGTTGTATATTTATGATAATTTAGTTGATGTCATACAGAAGCATCTCGAAGAACGACAGATAGATGCTGACGTAATACCGCATATTGGACGAGCGTGGCATTGCTATAGATTTATACAGGTGGTTCCCAGAGGAATTACAAGCAGTGTCCATTATGAGTATATAAATGGTTATTGGGAACTTCATTTTGAAAATTCATCTGACGATGCCGAGGTTGATGTAATGCGACGCAAAATGATGTCTCAGATTGATTCTGATGGATATCTGGACTGGCATAGTAGAGATGGGTATCAAAAAGGATGCTTGAGTGTTGTTGAAATGGTTGAAGACATTGACTCCTTCTTGTCAATCTTTGATTTTTTATGGAATGAGACATCGGATGTGTTGTTGAAAGACATAGAACAGTCAGTTCCATATGAGCATGAAGAAGGACTTATATCAGAAGACAGTGATATTTCATACGCATACGAGTGTCTGGATGATAGTTTCGTTGCTAATACAAACAATTCGGAACCGAATATCAGATTGGCTTCTGTTGCGGAATTACCTTTTGATCGATTTATCATACCGCCTTACCAACGTCCGTATAAATGGGGAGTGAAAAATGTGAATCAATTGATAACCGATGTGTTAGCATTTTGTGAGAAAGGGACGAATGAATATCGCCTTGGTACACTGGTGCTTCATGAGCAATTTGGTAGGCTCAACATTGTTGATGGTCAACAACGTACAATCACGTTAATGCTGCTATTAAACGAATTGAGGAAAGAGCATGAAGACTTACTGAAAGATATTCCGATTGATTCGTTTTTGAAGAATCCGCAGTTCCATGAACGGACTTCGCGGATGCATATTCATGAAAACCTTAATGCGATACGCTATCGCTTGACTGAGTTCAAGGATGAGCATGTTCAATTCTTGTTGAAATGCTGCAAGTTTGTTATTGTAACGCTTTATGATGTATCAGAAGCCTTCCAATTCTTTGATTCGCAAAATGCACGCGGCAAAGAACTGGAGCCACACGATTTGCTGAAGGCTTTTCATTTGCGTGAAATACCACGGATAACGGAAGCAGACAAAAAGAATGTGACCGAATGGGAAAGCCTTGATACGCCAAGGCTGGCCAATTTGTTCTTGGTACTATTCAGGATAAAGCGATGGATAGAGGGATATGATGGCCGTGAGTTTAAGAGTAATAATGTAGACACATTTAAGGGTCCAAAAGCAGGGAAGGACATCTTACCATACCAAAGGATTTATACAATGGCTGAATGTTATACGGAGCTGTATAACGCAGATTTATCAAGAAGGATTGACCGACAGCATATGGATTATCCTCATCAGATTGACCAGGTTACGATAAACGGCACACTTTTCTTCGATATGATTCGATATTATTCTGAAAAAGAGGCCGTTGTTAAGGAAGTACTAAAGAGGCATTGTCCTGAAATAGATTATGCCATCAATCATTATGCGGAACGCAACAGAAAAGGTGACCTTTACACGCGGAATCTTTTTACCGCTGCATTGATGTTTTATTACGACAAGTTTTCAGAGGATGGATTCGGAAACGCAGTGCCTAAAATCTTTGCATGGGCATTTGGTATGCGCGTCAAACATTATTCGGTACAGTTAGCTACAATGGATAATTTGGCACGAGAACACAACAGTTTCTTTAGAATGCTTCATAGGGCTATATCACCCTTGGATATTCAGAATTGGGTTGTTGAACCGATAAAGAAAAATGAGATACAGCAGCAGGGTAAAATGACCGAAGTGTTCGGAATTCTCAATAAATACAAATACATAGAATCATGAGAGCAGCTAATGATAAACCTGAAATGTTGACGATTCAGTCGCTACTTAGTAAAGACGAGTATCTTATACCTATGTATCAGCGCAATTATGCATGGGAAGAGCCGCATTTGAGCCAATTAATTCAAGATGTCTGGGATTATCATTCGCTTGGTAAAAATTATTATATCGGCACGTTGGTAGTCTATGACAGAAAGGATGGCGCTTATGAAACGGTTGACGGGCAACAGCGTCTTACCACATTGAACATCATACTTTGTGCTTTACGTAATGAGTTTGAAATTGGAGATGTGGATCTGGATTGGTATAAAGGCGTGAATATCTCATACGAATTTAGAGACCGCTCGACACGAACCTTGATGGCATTATACAGTTATACCAACGATGAGGATTTGGATGATGTTGCCATTAAAAACATGTACTATAGTGTGCGTAGAAATATCGAAAGCATTGTCCCAAAGAATAGTCTTACGGAGTTTCTAGATTACTTTTTCAACAAGGTAATGGTTACAAGGGTCATATTACCTGCCGATACGGACTTGAATCATTACTTTGAGATAATGAACAACCGAGGTGAGCAGTTGGAGAAACATGAAATCTTAAAGGCTTTAATCATGCGTTCATCGTCAATGAATCCGCCTAAAAGTTGGTTGATAGGACAAATTTGGGAAGCATGTGCAGATATGGACAGATATGTCCCGCTCAACTTCACAAAAGAATTAAGGAACAGGATTTTTGGCCAACAATGGAATAGTTTTGATTGGAACAGCCTTGACAATCTTGTTGAAGGGACAAGAGACATTCAAAAAACCGCGGAAGTCGAACAGTTTTCTATCGAAGATGTCTTGGAACAAAACACCTCAGTTTCGGTAAAAGAAGAAGAGAAAGAGGGCGATAGGTTTGAATCTGTGCTGAAATTTCCAGGTTTTTTGCTTCAAGTCTTAAGAGTTATCACAGAAGAGGATGTTCCGCTCGATGATAAAAGGCTTCTGCTGACATTTCATCAATATCTCCAGAAGGATGGTTTTGCAGACATGTTTGTATTAAAGATGTTGGATCTGAGATTTTTGTATGACAGGTTTGTTATCAGGCGAGATTATAAGGATGACACTATCAATGGCAAGATGAACCTGTTGACCTTGACCAAGCAGCAAAAAGATAATTTCAGCTACAATAATACATTTGGAGACATCGAAAACCATAGAGTTATCATGATTGAATCGATGTTTCATGTTTCATTACCCAGCCAGAATTACAAGCATTGGTTGTGCGCTGTGTTGAATTTCGTCAATCGTCACAAAGATGGAGATGGCTTAGGAGATTATCTTGAAGGGTTGGCCAAGACCTACATGTTTGGCCGATTCCTTGCTGATGAGAAATCTAATGAGGGTTTCTATTATAGAGCCATTTTCAAGCCAGATCAATTAAAGGTTCAAAAGCCGTGTACAATTCAGTTCCCGAGTTATGAGGATCATATTGATTACTTCATTTTTAACTACATAGATTATTGTATATGGAGAAAAAATAAAAAGGCGTATGATGGTTTTGAGTTTACATCGAGAAGCTCTGTTGAGCATTATTATCCTCAACATCCTCTTTCTGGACCTAAAATGGATGATGAACACTTACATGATATAGGAAATTTATGCTTGATAAGCAATTCAAAGAACTCAGAACTTAGCAATTATTCACCATTAGCTAAAACCGAGCATTATGGCAAGGTTGGTTATGACAGTTTGAAACAAAAAATGATGATGGATGTTGTCAATGAGAATAAGAAAAAATCATCGGATGCTCAGCAGATATGGTGGAATGATGAAGTAGAAGAACACCATAGATTTATAGATACGATACTTCTTTCTAGTTTTGACGAGTTAGGGACCCAATTGCATACCTGAATGATATCATCCGCGATATTGAGCACTACAGAGACTATCTAGAGTCTCTCGATAGTTCAGATCCAAGTTTTTGTGACTTAGTTTTTGACGGGAACGTTTCGTGTCCAAGAGAAAACCAAACGTTACCAATGAAGAACTTTTTCGCCATAGACTTTGAGACGGCTGTATGCCTATTAGCAAGTAAAAAGAGCTTCTCAAAAGGGTATGTCGCGATGTGACATACCCTTATTGTATTTTTGCAGTCGAAATCAAGAAAAGAAGTTAGTTATGGAAACTGAAAGCAAAAAACAGAGTAGGAGCAAGTTGGACTTGCTTACGGCAGTAGAAAACATCGTAGATCTGTCGAAAGACTCCCAGCTGTCGCCGGAGTTCTATCGTAAGGCAAGTCGTTATATAAAACATATTTCTATGCGCCTCGAACTTACGAAAGAACAGAGCGTGATGTTGGCTTTGTTCATCGACCAAAGCGACGACTGCAATATCTATGCAAGCGACATCGTTAAGGCAACAGGTTGCCGTACTACACGTGTTATCCGCTATACCAACGACATAGACGTTCTGGTCAGTCGTGGGCTGATTATCAGAAAATGGAATACCGATAGAGTTTCCTACCGTGTTCCTCTGGAGGTGGTTGATGCCTTTAAAGTTGATGAAGTATTTGCCCCTAGAAAAATGTCTGGGCTGACATGCCGAGAGCTATTTGATGAACTTGCCATAATAGTCGACATGGTTGATGATGATGAAATGGACCTCAAATCTGCACGTGAACGGTTTGTCATGTTGCTTGAAAGTAACCAACATTTATTGTTTGTTCAGGCATTGAAAAAATACTGCCCTAATAGGTATATGCAAGACGACCTGATACTGCTGCTGATGTTCTGCCATCTGTTCGTAAACAAAAACGACGATATGGTTGGTTTCCATGATATTGATTGTATGTTCAGCAAAAGCGAGATGCGTAGTATCAGATCGGAACTGGAAAGAGGAGAGAACGAATTACAAAACATGAAACTGGTGGAGTTCAGCAACAGTAACGGCATGGGTGACCGCAACTATTTCCGTCTCACAATGAAGGCCAAGCGTGAACTGCTCGACGAGCTGCAGCTTGCATCATTGGAAGCCTCCAAGTCGCTCCGCAATATGCTTAAGGCTACCGACATCAAACCTCGCACGCTATTCTATTCAAAGGAAATAACCCACAGCATCGACGAGCTGGCTGGCCTGCTTGACGAGAGGAACTACAGCGATATCCATACCCGTCTGCAGGAGCGGGGGTTCCGTTGCGGGTTCACATGTCTCTTCTACGGTGCACCTGGCACCGGAAAGACCGAGACGGTGATGCAGTTGGCGCGCCGCACGGGACGCGACATCATGCAGGTCAACATCGCCGAGATGAAGAGTTGCTGGGTGGGTGAGAGCGAGAAGAACATCAAAGCGCTATTCGACACCTACCGCCAGCGTGTCGGCGAAAGCAGCATCGCTCCCATACTGCTGTTCAACGAGGCAGATGCCATCATAGGCAGGCGTCAGGAGGGCGCCGAGCGGGCGGTGGACAAGATGGAGAATTCCTTGCAGAATATCATCCTGCAAGAGATGGAAACTCTCGACGGCATACTCATCGCCACCACCAACCTCGCGCAGAACATGGACAAAGCCTTCGAGCGCCGCTTTCTCTACAAGATACGTTTCGACAAGCCCACCGTCGAAGCCCGCACCGCCATCTGGAAAGAAATGCTGCCCACGCTTGACATTGCAGATGCGGAGAAACTGGCCGAGCGTTACGACTTCAGCGGCGGCCAGATAGAGAACATCGCCCGCCACTACGCCATCGACGCCATCCTGCACGGCAACACCGTTCCCACCGCCGAGAATTTGGCCTCGCATTGCGACTCGGAGCGTATCGACCAATCTACATACAACAAACGAATTGGTTTCAACTTTTAAAACATAAAACACGATGAGCAAACAGATGACATTTCGCGCAAGGCAAAGGAAGCTAAAACGCAAGATCCGCAACGAAGAATGGTCTCGGTTGATGGGCAACCACCGATCCGTGGGAATCGAGGAGGCGTGGAATCTTGAGGTATATGCTGCCAAGTACATCGCTCCTCGGCTTAAGCTATTGCGGAAGATAACACACGGATACCCTAACGAACTCAACCAGCAATGTCCGGAAGGCAACGATGCTTTTGAGTGCTGGCAGTCAATGCTCGACAAGATGCTCTTCGCCTTCGAGTACTACGACGACCTCTATGCCCGCCGCCTCGTCACTACCAATGAAGAGCAAATTCGGGTAAAGGAAGGTTTACGCCTTTTCGCCGAATGGTATGAACATTTATGGTATTAACAAAACCATTTGTTATGTATAACGAATTATCAGAAATAAAACAGATTACCAATGCCGACACCCTCCGACAGATGCTTGCCCAATGCGAGGATGAAATGATGAGGCTGGCAAAAAATGCCGGTAGTTGCTACTACTGGCATCTATGAGGATGAGATTGGTAAAACAAAAAATTGAAGATAAAAAGAAATGCTGATTACAACCGTACCGTGATGACAGACAGATACGTAGCAATGTGTAAATACCGAATTAACCCCGAGTGTGAAGAATACCTTCCACCTGAAGGTTTGCCGTCCATATCAAAGATGATTTCCAGCGATGATATTTTCAAGATTATTTTAGGAACCCGAGACCTTAATAAAAGAAAACTTATAAAGAAAGAACTACTATGGGACGATATTTGTGCTGTTAAGTCTAGCAAAGTTCAACGTCTACGAGAGATAAACCTGCAGACGGAAGAAGGTTTGGATGAACTAAATCGATACTCTGCTTATAAGAAAAAGAGTTTCGTGCATAATTTGGTGGAAGAATTAGGCACTTTACATCAAGAGTATTCAAATGGAGAAACCGGAATGAATATTCTCGCAAAGGAGATTGAGGAAGACGGCTTGTACCTACTGGATGAGCCGGAAAACAGTATGTCCTGTGCATACCAACAAAGCCTCGCTCGTTTGATACAATTATCTGCATCGTCTTGTAATACACAATTCATCATTGCGACACACGCTCCGTTTCTTTTGGCCATCCCTGGTGCTAAAATCTATAATCTTGATGCAAATCCCGTATCCATATCCTACTGGTATGAATTGGAAAATATGCAAAAATACTACCAATTATTCGATTCATATTCAACCCAATTCAAACGAGCAATGTCTATCAGGTAGCATATATGTCACAATTCGACACACTCCTTTTATATTTTTGCATCCCGAAAGAAATAAAAACAGTGTATTAACATTAAGCTTAATGATTATGAGTAAAGTATTCAGAATTACACCTAAAGCGGTGCGTAGAGCAAACGGAACAGTACTGACACCTGAAATGACAGTGGTGGTAACGACCCAAATCCACACATCCGACCCCTTCTATAATGGAGCGGCCGAAGTCCAGGAGGCGTACATGAGGCTGTACGGATTCGACTACAAGAAAGCCTGCTGCAACAAAGGCTACTTTAACGTGGAACAATTAGATTGAGCCTTATGACCTTGTATGCAACTAAACCAATCATCACGACATCGGATGATGGCACCATCAACATAAAAGTGCAGTCCCTCACGCCGGAGTATATAGAAACCAGATTAGCGGAACTTGCCGTCTTCGAACAGATAAACTACAACATCGAGGAGGTAGTCAGCACGGTACAAAATTCACCCTCGGAGAAACAGGCAAGCAAAAGATTACGCTCGATACTTGGGATAGAGCCAGCTGAGGCAGATTTTCTTCTTGACCTGTCAATTGAGGAAATGGCATACTATTTCAACCACGAAAATTGCAAGAAAGAAATAGCCAAATAGAAAAAACTGAAAGAGGTACTTGTGCAATAAAATGGCACAAATGACGTTATAGTATACATGGAAAACTTAAACGACAAGATAATCATCTATCAGACTGCAGATGGGCAAACCTCTATTGATGTGCGGTTGGAGAGCGAGACAGTTTGGTTGACAGCCAACCAGATGGCAATGCTATTTGACAGGGATGACAAGACGATTCGAAAGCATATTAGCAACGCAATTAAAGAAGAATTGTCAGATTCTGTGGTTGTCGCAAAATTTGCGACAACCACTCAACATGGTGCTATTTCTGGCAAGATGCAGACGCATGATGTCAGTTACTACAACCTAGATGTCATCATCTCAGTTGGATACAGAGTAAAGTCAAAACGGGGCGTGGATTTTCGCCGTTGGGCCAACCGTGTGCTGAAAGACTTTCTTGTCAAGGGCTATGCCGTCAACGAGCGCATCCGCAAGGAGCAGATTGGCGAGTTGCGGCAGCTGGTGGGTATGCTGGGGCGGACGATACAGAACCAGCCGTTACTCTCGACCGACGAGACCCATGCGCTCTTCAACGTGGTAACCGACTATACCTATGCACTCGACACCCTCGACAGCTACGACTACCAGCGGCTTACCGTAAGCGACACCACCAGCGAGACCCCTTTCCATGCCACCTACGACAACGCCATGCAGGCCATCCGCTCGCTGAAGGAACGCTTCGGCGAGAGCGCCCTCTTCGGCAACGAGAAGGACGAGTCGTTCAAGAGCTCCATCGGACAGATATACCAGACCTTCGACGGCGAGGAGCTCTACCCCAGCACCGAAGAGAAGGCCGCCATGCTGCTCTATCTCGTTACCAAGAACCACTCGTTCAGCGATGGCAACAAACGCATAGCCGCCACGCTGTTCCTCTGGTTCCTGAACAACAACCGCATCCTCTACCGCGAGGATGGCAGCAAGCGCATAGCCGACAACACCCTTGTGGCGCTCACGCTGATGATTGCCGAAAGCCGCCCCGAGGAGAAGGAGGTGATGGTAAAGGTGGTGGTCAACCTAATCAACAAGAACAACCCATGACAACGCTGAAGAAATACATCTGGCTGGTGGAGACCCTGATGCGGGCTGGCGACACCGGCCTCACGCTCAACCAGATTTCCGACGCCTATCAGCACGACGACGAGGTAAGCAACGGCGAGAAATACATCGGACGCACCTTCCACCGCCACCGCAAGGAGGTGAAGGAGATTTTCGGCATCGAGATAGAATGCGGAGCTGACTGGCGCTACCACATAGCCGACAACGGCGACAACGACTATTTCCGCCGCTGGCTTATGGACTCCATCGCTGTGAACCGCATCGTCAGCGACAGCAGGGATACGGCCCAATATATAAGCATCGAAAGTGCCAACACGGAGCACCTCCCGGCTGTACTGCAGGCTCTGAAGGAGCAACACCTGGTGGAGTTAGACTACAAACCCTATTGGGCCGACACGGCCACCCACTATTTCAACTTCCAGCCCCACGCCGTCAAGATGTACGAGCGGCGGTGGTATCTCATAGGCCGGTTCAAGACTGAAATGCCGCACATCATCTTCGCCCTCGACCGGGTCAGCAACTTTGAAATCAAGGAGGAGACCTTCCGCCGCGACCCCGGCTTTGACCTTGAAGAGATGTTCGACGGGGTGTTCGGCATCACCATCGGCGACGGTGAGGTGGAGAGCATCTGGCTGAAAGTGGATGCACGCCAGGCCAACTACCTTCGTTCCCTGCCCCTGCACCGCTCTCAAATGGAGCTGCGCAGAAACGACGAACACTCCATCTTTGCCTTGCGGGTGCGCCCGACCTACGACCTACGCCAGCAAATCCTCTCCCTCGGCAGCACCGCCGAGGTGTTGAAGCCGGAGACACTCCGCGACGAGATGCGCGAAGAGGCCCAAAAGATGGTAGCGAAATATCAAGAAAACGACCTATTCCCCAGCCAGACGGTAGGGGAACAGTAGGGACTCCCTAGGGGTTCTCTAGGGGAATACATAGGCCCTCTCCCATTATTTCCCATCAATGGGAAAATTTGGATACTTTTTTTGCACCCACCCAACGTATGACACGTATTGGCATACACATTGCCTATTTTTGCAACCGGAATCAAGAAAGGAAAATCTGACGTAATGGACAAAATTAATGGTCGAACCGACGAGAAAGCGTGATTTTATCGTTACTTTGACAAAGTCAAAGGTCATGAACAAAAAAAATGTCCGCACTGCGGATGCAAGAAAGTAAAGAAAATCGGGCATGTAAACGGGGTACAGAGATACAAATGCTGGCAATGCGGGAGGCAATTTAACGGAGGGGAGCGCCTGGATGACTCGGTACTATGGGAAGAGTATGTTGTTCGCAAGCAGACTTATGCAGAGATAGGTGCCGCGCACGGGGTGTCAGCCAAAACGGTGCAACGGAGGCTGATGAGATACCAGCCATCATTCCAGGACAAGCAACCGCGAAAGGTGATTGTGCTGATGGATACCACTTATTGGGGAAGAGAACACGGCACAATGCTGTTCAAGGATGCCATCACCAACGAGAACCTGCTGAAATACAATGTCGGCAACGAGACTGTGGAGAAATATTCGGCAGGGATTGCGGAACTTAAGAGCAGGGGGTATGAAATACTCGGGATAGTGTGCGACGGACGGCGCGGGTTATTCAACGCCTTTCCCGACATACCGATACAGATGTGCCAGTTTCACCAGCAGAAGATAGTGACCACGCGCCTCACAAAACGTCCGAAGACAGAACCCGGGAAGGAGTTGCGTTCACTGTCCCTGATGCTCACAAAGACTGACCGCGAATCATTTGAAGGCGCACTTGGACTATGGCACGAGAAGTGGGAGAGCTACCTAAATGAACGCACGACAGACGAGGAAACAGGCAGGAGTCACTATAAGCACAAGCCACTGAAGTCGGCATACTTGAGCCTGAAACGGAATCTGCCATACCTATTTACCTATCTCGACCATATGGACATCGGTATGCCTAACACAACAAACGCCATCGACGGACACTTCTCGGAACTGAAGACCAAGCTGCGCGTGCACAACGGCCTGTCACAAAAACAGAAGCAAAAGTTTATCACTGAGTTTTTTAAGGCATAGCAGTAATGCCCAATGAAACGGGAAAGGACTCCGGCCATTATGGATGGAGTCCAGTTTCATTGGTATAATACTGGCCGATTATTCCTTGACGGGTTGCTCTCCAGCAGAGCCAGTCTCCGCTTCATCGGCGATGCAAAGATACATCTTTGTTTTCAATCGCAGACATAATGACCGAAAATTCAAGCATCATTTTTGTCCTTTAGACCGAAATTTGTAACAATCAGACAATCAACCATACAAATTCTTTGGGCATTTTAAATGAGAAACTTAATTTCAATTGGTTGATTCTCACTATATTTTCAGGGAACCTTATCATAAAAAGCATTGGTATCGAAAAAAATGCGTATTTTTGCATTGCAAAAATAAAATGAAGTGACGACATGTAAGATAACGAAAAACAATAAAGACATAAACATATAATAGCGATTCGTGCTATTCTTGAACGCTAAATTTCCACAATAATCCCAGCTCGGGATGCCAAAATCGAGAATAGGTCAACGAAACGCCGTTCATCGGCGTGGAATGACTTGTTTGATTTTGGAGGGCGTGGAAACCCTAGCGTTCGGACAAAGTAAACGTTCCACGCTATTTTTATACACTCCACGCCCGATGAAACTGATAGAACATAACCCATTCCGAATGCTTGGCATACCTGTGAATGCCAGTGCGAAAGACCTTGCTGCCAACAAAGGCAAGATGAGATTGTTAGACATAGGAAAAGAAGTTGTATTTCCGCTGGATTTGCCTAGTCTTTTGCCTCCTGTCAATCGCAGCAGAGAGTCTGTTGCAACCTCCGAACGCGATATCAACCTTCCGCAAGACAAAATCAGGCATGCGCTGTTTTGGTTTGCGCAACCCTCTGATTCTATGGGTAAATTGGCATACGACCATTTGCTGCAAGGAAATAACGAGAAAGCATTAGAACTCTTTTCTAAAAGTCATTCGTGGGAGGCCTTGCTTTGCCGATCTACACTTGAATTGCAATTTGGTAAATACGGAGAAGCTTTGCTTGACTTCTACTCCATAACGAACGGTCTATACAGCCAGATGTGTCACGCTATTGCCGGACAGACATTCGAGATGAGTGCTACCGACTTGATAAAACTATACCTCCAGACCTTGACAGAAGAGGTAGAAGCGTCGACACTCCTTCAAGAATGGGGGAAGGATACAGTGCTACCTGAAAGTTCGGAAATAATTGAATTCGAGCTACGAAATATTGCAATAGAAAAGCCTCTTGACATTATTGAAAAAGAGATTGTAGCCTGTAAAGCTATCAGTACAGACGATGCTGAAGCACAGTTGGAAGCGGGTAAGAAGCTTGCAAACAATACACATAAGGTACGAATACAGTTACAGAAATTGCTTGGCAACGATGATTCTCGTTACAGCCGTTTGTTAGACAAACTGGCCAACCAGATACTGCAATGCTCCATCAACTATTTCAACAAGATAGAAGATGAGAACAGGGAAATCATAGAGAATGCGTTGAAACTTGGTGAATATGCTCTCAACATTGCAGTTGGCAAGATGGCCCGCGACCATATACAGCACAATGTAGACATTCTACGCAAAAAGAAAGAGAACCTGCCACCAGCAGAGGTAGAAAATGAAGTTAATGCTATTATGAAGGCATTGGCAAAGTTTGTGGATTTGCCAGACAAAATTGAACATTCAGTCACTCTGCTAAACGATACAAAACCTCACCTGAATTCAATTAGGTTAAAACTGGGAAGTACAAACAATTTCTATTTGAAAATATCAACACAGGTTGTAAGCAATGCATTGCACAACATCATTGAAGAAGTGAACCTGGCACAAAGGGAACAACCAGAATCACTTTACGATAGTCAAGCTGATAAAATGCTGCGTCTATTACGCATAGCAAATACGGTATCCGCTGCATGGAATTGCACAAAAAACATGGACACTTTCGATATGGAAAGCGATTTCCGTACAAACAGATATAATCCAAATCGGAACTCACTGCAAAATATGCGCGATCAGCTACGTCAAATCTCATCATTAGCATCAGGCACTCGGTCCACCAGCACCTATTCAAGTAGTTCATATGGTTCCACAAGCAATTCCTCGGAGAATGATACCAACTGGGGCTGTATTATATGGGGAATCATCGGGTTTATCATTTTTATTATCATAATGGCTAATCAATAATACAACATGAAACGTATAATAATTTCAACATTAACGCTATGGATTGGATTGTGCTCAATTAATGCACAAACAATTGACAGCACGGCATTAATCCGTCTTGAGCAGCAAAACAAAGCCCTGCAGGAACAACTCACCAAGTTGGAGCAAAGAACCCACGAGCTTGCGACACAGGTGGAGAGCAATAGCGAAAAGGTAAATCTGCTTAGTGAGACAGTTGAGAAAAAGGTTGGTGGTCTTCACAATCAGATGGACTCTATTGACGAACGCTATGGGGTGCGTATGACGGACGCAGAAATGGCAGTACAGGAAACCTGTACCCGCCAACATAAGTCTGTAGTATGGGGTATAGTGATTGCAGTAGCAATTTGTTTGCTGTTGGTTGCAGCATACTTCATCCTCCGCAAACTTATTGCCAAGAAAGGCGATGACATTGAACTACTTCGTGCCCGTGCTGACGACCTCAACCGTCAGATGGTTGAGAAGATGGACAAAGAAATCGGGGAACTAAAAAAGATTTCCGAAGGATTGAATGCTCCACAATCTAATCAAACCACAAGCGAGCCTGACCACAGCCTTGTCAAAGCTTTGGCTGACCGTATTACATTTATGGAAATGACGCTCTATCGTATGGATAGCAATATTAAAGGTCATAAACATTTAACAAGGAGTGTCAAACAGATGAAAGATAATCTTCTTGCCAATGGGTATGAGCTGGTGGATATGCTTGGAAAAGATTATGTAGAGGGAATGAAAGTGTCGCCATCGTTTAATGATGATGATAGTCTTGAACGTGGCAAACGAATTATTACTGGAATAACCAAGCCCCAAATAAATTATAAGGGACAGATGATACAAGCCGCACAAATAACCGTAAGTCAAAACATATAATACACAAATATATGGCTAAGCTAAAAATGAAATATGGAATTGACCTTGGTACCACCAATTCCGCAATCTGCAAGATGGAGAATGGGGAGCCAACTATCAAGAAGACCGATACCCTGAAAGACACTCTACCATCGTGTGTATCTTTTACTCGGAAACGTCAGGTCCGTGTTGGTGACTCAGCAATGAATGATCTTAAGCAAGACAAGGCTCGTTCAACCAAGACAATGCAAACCGGGTCAAGTAATGTCTTCATTGAGTTCAAACGCACTATGGGACTTGATACAAAGTATGCGAGTAGTAATATGGAGCGCAGCTACAGTAGTGAGGAGTTGTCAGCGGAAGTGCTTAAAACGTTGAAGTCGTTCATTGGCGATGATACTGTCGATGCCTGTGTTATTACCATTCCTGCCAAATTCAAGGCACCTGAAATTGCAGCCACAATGCGTGCCGCCAAACTGGCGGGCATAGAGCATTGCTCGTTGCTGCAAGAACCCATCGCAGCCTCGATGGCCTACGGACTGACCACCGACAACAAGAATGGATATTGGTTGGTGTTTGACTTTGGCGGAGGAACATTTGATGCTGCTCTGCTTCATGTGGAAGACGGTATTATGCAGGTGAAAGACACCGAGGGCGACAACTATCTTGGCGGCAAGAACCTTGATTATGCCATAGTTGACGAGATTATTATTCCATACTTGAAAGAGAATTATGCTATTGATGGCATTATGGCAAATGCAACCAAGCGCGAGATTCTGCGCGATGCTGTTAAATACTATGCTGAACAAGCCAAAAACCAATTATCATTTAAGCCGTCGGTTGACATTATGTCACAGCTGGACGAATTTGGAGAGGATGATGAGGGCGAACCGTTGGAGTTGGATATGGTTATTACCGCAGAACAGATGCAACAGGTCCTGTCTCCAATATTCCAAAAGGCATTAGATATTGTCAAGGAGTTGCTGAAACGCAACAATTTGAATGGTGGCGATCTTAGTTCGTTGATTCTTGTTGGCGGTCCCACATACTCGCCTGTCTTAAGACAGATGTTGAAAGAGCAAATCACGGCAAATGTAGATACCAGTATAGACCCAATGACCGCAGTTGCTCGTGGTGCTGCCCTTTATGCCACAACGCAGGAGTATGATGCCGATGTGAAAGCATCGGCTGAAGAACAACAAGTTGCCTTAGAGTTAGGGTATGAGTCGACATCTGTTCAGCCAAGCGAATACGTGATTGTAAAACTACTATCAAATGAGAGCAAAGGCATAAGTGGCAAAAGCCTGATGTTTGAGGTGACAAGTGGCGACGGTTCGTGGTCAAGTGGGAAACTTGCGTTGACTGCCACAGGCGATGCCGTGGAGTGTATACTGAAAGAGGGTCGTGCCAATGCTTTCACCATTGCTGTCTATGATGAAATCGGTAACAAACTGCCTTGTTTCCCCAACGAGTTGACCATTATCCAAGGAAGTCAGGTTGGTAGTGCCACTTTGCCATACAACATTGGTATTGAGGCTCACGATGCAGTGATGGACAGAGATGTGTTTGTACCTCTTAAGGGATTGGAGAAAAACCAGTCACTCCCCGCCGTGGGTATCAGAAACGGACTTAAAGTACCACGCCAACTCAATCCAGGCAACGAAAACGACCGTCTGATTATACCTATATATCAGGGTGTAATGTTCTCGGAAGGCAGCAGTGCTATCCATAACGACCACGTAACAGATATCGTTATTACGGGAGATGATGTGCCAGCAGTTGTATCCGCAGGGAGCGAAATAGACATAACACTCAAAGTGGACAACTCTCAGGGCTATCATTTGGATGTGTTCTTTATTCAATTGGGAGAAACGGTAGAGAAAGACATTGTTGTAGATAGTCGTAGTGTTATGAGTTACAAGGAATGGCTCAGACGCTTTGCCGAGGCTCAATCCAAGTTGCGTTCACTCAAAAGAACAGCTACTCCAAGCGAGTTAGCAGAGATTGAAGAAAAAATGGTCGACCTTGACCGCAGGAAAGAAAATGAACACAGCAAAGATGACGATATGCAGCACTTGCTTGATGACCTACGTAGAGTGTCTCTTGCTTTAGAAAAGGTTGAGAAAAATCATGAGTGGGAAACTGTAGAAACAGAATTGCGTGACGAATTTGACCGACTGGAACGGGCGAACAATGAGACTTGGTCGCTTCACGACGATGCTGCTGTGGCAGAGATGAGACGAGTGGTTGACCAGACCATCCGAATGCGTGATGTCAAAGCTGCTCACGAAGTGCTCCAAGATTTAAGCAGACTGATTACTCAAATAGCACTGCCAGCTGTTCTCGTGGGATTTTTGCAACAACATCAGCAGCAGTTTGGTCGCTACCAGTGGCGCAATGCTGCTACTGCAAAACAACTTCTCAATCAGGGAATGGAGATGGTGAACAACAATCCTGATTGGGAGGAGGTGAGACAAGTTTGCGTCCGAATAATCGATTTGTTGCCAATTGAGGAACAGGAAAAGGTTCAGCTGTAGTATAATATGTTAGATGATTAATAAGAATAACTTGTTTGTAAGGAGTTGACGATAACGGTGTTTGTACTATTGCTATTAGGGAGACTATATTTTGATTTTAAATGAGTATGTTTACACTTTCTAAACAACAAAAAGTAGGCGACTATACAGTTGCTTTCCCTATCAAGCAGGGCGACTATGCCGAGACGTATCGTGTAAAAGATGCCTCGGGAAGAAACTATTTCCTAAAGTTGATAGATCTTGCCAGGCTGAACGGCAGGCAGTTCGACGAGAACGATAATGTTATTGAATTGGACATTATGAAGGGATTGAAACATCCCAATGTAATGCATCTTGTGGAGCAACAAGAAATAATGCTTAATGGAAGACAAATGGCCTATTTGGTAAGTGGCTTCATCAGCGGTGAAACATTAGAACAGAATATTAATCGTGAGGGAAGCAATCCCTATGAGGTACGCGAATGGGTATGCAATGTGCTCGCCGGGTTGCAATATCTGCATTCCCAAGCAGACCCCATAATCCACAATGAGCTGACAGCGCAGAACATTATGCTTGATGCAACTACAAAACAGGCGGTGATAATAGACTTTGGTCACGCTCGTAGGCTGAGCAACGGACGACGAACGTTCGACAAGAAGGGATTGTTGCCATACTATCTTGCACCAGAGGCAATGAATGGAATCTATTCACCACAGAGCGATTTGTTTTCCGTTGGCGTGATGACCTATCGCTTGCTGTACGGAACACTTCCGTGGCAAGTGAAGAGTGGAAACGATTTTGAAGATCGTTTACAAAGCGAACGGGAGAAGCCATTAAAGGTAATGTCATTAAGCAGAATCGCTGCTCCTGACGGTATGGTAGAGGCAATTGCTAAAGCTCTTGCTGTTGACCCCAAAGAACGTTTTCAGTCGGCAGAAGAGATGGCAAAGGCTATGCGGGGCGAGGTAAAAGTATCTGTAAATACGACAAACACTCAAAAGAAAGAGCAGGGAAAGAAAGCAAAAATCATAAAGACAGGCAACGGAATGGCGGATGTGGCAGGAATGAGAGAACTGAAGGCACAACTGCAGCGTGATGTTATTGATTTGCTGAGTGAGCCTGAAAAATATAAGCGTTATGGCATATCCATGCCCAACGGTATGTTGCTATATGGTCCTCCTGGTTGCGGAAAGACTTTCTTTGCCAAGAAACTGGCCGAAGAAGTGGGATTCAACTTCATCATGCGAACACCTTCAGATTTGAAGAGCCGCTATGTTAATGCAACACAAGAAAACATCGCTGCTATGTTCAAGGAGGCAGAGGACAATGCACCGACTATTATCTTCATCGATGAAATAAACGAACTACTTCCAAAGCGAAACAGCGATGCTCACGAAATGAGCCGCAGCGCTGTAAATGAAATGTTGGCGCAGATGGATCGTACAGGAGAAAAAGGTGTTTTTGTCATTGGTGCCACCAATCTGCCAGACGAGATAGATGAGGCTATGTTGCGTACCGGTCGTTTGGAAAAGAGAATATTTGTTGGCCCTCCCGATGCAGAGGCTCGTCGCGAGATGTTCGTGATGTACCTGAAAGATCGTTATATAGACTTCGGCATCGATTATGAACAACTATCTACTCTGACTGACGGATATGTATCATCGGATATTCGGTACCTTGTTGATGAAGCCGCTCGACTTGCATTGAGTCGAAACGAAAAGATAACCATGGAGATATTGAATGAAAGCATCAAGACTCACCCATCATCAATAAAGCCAAAAGAACCTGAGAAAAAACGTATTGGATTCAAATAAACACAAATCATTATGGATAGAAAGGAAATATATTTAAAGACAGCCTTTTGCTGTATTGCCTGTGATGGCGAGATTGCGCCAGAAGAAGTGGAGAAAATCAAAGAACTTCCTCAGTTCAAAGAAATGGATTTGCAACAGTTGCTTTCAGGTTATCTGACGCAACTGCGGAGTGAAGGCAACAGATTCCTGAAAAGATACCTTGACGAGGTAAAAACTGCTGCATTGACCGAGGAGGAAGAATGTGAATTGGTAAGTATAGCCATCCAGACCATCGAAGTGGACAAATCCATCGAATACAACGAGGTAGCATTCTTTAAAAAGATACGTAAAAGGCTTAAAGCATCAGATGAGAAATTATTGACGGCGATTCCTGAAAACCCCGCAGTTATTGACCAAATATATCCGGAAGATTACCTACTTCCCGATATTACCGACGAGGATGATTTATCGCTCTGGGATGAAGCATTCAATGGTATTGATATTTTGTAATATAATCCATTATAAATTATTCTGATTACTGTAATTTGCAATGTGAAACCGAGAATAATTTAATAGGCGAACTTAAAAGATGGATAGAGAGTTCTGTGATGTAATCTTTTATGGTAATGTGTCGCGATATGGCACACCTTTATTACACTTCGTAGCTGAATCTACAGAAACAGTATGGTTCTGTCAAGTGCAACTTGTTGGGACAAAATTCTCAAATTTAATTAAAATCCCAGTTTGATTGCTATGGCAGCGCAGGCTTCCGCGTCGGCCAGGGCGTGGTGGTGGTGCTCTAGGTTGTAGCCGCAGGCGGCAGAGACGGTGTGCAACTGGTGGTTTTCGAGGCTGGGTAGCTTGTGTCGAGAGGCCTGCAGGGTGCAGCGGAAGCGATAATCGGGCCAATCCATCTGATACACCTGCATGACGGCGCGGAGGCAGCCTTCGTCGAACCGCTTATTGTGCGCTACAAGCGGCAGACCCTCTATCAGCGGAGCCACCCGCGCCCACACCACGGGGAAGGTCTCGGCAGTGTCCGTGTCCTCATGCCCAAGGCCGTGCACCCGCTGGCAGAACCAGCGGTAGTAATTGGGTTCCGGCTTGATGAGGCTGTAGAAGTTATCTGTCATCACTCCATCCCTGACAACGACCACACCCACGCTGCACACGCTGGATTGGCATTCGTTGGCGGTCTCGAAGTCTATGGCTGCGAAGTCTTTCATCTTACATTCTTTAGTTCTTTCAAATTGCAAAAATACAGCCGAGGCTTGTCATTTCCTGTCATAAGGGTGGTTTTATCTGGAGATTCTGTCGCCACAGAAGTCCTTGCGCCTGCATTTGGCACAGTGCGTGCCCTGCCATACGCTGTCGAGGTGGTCGGCGGCGGCATCGACCAATTGGGGCTCGTCGGTGAGGATTCCGGCCTCGAAGTTGCGGTTGTTGTCGCCTTTCATGCCGATGCCGGCACCGGTGAGGTTGGCGGAGCCGATATAGGCTACCGCGCAGTCGAATATCATTATCTTGATTGCTTCCGTCGCCCTTACAGGGCTCTGGGTGGGATGGATTCCGTTCCGTGGGCTGACGCCCACGGCTATTATCCTGCGTCCCCGATGGGGACTTTTTGAGAGGGCGAATGATGATTCGCCCCTACGAGGTGTTCCAGGAGACACGCCCCGTCCGCCTGCGGCGGCCACCTCCTCTAGCTCAGAGGGGGAGTCGTGAGATATGAGTTGTGGATTATTAGTTAAGTACAAGGGGATCGGATAAGCCATTGATAAGTCCTACATTTCTCCTAGTCGGGTCCTGGTCAACTCCTAGTCGGGTCCTAGGCAACTCCTAGATAACTCCTAGGTAGGTCCTAGGTAACTCCTAGTTGGGTCCTAGTGGGAGTTTTGTTTTGGAAGGGGGCGGTCAGGGTTGTTGCTGGCCGTCGCGGAGGGTGATGCGGCGGTCGGCCATGGCGGCGAGTTCGGGGTTGTGGGTTACGATGATGAAGGTCTGGCGGTACTGGTCGCGGAGGGTGAAGAAGAGCTGGTGGAGCTCGCGGGCGTGCTGGGTGTCGAGGTTGCCGCTGGGCTCGTCGGCCAGGATGGCCATGGGGCGGTTCATCAGCGCCCGCGCCACGGCGACACGCTGCTGCTCGCCGCCGCTGAGTGCGGCGGGCTTGTGCGTGGCGCGCTGGTCGACTTTCATCACGTACAGCAGCTCCATCGCCCGCGCCTCGGCCTCTTTCATGGGAGTGCCCTTGATGAGGGCGGGGATGCAGACGTTCTCCAGCGCCGTGAACTCGGGCAGCAGGTGGTGCGCCTGGAAGACGAAGCCGATGTGCTCGTTGCGGAAGCGCGCCAAGTCTTTCTCCTTCAGCTTGGAGACTTCAGTGTCGCCGTAGCGGAGGGTGCCGCTGTCGGGGCGGTCGAGGGTGCCGAGGATCTGCAAAAGGGTGGTCTTGCCAGCCCCCGAAGGTCCGACGATGGAGACCACCTCGCCCTGGTTGATGGTCAGCGAGACGTCGCGCAGGACGTGCAGCGAGCCGTAGCTTTTGTTGAGGTTTTCGGCGGTGATCATGGGTTTTCTTTTTTTCTAGATATTCTAGATATTCTAGATATTCTAGTCTTTCTAGATATTCTAGTCTTTCTAGATTAACTAGTTATTCTAGATTTCCTGGCCATTGAGGAACACGCGCTCGACTTTGTTCTCGCCGTAGGCGTAGGGCATGTATTCGTAGCCGGGGATGTGTTTGGTGATGTAGAAGTTGGCCTTCTTGCCGACGGCGATGGAGCCGACCTCGTTGCTGACGCCCATGGCGTAGGCGGTGTTGAGGGTGGTTGCATTGACGGCCTCCTCGGGGGTGAGGCGGTAGCGGATGCAGGCCATGGAGAGGATGAGCTGCATGTTGCCGGAGGGCGAGGTGCCGGGGTTGTAGTCGGAGGCCATGGCCACGGGCAATCCGGCGTCAATCATCTGGCGGGCCGGCGACAGGGGCAGTCCCAGGAAGAAAGCGCAGCCGGGGAGCACGGTGGGCATCGTGTCGGAGCCCTTCAGGCACTCAATCTCGGCATCGCCCATCTGCTCGAGGTGGTCGACCGAGATGGCATTGTACTTCACGCCCACCTGCACGCCGCCCGAGACGGCCATCTCGTTGGCATGTATCTTGGGCCGCATGCCGTATTTGATGCCGGCCTCGAGGATGCGCTCGGTGTCGGCGACGGTGAAGAATCCCTGGTCGCAGAAGACGTCGATAAAGTCGGCCAGCCCCTCGGCTGCCACGCGCGGTATCATCTCGTTGATGACCAGGTCGACATAATCCTCCTGGTGGCCGCGGTACTCCATCGGTATGCCATGGGCGCCGAGGAAGTTCGACTTGATGGTCATGGGGGTGGTCTCCTTGAGGCGGCGGATGACGCGCAGGAGCTTCAGCTCGCTCTCGGTGGAGAGTCCGTAGCCGCTCTTGATCTCGATGGCGCCGGTGCCCATGTGCATCAGGTCGTCGAGGCGCCGCCGGGCCATGGCGTAGAGCTCGTCCTCCGTAGCTGCCGCGGTGGCCTTGGCGGAGTTGAGGATGCCGCCGCCACGCTTGGCAATCTCCTCATAGCTGAGGCCGCGGATTTTGTCGACAAACTCCTTCTCGCGGGAGTTGGCATAGACGACGTGCGTGTGCGAGTCGCAGAAACTCGGCATCACCAGCCGTCCGGTGGCATCGACCTCCTTTTCCACTTTCCACTTCCCACTTTCTGACTTCCACTCGCTCATCGGTCCGAAGGCGGCAAACTTGCCGTCCTCGATGACGAGGTAGGCATCCTTTATGGTCTCCAGCACGGACATCTCTTTGCCCTGCTTGCGCAGCTGGGGCGTGGACTCGACGCCCACCAGCTCCTTGATATTCTTGATTAGTGTAAGCATAATATTCAAAATAATTCTTGTTGGTTGCCGTTGGTCTTGATTTTGCCCAGGTGTTGGTAGGCGAGCATGGTGGCTTCGCGGCCGCGGGGGGTGCGCATAAGGTAGCCCTCCTGGATGAGGTAGGGCTCGTAGACCTCCTCGACGGTGCCGGCATCCTCGCCGACGGCGGTGGCGATGGTGTTGAGGCCGACGGGGCCGCCGCGGAACTTGTCTATAATCGTGGTCAGAATGCGGAGGTCCATCTCATCGAGGCCGTTGCGGTCCACATTGAGGGCCTGGAGGGCGTAACGTGCAATGTCGAGCGTGATGGTGCCGTCGCCCTTGACCTGTGCGAAGTCGCGCACACGACGCAGGAGGCGGTTGGCAATGCGGGGGGTGCCGCGGCTGCGGCGCGCTATCTCGATGGCGCTCTCGGAGGTAATCTTCACCTGCAGGAGACCGGCCGAGCGGTTGACAATCTTGGTGAGCGTGTCGGCATCGTAGTATTCCAGGCGGCAGTTGATGCCAAAGCGGGCACGCAGCGGGGCGGTGAGCATGCCGCTGCGGGTGGTGGCGCCGATGAGGGTGAAGGGTTTCAGATTCAGCTGCACACTGCGGGCGGCAGGGCCGGACTCGATCATGATGTCGATGCGGAAATCCTCCATGGCGCTGTAGAGGTACTCCTCGATTACGGGCGAGAGGCGGTGAATCTCGTCGATGAAAAGCACGTCGTTGTCCTGCAGCGAGGTGAGCAGTCCGGCCAGGTCGCCGGGCTTGTCGAGCACGGGGCCGGAGGTGGTCTTGATGCCGACGCCGAGCTCGTTGGCGATGATGTTGGAGAGGGTGGTTTTGCCGAGGCCCGGGGGGCCGTAGAGGAGGACATGGTCGAGCGGTTCGCCACGCTCCTTGGCGGCGCGGACGAAGACTTTGAGGTTCTCCACCACCTGGTGCTGACCGGCGAAGCTGTCGAACCCCGAGGGGCGCAGGGCACGCTCTAACTCTTTCTCTTTCGCGGAGATAGAGTGGCTGTTGAGATTGTCGTTCATGGTGCAAAGGTAAGGTTTTTTGCCGACATGGCCAAACAATGATAAAAAATACGCCCTGCCACGTAAAAAAAATATTTTTTCTTGTTATTCAAATTTTATTCGTATCTTTGCCGTCGGAAATCACCTACGACACTCCCCTTGGAGTGTGATTGGGATGCATTATGGCATGAACGTTAGTCTTTTTACACATCAATAAAAAAATAAACATCTATGAAACAATACATCCTTGCTTTTATATTCATTCTGATGGGCGGAAGTGTATGTCTGGCCAAACAGCACACGACTAACATGTTTGTTGATATTCCTCAAACTTTTTTATTAGATGATAATAATGAAAGGGAAATCGATACGCTTGCTACAACTCGTGCTGAATGGAGGCCTTTGCTTTTGGAAAAAGCAAAAGAAGGATGGTTTTTTCAAAGACTGATTTATGTGGAGGGCGAAAATGTGCTTCTCGTCGTGGATAGACCTATACCTAGACAAAAAAATAGACAAATTCCGGCAAGTAGAACCGTGAATTGCAAATACTGTATTCCGGAGTTACACGACCCGAATCGACAAGAATACATCGAAGATGCATACCTCGAATCAGGACCGTGTATAATCCATGTCGTCAACAATGAAATTGTCGAGAGAATTTGTCACTAAAACCAAAGAAATGCCGGCCTACAAGCACGGCATTTCCCATTATAGATTGGCACCGACCCCTACCACGCCGCCCCATAGGGGCACAAGTACCAACCGCTTATGCCCCTACGGGGCGCAACACCGTTTCAACCGACGGCATCGGGGGCGCTGCCCCCGCCTTAATTCTTACGCCCCCTTCGGGGGCTGGGGACTTTATCCGTAGGCAGCAGCCCACGGCCGTTTTCCGTCGGCACGGAGCCTTACTCGTAGTAGGTGTAGGTGATGGTTACCTCCCACTCACGCCCCTCTTCATCCACTTCCGTCTGCTTTGCACTTACGGGATAGCCGTCGGCATCATAGGTATAATCATACGTTATTGTCCCTCGCGAGTCTTCCATCTTTGTTATATTATTGACAGACCATCCATCGAACTGTACCCCTGACCAATGGAATTGATACATGAGCGGGAATGGATTCTTGCCATTGTCGTAACTAATAGTGGTTGAATAACCGTGGTCGACATCCATCTTCACAAGGTTGTCTCCCTCGAACTGGTAGGTGTGAGTGATAGACTCGTGGCGCCCTTCGTCAATGATGCGGACCGGCTTGCCGTCGCCCCATGTGTAGCGACGCGTTCCATCATACTCCTGTTCGTAAGGCTGGCTCTCGCCTTCAAGGTACATATATTCTGTAAGTTCCACCCTCTCAATATGACTTCCTGCGTATATGTACTTCCCCACTGTTTCTCTGTACCCTCCCTCGCCATCGTAGTATCTTGTCTCTGTCTCCCTGGAAATGCGGTTGCCCTCGTACTCATACCTGCTTTTTTGTTCAACCCTACCATCACGCACCGTTGCCAACTCCACTATGTTATCCCCATCCCAGGTATAGCGATTAATCCATATATCACCATAATAGTCTAACTCGATCTGCTTGATTTTCTTGCTTGGTGCGGAGGAGGAACCGCCGCCGGAAGGGGCGTCGGAGGGGTCGTTGTCCTTTTCGCCACAAGCGGAGAAGAGAGCTGCGCTGGCAAGGAGGAACATGGTGTACTTCAGTGCTTTTTTCATTGCTGCATGGTGCCGGTTATATAGCATCGGCGCGTCGCTGTTAAAGTCATACTCCGGCACGGGAGGATAAATAATACAACGAAGAAAGTGGAGCCATCCAAATTGACCCTATTTTTCCTTGTGAGGGCTTCGACTCCCTATTGCATAAATAAAGGTTCTAAATCGACTCCACAAGGGCGTATCATCATATAATAATACAGACCAATGGGAGCATCTCGGATTCTCTATTCCCTATGCAATCAGTGAAGTTGTCGAAGTTTCACAAGGTAGGAATAAGGCGAAAATGCACTTCTTCTGCAAACCATTCTCTTGCGGTTTGCGGGTGCAAAAGTACGAACTTTTTCGGATTTGGCAAAAATTATTTCTGCCCGGCGGCAGAAAAATAAAAATTTCAGCGACTTGCAATAAAACTTTTTATTTTGCGTTACAACGAAAATTAACAAAAAACAGCAAGCATGAAACCAATCATAGTCGGTACCGACTTCTCCGAAGGCTCCTACGTGGCACTCGAACTGGCCATCGACGTGGCCAACCGCTTCCAGAGCGACATCATCCTGATCTGGGCCCGCCGCGAAAAACTGCTGTTCGACAGCGAGCAGCTCAACACGATGAAGAACCTGGCCGAAGACAAGCTTCAAAACCTCTGCGATAAATACCAGCCGGCGATGAAGCACGGCAAGCTGCGCTGGCAGATCACCAGCGGCAAGGTGGCGCCGGCGCTGGCCACAACGGCCACGCGCGAGCTGGCCTCGATGATCATCATCGGCACCAATGGCGCCTCGGGCTTCGAGAAATACTGGATGGGCAGCCAGGCGGTGCGCATCGTGCAGGACTCGCCCTGCCCCGTGCTCACCGTGCGCCAGGGCTACGACTTCCACAAGCAGCTGGAGCGCATCGTGGTGCCTATCCGCGTCAACGCCAACTCGCGCCAGAAGGTGCCGCCGGCAGCCTCGATGGCCAAAATCTTCGGCTCGGAGGTGCATATCCTCGGCCTGCTGGACCTGAAGGAGGAGGAGGCCTCGCTGCGCACCTACGTGCAGCAGTCGATGGACTACCTTGAGAAAGAGGGCGTCAAGTACCACTTCGAAATCCGCTCCTACTCCAACTACTGCGACACGGTGCTCAACTACGCCGAGGACATCAAGGCCGACCTGGTGGTGATCAACACCGAGCAGGACCGCATCCTGAGCCAGATATTCCTGGGAACCAACGCGCAGCAGATTGTGCACCGCTCGCAGATACCTGTGCTCTGCATCCACCCGGCCGACTTCATCAACGTGTCGGCGAAGATCTGACGGCCTCACCCCCAGCCCCTCTCCTGGGAGGAGAGGGGAGCAGAATGCACTATGGAATACGATGTTATAGTGGTTGGCGGCGGCGCGGCAGGTCTGATGGCCGCCGTGGTGGCCGCCGGGCGCGGCAAGCGTGTGCTGCTGCTGGAGAAGATGGACCAGTGCGGACGCAAGCTGCGCATCACCGGCAAGGGGCGTTGCAACCTGACAAATACCAACCCTCTCCGAGACACGCTGCCCCACATCGGATCCTCCTCCGCCGGCGCCACCAAGAAGCCCGGACAGACAGGCGGTGTATGGCTCCGCAACGCCTACGGCCGCTTCTTCAACCAGGAGCTGATGGACTTCTTTGAAAGCCGCGGCGTGGAGCTGACCGTGGAGCGCGGCAACCGCGTATACCCCGCCAGCGGAAAGGCGCTGGACATTTTCCTCGCCCTCATCGGCGAACTGGAGCAGAACCCCAAAGTTACCATCCGCAAGAACGCCACGGTGAAGTCCGTAGGGACACGGCGCACCGTGTCCGAAGCAAGCTATTCGACCACAGCGGACGCGGCACGCCACGTCCCTACAGAGGCAACGAGCGTAATCCTGCAAGGAGGCGAGCGCATCCCCTGCCGCCATATCATCCTCGCCACCGGCGGCCTCTCCTACCCCACCACCGGTAGCACCGGCGCCGGCCACCGCATGGCCAGCGAACTGGGGCACACGGTGATAGAGACCGTGCCCTCGCTTGTCGCCCTGCGCTGCGAGGAACAGATACCCGAGGAGTTGGTTGGCTTCCAGCTGAAGAACGTGCAGCTGTCGCTCTTCAGTTCCTCCCCTAAGCTAGGGGAGGGGGACCGCCGCGAAGCGGTGGTGGAGGAGTGTGTCTTCCGCTCCGGCATCGGCGAAATGACCTTCACCGAAGACGGCTTGGGAGGCCCCATTGTCCTATCCGCCAGCCGTATAGCCTGCCGCCCCCTGCACGGAGGGCAGCCACTGACCGCGCGCCTGGACCTCAAGCCGGGTCTCACTCACGAGCAACTGGACCGCCGCCTGCAAGCCGACCTCAACGCCAACGGCACACGCATCTTCAACGATGCCCTGCGTCTCTGGCTGCCCGCCGAGCTGATACCGCTGGCGCTGAAACAGCTGCACATCGAGTACTACAAGCGCCTGCACCAAATCACCGGCGAGGAACGGCGCCGACTGCGCGACTGGCTCAAAGGTGCAACCTTCACGCTGACAGGCACACGCGACTGGAACGAGGCCATCGTTACCCAGGGCGGTGTCTCCCTTTCCGAAGTGAACCCCAAGACGATGGAAAGCCGGCTGGTGAGCGGCCTGTATATAATAGGTGAACTCCTCGACCTCGACGCCGACACCGGCGGCTACAACCTCCAGATAGCCTTCTCCACCGCCCACGCCGCCGCCGAAGCGGTGTAATATTACAGATTGAAATCTCGTTTCACCCGCTGTGCAAACAATGTAGCCCCCCGATGGTTGAGGTGATTCCAATTGTAGTAGAGTGAATCCTCCCGAAATTCCGAATCACGAAAATAATTTTTGTACTCTATTGGATAATGCCTCGCTGCTGCGCTTGCCACACTATCCAAAGTGCGTATACCTTTCTCTGTGGCCTCTTGCACATAGAGATTCGAAAACGGAGGAACTACGACAATTAGGCGAACCCCATTGTCAGCACAAACTTTAGCAATTTTTTTCAGTTCTTCCAAATAAGGCTGTATATCTTTCCCATTCTGACTAGGAGGACTTTCTGTCTCTCTATTAACAGTGATGCCATCCCAATCCCGCTCTCTCAACAAATAGCCATTTCCTATATCCTCCGTACTCTTCTTACAGACAGAATAGCCAAAATCTCCGGAAAAAAAGGCATACCGACAAAAGGTGCCTTCCGGTTGGATAGGATAACGGAGCCTCATATACCGACTGTACATATACATTTCATGCTTCGCTTTGTCAGTTAGAGGATGCGATGAATATGCAACCAGTTTGTAGTACATTGGGATAATAACTGTTTGCAAATGGTCCATCGTGGGAATAAGTCTCTCTGCCAAAAGCCTGTCATACACCAAAACCCTGGCACTTACGGCTAAAGTGAAAGCACTGTCCCCCAATACATCTGTATTAAAGGCATGAGACATCAGTGAATTGCCTAACAGCAAAATCTTGATCTCATCGGAGCGTTCAGTAACGTAGCGATATTTCTTCGAATACTCATTCTCTCCCTTTCCGCAGGCCACCTCGAACGGCACCATCACAACAAGACCTATGACTAGAGTAAACAGTACGTCTATCAAAAACCTCTTCATATATTCAACTTGTTAGATTCATCCTTCTGAAGCGATGACGGCATCCTCCCACTCGGACATCTTCTGCTCAAGCTGGGTTTTGAGGGACTGGTATTCCTTGTAGAATTCAGGGGACTGCGCCTCGCCGGTGGCCAGGATTTCATCCTTGGCGGCGATGGAGGCTTCCAGCAACTCTATCTCCTGCTCTTTCTGCTTGACGACATTCTGCAGCTTGCGGCGCTCGCGCTCACGCTCCTTGGACTGCTCGTAGGCGGCTTTGGAGGCGGAGGTCTCTTTCTGAATGTTCTGATTATTCTGAGTGTTCTGATTATTCTGAATACTCTGATTATTCTGAAGTTCCAGGAACTCCATAATGTCGCCCTTGAACTCGTGGACGGCGCCGTCGCGGAACTCGTAGAGCTCGTCGGTGAGGCCGGAGAGGAAGTCGCGGTCGTGGCTGACCACGATGAGGGTGCCGGTGTACTGCAGAAGGGCATTCTTGAGAATGTCCTTCGAGTTCATATCCAGGTGGTTGGTGGGCTCGTCGAGGATGAGCAGGTTGCTCGGCGTAAGGAGCAGCTTGGCCAACGCCAGGCGCGCCTTCTCGCCGCCGGAGAGCACCTTGACCTTCTTGTCGATGTCGTCGTCGGAGAAGAGGAAGGAGCCGAGAATGTTGCGTATTTTGGGACGTATGTCGCCCTGGGCAATGTCGTCGATGGTCTCGAAGACGGTCTTCTCCAGGTTGAGCATAGCGGCCTGGTTCTGTGCGTAATAACCCACACAGACACCAGCGCCGAGGCGGAACGAGCCGCTGTAGTCGTTGATATCGCCCACGATGATCTTGGCCATGGTGGACTTGCCCTCGCCGTTGCGGCCCACGAAGGCCACCTTGCGGCCGGCGGTGAGCAGGAAGTCCACATTGTCAAACACCTGTTTCTCACCGTAAGCCTTGCCGAGGTGCTGCGCCTCGACCACAATCTTGCCGCTGTGGGGGGCGGGGGGAAACTGGAAATGGATGCTCTCGGTGCTCACCTCGTCGACGGAGATCTTCTCCATGCGCTCGAGCATCTTCACGCGGCTCTGCACCTGCTTGGCCTTGGTGGCCTTGTAGCGGAAGCGCTCTATAAAAGCCTCGATTTGGGCCACCTGTCGCTGCTGGGCGGTAAGCTGGGCCAGCTGGCTGGCGCGGCGCTCCTGCATCTGGACCACATATTCGCTGTAGGGGCAGCGGTAGTCGTAGATGCGGCCGGCGGTGATTTCGATGGTGCGGCGGGTGATGTTGTCGAGGAAGGTGCGGTCGTGGCTGACGAGGACGACGGCGCCGGGGTAGGCGGCAAGGTAGCCCTCGAGCCACTGGATGGAGACGATGTCGAGGTGGTTGGTGGGCTCGTCGAGGAGCAGGAAGTCAGGCTGCTGGAGCAGGAGCTTGGCCAGTTCGACACGCATCTGCCAGCCGCCGCTGAAGACGGCCACGGGGCGGTCGAAATCCGAGTGCTGGAAGCCGAGACCCAGCAGCACCTTCTCGGCCTGCTCGCGGCGACGGCTGCCGCCGAGGATGGCGATGTGCTCAGTAACTTCATGGTGCCGCTCCAGGAGGCGTGTGTAGTCGGCCGACTCATAGTCGGTGCGCTCGGCGATGGCTAGCGAGAGGCGTTCCTGCTCCTGCTCCAGCTCGTCGAGCTGGCTGAAAGCGGTGAGGGCCTCCTCAATCACCGTGCCGACAGTGTCGGGAACCATCTCCTGGGGCAGGTAGCCCACGGTCTGGCCGGAGGCGATGACGATGGAGCCGCTCTCCGGCTCCTGCCAGCCGCAGAGTATCTTGAGGAGTGTAGACTTGCCGGCACCGTTCATGCCTACGAGGCCGATGCGGTCGTGGTCGGCAATATTGAAGGTAACGTTGTCGAAAAGGTTGGTGCCGGTGAACTGCACCGAGAGGTTGTTGACGCTAATCATAAACAAAAGGGAGCAGTGGACTGGACCTGCTGCTCCCGTATTCTGGTGAAAAGGATGTGTTACTTGAGCGAGAAGTTGACCGGGAGGTTGAACTGGACGCGGACAGCCTTGCCACGCTGCTTGCCGGGGGTCCACTTGGGCATGGACTTGACGACGCGGATGGCTTCCTGGCCGCAGCCGCCGCCGATGTCGCGGAGCACCTTGGGGTTGGCGATGGAGCCGTCGCGCTCAACGACGAAGGTAACATACACCTTGCCGGTGATGCCGTTGTCGCGGGCGAGCTGGGGGTACTTGATGTTCTGGGCCAAGTACTTGTAGAGGGCTTCCATGCCGCCGGGGAACTCGGGGTCGTTCTCAACGACGGTGAAAATCTGCTCTTCGACCACTTCCTCTTCCTCTTCGACAACCACGGGGGTAATCTGGATGTTCTGGGTTTCGTCGGTGACTTCGGCGCTGACTTGGAGTTCGTTGGTGATCTCCTTGTCGTCGGCAACCACTTCAAGGACGGTGGTCACCTCGGGTTGTTCTGGTGGCGGAGGGGGTGGCAGTTCCTGAATGTCAGTCTGGATGATGATTTCCTCTGGCTCCTGAACTGCATCACGCTCGATGGCGTCTTTGACCTCCCTGTCGTAGGACTTGACATTGAAGGCGACAAGAGCGGCAACCAGAGCGACCACCAAGCCTATCTCCAGATAGAGGCCTCGGCGTTTTTCGAGGTCGGCTTTGGGATTTTTCTTGAGTTCCATATTATTGTCTTTTAAGTGTTTATTCGCATTTCGGGGTTGTTTTGCCCTTATGTTTTCGAGTGCTAAATTACAAAAAAAATCTGAATTACCAACACTTTTTTGTTAAAAAAGTTGATTTTTCTTATAAATACAACACAATCAACTAGTTGCATAATCCGGCATCATTTTGCCTTCAGAGGCATTTTGGTTGGTTTTGCAACAGGCTGGCTGGCAGACTTTTAGAGGACCCTCTTCTTCCTCTCTTCGGCCTTGGTAGGGGGATGGTCAGGGGAGGGGTGGCACGGGGCGAAGGGTGAGGACTGGATCAAAGTAGAGGAGCCAGCCGGAGACACGGGGATAGCCCATAGCGGCGAGGGTGCGGCAGTAGAGCTGCACCTGGCTGTTATGGACGCTCCCCAAATCCTTGCCGGTCTTGAAGTCGATGACCCAGGTCTCGTCGGGGGTAATCACTACGCGGTCGGGGCGGCACTCGCTGTCGCCATCGACAATGGCGCACTCGGTCTTCACCTGGTAATCAGGGGAGAAAAAGCGGGCCGTGAGGGGGTTGACCACCACGTCGCGGGCAAAGGACTGCAGCTTGTTGAGGTCGGCCTCGGAGATGCCGACGGGCTGGCGCCTGAGGAAGCGCGCGATGGCGGCATCGACATCGTCAGCATGCTGAATATCGGCCAACAGCTCATGGGCGTAGATACCGAACCGGACACTCTCCTCGAGCAGGGGGGTGATGGCGCGTTCGGCGGGCGAGGCCACACGGACCACCGAGGTCCACTCGGGGAAAGAGAGGCGCCCGAGTCGCACATCCTCAACGCGCTCCTTCTCCTCCTCCTTCCTGACGGGAGGCGAATCGGGGTCGCCGAAGGAGGCGTCGCCCTTGAGATAGAGCGACAGCAAACGGCTGTAAGTCAGCGTGTCGCCCTTGCTTTGGGCACAGACGGCATAGAGCCGCTCGCGCGGACGCGTGAATGCGACATATAATATATTAAGGTCGTCGAAGAGGCTGTCGGCACGCTCGCGGTCGCGGTCGGGGTCGAAGCGGGTAACGGAGTCCTTGCCGAGGGTAACGTATGATGCGGGCAGCGACTTGCCGTCGGTGTGGAATCGGTCCTGCACGTTGACCCACAGGCTGTAAGGCTTAGCTCTGGGAGTGAAGAACGGGCAGATGACAACCGGCGCCTCGAGTCCCTTGGCCTTGTGGATGGTGAGCAGGCGGACAGCGTCGCCCTCGTCGGAGCAGGCGGCCGAGAGGTCGGGGTGGTCATCGAACCAGCGGAGGAAATCGGAGATGCCCTGCATGTGGCGAGCCGAGAAGGCGGCGGAACGGTTGAGGAGGGAGGCGACGTAGGGGGTGTCGATGCCATCGAGGCGGAGGTTGCGCAGCAGCTGCTCGCAGAGGTCGTAGAGGTCGAGCGAGAGGAGGTGGTCGCGGTCGAATTCGATGCCCTCGGCACGGAGGAGCGTGCAGAGATCAAAGGCATCCGCACCTGCGAAAGCAGCCAAGTGGCTACCAACCAGCACGCCAAGGCGTTGGAGGCGGACAAGGAGGTCGGCCGCAGCGACACGGTCGGCCGGGTCGGCCAGGGAGCGGAGGGCCGCGACGAGCGCCATCACGGCGTGGCTGCCGCGCAGGTAGAACGACTCGGCCGAACTCTGCGGCACATCGCTGTGTTCGCGCAGATAGGCACCGATGGTGGCCAACTCGCGACGGGTGCGGGCCAGCACCATGATGTCGCGATAACGATAGCCCTGCTTTTGAACCATATCGGTGATAATCTGCAGCACACGGGCGGGGATGGCCTCGGAGTCGTCGGGGTCGGTGAAGGCGATGTCGACATACCCTTCGGGACCCTGCTCATGCTTGGGGGCCACCTTCTGGTAGAGCGACTCGTCTTCAGGCTTGACCGAGAGGTCGGGACCGATGTAGGCGTCGAGGGCCAACTGGTTGTCGGCGTAATGGTTGCGTACCAGCCAGGAGAAGAACGCATTGTTGAACCGTACCACCGCGCGGAGGGTGCGGAAGTTGGTGTCGAGGTGCAGAGGACGGCAGCGGCCGAGGACGCGGCTGTGGTCGGGCATGCCCTCGACCTGCGGCAGGCGCAGGAACTGGCGCACATCGCCCTGACGGAAGCGGTAGATAGCCTGCTTGGCATCGCCAACCACCAGAGAATCACTATTCTGAGAGACACCGTTGGAGAGCAGCGGCACGAGGTTCTGCCACTGCAGGAGCGAGGTGTCCTGGAACTCGTCGATGAGGAAGTGGGTGTAGCGGCTACCGAGGCGCTCGTAGAGGAACGGGGCATCCTGCTCGAGCACCACACTGTTAATCAACTTGTTGAACTCAGAGAGGTGCATCACCTCATTGTCGCTGGAGTACTCCTGCAGACAGCGGCCGAGCTCGCCGAGGAGGGCCACGGAGTAGAGGTTGGAGAGGAGGACGGTGCGCGTATTGTAGTCGGTAAGTTGTTCGTCGAGAAGATGTTGTATCTCGAAATATATTTCACGCAAGGGCTGGGCGACGGTATCGGCGGCAGGGGTGTGGGCCTTGGCCTTGCAGAGCGTGGCACCGCAGTAGTCCACGGCCTCGAACACCTTGACAGCGTATGCGTTGGGCTGCGCCACGGCACCCGCAGCCAGCTTGTTGAAGAACGAGAGGTAGCCACGGCCGCCCTGATTGCAGACCGACTCGTCCATGGAGGCCGAGGCCAGCAGCTTGAGAGCTTTGGCACCCAGCGACTTGAGCTGTTGCTCAAAAAGGCGGTTGTCGGTCGTATAGCGGTTGTGAATCTCGATGAAATCGGAGAGCGTATATTCGCGCAAGAGACTGAGGTACTGTTCGGTATCCTCGGCGAAGAGCTGTGCGGCAAGGGTGGCGAGTGCACCCTCGATGGCGAAGCCCTTCTCGTTCTCCATGCGGCTGACGGCGAAGGCGGAGACGGCGCGCGTGAGGTCGTCGTGCCCTTCGGTGCCGACGAGGGACATGAGGTTGGCGACAGCCTGCTCGATGAGGTCGTCCTGCTCGATGCGGACCTCGAAGTTGACGGGTCGGCCGAGGTCGTGGGCGAAGGTACGCACGACGCGGTGCATGAAGCTGTCGATGGTGGAAACCGAGAGGTCGGAGTAGCGGTGGAGCATGGCCGAGCGGAGAGTGGCGGCGCGACGGCGGAGGTCGGCTTCGTCAAGCGGCCGGCGCTGATGGTACTCCATCTGGTTGATGGCCTCGAGCAGCGGGGTGCACATGCCGGCATGCGCCGGGCAGGAACCCGGGACGGCCAGTTCGGAGAGCGTTTCCATAATCCTGGTTTTCATCTCGTTGGCAGCCTTGTTGGTAAAAGTGATGGCCAGAATGCGACGGAAGTTCTCGCCGACACGCTGCTCGTCGCCGGCCAGGGCAAAGCGCAGATACTCGCGCACCAGGGTGAATGTCTTGCCGCTACCGGCCGAAGCCTTGCAGATTATGAATGGGTTATGCTCGCTCATGCCAATTGGATTTGAACGCAAAGATACATCTTTTTTCCCAAACAGGCAAATATATCACATAAAACACTGATAACCAGCAGGAACCATCCAACTGGAAAAGAGATGCAAAAAAGCGGAAAAAAGTGCCGGAAATGCCCATTTTTGGCCCAAACACAATCCGCTGTCTGTCAGCATATTGCAAGCACCCTCTTCTTCCTCTCTTCTTCCTCTCTTCGGCCATGCCGGGGGATGGGGAGGGAAAGGGGTGGGAAGAAGGTGGAATTCGGAAGCCGTTTTTATATTTTTGCGCACGAATCAAAAAAAAGTTGTATCTTTGCTTTTTGCTTACATGAAACAATAAACGATACAACATAATGGAAGACAACAGATTATTTAGCGAATTCCCGCCCGTCTCGACCGAGAAATGGGAGGAGGTAATCAACAAAGACCTCAAAGGTGCCGACTACGAGAAGAAGCTCGTGTGGCGCACGCTGGAAGGCTTCAAGGTGAAGCCCTACTACCGCGCCGAGGACCTGGAAGGACTTGAATATCTGGACAGTAACCCTGGCGAGAAGCCCTACACGCGCGGCAAGCAGAAGAGCGGCAACGAGTGGGAGGTGCGTCAGGACATCCGCATCCCGGATGTGGTGGAGGCCAACCGCGTGGCGATGGACGCCGTGGAGCGCGGCGCCACCTCGCTGGGCCTCTGCGCCAAGAACGTCAAATCCCTCGACGACATGGCCGCCCTGCTCAAGGGCATCTATATCAACGCCGTGAGCGTGAACTTCACCTGCTCGGAGGACTACCTGGGACTGCTGAAAATCTACGTGGAATATGCCCGCAAGGAGGGCTACAACACCGAGGAGCTTTGCGGCTCGTGCAGCTGGGACATGTTCCGCCACGCGCTGAAACACGGCAAGTTCCACCGCGGAGAAGAGGGCGACCTCGAAATGGCCAAGCAGCTGGTAGAGTACGCCTCGAAGGAGCTGCCCAAATTCCGCGTGCTGACCGTGGACGGCAGCCTGCTGAACAGCGCCGGCGCCAACGCCGTGCAGGAGCTGGGCTTCACCCTGGCCGCCGCCAACGAGCTGGTTTCCAGACTGACCGACATGGGCGTGAAGATGGAGCACGCGGCCCGCAGCATTGCCGTCAACTTCGGCGTGGGCAGCACCTACTTCACCGAGATGGCCAAGATACGCGCCGCACGCCTGCTGTGGAGCAAGATTGTGGAGCAGTACAAGCCCGAGTGCGACTGCGCCTACAAACTCTTCATCGGCGCCACCACCAGCCGCTGGAACCAGTCGGTGTACGACCCCTATGTGAACATGCTGCGCTCGACCACCGAGGCCATGTCGGCCGCCGTGGCCGGTGCCGACAGCATCTCGGTGCTGCCGTTCGACAACGCCTACAAGGAGGCCGACGAATTCGGCTACCGCATAGCCCGCAACCAGCAGCTGCTGCTAAAAGAGGAGAGCTACCTGGAGAAGATTGTCGACCCCGCTGCCGGCAGCTACTATATCGAGAACCTGACCGACCAGATAGCCCGTGGCGCCTGGGAACACTTCCTGAAGGTGGAAGAGCTGGGCGGCTACTGCAAGGCCCTGCGTGCCGGCTACGTGCAGGAAGAGGTGGAGAAGACCGCCCGCGAGCGCGACAACAACATCGCCACCCGCAAGACCACCATCCTCGGCACCAACCAGTACCCCAACCTGTTGGAGAAGATGGCCGAAAAGCTGCAGACCGATGGCCACTGCTGCTGCCAGGGTGAGAAGGGCGACGAGGTGAAGACCCTCAAGGTATACCGCGGAGCCGAACCCTTCGAGGCCCTGCGCATGCAGACCGAGAAGGCCGCCCGCCGTCCGAAGGTGTTCCTGCTGACCTACGGCAACCTGGCCATGCGCAAAGCCCGCTCGGGCTTCGCCACCAACTTCTTCGGCGTGGCCGGCTACGAAATCATCGACAACCCCGGCTTCGCCACCGCAGAGGAGGGTGCCAAGGCAGCCCTCGAGAGCGGCGCCGACGTGGTGGTGCTCTGCTCGAGCGACGACGAGTATGCCGAGCTGACCGAACCCGTATGCAAGGCACTGAAAGGCAAGGTGAAGAGCCTCGTCCTGGCCGGCTTCCCCAAAGAGATGGTGGAGACCTACAAAGGCTACGGCATCGATGAGTTCATCCATGTGAAAACCAACGTACTGGAAAGCCTGACCGCCTTCCAGAAACAACTGTTGTAAGCAACCTCAAAGAAGTGATGCGCCAGTCGCCACTGCACTACCGGCTAGACAGATACATCCTCGGCAAGTACCTGACGACGTTTCTGTTGGCGCTGGCGCTCATCATCATCATCGTCATCACCTTCGACGTGTCGGAGAAGCTGGACAAGTTTCTCTCGCACAAAGCCACGCTGTGGCAGATTGTGTCGATCTACTACTTCAACTTCATCCCCGGCTTCGTCAACCTCTACAGTCCGCTGTTCATCTTCATCGCGGTGATATTCTTCACCTCGAAGATGGCGGGCAACAGCGAAATCATCGCCATCCTGAGTTCCGGCATCCGCTACCGCCGCATGCTGCGCCCCTACGCCTACGGCGCCGCCATCGTGGCCGTTGTGGTGTTCATTTTGGGCAACTTCGTCATCCCCATCTCGAACCGCCACCTGATTGATTTCGAGGAGCAATACGTCAAGTCGAAGGCCACCAACTACTACTCCAACCTGCACTTCCAGGCCGAGCGCGGCGTGCAGGTGTATGCCGAAAGCTACGATGTGAAACAACAGCGGGCCTACAAGTTCCGCCGCGAGGTGCTCGCCCCCGACGGCCGTCTGCTGCAGCGCGAGACGGCCGACGCCATCGCCTACGACACCGCCACGGGGCTCTGGAGTTGCACACAGTACACCCTGCGCACCATCGACAGCCTGCGCAATGAAACCCTCACACGAGAGCACAAGGCAGAGAAAGACTTCCACCTGCTGCCCGAAGACCTCAATGTGCTCTCCACTCGCGTGGAGACCATGAACACGCCGCAGCTCATACGCTACATCCAGCGCGAGGAGATGCGCGGCACGGGCACGGTGAAAGCCTCGAAAATCGAACTCTTCCAACGACTGCTCAACCCGCTGGCCATCATCGTGATGACCTTCATCGGCGTGGCCATCGCAGCCCGCAAGACCCGCGGCGGCACCGGCATGCACCTGGCCTTGGGCATCGCCATCGCCTTCTCGTTCATCGTATTCATGAAGGTAACCACCGTCTTCGCCACCAACGGCAACCTCTCGCCTTTCATGGCCGTGCTGCTGCCGCAGGTGGTGTATGCCCTGGCGGCGGCCTACCTGATTCACAAAGCACCCAAATAGAACAACATGACCATCAAGGAAATAGAACAGCAAATCATCGACGAATTCGCCAACTTCGACGAATGGCTCGACAAGTATGCCTACCTCATCGAGCTGGGCAAGGAGTGTCCCGAGATTGAGGAGCGCGACAAGACCGAGCAGAACCTCATCAAGGGGTGCCAAAGCCGCGTGTGGCTCAGCTGCGAGCATCGCGACGGACGCCTTTTCTTCCGTGCCGACAGCGACGCCGTCATCACCCGCGGCATCATCACCCTCCTCATCCGCGCCCTCGACGGGCAGACCCCGCAGGACATACTGGACGCCGACCTCGCCTTCATCGACGCCATCGGCCTCAAGGAGCACCTCTCCCCTACCCGCTCCAACGGCCTCACCTCCATGGTGAAGCAGATGAAGATGTATGCGCTGGCGTATAAGCTCAAGTAGTTAAGGAGACAGTAGTTAAGGAGTTAAGTAGTTCAAGGAAATAGCCATGGAACCCAATCAAGAGACCATCAAAGACGCAGTCGTCAACTGCCTGCGCAACATCTACGACCCCGAGATACCGGTCAACATCTACGACCTGGGGTTGATTTACAACATCGATGTCGATGCCGACCTCAACGTCAAGGTGCTCATGACCATGACGGCTCCCGACTGCCCCGAGGCCGAGTATATGTTCCAGGAGGTGAAGCAGATGGTGAGTTACATCAGCGGCGTGAAGAGCGTCGACGTGGAGCTCACCTTCGACCCACCCTGGACCATGGACCGCATCCCCGACGAGGTGAAGCTGGAACTGGGATTCTTATAATACCAAACTAGAATATCTAGAAAAACTAGAATATCTAGATTATCTAGAAAATCTAGAAAACCAGAATGAAAAACCCCTTCAAGAAGAAGTCCGCCGCCGACCTGGCCGGCCAGTCGCTCGACAGCCTGATGTGGCGCCGCTTCCGCCGCAACCCGCTGTCGATGGCCAGTATGGTGGTGATCGGCCTCTTCGCCCTGGTGGCGGTGCTGGGCTACCTCATCACCCCCGATCCCACCCCCCACTGCAACCAGCAGTACCTCGAGCTGGCCACCCTCAAGCCCGGCTCCCGCGCGACATTCCTCTGCACCAAAACAGAAAACTCAAAATTCAAAATTCAAAATTCAACATTCTCTCGCATGCTCCACGGCGAGCCCCTGCCCTACGCCGCCACTCCTATAATAAAATATGAACGCGCACGCGACAGCATCCTGGCCACCCCCTATAACGGCGAACCCATTGCGGTGGCCGCCGACAGTGCCTTCGTCAAGGAGCGGCGCTTCCTGCTCGGCACCGACGCCTACGGACGCGATGTGCTGTCGATGCTGATGATAGGGTCGCGCGTGAGCCTCTCGGTAGGTTTCATTGCCATCCTCATCGCCCTGCTGCTGGGCATCACCCTCGGCGCCCTGGCAGCCTACCGCGGCGGCTGGGTGGACAACGTCATCATGTGGCTCATCAACGTCGTGTGGTCCATCCCCACCGTTTTGTTGGTCATCGCCATCACCTTCGTGCTGGGCAAGGGCTTCTGGCAGATATTCGTGGCCGTGGGCCTGACGATGTGGGTAGACATAGCGCGTGTGGTGCGCGGCGAGGTGCTCTCCATCAAAGAAAAAGAATACATCGAGGCCACGCGGGCGCTGGGCTACAGCACCGCGCGCACCCTGGTGCGGCACGTGCTGCCCAACATCATGGGTGCCGTGGTGGTGGTGGCGGCCTCCAACTTCGCCAGCGCCATACTGCTCGAGGCGGGCCTCTCGTTCCTCGGCATCGGCGTGCAGCCGCCCATGCCGTCGTGGGGCATGATGGTGAAGGAAAACTACGGCTACCTGCTGCTCGACAGCGCCTACCTGGCCCTGCTCCCCGGCGCCTGCATCATGGTGGTGGTGCTGGCCTTCATGCTCCTGGCCAACGGCCTGCGCGACGCCCTCGACGTGCGGCGATAATCTCAATTTGCGTCATTTTAGGAAAACAATAATCTCAATTTGTGTCATTTTTGCACAATAAATAATCTCATTTTGTGTTATCTTGGGCATGAGACGAAAAATATACGACCAACTAAAACTCTGGAAACAAGAATCTAACGGCCGCACCGCCATCCTTATCGATGGTGCCCGACGCGTAGGCAAGAGCTACATTGTGCAGCAATTCGCCCAAAACGAATACCGCTCGGCGCTCATTGTCGACTTCGGCAGTGCCCCCACCTCCATCAAGCAACTGTTTGACAACTACATCGACGACCTCGACACCCTATTCCTCAATCTCACTACCTACTACCATGTCCAGCTCCATCCTCGCCAGTCGGTTGTGGTCTTCGACGAGGTGCAGGAATGCCCGCGAGCCCGTGCGGCCATCAAGTACCTGGTGGCCGACGGCCGCTATGACTACATCGAGACCGGCTCGCTGACCTCACTGCGGCGCAACGTGAAAAACATCATCATTCCCTCAGAGGAGCAGCATCTGAAGATGTACCCCATGGACTTCGAGGAATTTCTTTGGGCCAGCGGCAACGAGCAGATGATGGACACCATCGCCCATTGTTTCCATCTCCGTAAGCCACTGGGGCAACTGCTCCACCGAAAAGCCATGGATTTATTCCGGCAGTATCTCATCGTCGGCGGCATGCCACAGGCCGTGGCCGAATACGTCCACTCACGCAGCTTCGAGCAGGTCGACAAAGTCAAGCGTACCATTCTCGACCTCTACCGCACCGATATATACAAATATGCCGAAGGCTACGAGGCAAAGGTGGCTGACATTTTCGACGAAATTCCCGCCCAGCTCCAGAAACATGAGAAGAAATTCTCCCTGGCGGCACTGAAACCCGGCGCACGCTTCCGCGACTACGAGAACGCCTTCCTCTGGCTCCGCGAGGCCATGATTGTCTACACCTGCCACAACACCACAGCCCCCAATATCGGCCTGCGCCTCAACCGCGACACCACCACGCTCAAGTGCTACATGGCCGACACCGGCCTGCTCATAAGCCTGGCATTCGATGAAAACGGCCTCCTCAACAACGACATCTATGCCAAGCTCCTTTTGGACAAACTGGAAATCAACCAGGGCATGATTGCCGAGAATGTCGTGGCACAGATGCTGCAGACCGCCGGCCACACGCTTTACTTCTATTCCAAAGCCTCGCCCGTGGCCGACGACCGCATGGAAATCGACTTCCTCATCCGAAAACCCACCCCCACCAACCGGCACAACATCTCCCCCATCGAGGTGAAAAGCGGTGCTCGCTACACCACCTCGTCACTTAACAAACTGATGAAAAAGTTCGGTCCTTATCTCGCCACACCCTACATTATCCATTCCGGCGACCTGCGCATCGACGAGCCAATTTGCTACCTTCCATACTACATGACCCCCTTGCTGTAGGCAAGAAACAGGAAATGTTAAGAATAATTAACATCGCTCAATACATTGAAATTCAATACCATAGTAAATAATAGAAAAAAAATGGCTGCCGTGTGGGGAAATTTATGTACTTTTGCACCAAATTTTAGAACGAAAATATTAACCCAAAAACATTAAAAACAACATGAAGAACATTTTCAAACTGATGGGCATCGCCCTTCTGAGCTGCAGCCTGATGGTTGCTTGTGGTAAAGACGACCCCGAGGAGCCCACACCCGTGGATCCCACTCCTGGTCCCACCCCCACTGAAGGCTCCTACACCCTCAAGATTGACAACGGTGCCAGCAACTGGGCATACGTCAAAGCTGTCCATTTCACCAATAATCAGGCTTGGGGCTTCAGCGCCTCCGCCTCCTACGAAAACAATCAAGTAGGTCTCCCCTACTTTGTCACCTACCTCTTCGAAGCCAACAATCAGGGACAGGATATCCTTGCCCTCTGCGACTTCTTCGATGGTGACAATGTTCCCACCACCGAACTCTACTTCGAAGAAATCCTCGAAGATGGTGATGGCGAACAATTTGGCGACTACATGCTCTGGGATATTCCCTCCTACGACTTTGGCACTTTCGATGCTACCACCCACACCACCACCTTCAACTACAACATCGAGTTCATTAATTACATGGAGTTTTATAGCAACTTCCAGGGTATGTACCCTGGCGATGAGGCTTGGTCCAACATGACTGCCGAACAGAGAGCTGCTATCTATCAGCAGTGCGCTGAAGGCGTAACCCGCAAGAACGTCCAGTTTGCTACCAACAACTACGTTTTCCAGGCTCAGTAATCAAATTTTGATTTAAAAAAAAAGATTCATTATGAAGAAGACCTTCAAACTCGCAGCCATCGCCGTTGCCGCTTCGCTGGCACTGGTGGCTTGCAACAACAACACCAAGCCCGTTGAGGAAGCTATCGACAGCACCGCCATTGAGACTGTCGCCGTAGAGCCGGTGATTGAAGAGGCTGTCGACACCATCACCAACATCGTCGAGGAGCAGGCCGAAGCCGCCAAGCAGACCGCCAAGAAAGCTGTCAAGAAGGCTGCCACCGAAGCTTCCAAGCGTGTTGTTGACGAGGCCAACGTAGGCGCCTCCAGCGCCAAAGAGGCCCCCAAGACCGATGTCAAAAAGAGTGAAGCCAAGACGATAAAACCCAAATTCTAAGGCACCCCTCACTCTACATCCATTGCAAAGCCCCGAACGCACCTGCGGTTGGGGCTTTGTTTCACCACTAGAACAATTCTGCGATGAAAAAGAGTATACTAGCGCTTGCCACAGCGGCGATGCTTGCCACAAGCTGCCAAGACGCTGCACGGCAGCAAATCGAGGCGGCCGCACAAGGCTACCTGGACGCTATGGGAAACTACCTGATAGAGGATGCGGCCCCGTATGCCACCCGCCAGACGCGGGAACGCACCATTCCCACGCTGTGCACAATGATGGCTCATGCCGACACGGCATACATCAACTCGAACCGTCCGGCGGAAATCAGCATCCGTTCGTCGCGGATGCTGAATGACACCTCGGCGGTGGTCTACTACCATAAAAGCACCCCCATCAAGGAGGTGGACGACAGCGTTAAGGTACTTCTAGAAGAGGGTAAGTGGCTGGTGGACGTGCAACTGGCTCCCCTGCCGATCCCCAACCTCTCCATGGACAGCACACGTCGCCGCCATGTCCGGATACCGAATGGACCGATAAGGAGAATTCCCAAGGACTCGATTCCTTCCGACCTCCTTCCTATCCGCCAGAAATAACCACAATCAACTATCTATCAAACCATTACAAAGATTTCATGCAAAACTAAAGTTGAACTTTAGTTTTGCACAAAATTACACTATTTTTCTGATATACAAGAAAAAAAGTGTGCAAACAATGCGTTTTTCATTGTTTTTCCACCACCTCGAGGTCGATGTCGGAGAGGGCGGTGGCGGGAAGGGTGTCGGCAGGTGCCGCCGCGCGGTCGAGCAACGCCAGCACGCTGTCCTGCACCGGCTTGTACTGGTCGGGGTGGGTGGAGTAGTACTCAAGGCTGAGCTCCACCGCCTCGCGTGTGGTGTGGTGGCGGGCCAGGATGTCGTCGTAGGCCGCGAGCACCTCGGGAAGCATCGTGTCGTGGCGGGAGCCGGTCTCCACGGCATAGAAGCCCTCCAGCATATAGGCGTCGGCCAGCAGCGAGGCCATGGCCTCGGGCGCCAGCACGTCGGCCGGGCGCTGCTCCGGGCGGCAGGCCGCCAGCATCAGCCCCGCAACCATCAGTAGACATATTCTTTTCATTGTCGTTCCATCCTATAAAAAAACAGGTCTGTTGTGGTGGGCAGACCTGTTTTTCAAGTTTTCGGTCAACTTATTTCTTCAGGGCGTTGGAGAGAGCCTCGGCACCTTTCTTGATACCCTCGTTGGCGGCGTCCTTGACGGCCTCGGTGGCTTTCTCTTTCACGCAGGCGTTGAACTCTTCTTCCATGGCGGCCTTGAATTCAGCGTTGTCCTGGTAGGCGGCGTAGCTCTGGCTGAGGATGCTCTTGATGCAGGCCTCAACGCTGGCGGCGTCGGTCTTGTAGCAGTTGCACTTGGCACGGCCAGCCTCACGGGCGGCGTCAAGCATGGCGTTCATGTCGACGGTGGCCTCGCTGACAGCGGTGGTGGCCTCTTCGGCAACGTTCTCGATGGCCTCATCGATGACCTCTTCGGTCTCGGCGGGCTTGTTGTTTCCGCAGGAAACGGTCATGGCGGCCACGAACAGGGCAGCGCCAAAGAAGGATAAAACTTTCTTCATGATGTTGGTTTTTAAAATGTTAATAATACTTTCGTTTGAAATATTTTTGCAAAAGTACGACTTTTTCTCCATACGGCACAAATTTTTATTCTTAAAATATGTTATAAAGCACTAGCCGGCAGCCCTTTCACTGGGTTGCCGGCCATCTGGCGGTGGGAGTAACAGGGATCGAACCAGTGACCTCCTGCTTGTAAGGCAGGCGCTCTGAACCAGCTGAGCTATACTCCCTTACGCGTCGGAACGCGTCCGTTTTCGAATTGCAAAGATACGAACTTTTTCCGAACTGGCAAAAAATAATTTTACCATCCCCTTGGAGAGGCCGAAGAGAGGAAGAAGAGGGTGGTATCAAACTACTAATAAACAGCCACTTACGAACCTCCGTTTTGAGGCCCTGTTCCCACTTTTTTGCAAAAAATCACGCAGGTTATGCAAACGACTGCATATCAACAAGTTTCTTGTACAATCCCTCTTGCCGGAGCAGTTGGTCGTGGGTGCCGCGCTCGACGATGCGGCCGCCGTCCATCACCACGATGAGGTCGGCATGGCGGATGGTGCTCAACCGGTGGGCGATCACTATCGATGTGCGCCCGCGCATCAGTGCGTCTAGCCCCTGCTGCACCGCCACCTCCGACTCGGAGTCGAGGGCCGAGGTGGCCTCGTCGAGCAAGAGGATGGGCGTGTTGCGCAGCACCGCCCGTGCTATGCTCAGCCGCTGGCGCTGGCCGCCGGAGAGGGTCATGCCGCGGTCGCCGATAACGGTGTCGTAGCCCTGCGGCAGCTGGTCGATGAACTCGTCGGCGTGGGCCACGCGTGCCGCCTCGCGGATGGCCTCGTCTGTGTAGTCCTCGGCACCGAAGGCGATGTTGGCTGCCACGGTGTCGTTGAACAGTATGCAGTTCTGCGACACCAGGCCGAACTGCGACCGCAGCGAGTTGATATTCAGCTCCCTGATAGGATGTCCGTCAATTAGGATGTCGCCGCCGGAGCAGTCGTAGAACCGCGGCAGGAGGTCGACCAGGGTGGTCTTGCCGGCTCCCGAGGGCCCCACCACGGCCACCATCGAGCCGCGCGGCACCATGAGGTCGATATGCGACAGCACATCGCTCCCCTCATGGTAGGCGAAGCTCACATCGCGCAGCACAATGCTGTCGGCAAAGCCTTCCAACACCGTGGCACCGGGCTTCTCCACTATCACCTCGTCGGCGTCGAGCACCTCGAGGTAGCGCTGCGCCGAGGCATCGGCCTTCATCAATATATTGTACGCGCGCACGATGGCATGAATCGGCGGTATCAGCCGCGCAAAGATAATCACAAAGAAGACAAAGATGGAGGGCTGTATCGACCCGTCGAACACCTGCCAGCCGCCGATGATAAGGATGATGACCAGCGCCAAGGTGCCCAGTATTTCGCTCACCGGCCCCGAGAGGTCGCGGCTGCGCGCCACATGTATCATCGTGCGTGCATAACCCCGGTTGGCCTCGTCGAAGCGGCGCTCGCTCTCCTCCTCGCGCACAAAGGACTTGATGGCCTTCAATCCGCCAAGCGACTCCTCCAGCATCGCCGTCAAGCCGCCGAGTTCGGCCTGCCCGCGCTGCGAGGAGCGCTTCAGCCGCTTCCCGATACGCACTATCAGCCATACCCCCACCGGCAGCACCAGGAGGAACAGCACAAACAGCCTCCACGAGACAAACAGCAGTATGCCGCTGAAGACCAATATATTGATAGGATCTTTCACAAAGGCTTGCAACTCGCCCACGCTGTACTCCAGTCCCGCCAAGTCGTTCGACATGCGGCTCATCAGGTCGCCCCGGCGCTTGCTGTTGAAATAGGAAATGGGGAGGATGGTTATCTTGTGGTAGATGTCGTTTCGCAGGCGCTCTATGACGCCGGTACGTATCTGTGCCAAAAAGATTTGCGACAGAAAACGCATCAGGTTGTTCATCAACGAGCACCCCACATAGGCCGCGCCCACCATCGCCATGCACCAGGCGGTGCCCTTCAGCGCCTTGTATCGGTAGAGATGCCAGAAAGCCCAGTCGACCACCTGCTGCTGGCTCAGCCCCAGCTCTGGTTCGGCCGCCGGCGCCGAGTTCAAGCCGAACATCAGCTCCACAAACGGGATTATCATCACATAGGCTCCCACGCTGAAGAGGATATGCAGCAGGTTGAACAGCACGTTGAACACTATCTGCGTCGGAAAGTGCTTCAAATACTTGACTATGCGCCACATGGATTTCATTGCACTCTCAGTCTGCAGGCGTTAATATCGGTCCCGCCGCGATGGCTGAGGCGTTCGGCTCGCAGCTTCTGCGACAGGAAGTAGTCGTAGATCGCCTTGGCTTCGGCGGCCTTGCGGCATTCGATGGCCACATGCACCCGCGGGTTCTCTATCAGCCACGCGGCCCATGCCTTGAGCACCCGCTCCGAGTCGGCCGTCAGGCGGCTGCCCGCCACGAAACTCACCTGCAGCGGCACCTCGGTGCCTTTCATCGCCGGCAGCAGCGTTACCTCGCCCGATGCCTTGCCGCGACGCATGCTGGCGGCACTGATGCTCACGATGCCCGGCATCTTGCCTTCGGCACTGACGGTGAGGATGTTGTCCTCCTGCATCGAGAGCAGCATGCCGATGCTGCCCTGTCCGCGGTAGGTGGTGCCGCGTTCCAACGACACCTCGGCCTGTATGGGGTTGTCGTCCGCATCCGTAACCGTCAGCCTGTAGCAGGCCATCGCCTCCGGTCGCGCCGCCGGGTAGAGGTCGAACATCAGCACCTCGCTGCTGGTCGACGAGGGCAGGCGGCCGGGAAAGTAGGCCCGTGTGCCGTCGGTGGTAACGGCAAAGGAGAGTTCGTCGCCGTCGGTATTGATGGGCAGGCCCAGGTTGGTAGGCTGCCGGCTGCCGGCATCGTTCACGTCGGCGAAGTAGATGTCGTAGCCACCAAAGCCCTGCCACCCGTCGGAGACGAAGTACAGCGTGTGGCCGTCGGCATGGATGAAGGGGAATTTCTCGTTGCCCGAGGTGTTGATGGCCGAGCCCAGGTTCTCGGGCCGGCTCCAGTCGCCGTTCTTCAGGCGACGGCAGCGCCAGATGTCGGTGCCGCCATAGCCGCCCTTGCGGTTCGAGGCAAAGTAGAGCACCGAGCCGTCGGGCGAGACGGAGGGCTGCGACTCCCACGTGCGGTCGCCGTTGACGTTGGTGCCGGCGTTCTGCAACGGACTCCATCTCCCCTCCTCCCGGGTGGTGAAATAGATGTCGCTGTTGACATAGCCGCCCACGTGGGTGATGCGGGAGTAGTAGAGTTCGCGCCCGTCGGCCGTCAGGCTGACGCTGCCCTCGGGCACTCCCTGGTTGAAGGGGGCGGGCAGCTCCGTGCCCTTCGAGAAGGCGGTATCCTCCCATTGGCTGACAAAAAGCTTCCATTGCAGGTTCTCCCCCGTCTTCACGTAAAACGAATTGCGGTCCTGCTTGGCGGCCGTCTGGCGCAGGTAGTAGCACTGCCGGCCGTCGTGTGTGATATAGGGCAGCGTCTCGTTGCGCTTCGAGCTGACACCCGCCACCAGCCGCGGGTCGAACGGAGCCTGGTTGAGGTTGGCTTCGGACAGGAAGCGCGACCAATGGAGGTAGGCCGACGCCTCGTCGTAGACCGCCGTCTGCGCCTTGTCGTCGCTCGCATTGGCCAGGCGGAAGTAGTGCTCCAGCGACCCGATGGCCTCGTCGTACCGCTCGTCGGTGTAATGGATCATGCCCATGTAGTAGTGCGCCAACGCGTTGGGGTACTGCGGGCAGAGCTCCAGGCACTTGGGGAAATACTTGCGCACGCCGGTAACGTTGAAGCCGTTCTTGACCGACACCATGCCGAGCCAGAACTGCGGCTCGGCCGCCTTCGGGTTCTTCTGCGCCACCTTGCGCAACAGCTGCGACGCCTCGCGGTATTGGTGGGCGTTGTAGTGCGTCAGGGCCTTCTCCATGTCCGACCGGTCGGAGCCTTTCAGCTTGACACCACACCCCTCCTGACCGCTTACAACCAGCGGCACAACCATCAGGGCAAGAAGTGTCAGGCGGCGGAGCATCAGAGTTTGGCTGGGTCTATGTTGAAGTTCGCGTCGGGGCCGTTGCAGGGCGAGGAGCACTGGATGGCGCACTCCACACAGGGGGTCAACTCGCCGTGCAGGCGTTTTTTGACCATATCGCCCACCAGCTCACGCAGCTCCGGCAGGGCAATCATGCGTATCACCTCGTCGCAGAAGGCGTAGCTGAGCATCGTAACGGCCGTGCGCTCGGAGATGCCGCGCGTCATGAGGTAGAAGAGCGCCTGCTCGTCGAGCTGGCCGATGGTGCTGCCATGCGAGCATTTGACGTCGTCGTTGTATATCTCCAGGAACGGACGGGTCTCCACATGGGCCTTGTCGGTGAGCAATATGTTGCGGTTGGTCTGGAAGGCTTCGGTCTTGGAGGCGCCGTCCTGCACAAGGACATGGCCGTTGAAGCGCGCGCGGGCGGCGTCGTCGAGGATGCCCTTGTACAGCTCGCGGCTGCGGCACTCGGGCGACGCATGCTCAACAAAGATATAGTTGTCGCAACGCTGCTCACGGTCCACCAGGTACAGGCCGCCGGCCTCCACCTCGCAGTGCGGGCCGTGCATGCGCACTTCGATGTTGTTGCGCACATGGCCGCCGCCAAGCGTAACGGTCGAGAGCAGCAGGCGCGAGCCGCGCTCCATGTCGATGCGCAAGTCGGTGAGGCAGCGCTCGGGGGTGTTCATGCCCTGCAGGCGGTAGTATTCCACGCGGGCGTCCTCGGCGATGCTGATGGTTGTCAGCGGGTTGGAGGGCACACACTGCACCCCGGAACCCATCTGCTCGAGCACCCACCGGTCGTCGCAGGCCACGATGCGCAGGTCGGCGCCGCGGGGCACCTCTATCAGCTCGCCACGGACATCCGCGGGCTGCTGCCAGTCGTCGCCCCACGGGCGCGGCAACTTGTCTTTGCGTATCATTGCTGCTCCTCCTTGATCCACTCGTAGCCCTTCTCCTCCAACTCGAGGGCGAGCTCCTTGGGCCCCGTCTTGACGATGCGGCCCTCGTAAAGCACATGCACGAAGTCGGGCACGATGAAGTCCAGCAGGCGCTGGTAGTGGGTAATCACCACGGTGGCGTTCTCCCGGGTGCGCAGCTTCGTAACGCCGCCGGCCACGATGCGCAGGGCGTCGATGTCCAGACCCGAGTCGGTCTCGTCCAGGATGCTCAACGTGGGGTCCAGCATCGCCATCTGGAATATCTCGTTCTTTTTCTTCTCGCCGCCGCTAAAGCCTTCGTTGACAGAGCGGTTGGCCAGCGAGGCCGTCATCTCCACCACCTTCTTCTTCTCCTCCATCAGCTTCAGGAACTCGGCACCCGACAAGGGGTCGAGGCCGCGGTACTTGCGCTGCTCGTTGACGGCCGTGCGCATGAAGTTGGCGATGCTCACGCCCGGGATTTCCACCGGATACTGGAATCCCAGAAAGAGACCCTCGGCGGCGCGCACGTCGACCGGCAGGTCCAGTATGTTCTTGCCTTTGTAAATCACCTCGCCGGCGGTAACCGTGTACTTCGGGTTGCCGGCTATGACTCCGGCCAGGGTCGACTTGCCGTTGCCGTTGGGTCCCATGATGGCGTGCACCTCGCCACGGTCGATGTCGAGGTTCACACCCTTCAATATTTCGCGCTCGCCGATCGAGGCATGCAAATTGCGTATCGAGAGTAATGGCATATCTATTGCAATCGTTTGATTATTATTATTGTATCTATTCAATAAGGCTTGTTGCCAAAGGGCAAAGATACAATATTTTTCTGACATGGGCAAACATTTTGGGCGCTGCAATCCCAAACAGCGACGGAATACGGGAGGGGCGGGCAGGCGGAAAATGTATCGATATACCCTTCATATTGCACCGCACTCTCTAGGGCAATTCTAGGGGGATGGTAGGGGAATTGTTCGACTACCGATATATATTAAAAATTAAACAATTAAATATCAAACACTTATAGAGGTTTAAATATTATCGAAAAACTTGCAAAAACAACTGAAACGCTGATGCAGCAAGCATTCTTCCGCTGTCGATAAAAAACAATTTGATTGGCGATTTTTATCGATAAAAATTCGGATCACGGAGGCTATAAAATAATATTTTCGGCGGTGTGAAAAAAAATGTGTAATTTTGCAGCGCGAAATGAAAAGACCAATTATCACACTGACAACGGATTGGGGCAACCAAAGCTTCTTCGCCGGCATGGTGAAAGGACGGTTGTACAGCCTGATCGAGGACGTGGAGGTGGTGGATGTGGCGCACTCCGTGGAGCCGTTCAAGGTGGCCGAAGCCACCTTTGTGGTGCGGAACGCCTGCCTGGCCTTCCCCGCCGGCACTATCCATATCGTGGACGTGGCATCGGACCCGACGCAGGAGAACGCCTTTGTGGTGGTGAAAGCCCGGGGCCAATACTTCATCTGCTGCGACAACGGGTTGCCGACGATGGCCTTCGGCCACGAGGTGGAGGAGGCCGTAAGCATTCCGCTGCAGGAGATGCGCATCTACAATTTCGCAGCCTATTCCCTATTCGCCCCCACAGCCGCCAAACTGGCAGGCGGCACACCGATGGCCGACCTAGGGCCGCGCGTGGAGCAACTGCGCCAGCGCATGCTCCCCTCCTGGGTGTCGCAAGGCGACGAGTACCGCATCCCCATACAATATATAGACAGCTACGGAAATGCCTACCTGGGCATGTCCTACCGCGAATTCATGGACCTCTGCCAAGGGCGCCCGTTCATGATGCAGGTACGCGAATACCGCATCACAGAAATTCGCAGCTCATACTATCAAAAGCCTACGCAACCGACACACAGGGCAGCCCGCGCCGGCGGCATCGAGCTCTGCCTCACGGTGTCGGCAACGGGCATGTTGGAGATTGCTATCAGCAATAGCAATTTCGCCCAGTACATCGGAATGCAACTGGGCGAAATGGTTCTGCTTCAATTTATCACTCGCTAGGAGTCTTCCAGTTGAAAAAGATTTGCACACCGGCCATCTGGTAAAGCTGCCAGTGCCCCATCGAGCCTATGCCGCTAAAGTCGGTGTCCCACTTGAGGTTAAGGGCGAAGTTGGCGGCGATGTGCTTGGAGAAACGGTAGTCAAGCTTCACCTCGAAGTCAAGGTCGGTCTCGAAGGCACGGCGGGCCAGCCAGCCTTTTCCCTGGAGGTCGGTCCATGACTCGTTGTACTCATCCAGGATACCATGACCGAGGCTGTACTCCGTACCTTCGGGCTTGTCGGCCACCTCGGGGTCGAAATTGTCGATGGCATCCCAATTCATACTGGAGGGTTTCTTGTAAGCATAGAAGAGCTCGAGGCGGGCGTAGAGGTCGAGGCTGGGGAGGATGTCCTTCTTCAGGTACTGCGCCTTGACATAGCTACCGAGCGAAAAGTCAACATGGGTGTAGTTGGGGAGGTCTTTCTGATAGACACCATAGGTGTAGCCGGCGGCAATGAGGGAGTCGTTCATCACGAAGGTGGTCTTGCCGGTGAGGAACGAGAGGGAGACGCTCCAGTCGGGCTTCTTGTACTCGAAGGAGAGGGCCGTGGTAAGGTAGGCCGGAGCGAAGAAGCTGGAGACCACCTTGCCTTCCTGGTCGGAGAGGTCAGCGTATTCGCGGCCTTCGCCAAACTGGGTCTTGAGGTTGGCCGTAAACGAGGCACCCCAGGCTGGCCACTTGGAGAAAGGCGTCCATGTGAGGGCGCTGGTGAGGTCTATCTTATCATTGCTCTTGCGGCGGGTCTCGAAGAAGACCGAGTCCTTCGGGTTGAGGTTCTGCCAGGCATAGCCGTAAGCCAGGTCGGCCACATTGTCCCAGGTGTACTTGGGATGGGTGTACTTATAGTTGCCGAAGAAGGTGGCGGTAACATCAATCTGGGAGTTGCCCGTCGAGGACCAGTTGTTGAACAGGAACTCGCCAATCTTGAGAGCGGGCGTGGAGGAGGTGGACCACTTGCCGCCAGTGAGGACAGACTCATCCTGTGCATTGACAGGAAGGGTAGCGGCAACCATGAGGGCTGCACCGAGAATAATAATGCGTTTCATGAATGCTTGTTTATTGATTTAGAGACTGATTGATTTCCGAAAGGGTAAAGCCTCGCGACACAAGGAATGCGGTCAGTTTCTGACGCACTTCCGGGTCTTCGGGCGACGGGGCATGCAACTCGTCGAGCTTTTTTTGCGCGGCAATGCGAAGTGCCTCAAGGTAGTCCTCATCGCTCACCGAGGCGATGCCGCTGTCAACAGCCGCGCGCGAGAGGTGCTTCAGCCGCAAATGGTATAGCACCTTCTGGCGCCCCCACTGGTGCTTGAGGATTTTGCTCTCGCAATAGGCACGGGCATAACGATGGTCGTCGATATAACCTTCGGCTACAAGGGCAGAGACCACCGCGTTGGACTCCTCGGGCGACGCTTTCCATACCACCAGCTTCTGCCTGACAGAGTCCTCGCACTGTTCAGCCTGCGCACAGTAGCGTCGGGCACGATCAATTAAATCTTTGATACTGTTATCCTTATGAGGTTTTGTATTCATCTGGAATACGCTAAATCGGAGTGCAAAAGTACAACTTTTTTTGAAATCAGAGAAAAAAAACGCCACGATTTGGTCAGATGACTTTTTTTTCGTAATTTTGCAGTTCAGTATATATTATACAATAATATGGCAAAAGGGAGAATTCTATTTGTAAATCAAGAGATTGTACCATTTTCACCGGAAAACGAATTGAGTGTCATGGGACGCTATTTGCCGGCTAAAGTGCAGGAAATGGGGCGCGAAATCAGGGTGTTCATGCCCAAATTTTGCGACGTGAACGACCGCAAACACCAACTCCACGAGGTGATTCGCCTGTCGGGTATGAACCTGATAGTGAACAACTGCGACCGGCAGCTGATTATCAAGGTCGGCTCCATCCCGTCGGCACGCATGCAGGTCTATTTCATCGACAACGAAGAATACGTCATCGACGGCAACAGCCTGCTCAACGGTAAAAAACAGCCGCTGCCCGACACCGACGAGCGTCTGCTCTTCTTCGGCCGTGGCACACTGGAGGCTGTGCGCAAACTGGCTTGGCAGCCCCACCTGATCAACTACGCCGGATGGCTGACCGCCATGATACCCTTCTACCTGCGCCGTATCAACAAGGAGAACGCATTCTTCAGCGGCACCAAGATGGTCATCACTCTGGTGGACGATGGTTTCAACGGCCCCATCGGTGGCGACCTGGAGCGCAAGATGAAGACCGACAACGCCACCGCCAAGGACCTGCGACTCTACGGAGAGACCAATTACCTCGGCCTGATGAAAGCAGCCATCACCTACTCGCAAGGCGTAATCATCGGCTCTCCCAACGCACACCCCGAACTGGTGGCTTTCGCCAAAGAGAACAAACGCAATGTGCTGGACTTTATCGAAGACCGGGACGAATTCTATGCCCGCATCAACAAGTTCTACGACAGCATCGTGGGCATAAGCAAATTTGAAAGCTAAAGATATGAAGAAACACACCTTCCTTCCTCGACTCGCAGCCATCGCAGCACTGCTGCTGGCGGCCGCCAGCTTCACCTCGTGCGAGGACGACGAGTCGACCCTCGGCATCGACCTGGTCGACCCCGCTACCCTCTACGCTCCAAAATACGACACCCTGTATCCCGACCATGCGTGGAGCCAAATTGAAGACTCGCTGCTGACCAGCACCATCTACGCCTACAGCATCGTCGGCAATTTGGTCGACCCCATATTTGGACGCACCTCCGCAGAACTCTTCGCACAAGTGGCCCTGCCCGAGGACGTCATCACGCTCGACTTCTCCGGCCTGCAGATCGACTCGGTGGTGATGTCGCTGGTCAAGCACCAGCTGCATCCCGACACAGCCGCCACCTACCGCATGCACTTCGAGGTGAAGCAGCTGGCCGAGGCTGTGGAAAGCGACCGACGCTACTATAGCACCGACGAACTGCCCGTACAAGAAGACAAAGTACTCTACGACGGCACAGTGTCCGTAGGATACACCGACAGTGTCGTGCGACTGCACCTCGACACCGAAGTGGCCAAACAGATGTTGACACAAGCCGACTCGGCATCCGCCTTTATCGCCACGGCAAAGGGTCTGCGTGTGCGCATTGCCGACGATTCGGACAACGGTATGATGAGCATCGACTTCTCCTCCACTGCCACCTGCATCACCATTTACTACCACTACACCATTGAGGATGAAGTACGCACAGGCTCCTACGACTTCCTGATGGGTGCCGGAACAGCCTTCTTCACCCACTTCAAACACGACTACTCGGGCACCGTGCTCGCCGCTGCCGACAGCGTGGACGGTAGCAACCGCCTCTATCTGGAACCCCTGGGTGGGCACTGCATCCACCTGAACTTCGACCGAGACCTGCGCACCTTCCACGAGGAACACCCCCTGGCAGTGATTCACCACGCAGAACTGCGCCTGCCCCTGGCATCCGAGAGCAGCTCCCTTGTACCCGACAAACTCATAATCATGGAGAAAGCAGGAATGGATAGCCTTATGCCTATTGACGACATGATCGACATGTATACCCTCAACGGCTTCGATGGCACCTACCACGCCGACCTGGGATACTACCGCCTGCGCGTTACCCAACACCTGCAAGGACTTCTGCGCCAAGGAAACGACAAAGGAATGATAATGCTCATCGACAAACGCCGACACACTACCAGCCATGCCATTGTGAACGGCACCGCCGACAAGGCCACATCCCCCAAAATAGTATTTGTTTACACCGAATCGAACCTATGAAGAAGCAAGCCTGCATAGCCCTCGCGGCACTGCTGATGCCGGCCCTCGTGCTGGCTCAAAGCCGCTACCAAAAAAAATACGACAACTCGGACCAAGTGTCGGTCGAAGGTACCCTCGATGCCAACGGCCAACGTACCGGTGCGTGGACCTGGTGGTACCCCAACGGGAAAGTGTCGCAACAGGGCACCTACCAAGACGGTGAACGCAGCGGCATCTGGACCACATACTACAAGGATGGCAGCCGCATGTCCGAGGAGTGCTATGGCACTGGCACCTCCCGCTCGTGGCACCGCAACGGCGACCTCAAGAGCGAGGTGAGCGTGGAAAATGGAAAACGCAACGGCCTCTACCGCTCGTGGCACGACAACGGGCAGAAGGAAGAGGAATTCACCTATGCCAATGGCAGCCGCGAAGGCAAGACCACCCAGTGGCACCGCAACGGTGTCATGCGGTTCAGCGGCCAATACCGCAACGGCGAGCTGCAAGGCGAGGCCACCTGGTACCTCACCAACGGTAAACCCGACATGAAGGGCAACCTGGTGGACGGCGAACAGGACGGCAATTGGACCTACTACTGGCACAACACCGGCAAAGTGGGCATCACCGGCACGTACAGCAAAGGGAAAGAGTCCGGCCGATGGACCTACTACTATGAGACCGGCGAGCGCTGGCGCGAAGGCAACTACCAAGACGGCAAGCGCGAAGGCATGTGGACCACCTATTACGAGAGTGGCCGCAAACTGCACGAAGGCCGCTATGAAAACGGATGGGAAGAGGGGAAATGGACCGCCTGGTATGAGGACGGAAAGGTGGACTATTACGGAACTTTCCGTGCCGGAGCCAAAGACGGCGAGTGGCGCGGCCTCTATGACGACGGCACCACACGCTACATCATCCACTACCTCGACGACGAGAAGCACGGCGAAGAGGTTCGTTACTATCCCAACGGCAAGGTCGAGATTCGCCAGAACTTCAAGAACGGAGTGCTCAACGGCAAGTACGAACGCTACAACGAAGCTGGTGCCCCAGTGGAGAAAGGCCAGTTTGTGGACGGAGAGAAAGAGGGGAAATGGAGCTGGTACGACGGTGGACGCGAGGTATACAAAGCCACGTTCAGCCATGGCCAAGAGGTAAAATGAGACTCCTGCTGGCATCCCAATCGCCCCGCCGCCGGCAGTTGCTGGCCGAGTTGGGCTACCCTATAGAATACATTTCGCTCGACGTGGAGGAGACCACTCCCGCCGGCATGGCCGCCAGCGAGGTGGCCGGCTACCTCTCACGCCTCAAAGCATCGGCCTACCCGGCCGAAAAGTTGGCCGAGGACCAGGTGCTGGTAACGGCCGACACAGTGGTGGTTCACCAAGGCCACGTGCTGGGCAAACCCCACAGTCGGGAGGAGGCCATGCAAATGCTGCGCACCCTGGCCGGCAACAGCCACGAGGTCTACACCGGCGTCTGCCTACGCACGCGCGCACGCGAAACATCATTTATAGAATGCACCCACGTCCACTTCGCACCATTGTGCGAGGAGGAGCTGGCCTACTATGTGGACACCTACCGTCCTTTCGACAAGGCCGGTGCCTATGGCATCCAAGAATGGATAGGGATGGTGGGAATCCGCGCCATCGAAGGGTGCTACTACAACGTAGTAGGACTGCCTGTAGCACGCCTTTACAGCGAGCTAAAAAAGCTTTCAAAAACCTAATCACCTCTCTAAACGCCCATTTGCATTGCTCTGGAAACCAATACTTCCAGAGACCCTGTTCTTCCCCTCTTCTTCCTTGGTAGCGGAATGGAAGCATAGCCATCGGGCAGGGCTATCGCCTAGGGCAAATGGAGTATCATATTGGTATCGAACAGCACCTCGCCTCGGTCGACCATCTGGCGAAGGACCGGGGTGAAATCGTTACATCCATCGGCGGCCATCAGGGGCCCAAGGCTATGCAAGGGTAGCGGCCCTCGCTGCAAATGGGCGAGAATCAGCTGCTCCACTTGCGGCGGAGAAAGATTCTCCTTCCGACAGACGTCGCAGCGTCCGCAGTCGGCAACGCCCTGCTCGCCAAAGTAGTTCACAAGGAAGCGACTGCGACAGATCGTGTCCTGCATGGCATAGGTGCATACAGCATCAAGACGACGCTCGGCGGCCTGGTGGAGCTGGTCGTAGTTGTGCTGCATGGCACAGATGGAATTCTCGTCGATGCGGGGTGCGAGGAAGAAAATCTGCGGCTTGTCGGTGTGGGGTCGGTAATCGGCAATCTTCATCTCCTTCAGCCGCATAAGCATGGCCACCACATCGGATGTCTCGGCAAAACAGCGCTGCGCCACCTTGCGCTCGTCGATGAACACCGCCTCGGTCAGCAGGCCCGGATACATGCGCATCAGCAACTGCAGCAACTCGCCGAGGCGCTGGTGGTTCACCTGAAAGCGATAGAGCTCATCGCGAGCAATGGGCACATAAAGCGTCGAGGCAATATTCTCGCGGTCAGGAATGGAAATCAGCCCCTCACGCTCCAGAAAGCGACAGGCAGCATAGAACTCACGCAATTGGAAGTTATAGGTTTTACAAATCTGCTCCAAGTCGAAATCGAAGCGCGTATCGGCACCGCTGCCCATGGGGATGCGGTAGACGTTGCACAGGGCGCGGTAAACATTGCGTATATATTTCAGTGTGGGGAAATCGGCATCGAGGTCTCGGCGGCGGCGAAGGATGTCCGCCTCATTGCACAGCATGATGGCGTAGGCCGGCTGCCCGTCACGGCCGGCACGCCCCGCCTCCTGGAAGTAGGATTCGAGCGACTCGGGCAGGTCCAAGTGGATGACAAAGCGTACATCGGGCTTGTCGATGCCCATACCGAAGGCGTTGGTAGCCACCATGACGCTGCACCCACCCTGCATCCACATGCTCTGGCGGCTGTCTCGCTCGCGGGCGGTGAGTCCGGCATGGTAGAAGGTGGCCGCGATGCCGTGGCCCTGCAGCGTCTGGGCTGTCGACTGGGTGCCACGCCGGCTACGCGTGTAGACTATTCCCGAGCCGCCGATGCTCCGTATCAGATGTAACAAGCGGCGCGTCTTGTCGTCGTCATGGCACACACGGTAGACCAAATTGGGGCGCACAAAACTGGCACAGAAACGACGACACTGGCGCATCTGCAGCAACGTGCAGATGTCGTCCGCCACAGCAGGGGTGGCTGTGGCCGTAAGGGCCATGACCGGCACCGTGGGATGGTAGACCCTGATGGAGGCAATCTCCAGATAGGGTGGACGGAAGTCGTGGCCCCATTGCGAAACACAATGGGCTTCGTCGACAGCAATCAGACTCACCCGCATACGGCGGAAATGTTCTATAAAAAGACGCTGTTTCAAGCGTTCAGGGCTGACGAACAGGAGTTTGAGCTCGCCACTGACGGCATTGGCCAACACCCCGGTAACCTCCTCGCTTCTCATGCCGGAAACGATGCAGGCGGCCTTGATGCGACGGGCATTGAGTTGCTGCACCTGGTCCTTCATCAGCGCAATAAGGGGCGAGACCACGAGACAGAGGCCGTCGAGCATCAAGGCGGGCAGCTGATAGCACAGCGACTTGCCCCCACCAGTAGGAAGCAGGGCCAGCGTGTCGCGGCCCTGCATCACAGAGTCTATGATTTCCTCCTGCATGGGGCGGAAACTATCGTAGCCCCAATGACGGCGGAGGAGTTTCAGTTTGTCAGTCATCAACGCACAAGGGTGACGCTGCCATACTTGCTGCTGAGCACCGTGCTGCCTGGCTTGCGGTAACGGCAGGTGTAGACATAGGTACCTTGCGGGAGGGGTTCCCCGTCATTCATGCGGGTGCCGTCCCACTTGAATCGCACATCGTCCGACTCGTACACCAGCTCGCCTCGGCGGTTATATATATAGATGTGGAAGTATTCGTAGTCGTTGATGGTGAAGAAGGAGAAGTGGGCGTTGGCATCCTGCGAACCGGGTGTGAAGGCGTTGGGGAACCAGCCGGTGAAGAGGTTGACCGGTATGGCGAAGGGGTAGACTATGGGGCAACCCAACTCATTGTAGGCCGTGAGTGTAACACCCATCGAATCACGGCCGATGACACCGTCGAAGGTATGCTTCACCTCGCGACCCGTAGCCGTGCCGCCATCCTCAAACTGCCACTCGGAGAGGACGCTGTAGCGCGAAACATCACGCAGCACCACCTTCGGGTCGTCAGAGTCGATATAGGCCGGTGTTACCCGCACCTCGGGCACTGGCAGGGGCACGATGGTAACGGTCTTCTTGAGCGGAGTGGCATCGCAGTCGTTGGTGCCGTGGCCTATCATGGTGTAGGTGGTGGTAACGCTGGGCGAGACGGTGATTTGCGACAGATTCTCCTGTCCAACCAGCGACGGGTCGTCGGGCGAGGCAGTCCAGCTGTAGTGGTCGGCATCGGAGCCGATAAGGGTAGCCGTCCCTTCGGGGCAGATGCGGCCATCCTCAGGAGCCATGGCCAGCTTGGGACGCACCATATAGGCATGGATGCTGTCCCAGGCCACGCATCCCTGCGGACTGGTTACCTTGACAAAATAGGTGGCCTTGTCGGCATACGGCACCACCGCCAGCGTAGGTCCGGCGGGCAGGTTGCCTGTAACCTGGCCCAAGGTGAGCGACCACTCGTAGGTACAGCCCTCGACACCCACGGCACGGACCGTGGCGTTGGTACGGCTGCCTTCGCAGACGATGGTGTCGCCCGTAACCTCCAAATCGGGATGGAGGAAGACGGCCACCGTGTCGCGCACCACGGCGTTGCACCACGAGGTGTCGCCGCGATAGATGGTGTAGAGACCGTTGTAAACCTGCAGCTTGATAGGTTCGACAGCATGTGTGAACGAGCGCACCACGGTGGAGCTGGTGCTGTTCCACGGCACCAGGTTGGTGTCGCCCTCTTCGGCATTGGCCGGCAGGAAGGACCACACGCGTGTGTTGTCGCCCGAGGTGGTGTCGGTGATGGTGGTCTCGCCGTCGTCGCAGAGCACCTTGTTGGAGATAGTCATACCGGCCTTGGGATTGATGCGCGGCAGGATGGGATAGGTGGCTTCGGAGTAGCACGACACATCAGCCGTTACGGTGCGCACCAGCAACCCCTTGGGGTCGGAGTCGGTGAAATTGAGCTCCACGCTGTCGCCCACATACTGCGCCAAAGGTGTGCCAATACAGTCGGGCGTGCCGTAGAGTTCCCACTGCGTGTTGGCAGTGATGACGCTGCCGGCGGAACCCGGCACCTCGCTGAAGTTCCACACCTTGACGTCGCCGTCGCAGTTGTAGAGGGTATCCACTATCATGCTGGGCTTGTCGTTGCGCAGAGGAACATAGAGGCGGGTTTTGAAGGGTTTGTTGGGGTCAAGGGCAGAGGTCATCTCGCACATGAAAATCTGCAGGCGGTCGACCGAGTCGATGTTCACTATCTGGCCGTTGCTGTTGCGGCGACGCGTAACAGTGAAGTCAGATGCCTGGGCATGGTAGTCGTAGGCGCCGTCCTGCGGGCGACCGATGGTGTCGGTGAGGCGGCGGAAGGTAACATAGCTGTGGCTGCCGCCCGGAGCGAACATGCTGCTGGTGGGGTTGGGCGTGATGGTGCCGCCAAAGTCCGAGGCGTACCACACATAGTTCTGCAGGCCGCGCGGAGCCGAGAGGGTGGCCACATCGGTCGACATACCGCCCGGGCATCCCGAACTCTCGATGGTCATCTTGCGGCACTCGCCGGCGACGTATGCATAGCCATAGTGAACTTCATACTCACAGTCATACATGATGACCTGTATCTCCACCGTGTCATATATATAATCGGTCAAGTTGATGGCCACCTTCTCCCATTGTTTATAGTAGACGGTGCTATAACCGCTACCCGTGCTGCCCCAACCGCCCACACCGGCCTGAACCCGCGTCAGGTTGGGGCAAGTGTTGGAATTGTCGGTCGTAGGCGTGGAGGTGATGTAGTAGGCCAGCGTGTCGTTCGGCTGGTGCCAGTTGCCGGAGGCGTTTTTCGTCATGACGCGCGCAATGAAGGCAGGGTTGCCCTTCATACCATGGCCAGGAGCTTCGACCACAATGGCGTAGTAGAGGTAGAGCATGGCATTCTGGGCTGTTACGCGGAACCTGTAGTAGAGACCGGCCGCACTGGCACCGCTGTTGGCGCAGCCGTCGCCCACGCGGATACTCTTGGTGAGGTTGGTGTTGGGGTTGTCCGCGGTGGCGTTGGGGTCGTTGGTATTGAACTGCGTGGGGACATATTTCAGGTTGCCACCCGTGTTGGGGTCGGTACCCGTGGTGTTGGTCATAATGGCCAACTGGGCATTCTGATTGGGAATGCCTGCAGAATTGGAGCAGCTGGCACCCACTATCGGCGCAGCGCCGGCATCGATCTGCGCGGCCGTCTTGACACCCGTCTGGGTGGTTACACCGGGCAGGGTGGTTACACCTGTAACGCCGGTCATCACATCGGGGCACTGCTGCTGGGTCTTGGTGCCCACACCGCCCCTGTATCGGTTGCCACCCGAAGAGAAGTTGGTCGGATTGTTCCACCCCGGACAAGCGGTGGCCTGGTTCCACTCGGTCTGCGCCGCAGCCTGCGGCATCTCCACCAAAAGACCCAGCAGGGCCATTACCACGATTGCTACACGTTTCTGCATATCCATAATATATCTTATATTTCTATTTTACAATACTTTACACTTTCCACACACACTGCTTCGCAAATACAAAGATAGTGTTTTTTATTAATTTACGCAAGTTTTTTTTTGTCTGCGTCCAATTGTATAGACAACAGAAAGGGCATTTTGTTGTCAATGAGGTAAAAAAAAGTAAAATACAAGGACAGGCGCGCCGCGAGCGGCGCGCCTGTCCGGGATATAGCCTGTGAGGCGGGACAACTACAAATTAGCTGTTCTCCTCTTTGAGCTTCTGAAGGATGTCGAGGTCGCCGAGGGTGGTCTTCTCGAGGCTCTCGTTGATCTGCTTGACCGACTTGGCGGTGGCAGTGCGGCCGCCCTTCTTCTCGTCGCCTTCGCGGACACTGTCGGTGCCCTCCTGGAAGGTGCGGGTGTGGGAGACAACGATACGCTTGCTGTCCTTGCCGAACTCGATGACCTTGAAGTCGAGGGTCTCGCCCTGGCGGGCCTTGCTCTTGTCCTCCTTGTCGAGGTGGCGCATGGGGGCGAAAGCTTCGACGTCGTAGGGCAGCATGACGGTGGCGCCCTTGTCGTTCATGTTGACAATCTTGCCCTGGTGGACGCTGCCGACGGTGAAGAGGCTTTCGTACACATCCCAGGGGTTCTCCTCGAGCTGCTTGTGGCCGAGGCTCAGGCGGCGGTTCTCGGCATCGACCTCGAGGACGATGACGTCGATCTTCTCACCGATCTTGGTGAACTCGGCGGGGTGCTTGATTTTCTTGCTCCAGCTGAGGTCGCTGATGTGGATCAGGCCGTCGACGCCTTCCTCAAGCTCGACGAAGATGCCGAAGTTGGTGAAGTTGCGCACGGTGGCGTTGTGCTTGCTGCCGACGGGGTACTTCTCGGCGATGCTGAGCCAGGGGTCGGGCATGAGCTGGCGGATGCCGAGGCTCATCTTGCGGTTCTCGCGGTCGAGGTTGAGGATGACGGCCTCCACCTCGTCGCCCACCTTCAGGAAATCCTGGGCGGAGCGCAGGTGCTGGCTCCAGCTCATCTCGCTGACGTGGATCAGGCCCTCGACGCCGGGCATGACCTCGACGAAGGCACCGTAGTCGGCCAGGACAACCACCTTACCCTTGATGTGGTCGCCTTCCTTGAGGTTGGCATCCAGGGCATCCCAGGGGTGGGGGGTGAGCTGCTTGAGACCGAGGGCGATGCGGCGCTTGGCCTCGTCGAAGTCGAGGATGACGACGTTGATTTTCTGGTCCAGCTGGACAATCTCTTCGGGGTGGCTGATGCGGCCCCAGCTGAGGTCGGTGATGTGGATGAGGCCATCCACGCCGCCGAGGTCGACGAAGACACCGTAGGAGGTGATGTTCTTCACGATGCCTTCCAGCACCTGACCCTTCTCGAGGTGGCTGATAATCTCGGCCTTCTGGGCCTCGATCTCGTCCTCGATGAGCGCCTTGTGGCTGACAACGACGTTCTTGTATTCGTGGTTGATTTTGACCACCTTGAACTCCATCTGCTTGTCGACGTACACGTCGTAGTCGCGGATGGGCTTGACATCGATCTGGCTGCCGGGGAGGAAAGCCTCGATGTTCTCGAACACGGTAACGATGAGACCGCCCTTGGTGCGGCTCTTGACGTAACCGGTGATGATTTCCTGGCTCTCGTAAGCCTGGTTGACGCGCTCCCAGCTCTTGAGGATGCGGGCCTTGCGGTGGCTGAGCTGCAGCTGGCCGTTGGCGTCCTCCTGGCTGTCGACGTAGACCTCAATCTTGTCGCCGGCCTTCAGGTCGGGGTTGTAGCGCACCTCGCTGACGGGGATGACACCGTCGCTCTTGGCGCCGACGTTCACCACCACTTCGCGGTCGGTGATGGCCACGATGGTGCCCTCGATGACGTCCTGCTCGGTGAAGGAGTTGAACGACTGGTCGTAGGCGGCATTCTTCTCGTTGGCGGTCTGCTCGTTGATCTTGCCGGCTTTCTCGTCAAAAGCATTCCAGTCGAAATCTTCCAGCGGTTTTACATTCTTGTAATCCATTCTTTTTGTCTGCGGAGAGTAAGCTCCGCGCTTTCTTGTGTGCCCTCTGCCCCGGCACGGTTCAACATTTTTTATCCTAGACTCCTGACCATCAGACCATTGGCAGACTATGCGCCAGTCAAAAGCAAATGCAAAGATACGACTTTTTTCCAGTCTGACAAAATTTATTTTCACACCTTTCCCATTCAAAGGTTCCATATCCTTCCATATCCTTCCAGTGCCTTTGTATTCCCCTACCGTTCCCCTACCATTCCCCTACCGTCCCCTACCCCTTCGGAGAGGATTTTTCAACTTTCAATTCCCGATTTCCAATTTATTTCGTATCTTTGCACCTTGACACATATAATATAACATATAGCAAACCACAGCAAATGAAACAGATAGCCACTCTCGCCGCACTGCTGCTCCTGACACTCGGAGCCATGGCCAAACCTGTCGACGGGCGGGTGCTCGGCAAAGCCGCCGTAGAAGTTACGCCGCAGGGCGTCGCCGACTACCGCCTCTACCACGGCGCCGACGGCAGCGGCTTCGTGCTCCTCAGTGCCGACGACTGTGCCGTCCCCCTCCTGGCCTACTCGCCCGACGGCTCGTTCCCCGCCGACCCCGCCAGCATGCCGCCCCACGTGGCCGCCTGGCTCGAAGGCTACCGCAGCCAGCTGGCCCTGGCACGCGAACAGCAGCAGGACGCCTCGGCCGCATGGCAGTCCCTCCTGCTCGGCACAGCACCCAAGAGCGGCGAAGCTGTCGAACCCCTCCTCACCACCACGTGGGGGGAAGGGGCCTACTACAACGCGCTCTGCCCCGCCGGCACCTCGGCCGGATGCGTCGCCGTGGCGCTGGCCCAGCTGATGCGATACTGGCAGCACCCCGTCCAGGGGCGCGGCAGCCACGCCTACTACTCCTATGCCGCACACGACACCCTGCGGGCCGACTTCTCGCAGGCCAACTACCAATGGAGCCTCATGCCCGACGCCCTCAACGCCGCCAGCAGCACCGAACAGGTGGCGGCCGTGGCGCGCCTCATCGCCGACCTCGGCATCGCACTCAACATGCAATACCGCAGCGGCAGCAGCATCGCCTACATCTCCTCCTTCGCCTCGCTCGACTCCGCCTCGGCCGAGAGCGTGCTGCGCGAGCACTTCAATTTCAGCCCCTCGCTCTACTGCGCCTTCAAGGACAACCACAGCAACGCCTCGTGGCGCGCCTTGGCGACCGCCGAGCTGGCGGCCCGCCGACCCATCATCTACTCCGGCCACAACAGTGCCGGCGGCGGACACGCCTTTGTGGTCGACGGCTGCGACGAGTACCAGCTTTTCCACATCAACTGGGGCTGGGACGGCACCTACAACGGATACTACAACATCGACTCGCTCTTCATCCAGGCACCCAGCGGTGCCTCCGTCTCCTATCACCTAGCCAACGAGATGATAGTGGGCATCCACCCCGTCCACCCCTCGGCCGCCACATACACCCTCCAGGGCGCCAGCGCCGACCCCGCTGCGGGCACCGTCAGCGGCTCCGCCACCCTGCCTTCCGACAGCCTGCGGGCCACCCTGCTGGCCACAGCCGCCGAGGGCTACGTGCTGGACCGCTGGAGCAGCGGCGCCATCAACAACCCACGCCTCTACTCCCCCACCGCCGACCTTAGCGACACGGCCCACTTCCGCCCCCTCGGCGGCGACACGGTGGCCTACTGCCGCGACTTCGGCTACGACTGGTACGGCACCCCCTCCTCCGGCAGCCTCACCTGGGGCATCCGCCTCCCGGGCAGCCTCATCCCCCGCCACCGCAAGCTGCATCAAGTGCAGTTCGTTACCGTCGACCCCGGCACCTACCACCTCCGCGTCTATACCGGACGGCAGCCCTCCATGGTGCTCGTCGCCGAAGACTACGAGTTCACCACCGCCGGATGGCAGACCGTTACCATCGAGGCCCCGCTGCCCGTCTACGACACCGCGCCGCTCTGGATCACCCTCTCGGCCACCGGCATGCAGTGCGCCACCCAACGCTCGCTCTACACCGGCAACCCCGACGGCGCCTGGCTCCTCGACGGCGACACCTGGCGACCCTCCCACGAGGTCGACGGCACCTACGGCACCTGGATGATTCGCGCCATCATGGCCGAGTCGGACAAGGTGCGCCTCTCCCTGCGCAGCAACTACGACTCCTGGGGCATCACCGAAGGGTCGGGAATGTACTACCCGGGCGACACCGTTACCGCCACCGCCGTCAAGACCCACCCCCGGTACGACTTCGACAGCTGGAGCGACGGCTGCACCGACAACCCCTACTCGTTTGTCATCGAGGCCGACATGAGCCTCACCGCCTACTTCTCCGAGAACGCCGGCATCGACGACCCCTCCGGCGACGGCCTCGCCCTGGCACTCCACGGACTGAGCCTCGCCGTCGACAACCCTCACCGCCGCCTGCTTGTCCTCTACGACATCGCCGGCCGGCCACTGACGGCACCCTCCGATGCCGCCAGCCTGGCCTTCGACCTCCCCTCTCCGGGAATATACATCCTGCGGGCCGACGGCATGTCGGCACGCCGCATTGTCGCCGTCAAACAATAACACCCCATACTGATGAAAAAGACCTATACCCTGGCCCTGCTGGCCACCCTGGCCGTGGCCGCCTACGCCAAACCTGTCGACCACGCCACCCTGCGCCTGGCCGCCAGCCAGGTACTGCAACGCATCGACCTGGTCGACGCCACCCCGAAGACACTCACCCACTGCCGCCTCTTCACGGGTTCCGACGGACACGGATTCGTGCTCCTGGCCGCCGACAACTGCGCCTTCCCCCTGCTGGCCTACTCCCGCACCGAGGCATTCCCCACGGCCGACATGCCCGCACATGTGGCCCATTGGATTGCATCCTATGACCGCGACATAGCCTCGGCCATAGCCATCGGCATAGAAGCCTCGGCCGAAGTCGCCGATGCGTGGCAACGCCTGCTGGCCGGCACCCCCAAGCGTCGCCACGACACCCCGGTGGCACCACTGCTCACCTCGCGCTGGAACCAGTCGCCCCTCTACAACAGCATGTGCCCCGCCTCGGCCAACGGCACCCTCTCCGTTACCGGCTGCACCGCCACCGCCACCGCCCAGGTGATGCGCTACTGGGGACACCCCGCCAAAGGCCGCGGCAGCCACAGCTACACCTCGCCGACCTTCGGCCTGATAGAGGCCAACTACGACACCACCCATTACGACTGGGCACACATGCCCGACCGCCTCATGGCCAACAGCACCCAGACCCAAATCGACGCCGTAGCCAAGCTGTGCTTCGACGTGGGCGTGTCCATGGACATGAGCTACGGCATCCGAGCCAGCGGCGCCTACGCCCACTCGGGCGGCATGCTGCAACGCGAGTCGGCCGAACTGGGCCTCGAAAAGTATTTCTCCTACAATCCCGGCATGTACACCGCCTTCAAGCAGGCATTCACCGACGAGGAGTGGGACGACATCATCAGCGAAGAGCTCAACGCCGGACGCCCACTCATCTACACCGGCAGCAGCAGCACCGGCGGGCACGCCTTCGTTTTGGACGGCTACAACGAGGAGGGGCTCTACC
>Ga0256405_10001049_pt1 | contig 81704 bp, 69 predicted proteins | sample RumenRJG_02DNA_FD_189096 | JGI IMG/M metagenome (GOLD analysis project Ga0256405, IMG submission 189096) | Bovine rumen microbial communities from Lethbridge, Alberta, Canada - RJG_02 | ecosystem: Host-associated > Mammals > Digestive system > Stomach > Rumen | place: Canada: Alberta... | reverse complement strand
GTTCTAACGGAGACGGATTTATAATTCAATATCGCAAAAACTGCGGGAACTTAGATTCAACTCAGCAAGCGATTATCACGCAAGAGCTGGATTTAAACGATTTTCCGACACCAGAAGATTTGTGGGCTTGTTACAAACGCTATAACGGATTGGACGATAAAAGCGAACAGACGGCTCTTTCCCAGTATTTTTTCGGGAATGATTGCTACCCGCCACGCTACTATCAGAGAATCGCCGTCAACCGCACGGTAGAAGCAATTGCGCGCGGACAAAAACGCATTCTTCTTGTGATGGCGACTGGCACAGGAAAAACATTCACGGCTTTTCAAATCATCTACCGTCTCTGGAAATCCGGCTGTAAAAAGCGAATCCTTTATTTAGCAGACCGCAATAATCTTATCACTCAGACAAAGAAAGGCGACTTCAAGCATTTAAAAGATAAGCTTACTATCATCAAAAACAAGAAAATCGACAAGTCTTATGAAATTTACCTCGCATTGTATCAGGGACTTACGAATTACAATGAAGAAACGGACGCTTTCAGAAAATTCAGCCCTGAGTTTTTCGACTTGATTATAGTTGATGAATGTCACCGCGGTTCAGTTGACGAGGACAAAGCCTGGCATAAAATCCTCTCATATTTTTCAAGCGCAACTCAAATCGGCATGACCGCAACCCCAAAAGAAACAAAGACGCTTTCGAACATCGAATATTTTGGCGAGCCGATTTACACATATTCTCTCAAACAGGGAATCGATGACGGATTCCTAGCCCCTTACAAAGTTCTTCGCGTTGGAATGAATGTGGATTTGGAAGGCTACAGGCCAGAGCGTAACAAAACTGACATAGACGGAGAATTAATAGAAGACAGGCTTTACAACACGAAAGATTACGACCGCACAATAATCATAGATGAACGAACGGATTTGGTTGCCCGAAAGATTATGGAATATCTCAAGAATACGAATCCCTACGATAAAACAATCGTATTCTGTGTTGACATCGAGCACGCAGAACGAATGCGGCGGGCTTTGTTAAAATATGCGCCGCGCGAAATCACTGCAAAGACAGACAAATACATCGTGCGAATCACAGGCGATGACAAAGACGCTAAAAGCTACCTTGAAGATTTCATCAATCCAGAAGAAACCTATCCAGTTATTGCCACAACTTCAAAACTGATGACCACAGGAACGGATGCAAAGACATGCAAACTGATTTGCCTGGATTCCAACATCGGCAGCATGACAGAATTCAAACAGATAATCGGCCGCGGGACAAGAGTTGAGGAAGATTTCGGAAAACTCTATTTTACCATCATCGACTTTCGCAATGTCACCGACAAATTTGCAGACAAGGACTTTGACGGAGCGCCAGTCCGTATAAAAGAAGCGTCGCAAGATGAAGAGATTTCTGAACAAACTATAGATGAAAGCGAGGAAGGAACTCAGATTGACCCGGTTACAGGCGAAGAAATTGCTTTTCCAGAATACCGCATCAATGACGAATTTGGAAATATTGCCGTAGCTGAACCTGAGCCACAAAAGCCTGAAAAACGGGAGAAAGTCCGAATCGCAGGCGTTGATGTTCACATCCTTAGCGAACGCAAGGAATTTCTGGACGCAAGCGGGAAGCTGATAACCACAAGCCTCAAAGAATACTGCAAAACAGGAATCCTCACTTCTTACCGCTCTCTCGATAATTTCTTACAGACCTGGAACGACGCGGAAAAGAAGCGCGCCATTATAGAAGAGCTGGAAAATCAGGGAATTGTTTTTGAAGAACTGAAAGACGAAATTAAAAATGACCTAGATATTTTTGACCTAATCTGCCACATAGCCTGGGATGCCCCGGCCCTTACAAGAAAAGAACGCGCCGAAAATGTCCGCAAACGAAACTACTGGACAAAATATGGTGACAAAGCACGCAATGTCTTAAATGCAATTCTTGATAAATATGCTGAAACAGGCATAGAAGCCATTGAAGATATGAAAGTCCTGACAGTTCCTCCTATTACAGATATTGGCACACCAAAGGAAATCATTGATTTCTTCGGAGGCAAACCACAGTACCTTCAGGCAATCCGCGAACTCGAAGCAGAGATTTACAGCGCAGCGTAAGCACTATGTCATTCCGAACTTGTTTCGTAATCTTGAGGTTACCATTTGTAGTCTACTATTACTCAAACCAGTAGAAATACGCAATTTTTGGTAATAAACAGATTCTTGAATTTTATAATAAATTTTGTTACAATTTGTAACATTTTGACGATTTATGTGATATAATATTAGTAAAGGAAGGATAAACTATGAATTTTAATTTACAGAAATTTTCAGCTGATGTCAAAGAGTTCCGCAAGGCAAATAAACTGACACAGTCAGAGTTTGCTGGTAAATTGGAATTAGACAACCACACTTTAGTTTCACTTTTTGAACAGGGAAAAAGAGCCCCATCAAAAGAAGTGTTTGCAAATTATTGCAGAATCACAGGCCGCCGTTCAGAAGAATATTGGGAAGCAACAAATGAAATGCCATCGGCTTATCTGATGGGAAAGATTCAGCCGACAGATAAAAAAGCGCTGGAATCTGTTCTTGAAAAAATCGGTATGCGTGAATATCTCTTCGCGCTTTATGACAGGGTGAATAAATGAGTTCTAAAAACGACATCGATTTTATAATTAATAATTTGTCTCAGTCAAAATATACTTTTGGTGAAAAAGAGCTTTCTTTTGATGAAATACTACAAATTAAAAATCAGTCAAAAGACGCTCGTGGCAGATATGGACTAAACGCGCCCATAGGTACAAATATATTTTCTTTTCTTGAACAAAAAGGGGATATAGTATTTCAATTGCAGGATTTTAAAGAATCAGAACTCGATGCTATGATAATTAAATATTCTGCAAAGTCTCAAAAAAAATACATTATTATCAACAGTGACAAACCACTTATAAATCAGATTTTTGCAGCAGCTCATGAATTCTATCATTATTTATATAGTTTTATTGGAAATTCACAGGATTCTATAGTCTGTACCTTTAGTAAGAACGACAAAGAAGAAATTAAGGCGAATCGTTTTGCTGCGGAATTCCTCTTGCCAGAAGAAGCCCTAAAAGACGAAGTTAATTCATTTAGTAAATTTATTGACGGAAAATTCTTAAATGCTCCAATTGCCAGACAAATAGTTTTCTGTTTTTATCTTACGACTAAATACTCAATTCCCTTAAAAGCTGTTATGTATCGCTTAAGAGAAGAAAACATTTCCAATACAGATTACCTGCTCAATCATTATGAAGATGTAAAGCAAATTCTCCTTGATTTTTCAAAATCAGAAACACATGTAAAAGAACTATACGCAAATAAAAATGAATATATAACGGAACAGCTTTATAACTTGGTACCATATCTTTATAACAAAGGCCGCCTGGATGATTCAACAGTGGACGAAATCATCAAAAAGTTTTCTTTGTCAGAAAAACAGATTTTGGGAGACTTGATAAAAGATGAATAAGTTTTCCGAAATAAAGAAAGAGTCGCCTATCATAATTGATACATGTATCTTCATGGTGGGAATTGAAAAGCGTCAGACAAATCCAGAATATTCTCTTGATAACATGAAAAAGAACTGGATGAATGACGTACTTTCTTATTTTGAAAACATAAAGCTTCATGAAGTTGTTTATAAAGAACTTGATTCAGATACAAAAAAGATAATTGACGAGCACATTGGTAAAAATATTGAGATAGTTTCAGATAAAGATTTATTCGACAAAGCCCCTGAATACATGCGCATATTCAACGAGATTCACGACCATGAATTAATGTATGCGCCTTTTTCAAAAACAAAAAATCAGGGCGAAGTTCATTCTTTAGCTTATGCCTGCTATTACGGTATTCCATATTTTTCATCAAAAGATTCAGATGCCTGCGATGTCTGCAACGAAATAGAAGATTTGAAAGATATCATAGTCGTAGGTTTTGAAACAATTCTTGGAATAGCCTATAAAGCCGGTGGCAACAAAAAAAAACGAAAAGGTCTCAAAGCTTTATATAAAGAATTCTGCTCTCAAAAAATAAGACAGGGTGTCATTCCAAAAACACTTACTGAATTCTTGGGTGAAGAGGAATAACATAATGAGCGAATGGAAAAAAGTAAAAATAGGAGATTTCCTCACAGAGCGAGAAGGTCGATATAAACCCGATGATTCAAAGATTTCAAAATACAAACGCCTCGATAAAATAGATTTCTCTGGAACAATTCATATCTCAGATAAGCCAACAAAAACGGATATGATTATTGTACATCCAGGTGATTTGGTAATTTCGGGAATCAATGTTGCAAAAGGTGCAGTTGCCGTTTACCAAGGTGATGACCCCGTTTGTGCTACAATTCATTATTCTTCTTATACATTCGATAGTTCAAAAGTTGATTTAGAATATTTCAAATATTTTGTAAAAAGCCCTGCATTTATCGCTGCCCTACAAAAGCAAGTAAAGGGTGGAATCAAAACAGAAATAAAACCAAAGCATCTGCTGCCATTAGAGATTTCAATACCAGAGCTACAGACTCAACAAGAGATAGTCAAAAAAATATCTCTACAATTAAAAAAAACGGAACAGCTTTATGTAGAAATTGAATCACAAAAAAACTACATAAAGCAACTTCGCCAAAACATTCTGCAGGACGCCATAGAAGGAAAACTCACAGTAGATTGGCGCCGACAGAATCCAGTCCAAAAAGGCAACCCCGACTACGATGCAGAAGCATTGTTTGAGCAGATTCAAAAAGAACGAATCAACGAAAAGAAGCATAAGGGATTATCTCTAATTACAGAGAAAGAAAAACCATTTGAAATTCCTGATGGATGGAAATGGGTAAGATTGGGAGAGATAATAAAAGAACCTCCAAGAAATGGGTATTCTCCAAAAGCAGTTGATTTTGAAACTTCAATAAAAACATTAAAACTCGGTGCTGTAACTTATGGTGTTTTTGACCCTAATGAATACAAATATATAAATGAAGAAATTCCAAAAGATGCTTATTGTTGGCTACAAAATGGTGATTTTTTAATTGAACGAAGTAATTCTATTGAATATGTTGGTATTTGTGCTATTTATACTGGTAAAGATAATGAGTTTATGTACCCAGATTTGCTTATGCGATTCAGAACTCAAGATGTTTTATCAAAACAATATATCCATACAGCTTTAATTTCACCTTTCAACCGTTCTTATTTTATGAGCAAAGCAAAAGGTGCACAAAAAACAATGCCAAAAATTAATCAAGAATGTGTTGTTAATACAATGATTCCTCTGCCCCCAATTGCAGAGCAAAAAGAAATAGTAATACGAGTTGAAAAACACTTACAAGCTATTTCTAATTTAGATAATCAAATTATAGAACGTGAACAACTAACAAAACGACTTATGCAAAGCATATTAAAAGATGCCTTCGAGGAGAATTAATATATGAGTATTGATGTGTTACCTGAAGAGAAAGTATATTTGGATGAGATATCTGAACGTCTTTTTACAAATCATGCTGCGGTGATGGTGGGAGCTGGTTTTAGTAAGAATGCGATTCCTAATAGTGCTATTTGTAAAAAATTCTCTGATTGGAATGAACTAGGAAATGTTTTCTATGAAAAATTGTATGGAAAAGATGCAAAATTTCCAAAGAAAGAGTACTTAAATGTTTTAAAACTAGCAGAAGAAGTAGAAGCTGCATTTGGACGTCCTGCTTTAGATAATATATTGCAAGATTGTATTCCTGATTTGGAATATGAACCTTCAGAATTACACAAGAAATTGTTAAACCTACCTTGGACAGATGTTTTTACAACAAATTATGATACTTTATTAGAAAGGGCTACTAAATATAATTTTAATAAAAAATATACTGTTGTACTTTCAAAGGAAGATTTAGTATATGCATCAAAACCAAGAATTATAAAATTGCATGGTAGTTTTCCAGCATCTAGACCTTTTACAATAACAGAGGAAGATTATCGAGTTTATCCTAAAATAAATGCACCGTTTGTTAATACTGTTCAACAATCATTGTTAGAAAATACTCTATGTTTAATAGGTTTCTCTGGAGATGATCCTAACTTTTTTCAATGGTTAGGATGGTTGAGAGATAATCTTGAATCAAAGATTTCAAAAATATATTTAATTGGTTCTTTTGATCTTTCTATAACACAAAAGAGATTACTTGAAAAAAGAAATATAATTTTAGTAAATCTCGCTGACAGTCATTACGAAGCCTTAAATTTATTTGTTGAATATCTCTCTGAAAAATCAAAAGTAAACAATATCAATTTATGGCCATATAATAGTGTTTATAGATTTTTCCCCAAAAACAGTCCTGAACCTATTGAAAGAAAAATAGAAAAGATTTCTTCTGTATGGGAAAATCAAAGATTGACTTACCCAGGATGGATAATTTTACCAGAAGAAAAAAGAAATGTTTTTGTTGAAACTACTATAGAATGGCTTGGAATCTTAAAGAATAAGAACAATATTGATTATAAGCTAAAATTTGATTTTGTATTTGAACTTTCTTGGAGACTTGAGAAAAGCTTATATCCAATGGATAAACAAACTGCTGACTTAATCATAAGCATATTAGATGATGATTTTAGTTCAGAAAAAAAAGTTTTATTAGGACTATATCTGCTCAGATATTATCGTCAAAATGGTTTTTTAAAAGAATGGAATGAATTGTATGTAAAATTAAATAATGTAGTAGCTATTTCAATTAATATAAAAGGAGAATTAGATTATGAACAGGGATTACAGGCTTTGTTTAATCTTGATTATCCTAAATTAAAAAGTATTACCGACGAATGGGAATATCCCAAAAGTACGCCATTTGAAAATGCAAAAAAAGCAGGAATCCTGGCAGAAAGTGGTAAATTAGATAAAGCAATAACTATTTTGACGAATGCACTTATTGATATACGAGAGCAACAGTTAGCTATAACATCACCAACAGATTGTTCATTATTATCTAGAGAATCCTATATCTTAGATTTATATCAAAGTTTCATATTTGCATCTCATAATTCTAAAGATTTGGATAAGAAGAATGAAGAATATAAAGATCGCGTTTCTATTTTAAAAACTTATTTATGTAATCCAAGTCGCGAAGAAAGTCATTTTAAGGATTTGTTGTCAGCTCCGTATACAAATGAGGTGGAAATTGAAATTCAAGATAAGTATGATATAGGGGAGTTTGTAATTACAAAACATTTTGGAAAGTCTTACAACGAACAGAAGAAAGCTTTTTCCTTTTTACTCTATAGTGAATCTATAGGTATGCCGTTTTGTCTCCATAATAAAGGCAGTACATATAATTTAGCAGAGAATGAAGCAAGATCTGCAATTGTCAGAATTTCAGATTATAATTTATTATGGGCAGTCTCTGTGTGTTGCAGAATTGCAGATGAAAAAATTGTTGATGAATTATTTACTCGACAAGCAATAAACAATTTTTCAGTAGAATACATTAATAATCTTTGCGAAGTATTGATTTCAACTTTAACAGAAGATGAAAAAGCAATCGTAGAAGAAGATTCTAGTGATACAAAAAACTTTGCTCAAGTTTTGGCAATAATCATTCCTGAGATTATTTCAAGATTATGTTCAAAATGTACAACAGAAAATAAATCTAAGATTTTGTCACTTATTAATTCTATATTGTCCTCTAAATATCGTTGGAATTATAAGGGAATTGATATTCTTATAAAGCGATTTATGAGTTCTTTATTACCTAATGAGTTAGAACAATTTTTTTTACTAATACTTCAATTACCTATTCCAGATGACATGTCACCTTTGGAAGAAATGAATCTAAAATCTCCCTTTGAATCATTAAACATAAATAAACTCACATTTACTTCTAAGATTCATCTAGAGGAATCTTTAGTAACTCCATATTTGCTTGCAATAAAATCAGAAAAAGCTTATATCCGTCGCTGGGGAATAATTACATTATTAGAACTATTTGATTCAAATTTGCTCAATCAAAGAGAAAAAGAAGAGTTTTCAGAAATTCTTTGGTGTAAAACAGATAAATTTGGATTACCAAACAATTTTGATATCCTAAGAACTGGTTTCATAAACCTACCATGTCCAAGCAATATAAAGCCTGTAAATCTTATCAAAGCATGGATAAATAGTATTATATTACCTGATATCAAAATACAAAATGGTTATTCCACACAGAATGTATATTATATTCGAACTATTTTTTCTGAGATTCATAACTTACTTATTGATAAAGTGTTAGAAGAAAACGAAATAACACAAATTGTATCTAAAATACTAAGCTTCTGGAAAAAAAACAAAGATGTTTTACGCTTACAAGATATAGAAGATGTGTTTATAACATGTTTTTATGATATGCAGTGGTTATTGGTAAATTTATTAAAAGTATTACCAGATACATGGAATACAAACGAAATAAATGAATTAATTAATCAACTAAATATTTTCGGACTATCTTGTATTTATTTACAAAACATAAATAAGTGTTTGTCTTCAAAAGAATTACAAAAAAAATTGGAGCTTGGCATTTGTGACAAAAATAAGAATAAGAGGATCGATGCATTATTAACACTTGAATACAATTGCAATACAGAAAATGAAGAACAGCTTTACCAATTAACGAAGGTTTTATTATTCTCCATATTGTATGAAGAAAATGAATTAATTATTCATAATATTGATATACTTGGGGATGTTATAAAAAATCACGAGGTTTTAGCAAACACATTTAAAACTGAGATATTGAATATTTTATCTCATTTAGCAGATATTACAGATTACAAAAATGAGAAGATAAAATTAACTCTTAATGAAAAATTGATAATTAGACAACGGACTATGCGATTTGCTTTTATTATGTATCAATTAATTGGAAGTAAAGATATTGAAATCAAATATTGGGAAGATAATTCAAATAATATCAGTGAATTTTCAGATGTCCGTAATAAATGGCTGTAATTAAACCTACTATTCTTATAAAGTGTTAGGGATTGTAGGGGCGCGGAGCGGCCACCGCAACGAAGTGAGGAGGCTGGAGCGATAGCGGAACCCCGGAAAGCCCGCCCCGAACGTAGTGAGGGGAACACCCAGAAAAATCAAAAGGAGTAAAACAAATGCCAAACGAACTTGTAAAACAAATATCATACATTCTCTATAAAGCAGATGAAGAAGATGTAAAAGTTAATGCGCTCCTTAAGGATGAATCTATCTGGCTTACACAAAATTCTATGGCAGAACTGTTTGATGTTAATGTTCCTGCGGTTTCAAAACATCTAAAAAATATATATGAATGTGGGGAATTGGATGAAGCCTCAACTATTTCCATTTTGGAAACAGTTCAAAAAGAAGGCTCACGGTCTGTAAAAAGAAATGTAACTTTTTATAATCTTGATGCCATTATCTCTGTAGGTTATAGGGTAAACTCCGCAAAAGCTACAAAGTTCCGCATCTGGGCTACAAATGTATTAAAGGAGTACATCAAAAAAGGCTTTGTGATGGATGATGAACGGCTAAAGCAGGGCGAAAATGTTTTTGGAAAGGATTATTTCCGTGAACTTTTGGAAAGAGTTCGCTCTATCCGTGCAAGTGAACGCAGAATCTGGCAGCAGATTACAGATATTTTTGCAGAATGTTCCATTGATTATGATAAAAATTCTGAAATTACAAAACAGTTTTATGCCACTGTTCAGAATAAGTTTCATTTTGCAATTACCGGGCAGACTGCGGCAGAAATTGTTTATGACAAGGCAGACCACAAAAAAGAGCACATGGGTTTAACTACATGGAAGAATTCTCCTGAGGGACGCATTCTGAAATCTGATGTGAATATTGCAAAAAACTATCTTTCTGAAAAGCAAATCCGTCAGCTGGAAAGAACGGTGAGCGGTTATTTTGATTATATCGAAGATTTGATTGAACGCGAGATTCCTTTTAATATGGAACAGTTTGCGGCAAGCGTAAACGAATTCCTTGAATTCAGAAAGTACGATATTCTTGAAGGAAACGGAAGGATTTCAAGAAACAAAGCTGATGAAAAAGCCTTTATTGAATATGAAGTTTTTAATAAGACTCAGAAGATAGATTCTGATTTTGATAAGATGATTAGAAAGATGGAAAAGAAATAATTTAATTATTGAGAATAACAATTGATTGAACTTGCCATATTTTTCAACAAGTTCAAGAATATAGATGAGGTACTGTATGGGAGTTGATATTCAATATTGGTATGATAATAACATTAGTTTTTCAACAATCAAAGATTTGAAATTTCATCTTGAAAGATATCTGGATTGTAGAATATCAATTTTTTGTATGCAGGGAGATTCTGATGAATGGTTCTCTTTGTTTCCAAAAACAGGGAAATATAAATATACTTCTTTATGTAGTGTTGCAGCACTGAATAAAAGTGAATATTTTTTAGAAATTGTTGATTCGGATAATAAGATAAAGGATTTTGAAAATCAAAATATAAGTGAATTATTCAAGACAAGACAGATAGGATTATTTCTTCGCTCTGTACTAGATGATATAGAAGTGTATATTTATCCAAAAACATTAAAGATTTATAGCGATTTTTTATGCTTTCCCGGCAGAATGTTTTCATTTATTGAAACTATCGAAAATCCAGAAAAAGGTTTTACCGAGGATTATTTAAAAATACTGTATCGTATAAACTCGTTTGTTAAAGCCTTCAATTCCAACTCTATTTTAATGGTTGGTGATACACAAAGTATAAATTGGGAAAATATTGATGAAAACTTGGAAGAAGGGTGGACTAGTATTTCTGAAGTATTGGAAAAATATAAACCTCGAGGTATCAAAATAATTACGGAAGAAATGGTTCTGAATAAACAACTTGAACCATGCGATAATGAAGAAGAAGTTTACAATCATGTATATTTTTTTCAATTCAATAATCTTTTAGAACATTTAAAGCCGTGTGAATTCAGAGAAGAAGATGAGGAAGAAGAAGTTTATATCGAAAAAGCTCCTGCTGTATTTCTTGAAGTTTCAATTACAGATTTAGAATACAAACCCGAAAAGCCAAGTAAAACAGCTTTGAGAATTGCAAAGAAACTGAATAGCGATTATGAATATACAGCTGAGAAACTGTTTTATAATGTAAAACAAGAATTAATGTCTAGAGAAAAACTTTATAAAAATCGGTGGGAAAAGTTTGTTGAAAGAGCAAAGTCTTTAGACTTTAATAAGTTGACTAATTATTTTAAATATTCAAAGGGAACTGGAAAAGTTTATGCTTTGGAGTATAGAAATGTAGATTTTTCTATTTCCGCATCTTTATGGTGCCCAGATAAAAAGGAAAAATGTCCTAAAGAGTTTGTTAGCTTGATAGATGAGATTTTTGAATATGCAGCAAATCTACCTGAAAATTGTATTAGTTTTGGATCGTTCCGAATGATAGGTGTTCCTGTAAAAACACAGAAAGAAGTAAACGAATCTCGAAAGAAAACTGATTTACCAAAATATACAGTAGAAGGGTATTCCGATGAGGATATAGATAGAATGTTAAGAACGTAACACTTTTAGATAAAAAGTGTTAGGGATTGTAGGGGCGCGAAGCGTTCTTGCGAAGCAAGAATGAAGGCGAAAGCCGGAACCCCGGAAAGCCCCCTCGTAAAAAAAATACCCGATTTGACCAAGAACGCTGTAACTCCTTAATATATAAAGGATTACAGTATCAGATTGTTTACTAAATTGTACCATAAAAAAACAGAAAATGGCATATTAAGTAAGCAGTTTAAGTAAAAAATAGTGACTTTGGGAAAAGCATTTACAAAATCCTAATAATATTGTAAATTATTTATGCGTTCCTGTCTGCCCAGATAAGGACCTATATGAACAAACCCTATTTGTTGTTCAAAATGCGCAATTCGCCATACTGGTATGCGCAGATCAGACTTTCAGACGGAAGTCTTTCTAACAACAAAAGCACTGGAAAAGAATCCAAATCCGAGGCTGAAAAAGTCGTTATGGAATGGGTTGTAGCAGGTGCTATCCCTAAACGAGTTTCAAGAAAAGAAAAATCTGAAATCAAAACTTCTCTTGATACCCTTTCTATTTTGAATCAGCTTAAAACACATGATTTTTCTGATTCAGAAATCAATCAAATTATAAACATTCTCAAAGAACGCAACTACATCAAGTCCGCAATCCGTACTGAGACCAAAGCTGCGCGTGATGCAATGGAGTACCTTCTTGAGTTCTGGGATTATGACAAATCGCCATATATTCGGGAACTGCATCTTAGAGGCAAATCATTCCACAAGAAACATTCCAATAAAATGACCCGTATCATAATCAATTATTGGAAACCAATCATTGAAGGAAAACTTCTCGGAGAAATAACCCGTAACGACATCAACAAAATCTACGAAGTTGAATCAACTCAGAAACTTGCACCTAAATCCGTGAAATCAATTATTCATGCAATGACTGTTTCAATGAAATGGGCATTTCTTCATGGGCTTACTGAAATCAACTGCTATGATGGAATCATCAAACCTTGTGAAAAATCTAAAGAAAGAGCAATCCTCACAATGGAAGAGACAAGAGCCCTTTTTGCTGCCAAATGGAAAAATGATGCGGCAAAACTTGCATGCCTCATTGCAAGCTACACAGGAATGCGTCAGGGAGAAATTGCTGCACTGAGAGCCCAGGACATCGGGGACGACAGAATCTACATCCGCCATTCATGGGGAAAATATGATGGCCTTAAGTCTCCAAAAAACGGAGATGAAAGAGAAATTTTAATTCCTCAGCAACTGCGCAATATGATAATACAGCAGCTAATGAAAAATCCATGGAAGCAGGATTTGTCGGCATATGTATTCTTCAGTAAGAAAAAGGCTGACAGACCAATGGATGCTGATGCATGGGCTAAATATATGAGAGAGGCATTGAAATCAATCGGTTATTCAGATCCTGAAAAGATTTGTTTCCATAGCTTCAGGCATGGATGGTGTACGACAACACTTTCAGAAATCGGAGACCAGAGAATCTGTATGATAGGTTCCGGACACAAAAGTGATAAGATTTTCGCTCATTATGCAAATCATATCAAAAAGGAATCAGCCTTAAAGACTATTGCTGAAACTTCTGAAAAACTTTATGCACCAATTTTTGAAAAACTGGCTGTCGAAGAAGTTGAATATACAATCATTGACGACTTTCCAGAAAAACAAAAATTACTTCCATGCACTGATGAAAGCAAAAATAAAATTGCTTAAAAATTAAACTGTCATAAACCTCGCATATGACAGTTTGAAATAAAATTTTTACAACAAGAGGAGTACCCGCAGATGAAAAAAGAAACATTAACAGAAGAACTCTTGCTTCAAAAAGAAGTAATTGAGTTCTTGAGATGCGCTTCATCATCTTTCTTTACCGCAGAGCGTTATGAATGGCTCAGAAAAAAGGTAATCAAAGATGGAAGCCGCAGAAAGTACAAGAAATCTGATGTTCTGGCATTCGTTGAACGCTTACAGAAATCAGCTTAAACAATTTAAATCGGCACTGGCAGTCTGGAACTTTTTCAGACTGTCAGTGAAATCTAAAACACAAAACTACATAAGGATAAACATATGAAACTTAACGATATTATCAGCATGGTGAAGGACACCACACAGAAAATCAGCGAGAAGAAAATTCTCAAAATCAAAGACATTGTTCTCATTCCAGAGTTTCAGAAACTTCTGGTCATGGAAGAAGATGTTCTCGAAAAAATGAAGCAGTCGATGAAAGAAGAGGGCTTCAAGTCAGGACATGAAATCCACATCTGGAAGCGCGGAAAGGAATACATCCTGATTGACGGACACACACGCAAAACCGCATGGGAAAGTTTAGGGAACAAGACAATTCCTTGCATCGTTCACAATTTTGCAAACATGGAAGAAGCCAAGACTTTTGCAATCAAAGAGCAGATAAACCGCAGAAACCTCAGCGGTCAGGCACTTTTAGATGCAGTCGCCAATTTCAATTTTGAAAAAGGCAAAGGCCACATGTCAGGCGAAAAAGGAAAGGCATCTGAAATCATTGCAAAGCAGATTGGAGTTTCTTCAAAGACCGTTGAAAAAACAAGAGTCGTTTTGAAGGAAGCCACCCCAGAGCAGTTAGAAGCCATCAAAAAAGACGAATTGAGCATGAATCAGGTTTTCAATCAGATTCAGGAGAAGAAGAAGCCTAAGCCAGAGCCAAAGTCTGAAGAAAAAGTCGACAAAGAGACTGTCTCCCCAGCAGCTCCAAATCCTGAGTCAGAAGCGGAGACAGAAGCTAAAGCTGAAGAAGTGAAAGCAAAGCCTGCAGCAAAAAAATCAACTGCAAAGTCAGTATCCAAAACAAAGACGGATGAAGCCTTTGCAAAAGGTGTTCGTTACGCAATCAGTGAGATTAGAAAAGGAATCAGCCTTGAAGATCTTGAAAAATCTCTGAGCGCATAACACAAGGTAAAGCGGAAACAAAGGCTACTCCCAGGGCCTTTGTTCCAAAAGCCAAAAGTGAAAGAGCCTGCCCAAAGGAGTACAACAGTGAGCGAAAGCTATACGGCATCTTTCCACAACGGCGGAATGGAAAAAGATGGAATTGATTCAAGTGGGAGAAAACGAAGTAAGCTTTATCAGGCTTGCCGAGAACACAATATCAGAGACCCAAAATATTGTGACAAGCAAGAGCACATCATAAAAGGCGGACTTCACGAAACATGGATTGATATTCCACCAAAACAAGCCTACGAACAGATTTTTGGCGAAGCATTCAGGGAATACAACTCTAAGCAGAGAAAGAAGGAACGGCAGTTCAATACTTATTGGGAGAAGGTAAAGAAATCCGCAGTTCTTGTACCCGTTCGCGAAGCTTTAATTACAATCGGAAATTGTGAAGACGGCTTTCCAGACCTTGAAGTCGGAAAGCAGATTTACAAGGAATTTCTGGAAGAGTTCCAGAAGAAGAATCCGAACATGGTAGTAATCGGTGCTTATTACCACGCTGATGAAATGCGCAGTGACGGGAAAGGCGGATTTATAAAAGGTGCGCCCCACATGCATCTTGATTATATCCCCGTTGCGTACAAATGCGACCGCGGGCAGAAAATTCAAAACTCTATGAATGGTGCTTTAATGGAACAAGGCATCTTAAACATTGAAGTAGACCCAGAAGTCGCAGAAAAAGTGTACGGCCTGAGAAAGAAAACGCGCAGAAGGAAGCAAAACGCAACGCTTGAAGAAGTTCCGCTAAGTGAGCGTCTTAAATGCTTTGAAAAGCTTGAAGAAAAGCCTGAGCAGCCAGAACAAACAGAAGAAGGCGAAAAAATCACAAAACCGCGTGTAGTAACAAACCTTCAGCAATGGACTGATACACAGAGGAATCGGCTTAAAAAGATAGCACGCTCACATGGCTTTGAAATAACAGAGAAGAATGAAAAGCGCGAGCATCTTACAACGGAAGACTACATCCTTTCAAAAAATCCGAACCTTAACCATGATGTTCACGCACTTGCAGAAAGGCTTACAAACGACCTGAAGGAAGTTCAAAAAGAATCCGCTGATAATGCTGAATGGGAGAAGGAGAATCAGGAACAAGCTGAGCAGAACGCGCAGACGGCAAAGGAACTTGAAAAAGCAAAGGAAGAACATAACGCTTATGTTGAACAGAAGGAGTACGACTTTAAGCGCAAGGAATACAAACTGAGCGACAAGGAAGATGAGTTAAAAGAGCGTGAGGAAGAAGTCACAAAAAAAGAGACCTTCTTATCGAACGCTAGAAAACACGCTTCCGAATCCCTTCACAAGTTCGTACAGAAGCTTAAAAAGAAAAAGAAGGAGGTAGATGAAAAAGACAGAGCCTTAGACCAGATGCTTAGAGAGACCAAGAAGCTTGCAGAGCGGGCGGAAAAAATCAACGAAACATCGGCTACACCGTACCACACTTTTGCTGATGACATTAAGTTTAACGAAGCACGACTTATGGCTCACAAGAAAGACGGTAAAGGCTTATGTAAATGGTTTAACGGTCTTGAAGATAAGTTCTGTATATGGCTGCACAAGGCGCAGTATTTTGCAAAACACTTCTGGAACAAAACTCCAGACGAATTGATGATTGTTGCGGAAGATATGCGCAATAGCTACTGTACCGACTTAGGCGAGTATGTAGAAAAACGGATGAAAGGAAACACTCTCAGCCAGATTAAGGAAGTTCGTGAAATTAGAGAAGAAATTCCTAAAGTTCAGGAACGCAAAAGCAAAATTCGCTCGCGTAATTACGACATTGAGCGGTAATCCCTCAAATCTCAACAAATACGCAATCTTGCAATACAGCTTGATTGCGTTTTTTTTCAGTAAGCGCACTGTTTCCCTAACAGAAAATAAGCCGTAAAGGCATGTAAAACGAGTCCTTTGGGTACACCCAGAACTTGTAGCCAAGTTCTAACACAATAGAAGTTTGCCCGCGTTTTTGACAAAAAATCCGCTACAAACTTCTATTGTGCGAGGGCATATCCCCTCGACCCCTTGTCTATTCCGTTACGAAAAGCGCGGGCAAATGAAAGCTTCCCCAAAAGGAATCTTTCACCGCTTTTTTCTCCACTTCATAGCCACCAAAAGGCTCTGCCCTTTGGAAACCCGAGAAGGGCAACGTTGCCCTTTCTAATCCTCCGCCAACAAGACTCTGTCTTTTTGGATTATCTGCCAGACGGCCAGCCTTCTGGACTTCGACTAGCTATGTTTGACTTGTATTATCTTTACGCCTCTATAAATAAAAAGACAAATTGTGGCACATACAAGCTTATCTACAACGTTTGTGATTGTGCCGCCTATGTATGCTGCAACCGGCAGGCTTCTGATTACGACGTAGATTCCCTGAACGGCGTTATCTACCTGCAGAATTGAAGTGTTTGCGCCGTAAACAAAGGTCGAAATTGTGTCGCCGATAATTGAATTGCTAATTGCGGCTAAAAATCCAGTCCACATAAAGCTGTCAGAAGAAAGCAGTTTTTCATTAGGATGTTTTTTTCTTTCTGAGCGGAAAATCATACAGGCAATTAAAGCGGTAGAAAGATGACATGCAGAAAAAAAATTCCTGTGTGTGCAAAAATGAACAAAAGCAGATTTGAACCAAAAGCGCAGATTAAGCCCGGTACAAGTCCGCACAAAGCAGTGACCGCAATGGTCATTACTGAATCAAGATAAAGAAGAAATGCAATAAGGCCCGCCAGAAATGAACCTAGATAATTTATTCCGATTGAAACGGTGGTAAAACTATGCCAGCAGTAGCATTAAGACAGAGGGCAATACGGAGCATTGACCTTTTGACGACGAGCAGACATTGAATGTAATTACATACATCGAAACTCTTCCGAAAACTAAGCGACCGATGCAGAATTCAAAGACACCCGAAGAACGAGAATTGGCAAGAAAAGCTTTTGATAATATTCTGGCAATGAGTTTTAAAGGTTCGACAGACGTAAGCAAGGATGGCTCAAAAGAAGCTGCAAACGCTGTAATGAGGAAATATTAAAGCCTTAATTGACATTAATATTTTGCTTGATGTAATTCTTCGCCGTGAACCTCATTTTTCACAGTCAAAGAGGATTATTGACGAAACACGCTGAACAATCTTCTTTATGTTTTCGATGTCGCAGGGCTTACAAAAGCACAGCTTGTTTCTGCCATAAATGATGTCAATCTTGATGACTTGGAAGACTCCATGCAGCACGGCTCGGCACTTTCCGCCGATGTAGATTACATTATAACCCGAGACACTGACGATTTTAGGAATTGTGCTGTTCCAGCAATAACCCCAGAACAGTTTCTTTTGATTGCACATGAAAACTGGAAAGAATAAAAAAACTTGAAAAAACGCTTTGATTTCATTTAAGAAAATTATATTAGACTTTTTCCACTTTCCTTAATTTTTTTAAAATTTCCCACCGATTTTTCCCCGAAAATCAAATTTCCGTGTTATAATATCTGCTATGTGCTGTAATTCAAGCAGAAAAAAGCAATTTTTCTCAAAATCTCTTGATGCCTCTGCTTACGCAACAAGCCCGCTAGGACTTGACAATAAGTTAGCACTGCCGCAAAATTCACAGCACAGCACAGCACAGCACAGCACAGCACTATAACTCTGCCCGAAACAATTTTTCGGGCTATTCGTATTTTAAATCAAACTCACAGAGCAACCAAATGGTTGCAACATTCTCAAATTGGAAAACTGCCCGTGGTGTAGGTCAAATTATGTCCTATATCATGGGCTTTTCATATTTTAAACCATTTTAGGAGGCATTTATGCAGAAATTCTCAAAAGTTTTCACATCGATGGTTGCGATGCTTGCACTCGCATTCTGTGCCGTGTCATGCAAAGCGAATGTTGACGACGAACCGACTTTGTACACTGTTACGGTCGCAAGTTCAATCGAGCACGGTAAAGTTAGTGTTGATAAGAGCTCGGCAGAAGCGGGAACGACAATAAAACTTACCGCTACAGCAGATGAAGGCTACCAGCTGGATTCTTACAGTGTAAAAGATGCAAGTTCCAATGCCATTACAGTTACAGACGGCACATTCGCCATGCCGAAAAGCAATGTAACCGTAAGTGCGACATTCACGAAGACCGCCGCAACGCTCAATCAGGAAGCCGCAGATGCAGTCATAACAAAAATTACTGCGATTGGTACGGTAGCATACACGACTGAAAGCAAGACGAAGATTGATGATGCCCGAACAGCCTACGATGAATTGACTGGTGCACAGAAAGCATTGATTCCAGCAGAAACGCTTGCCGTATTGACAAAGGCAGAAACAGACTACAATGCGCTCAAAACTTCCGCAGATGAAGCCGCCGCAAACCAAGCTGCCGCTGATGCAGTAATCGCAAAAATCAACGCAATCGGTACGGTAGCATACACGACAGAAAGCAAGACGAAGATTGATGATGCACGAACAGCCTACGATGAATTGACTGGTGCACAGAAAGCATTGATTCCAGCAGAAACGCTTGCCGTATTGACAAAGGCAGAAACAGACTACAATGCGCTCAAAACTTCCGCAGATGAAGCCGCCGCAGATGCAGTAATCGCAAAAATCAACGCAATCAGTACGGTAGCATACACGACCGAAAGCAAGACAGAGATTGACGAAGCTCGAACAGCCTACGATGAATTGACTGGTGCACAGAAAGCATTGATTCCAGCAGAAACGCTTGCCCTGCTGACTGCCGCTGAAACTACATACGCAGAGCTAAAAGCAGCCGCCGATTCAGGAACAGCAAATCAGAACGCGGCAGATGCGGTCATCGCAAAAATCACCGCAATCGGTACAGTTGCCTACACAAGCGAAAGCAAGGAAAAGATAGACGATGCCCGCGCGGCTTATGACGCACTCACCGAAGCTCAGAAAGCATTGGTTCCGGCAGAAACACTTGCTCTGCTGACTGCCGCTGAAACTAAATATGCAGAACTTAAAGCCGCCGCCGAACAGCAATCCGCAGATCCAGAAACTGCGACCTACACAGTAAAGCACTTGCAGCAGAATATAGCCGATAACAATTACACGCTCAAAGAAAGCGAAACGAAGACTGGCACAGTCGGCCAGCCTACGGATGCAAGCGCAAAATCTTATGAGGGATTCACGGCACAGACAGTCACACAAGTGACAGTTTCGGCGAGCGGAACGGTGGTGGAAATCAAGTACGACCGCAAGAGTTACACAGTAACATTCAATACAAACGGCGGAAGTACAGTTACATCACAGTCCCTGCGTTATGGAGCAACCGCGACCAAGCCTGCCGACCCCACAAAAACGGCAACGACAACTACAGAATACACCTTCGCTGACTGGTATTCAGACAGCGGCCTGACGACTCCTTTCAGTTTTGACACGGCAATTAAGGAAGACATCACGCTGTATGCGAAGTGGACGGAGACGACTGTTACACCACAAAAGACCGCAGGCAGCATCAGCTACGACACTACGAGCGTAAGCAAGACTACCGATGACACGGCTTTCACCAACGCGCTCAACAAGACAGGTGATGGCACGGTTACTTACGCTTCAAGCGATGAGGCCGTAGCTACTGTAAACGCTTCAAAAGGTGAAGTCACCATTGTTGGTGCAGGTACGGCGACAATCACCGCAACTGTAACAGATTCCGCCTCATACACATACGCCACAAAAACGGCAAGCTATACTCTTACGGTAACTGTCGCTGTATCTAGTGTAATTATAAACAACGCTCCCACAGAAGCCCTTTTTGTCAATTCAACGGGAACACTTACGGCAACAGTTTCTCCCGATAACGCAACAGATAAGACTATTGTATGGTCAAGTAGTGATCCAGATTATGTAAGTATAAATGCTGAAACTGGGGAATATACAATAATGGGGAAAAAAGGATATGGTTCAGCTACCATTACGGCAACCGCAGGAGATAAAACGACTACTTGCACTATAACAGGAAAGGTTCATCATACTTCACTACAAGCTGGAGATATTATCCTTGTAGGTGAAACGATTTATACTGGCAAAACATGGTATGTTAATATTTCACCTAACACATCTTTTGCTACTAGTGCTGGAGTAATCACTTTGGTTGAGGCTGATACAAATGGTACTTTATACTATAAGTGTAGTCGTGGAAGTAATGGTACTAAACCAAATTGGACAAGCTTTAGAGTAACAGATAATACTGATGGGATTTATATAGTAAGTGGAACAGGTACATCTTCAGATAAGTTTGTATTTGCAGTCCATACAAAGGAATAAAATACTTCATCCTGCCGGGCTGCTGTGTGCGGCTCGGCTTTCAATTAGCCAAATGCGGTAAAGCAAGATTTACTGCATTTTAGATTTGAAAATCAGATTTTTTGCTCTTTGCAGTAAAAAATCTGATTTTGAATTATCTTTTGCAAAAGGAGTTTTATTTATGAAGATGTTTAAGAGATTTTTTGTGGGTCTTGTTTTTGTAGTCATTCTGGTTTATGGGGCGTGGTGTGACGAATTACAGGATAAATATAATATCGCTCTTGATTTTGTAAATCAACAAATTGAAAAGTTGGTTGATAATAAGGCAACTAATGTCGATTACATATTTCCTTGCATAAAAAAAGAGCGCCGTCGCTACGCCGCTCTCGTAAGAAACACAAAATAACGTGTTCTCCAATCTGATGTGTTAAGCTGAAAAAATTAAATTTAATTAAATAAATCATCCATCAAAATGACATTAGAGAACACGCTGCTGTATTCGTTTTTCTTTAATCCAAAGGTTGTTATTAAGGTACTTCGGATTACTGTCTTCGGAGAAACCTCTTTCTGTAGGAGAGATTCTCTGTCCATCAGAGTTTTATAATATTTATTGTCTACGTCAAATTCTCCGCTGTAAAACTTCAGCTCACACATATTGATTACATTATCATCCCTGATAATAAGCAAATCAATTTGAGTTCCTTCTTCATCATCTGCTCGTTTAGACCAGGCAGAAGATGATGTATTTACACCAGAAATTCCCAGAGATTTTTTTAACTGTTCAACATGATTGAAGCAGACATTTTCAAAAGCGTTACCTCTCCAGGATGATAGTAAATGTGAACTTGTATTCTGTTGCCAGAATTTTTCATTTGTTGTTTTTAGCTCTTTTACAAGTTTCAGATAGAATAAGCAGAATGGATCGACAAGCTTGTAATGAGATTCGCGCTTATTAAAACCGAATGGAACATATTTAACAATAAAATCACCTGTAATAAGTGCATTTAGATTTTTTGTAATACTTATACCATCTGTTAAATGCAATTTTTCAACTATTTCTGCTCTTGTATAACCTGCATTCTTTTTTCCAAGCAGATTAACAATTGATTTTACAAAATCCGGGTTTTCAAATACTGAGGCAAAAAGACGGTCATATTCATCTTTTAGTTTTGCATTCTTTGCAAAAATTATATTATCAATATTTTGAGCTAAGCTGAGTTCCCCAGCTACATAGCCAAGGTAAAATGGAATTCCACCAAAAATCATATAACTTTGAACAATATCGTATCGAGAAAGTTTTACATTGTTTGATTTATAAAAATCTTCGCATTCAGAAAGTGTAAAGGGTGCCAGTTTTATTTCATGAGTAACTCTATCATAAAGTCCTCCGTGTGCGTTAATGAGCTTGTCCAGAATCCATGAGTTTGCGCTTCCGCAAACAATCAGCATAAGGTTTTTACGATGGCAAGCCCATGTGTTCCAAAATCCTTCAAAAGCTTGTAAAAAGTTTGAGCGAGGTGTATCAAGCCATGGCAGCTCATCTATGAAAATTAGCTGACGGGAACCATCGTCGATTTTTTGCAAAAACTTTTCAAGCAGGAAAAATGCATCAAGCCATGATTTTGGTTTATCGCATTCTTCCATTCCATGAAGGAGTAGAGATTTATAAAAGTGTTCAAGCTGATTTTTCATCTGACCTTTTGCATCATCTTTGTTTGGTGCAAGGCCGGCATGTCTGAATGTAATGCGACCTGCAAAAGTTTCATCAACAAGGAATGTTTTTCCTACACGACGACGACCATAAATTGCAACAAATTCCGCACTGTTTTTATCATAAAGCTTGTTTAATTCAGCAATCTCTTTTTTTCGACCTATCATAACATTATTCTTAATTAGAGGTGAAAATGTATTTTATGTGTTTCACCTCTAATTAAGAATAATAACACGGGAATATGCTGGTGTCAATGAATGGATAACCAATTATCATACATGGGCAGCAGGTCAAAAACCTACGGCTTACGAATTTATTGAAGTTTAAATTAGATAATACTTGAAAGAAAAATTATTCCAATATAGTACTCCATTTTAAGTAAAGACCTTAAGTAAAATCTAGAATTGAGTGAGTTCAGATGAATCAAAATGAATAGAACTTTTTCGATTTTTATGCTACATTAAAAATATCTAGGCAAAAAGTCATAAAATTTACTTATCTGAATCCATCTGAACTCAATCGAGTATTAAAAATATTACAGGATATGGCGGATAGCCCGACCCGAACGAAGTGAGGGGAACACCCAAAAGAAAAGAAGGAGCGCAGAACAAATGCCAAACATTGGTGGAATTGTAAAAACATTGCAGAATATAATGCGCAAGGATCAGGGCGTTTCTGGTGACGCGCAGAGAATAGAGCAGCTGGGCTGGATGATTACGCTTAAAATCATTGATGACAAGGAAGCCGAAATGGAACTTATCAGCGATGATTATGTTTCTGTGATTCCGAGTGAGCTGCAGTGGAGAAACTGGGCGGCAGACAGTGAAGGCATGACGGGAGATGCGCTTAAGGATTTTGTTGACAATAAGCTTTTTCCCGGCTTGCAGAATCTTGATGTTTCTACCGGCAACAAACGTGCTGTTTTGATTCGTGATATTTTTGCGGGTACCAACAACTATATGAAAAACGGAACTATAATTCGCCAGGTTGTGAACAAGCTTAATGAAATTGATTTTAATGCCAGCGAAGACCGCCACATGTTCGGCGATATTTACGAAGGACTTCTGCGTGATTTGCAGAGCGCCGGTAACTACGGAGAGTTTTACACTCCGCGCGCTGTTACAGAAATCATGACCGAGATTATTAATCCCCGACTTGGCGAAAAAGTGCTGGACCCGGCTTGTGGTACCGGTGGATTTTTGACAAGCGCGATTGAAAATATCAGAAAGCAGGATGTTCATTCTGTTGAAGATTTGAAGGTTCTTGAAGAAACGATTCGCGGTCAGGAGCTCAAACCGCTTCCTTTTATGCTTTGCGTTACAAACCTTATTCTGCATGATATTGAAGTTCCAAATGTTATGAACATGGACAGCCTGAACCGCGAGTATACAAGCATCGGAGCAAAAGAACGTGTTGATGTAATTCTTGCTAATCCACCTTTTGGTGCCAGCGTTTCAGATGGTGTGGAGACTAATTATCCTGCTGCATTCAGAACTACAGAAAGCGCAGATTTATTCTTGCTTTTAATGATTCGATATTTGCGTGATGGTGGCCGAGCAGCAATTGTTTTACCTGATGGTTCATTAACTGGCGACGGTGTAAAGCAGAGAATCCGCGAAGAGTTTTTAACTCAATGTAATGTGCATACAATTGTGCGTTTACCTAACTCTGTTTTCCAGCCTTATGCCAGTGTTGCTACAAATCTCCTGTTTTTTACAAAAGGCGAGCCTACTAAAGAAATCTGGTACTGGGAACACAAACTTCCTGAAGGTCAGAAATCTTATTCAAAAACAAAGCCAATTCAAAAGAGCGAGTTTGCTTCTCTTAAAGAATGGTGGGGCAAGCGAGTTGAAAACGAACAGGCATGGAAAGTTCCTGTAGAAAAGATTGCCGAAAGTGGCTGGAATCTTGATATTAAAAATCCATTTGTGAAAGAAGAAGAAGTTACCCATACAACTGCGGAACTGATGGACATGCTTAGCGTGTCGTTTAAGAAAAGCGAAGAGTTGATTGAGGAATTGAAGAAAGAATTGAAATAAAGTCTTAATGCTCATTTTTTCAATATTCGATTTTCAACTTACAGGAGCCAATATTATGATCCAATTAACCAACTTCACCAAATCCTACTCCTCAAAATCGCCTTTCGCAGTATCGGACATAAACATGACCTGCGAGAAGGGCTGCATCACAGGCATTCTTGGCCTTAACGGAGCGGGCAAAACCACAATCTTAAAAGCCATTACCGCCCGCCACTTTGCCACAAGCGGGAGCGTTCTTGTCGAAGGAATAGAAGCCAGCGAAAACGCCGAGCAGGTTCGGAATCTCACAGGTTTTGTAGAAGAAGAGCCAAAACTCCCCGGCGAATACACAGTAGAAGAGTATCTGAACATGGTCGCAAGCCTTCATGGACTTGAGACGCAGATGCACGCCGATAAACGCAGATTAAAAAACAACGATATTAACTCATCTGCGTCTATCTGCGTTAATCCGCGTCTAATTAAAGATCTCTCCCTTACAGAGATTCTCCCCAAAAAGATAAAAACTCTCTCCAAAGGCCAACGTCAGCGGGTCAATTTCGCCCAGGCACTTATCTATAACCCAAGCGTTTTGGTTTTGGACGAGCCAGCCTCTGGCCTTGACCCGGCCCAAATCATAAAAATGCGCTCCCTGGTAAAATCCCTCAAAGCCGACCACACGATTTTGCTTTCAACCCATCTCATGCAGGAAGTCGATTCCCTCTGCGACAAGGTTTACATCCTTCACGAAGGAAAAATCGCCGCAAGCGGCCGTCCTAACGAAATCGCTTCCCAGTTCAAATGCAAAAACCTTGAGGAAGCCTTCTTTAAAATCACCAGCGCGAGTGATATAGTAGGGGAGCAAAAATGAAAAAATTTCTTCCCCTTTACAAATCCGCGCTTTTTTCATACCTGATTGACCCGCTTTTTTATGTCTCATCCCTGCTCACGATTCTTTTCTGTGCATTCAGGTTCTTTTTTGGCTCAAAATTTTTCGTAGCAGGGCTAGGCTCCACAGACTTGCGTCCATTTTTCAATTCTGTTCCCCTCATTTCAATTCTCACGATTCCGCTCCTCACATTCAGGCTTCGCAGTCTTTTTCTCGACGATTCAATCCCCGTCAAGCCTTTCCAAAGATTTTTCGCGCTCGCCACGGCCAGTTTTACGGCTTTTTCACTTCCGCTTCTTCTTCTGATTTCGATTCCGCTTTCTGTTTCGCGTTTCGGCTCTGTGGAGCCTGGTCAGTGCCTTGCAGGATTTCTGGGGCTTTTCCTCTACGGATTTTCTACAAGCGCGCTTTCGGCATTTTTCTTTGCGATTTTTTATTCTTCACCGGCACTTCCGCTGATTTTTTCGGCAGTCGTTCTTGCTCTCGTCAATTTTCTTCATCTTCTGCCTCTTTATGTGAAGACAGGCTCGCTTCTCGCATTTTTCTGCAAGGCTTTTTCTTTTGCCTGGCATTTTGATTCTTTCTCAAAGGGAATTCTGGATTCCCGCAATTTCTCCTATTATATAGCCGCCTCGTTCGTGCTTCATTTGCTTTCGGCGCATTTTGAATACAAACGGCTCGGTAAAAAATCTTCCCGGCTCACGATTCTGCTTTTCACGCTGATTCTCCTTTTCCTTTCGGCTTCTTCAAAAAATCTTTATTTCAGATTCGATTTGACAAGGGAAAAGCAGTTCACGGTCTCGCGCACGAGCAAAAATCTTCTTTCTTCTCTTGAAAGTGACCTCAGAATCACATATTTTCGTTCCGCCGAGCTTAAAAATCTTTACCCGCAGACTGAAGATGTACTGGAATTCTTACAGGATTACGCTTCGAGCCAGAAAAATATCACGCTGACTCTCGAAAAGGCTGACGAAGAAAAACTCAAGGCCTTGGGTATTCAGGGCCAGCAAATAAGGCATGACAACGGCACAAAAACTGAATTCGTCACGGTCTATTCGGCTGTCCTTCTGCAATATCTCGAAAAGTCCTCGATTATTCCCTTTGTGCTCTCAACCCAGACTCTTGAATATGATTTGAGCCAGCGAGTTCAGCAATTTATCACCCAAAAAGAGAGAAAACTTTACCTTTTATGCGGTAACGGACGCACCATTGAAGAGTCTTACATGTATGTTCCGGCCTGGCTTGAAAACCGGGGCTTTACGGTCGAAGTCCTTAATGACTTTACGGCCACCGAAGTTCTCAGAAATTTGACCGCTGACGACCAAATCGCCATTTTCGGCACAAAAGATTTTTCTCAGGAAGAAGCGATTCTTATACAAAACGCAATTGAAAAGGGCTGCAAGGCATTTTTTGCGACAAGTCCATTTCACACGACAATCGAAGACGAATGGAAAATCTCAAAGCCTCAGAAGGACCCGCTTATTTCCTATCTCAACGGAAAAGGTTTCGCCTTTGAAAACGCGCTTGTCGAGGACATCTCCTGCTATCCTCTCACAATGCAAAGCGGCGAGGGGAACACAGCCGAATATACCACGGTTAATTATCCACTTTGGGTGGCCTTGCAGAGTCAAAAAGAAGCGAAGCAGGGTGCGACAGTCTTTTGGGCAAGTCCGCTCGTTCTTTACAACGATGCCGAGCCTCTTTTGTTCACGACCAATCTTGCCTGGCTTCAAAAGCCCGCATCAAACACGGGCGAAGATTTATTCCTCACAAATCCTTTCACGCTACCCAAAACAGCAGCCCAAAGTGACTCTCAGACAGGGCAATTCGTTGTGGCCGCCAAAAAAGGAAATATCTCGCTCGTCTCAGACCAGTTTTTCGTCTCAAGCCTCATGACAGGCTTCATTTCAGGCGAAAGCACGGGCGACTTCAGAAACTACGACTATCTTACAAAGGAACTTCTGAATCTCCGTGGAGAAGAGGAGCTTTCCGCTCTCATGCAAAAATCCGCCCCGATTACGGCATTGTACAAAATCACGGACGAGGCCCAGTTCAATTCAGCAAGAAAAGGCACAATCGCGCTGAATTTTGGCCTTCTTCCGCTTCTGATTCTGGCGTTTTTTGTTTTCATTCAGCTAAAGAGGAGGAAAATGTCGGTGAACGGCTAGCGCCGCCGCTAAGCCATATATTTATATTTTTCTTTCAAGGCCCCGCCGTTTTTTGACCGTATGCATGACCATGCAGCCTGAACCAGAAGCGACCTTAAAAGTGAATTTCCAAGTTTCGTTATGTGCCCCATCCTGTTTATCGTACAGGAACGGTCAACTTTCGGGACGAACCCTATGAAGTTGCTTATCTGATGCGCGTTCTCAAACCTGCCCACATCGCCGACATAGGCGACATAAGAAAGTGCGGTTATTGGTCCGATTCCCGGCACCGTCATTATTTTCTGAATCTTGTCGTCTTTCTCGACTTCCTCATTGATTTTTTTATAAAGTTCCCCTATCTGTTTCTCGATGAGGTCAAGCCTTTCTGCGAGCCGTCCCGCCTCATCCTTTTCATAACCTTTGAGCAGCGGAAGGATTTCTTCCCTGTTCTTAGGAACGCACATATCCTTCCTTTTGAACTGAGTGAAACCGAGCTTTTTAGCTCACTGGGATTGACTGTCTTCCACCGGCTCTCCAAGTCCGTCAACTTAGAGTACAACTTTTTCTCGGATTATTTAATCGTAACAACTAACGCGCTCGCTCTCAACCAAACAACGCCGAAAATGCCGCTTTCGCTTGGTCAGATTTGCTTTGCGCTGAGCCACCCACCCCGCCGTCAATCTTCGCAACCGAAAAATAATCGCAGAAATTCGCTTTTTCTTTGTCTTTTACGAGTTCGTCTATCGTCTCGTGGCAGTCGTAGTGACTTCCTGGCGAATAAAATTTGCAGTTTACGCAAGAATGTAAATCCGCCCCGCAAAATTCACAGGTCGATGAGCGACTAATTGAGACTTGAGTGATAGGTTTTCCGCATTTTTTGCACATAAGGTCAGTATAAGAGAGAATTTGAAATTTTGCACGAAAAATCACACTGTCATTCCATGCAAGTCTCGTGGTATAATATAAGAAGTACGAAAGCGAGGTGAAAAATGGCAACAAAAAGCAAACACAAAAAACGCGAGCCACAAGTGAATATCTGGCGCGGATTTGAAATCGACAGGCTGATTGCATCGGGCGCATATCCAAATGTGCCGTTCTTGATGAAACGCTTTGAAGTCTCAGAGGCGACCATTCTGCGCGACATTGAGCGGCTGCGGAACGACTTTAACGCTCCGATTGAGTACGACCGATTCAAAAAAGGCTATTTTTACACGCACCCCACTTTCCGCATTCCCGCGAATCTTTCCACCGAAAAAGAAATCGTCGCCGCCAGGCTTATGTCGAATCTGCTTGAAACGCTGCGCGGAACGCCGATTTACGCGCAGGCGGTGGAAGTGTTCGCCACGCTCGCCACCGACATCGACGACAACACCGAAAGCGGACTTGCCAAGCGGCTGTCAAACCGCATCGTTTTTTTGGGAATGAATCCCGTGCCGATTTCCGACGAAGTGTGGGCAAGCCTTGAAACCGCGCTCGCCCAAAACCGCTACATCACCTTTGACTACGCCTATTTTGACGGCGGAGAGCCGAAGCAAATCACCGCCGAGCCATGGCAGCTGCTTTTCTCAAACGGAATGTGGACGCTCTACGGCAAGGAAATGAAATCGGGCGAAATCAGATTTTACAACCTGCCTCTCATCAACAATGTCCGCCTGCACAAAGAAAGTTTTACGCTTCCAGAAGATTTTGAGTACACAAAGCGGGCGGTCGGCAATTTCGGTCGCTACATCGCTCGCGAAACCTACGAGTTCAAAATCAAAATCGAAAGCTCCATCACGCTGAACTGGGTGCGCACATACCAATGGGCGGACGACCAGCGTTTCGAGCCGCAGACCGACGGAAGCACGCTCATGACTTTCACAAGCAACCAGCTTTATCCCGTGCTGAACTGGGTGATGAGCCAGGGAAAGTGGATGACACCGCTCGCCCCAACGGAACTCGTGGATTTGTGGCGGGAACAGGTACGGGGAATGGGGGAGAAAGGTGAAAGATGAAAATTGAAAATATGTGTGATAAAATGGAATTTGCTGGGGGAAAAATTAAAACTGTAGGAGATTTTGAAAAATGAATGAAAAAGAAATGTCAGAAAATGCAGTAAAATTGATAAAAGATTTTACAGATGAGTATTTGCACGGCAATATTGATGAATTGGCAAATTTTTCTTTTTGGGGAATCGCAGGAAACTCAAAATATGATGGAACATCGTATGGTATAAATGATGAAAAATTTGATGGTGACAGAACAAATATAGTTTATGCTATTGACTATTTGCTTTATGGAAATGAGAAATTATCAAAGGATTTTTGGATTCCAAATTATCCTTATCGTTCTGATTCATACTGTAATTATACAGGAGAAACAATCAATACTTTTAATACTTTATTTGCGAAAAATGAAAAAAAGGGAAAATTAGAAATGTTTGATACAGAGACTCGAAAAAAAATTATCGATGAATCACAAAAAAACAATTCTTATGCGAAAGATTTTTTTCATATTTATCAACGATTAGGGAATTTTATGTTGTTGCCTTCTCTTACTGTGAAACGAAAAAGTATAAATTCTTATCGAGGTTTTTATAATAAGCAATGGAAAGATTATTTTGATATTTTTCTAAAGAATCTTGAATTGAAATCTGATGAATTTTTAAATCAACTTGTTATAAAAAATGATTTTTATTTTAAGGATAAATCATTTGACGATTTTCTTAAAGACTTTTATCTTCACTCTGAAGACTACACATATAAAACATTTAAATTAAAAGATGAGCATTTTGCTTATTGGGAAGTCAATGAACATAATCAAGATAGATATGTCGATTTTTCTCTCGATTACATCGCAAAAGCCACAGAACTTATCAATAAGCGTTCCTTAAAACTTGTTGAAGTTCTAAAAACAAAATACCCCGAATTAAAAAACTAATTTCCTTAAAATAACGAATTTTAAAAATCCTCAATCAGCCTTTCCTCGTTTTGCGGAAAGGCATTTTTCTTCCAAAACATATTTCCGCAAAATAAGGAACGCTGAAATTCTCCAAAACAGAAATCCTCATTTTGCGGAAAGCCAACTTCTTCAAAAGTATGTTTCCTCATTCTGCGGAAAGTCTAAATTGAGAAAAAATTCTCTCGCTCGCATTCCGTGCAAGTCTCGTCTGCTATCATCTTATGCGAGTGGGGGCGAAAATATGAATGAAATCATCGATTTACCGAAAGATTCTGAATCTGTCAGGCATTGGCTCGATACTATGAAATTCTTTTTTAATCTTTCTGAAAAGATCAAAGAGGAAAATGTACTGGAAGTTATCAGAAATAAACTCTCGCTGAAAAATCGTTGCGTAAATTTTGAAAACTCACGCAAGATTTTCAACGATTCTGAAAATCGGATTTTGTTTGAAATGCTGAAAATGCTCTGCGATGAAAATTCCGCATTTTTTATCAGTCGTGTCATCGAAAAGCGAATCGAACTCGCTTCGCTAAGCGAAACCGAAAAGACAACCTTGTATATTTCCCTTGAAGGAATTTTTTGTATTCAAACAAAAGTGAGTCTGGACGAAATGAAAGAAAGATTTTATGCGATGCTCGATGAAAATCATATAGAACAGATTGATATTCAACTTTATGAAAAAGACGGCGATGATTTACAGTCTTTGCCACAGTTTAAGAGAAGTATTTTCAGAAATTTCAGATTCAAAGATGTTTACATGCTGGCTGATTCCGCGATAAAAAAAGTTTTGAATGAAATCGACCCATTGGATTTGAGCAAGGCTCTGAAACTTTCAGATGTGCGCGTGAGGGGAAAATTTTTCTACAATATGAGCAAAATGTCTTCTGAAATCTTGCAAGAGGATATTGAAACCGTGCCTGCCACGAAAGCAGAAATCCGTATCAAACAACGACATATCCTAAATGCTTTCGAGTATTTGCAAAAACAATGTCAGGTTTATATTCCCCTAGTGTGTGTCGCTGACGAAGTAAGCAATTTTCTTTTTTCTCCATAATTTTTTTTCACACCCTCACTCCATGCAAGTCTCGTCTGCTATCATCTTATGCAAGCGAGGCGGAAAGGCTCGCAAGGGGGTAATTATGGAAAAAATCATCTCTCTGACCGACAAGCAGGTTGAGGAAATCGACATCATCGACAATTTCTTCGCCCAAAAACAAAATGAACTTCGACTTGCTATGACACAAACTGAAAAAATCTATGCGAACGCGCCAAACTTCTTCGTTCCGAAAGCAACGGGGAAAATTTTTGTCGGTAAACAGACTGAACCGCTTATAATCTTTGCGGATTTGAACTCTGAGCGTTTTTCGGAAAATCATTCGGTCACGGCGAAAGTTATGAGCGACTTGTTGGATTCGGAAAGCGAGGAGAAAATAGAATTTTGTGCAACGACGAACGCCTTTTTGCACGGCTGGAATTGGGATGCGGAAAATCCTGTGCCTGTCTTGGACAAAGATTCAGTTCGCCTTGAAATTTCGCTCGCGTTCGTTTCTTTTCCGCCGTCTGCGTACAGGGATTTTGCCTTTGACGACATTCCGCGCCTTTCCGACCGTGCGATTCAGAAATTGCTGACAAAAATCTACACGGTAGACCTGATTGATGCTCTGAAATCGGCAAGTGTGGAAGTCCAAAACAAATTCTTTTTCAATATGTCAAAGCGGGCGGCGCAAATGCTGAAAGAGGATATGGAATTCAGAGGCGAGGTCAGTTTGTTGGATTCTTACGCGGCGCAGCGGAAAATCATCGAAGCCGTGCATGAATTGGAAAAATCGGGCGAGGTTGAAATTCCAAAATTGACCTACGCGGACAAATTCTAGGAGGCAAAAATGAACATTCTGACAAAATTCCTTCACAAAACGGAAAACTTTCTCGCGCGGAAGCATTGGGCGGGCGTGGCGAAATATTTTTTCGAGCTTTCGTACACGGCTAGGCGGGAAGGACTTTTAGCACTTGCGGACAGCGTTTGTGAAAAATCGAGATGCGTTCTTGATAAGCATGGAAATCGCGTTTTTGGCAAAACCGAAAGCCGTATTTTTTATGAAGGCTTGCGTTTGGTTCTTGATGGAACTGACTATGAAAGCATTCGCAAGATTCTTCAAGATATGGCGGAAAATGCGGAAGTCGGAAGAGTCGGGCGTATTGCGCTCAGAATCGGAATCGAGGGAATTATCTGCACACAAGTCGGCGACAATCCCTTTTACATCAAGAAGAAACTCGGTTCGCTTGTCGATTTGCGGACTTTCGACTTGATTGACACGATTTGCGTTCTTGATAAAGAGGAAGAAAAATTGCACTCACTTGCGCTCAGTGAAGGTGCGGACGAGTAAAATATCAGAAAAATCAATTCTAGGAGAAAATTATGAATATGAAAAAACTTTTGTCGGCGTTCGCTTTGCTTGTGAGCGGAGCGGTTCTGTTTGCGTTTTTCGGATGTGCTTCCACTGAATCGGTCTCTGATGTGACGGCGTATGAAGAAGTCACTTTGCAGAAATTATCGGAAATGTACGGCTATGACAATTTCAAGGCGGCAGGCTATGTCGTCCGTGCAACGGCTCAAAAAGATTTTGACGGAAGATATTATCTTCATGACGAAAAAAAGGACACGGATTTCAAGACTTTTTATGACGATGAATTCAGCGCGACTTGCCCCGATTTGCGCGAGCGGATTGAAGAAAATCGGGAATATGCGTTTTATTTCACGGCAAAACGGAACAATGCGATTGCTTATCTTCTGAATCCAAATCCAGATTCGCGCTTGTACGAACTTCACCTCGCAAAAATTGACGGATTGCGTACGCTCGAAGAAATCAATGCTGAAAAACAGGCGAAAGAAGATGCGGAAAATCAAAAAAGGCTTGCGGCTCAAAAAGCGGACGAAGAAGCGAACCGCTACGACCCGAAAGATTTTTATTTCCTCACCGAAAACTTCCGTCCTGCCGACTACACGGAAAAAGATTTGTTCGATGCGGTGAGCATCGCCGACGATATGCCGAGGAAAAGTCCGAATGAACTTGATTTTTTTGGCTTTTCAACGAAACTCTATTTTTCCGATGTCGTGTGCGCAGGGCAAAACGGAAAATACATCGATTTTAAGACGGACGACAACGCAATTCATCAGATGATGAAAATCAGCGGTCGGAGCGGGCTGAAAGGCGGCGAAAAAGTGCGCGTGTATTATCTCATCACAAAAGAGCCGCTTTTGGAATGGAATGTTCGGGCGATTAAAAAAAAGTAGAAAAATATCAAAAAAAATCGTAAAATAATCTATGATTATCGGTAACGCTGGCGGTGCTATTCTTTTTGTCGTTGAATGGATTTTCTCGTATCAGTAATTCTCGCGCTCTTAAAGCGCAATCCCGTCGCAAAAAGCGAGGCGAACAAACACGCAAAACGTGGGTGAAAAAAGTGGGTGCGGCATCTCATCTTCCTCATGGCTCCTCAGGAATTTTGCGAGCTTAAGGGAATCTTCCCTGTCTGTCTTTCTCGTGCTCATGAATATGATTGCGAGCCGCCCTGGATTCAGAATTATCACACGGCAGCCGACTTTTGACCGGAGCGACCTTTCGATTCTGAATGCCAGGCTGCAGGCTTCAACTGCGACCACATCGTCTTTTTTCAGTTTTCTGCACAATCCTTCAATACCTGAAAAATCTGTTTTGCCTCCTGTTCTTGCAATTTTTCCGTTCCGGGAAATTATGCACATCTCGTAAGTCCTTTTTCCCAAATCGATTCCAACTGCATTTCCTGCTACTTCCATAGAATCCTCCTTTGATATAAAATGAGGACTGGAGGGCAATCCGAGTGCGTTGTACACCGTCTGCGACAACACGCACCTGCTATTGTCGCATATTCGTAGTACTGGGGATCCTGCCCCAGGCTGCTCCTTGTTATACGATGGCTGGCTTTGACAAAAACTAACGCCCGAGCTTTTTAGCTCACTGGGATTGACTGCCTTCCACCGGCTCTCCAAGTCCGTCAACTTAGAGTACAACTTTTTCTCGGATTATTTAATCGTAACAACTAACGCATTTTAAGCATTATGAAAAACTTAGACAAAATTCTTATTAAATTTCTTATCCTTTCATTGATTCTCTTCGTTTTTTCTCTTTTTTTCTCAAAGAATGGAAAGAACACACCCAAAGCAATTGACTCCGCGATTCTCAATCCCAGGCACTCATCTGAAATTTCACAGATAGAAATCAACGTTCCGTATCAAGAAGACGGCTCCATTATTTTCAAAAAGCAGGGGGATTTCTGGCTCCTTGAAAAAGACCTTCCTTCCGGTGAAAAAATAATTTCTCAGGCAGACTCTGCAATCATAGAGTCCTTTATCAAAAACTCCTCCAAAATCCGAAAACTTTACAAAGTCTCAGACAAAAGCTCAGATTACGAATCATTTTCCGTCTCAGAAAATTCAGGAATTACGGTATCTTTTACTGGAAATAACAGCAAAATGTATACAAAAGTACACTTCGGACACTCAGATTCTCTAAAAAATCGTATTTACTTCCGTTCGGATTCATCAAAAATCACTTATGAATGTGAAAATGACTTCCAGCAATATCTTACAACAGAAACTAACTATTGGTCAGAAGGAAAAATTATTCCGGAAATCAAAAATCCAGTTCAAATCACTGTAAAAATGAACGAAAGTTCGATAGCACAAAGTTCAAAAATGAAAAGGCTGGACGAAAAATCTTCTGGCTTTGCCTCAAAATCAAACACTTTGCTTTCTCTCAGGCACGGAAAAATCTGGCCAGAAACTACCATTAATTCAGCAGATTATATCTCAACTCTTTCTGTTCAGGACGGAAGCGGAAGAATTGCAAAACTAGATTTTTTCAAAATACAAAAAGGGAATGACGAATCATATTTTTACAGAAAATCAATACAGCCGTCCCCTGTGGATTCGCAACAAAACATTTTTGCCTTTTATTCAGAAAAAGCTGCCTATGAAATTTCTGCCTGGACTTATGTAAAGATTATGCAATTTCAAGAATAAATAATATCAAAAACGAAAGGAAATTATATACCGCATGTATCCCAAACGGAATCCACAGGGATTTCGTCTTAATCATGCATAATCGCAAGGCCGCACCGCATACAAGTGCGTTCAAGAATCCCAAAATTCCAAGATAAATATGCCCCAATCCAAACAAGAGCAGGGCAAGTCCTTCGCAAAAAACCGAAAGCCTTTGGTTATCAAACATTTTTTCCGAAGTTTTTTTCTTGGCTGTCAATCTTTTCTGTAAAATCTCTCGGAAAACTCTCGGTAAATAGAATCGATAAATTACTTCCTCAAAAAAAGCAGCGAAAATCACTCCAAAAAAGAAATTTATCCAGCCCAAAAAAGACGAAGGAAAAATAACCTTCTGAATTCCTCCGCCAATCTCAAAAAAATAAGAAATTGTTTCGAAAATCACAGAAGAAAGACACAAACTTCCAAAGCAAACAAGCGCACAGGAAGAATAAACAAAAAATGGCATTTTTTGCTGCTCGACTGGATTTTCAAAAATCCGTCCTTTAAGTGCAAGAAAATATATTAAAAAAGAAATTACACCATTAAAAAACACCAAAAAAGGGTAATAAGCAACAACAGCTTCCTGCCGCTCACCCAAAAACTGCCCCCCAATCGGCAAAATCACAAAAAAGAGAAGTACATAAAAAAAGACAATCCAAAAAGCATATTTTTTCATAATCGAATGGTGCAAAAAAAATAACCACAGATGTCACAGATTAACACAGATTATATATTTTCATCTGTGCCATCTGTGTAATCTGTGGTTAAAAAATTGATTAGATTTTAATTAGTACTTGCTCTCTGCGTAACCAATCCAGCCCTCGTTCTCAATGAGGGCTTTTTCGAATCCTTCGAGCTTGAACGGATAGCTTTTTGAAAGGCTTCCTGCGATGAGCTTAACCTTCCATGTGCCATCTTCCTTCTGCTCGATTTTGCATTCACAGTCTTTCGTACCAAATGTGCGGAACATATCATCAATGTCTTTTTTTGGCATGTTGAGTGCCAAAAGACCGCAGTTGTACATGTTCTGGTAGAAAATTCGGGCAAAGTTTGGGGCGATGACGGTGTAGATTCCGTTTACTTCCAAAGCCCATGGGGCATGCTCACGGCTCGAACCACAGCCAAAATTCTCGCGGGTAATAATTACTTTTTTGTTCGGAACATCGCGTTTTGCATCGAATCCATCAAGCTTGAGGTCTTCAAGAAGATAAGGTTTGAGTGCCTGTTTTGAAACCTCTGTAAGATATTTCGCAGGGATAATCTCGTCAGTGTTAATATCTGAGCGATCCAAGAAGAGTACATCTCCACCAAAAGCTTTCATAGTTTTCTCCTTTTAAGCTTCTATAATAAAACGGCTTAATTAGCCTTTGTAAAGTTCTGAATTTGCAATAGTTCCTGTGATTGCAGTTGCAGCAGCACTTGCCGGGCTCATAAGATGAACCATGCCGCCTTTACCCATTCGGCCGTTGAAGTTGCGGTTTGTTGTTGAAGCACAGACCTCACCCTCAGCAAGAACGCCGTTTGACATTCCCAAGCAAGCTCCGCAGGTCGGGTTTGTTACGCAGAAGCCGGCATCAAGGAAAATGTCGATGATTTCCTCATCCACAGCCATCTTGTAGATTTTTGGTGTTGCAGGGCTTACGATACCACGAACACCGTCTGCAAGTTTGTGTCCTTTGAGGACTTTTGCGGCGATGCGAAGGTCAGAGATTCGGCCGTTAGTGCATGAACCAATGTAAACCTGATCAACCTTTGTGCCTTTCATCTCAGAGATTTTCTTAATCTGATCAGGCTTGTAGTTGATTGTACATACAGGTTCCAGATTTGACAGATCCTCTGTGATTACTTTTTCGTAAACTGCATCGTCATCATCACGCCATTTTGCGTAATCAGCAATTGCATCTTCCTTTGACTTGTATTCATCTTTGATGAATTCCCAGAGATAATCGACAGTTTTTGCATCCGGGAAACAGATTCCGCTTGTGCCGCCGGCCTCGATTGCCATGTTACAGAGAGTCATTCGCTCTTCCATATCCATGTTGTCAACAATCGGGCCAGTGAACTCGATTACGCAGTTTGTAGCACCGTTAACGCCGATTTTTCCGATAAGGTGAAGGATAACGTCCTTTGCATAAACACCTTCCTTCAATTTGCCGTTCAATACGAATTTGATTGATTTTGGCTCACGGAAAGAGCATACGCCCTTAAGGATTCCAACCTCAAGGTCAGTTGTTCCGACACCAGCAGCGAAAGCACCGAATGCTCCGTGCGTACAAGTGTGGCTGTCACCCATGATTACAGTGTAGCCCGGGCGGACAAAACCTTTTTCCGGGAAAATTGCATGGCAAACACCATTTGCACCAATGTCAAAAAAGTCTTTGATATTGTTTCGGCGAGCCCAGTCACGCAAGATTTTTGACTGAGTTGCAGTTTTGCTGTCTTTTGAAGGAGTTACATGGTCAATTACGGCCTTGATTTTTGTTGGGTCAAAAACCCTGTCCTTACCGCGCTCAACCAGGTCATTGATGGCAACCGGAGTTGTAATTTCATGACAGAAAACTCGGTCAAGTTTAAGGACATAAGTTCCGTCAAACGGTGTGTCCACAAGATGTGACTCAAAAATTTTTTGAGCAATCGTCTTACCCATTTTAAATACCTCTGTTAATATTTAATTCACAACATTAATTGGCTTTCCTGCCAAAAATGCTTTAATATTCTCTATTTCGATTCCAAGCAAACGAAGCCTTGTTTCTTTTGGTGCCCAGGCCAAGTGCGGAGTAATAACGCAGTTTGGAGCCTTATAAAGCGGACAATTTTTACTCATTGGCTCTTCAAGAAGAACATCTGTAGCATAGCCCGCGATTTTGCCAGAATCAAGTGCATCACGCACATCTTTTTCACAAATCATTCCGCCTCGGGCAGTATTTATAAGATATGCAGATTTTTTCATGAGTGACAATGTTTTTGAATTCACAAGATTCTTGGTCTCAGGGGTGAGGGGAGCATGAAGTGAAATAAAATCGGACTCCTTAAAAAGCTCATCGACAGAAACCATTTTAATAGCAGATGAATCAAAAGAAAGACTTTTTTTTGCTGTTTCAAAAGACTCTGCAGAATGTGCATGGACAAGAATCTTCATGCCAAAAGAATGTGCAATCTCGGCAACCTTCTGGCCGATATGACCGAAACCGTAAATTCCAAGAGTTTTGCCAGAAAGCTCTGTGAGCGGAGAAAGCCAATAGCAGAAATCAGGATTTGAAATCCAACCACCATCTTGAACTGAAACTGAATGTGAAGCTACCTGATTTGTAAAATGAAGAATAAAAGAAAAGACATGCTGTGCGACAGCATTTGTGCTGTATGAAGGAATATTCGTGACAATAATACCGCGCTCTCGGCAAGCGGCTGTATCAATGACATTGTAGCCTGTCGCCAAAACCCCGATATAACGGAGATTTGGGCAGTTTTCTACAATCTCTTTTGTGATATGAACTTTATTCAGAAGAACAATTTCGCTGTTTCCGATTCGTTCAACAACAAGTTCTTGAGGAGAACGGTCAAAAACTGTAAACTCATCCGCGAAGGCTTTTATTCCATCCCAAGATACATCTCCAGGATTCAGCCCGTGTCCATCAAGAACCGTTATTTTCATTTGCTTATCCTAAAACCGCGATTCCTGTAGAAGAGATAGCGGCGTTGATAGCGTCCTCGATACCACCTACGCTTTCATCAAAATCCACAAGAACCTGAGATTTTTCAGGATTTGCAGTGCAACTAGTTACACCAGCCACAGCTTTTACGGCTGAATCAACCTTAGCTGCGACAGCCGGGTCAAACATACCGTCAACGTAAATTTTCTTCTGCATTTACGAACACTCCATGTGATTGATTAAGATAATTATAAATGGTATAAGAGAAAATATCAACAAAAATAATCTTAAGGTTTTTTAATAAATTTTATTCACCAAGCTTTTTTCCATTTCCCTGCGTTTCAACAAGCGTTTTTCCAAGCTGCCCGCAAGCACCCCCAATTTCTCGTCCGCGCCGAGTACGAAGAGTTACATTCAACCCGGCCTTTTCAAGATGATATACAAAGTTTTTGCATTCTTTTGCACTCGGCTCGCTGAAATCCAGACCAGCAACAGGATTCCACGGAATCAGATTGATATGAACATCCAGTCCTCTGGCGAAATTAATCATATTCGTTGCGCTCTCAATGCTTGTGTTAGTCGCATGAAGAAGAGCAGCCTCCAAAGTGACTCTCTTGCCTGTTTTGTTTGCAAAATAATCGATTGCCTTTCGCAGCTCAGGGAGGGGATTTGTGCGGCAGATTGGCATGAGTTTTTCACGAAGCTCATTGTCAGCAGTTGTAAGTGAAACTGCAAGACGAATCGCAGGACCATTATCAGCCAAATCATAAATTCCTTTGATGACTCCGGATGTAGAAAGGGTAATTCTCCTGCCAGAAAGCGCACGACCATCCTTGCTTGTAAGAACGGCAATTGCCTTGCGCACATTCGGAAGATTCATCATCGGCTCACCCATGCCCATAAAAACAATGTTATCCAATGGACCTGCATGTTTTTCAAGGTACAAGAATTGCTCTACGATTTCGCCAGCCGTAAGATTTCGTGCCAGCCCCAAATGACCAGTCTGGCAGAAAGCACAGTTCATTGCACATCCAACCTGACAAGAAACGCAGGCTGTTTTTCGGTCCTCACGGTCGGTAAGCAAAACAGTCTCAACGGCAAGACCATCTGAAAGAGTAATCTGCAATTTAATTGTTCCGTCCGGATCTTTAAGAACCTCGGAAACCGAAGTAGAACGGAGAAGGGCTTTTTCTTTAAGCTCATTTCTCAAATCAACGCTGAGATTCGTCATTTCATCAAAAGATTCAGCGCCCTTCCCAATCCATTGAAAAATTTGTTTTCCGCGAAAAGCCTGTTTCAATCCAAGCGAATCACAGATTTCATCTGGTAAAAAACCAGCCAAAGGAATTTTATCACTCATAATTAACTACGCTCAAGACGTGCAAGCATATCAGAGATAGCGGGAGAACGCAAGCCATAGCGAGAAACGCTCCTCAATGTCTCGATTGCCTTTGCCTTTTGGTTGAGCTTTATGTAACAGTCAGACAAATCAATATAGAATCTGAAATTACGAGGATCCCCCTTAATAAGCCCCTGGAGACGTTCAGCCGCTTCCTCATATCGACCTTCACCTTTACAAATCAATGCAAGTCCTAAAGCCGCATAAACGTCAAATTCAATGTCCAAAGCCTTATTGTAATAAATAGAGGCTGTTTTATAATCACCAGTATTACGATATGCGTCGCCAGCACGAGTAAGTATAACTTTATTGTCTGGATCCATATCAAGGATTTTATTCCAATACTCAATAGAGCGGAATTGCTGGTTCATACCTCGATAACAATCCGCAAGACCGAAAAGGGCATAGAAATTGTTCGGCTCTTTTTGCAAGGCCCTCTCAAAATAATAAACACCTTTTTCAAAAGTCTTTAATTTGCGGTGACAGTTACCGATTGAAGTAAGAACACGTATATCAACAAGTTCCTCATTCTTTTCAAGCATTTTTGTCCAATAGTAAAGGGCATCGCGGTATTCCTTAAAGTCATAATGGAGATGACCAAGGCCAATCAGCGCATAAGAATTATTTTCTTCCATGTCAAGGACAGAAAGATAAATTTCCTTTGATTTTTTGAAATCCCGGACTTTGCGGTAAGCATCTGCGACACGAGTAAGAACAGTGATATTTCTGTCGTCGTGAACAAGATACTGTTCCCAAATATCAATCGCACGATGATACTGATTCATTGCCTTGTAACAATCGGCAAGGCCAAAAAGGGCATAATTGTTGCCAGGATGAAAGTCAAGACATTTTGAATAGTATCCTTCAGCATTACGGAAATGCCCCTGTTTTCTCTCAGAGTCACCCAAACCAACCAAGGCATAATTATTATTATCCTCAATGTCCAGAATTTTGTTGAAGGCTTCTTTTGCCTCTTCAATTCGATTCTCTTTTAAAAGCTGATATCCCTGCTTGGATAATTCTGAAATTTCAGCAGAGCCATCTACATCAGACGGTACAAAAACAGAATCTTCCTGCAGAACATCAAATTCCTTAAACATTTCCTCGCTCATAAACTTTCCTCACTTTTTTAATTTTTAAATATTTTTTAGCAATATCGAAATGATATTAGCAATTTTTTCATAGACCATTTCTGACTTTGCTCTGTTATTAGCCAAAAGGTAATATTTGAGCGCGGTAATGCTACGATTTTGTTTCATGTAAAGATCCCCGATTCGTGCAAGACCGTCAGAATAACCCGTTGTAACAAATATTCGGCAAGCGGCATCGAACTTTCCTTCATTAAAAAGCATATTTCCCTTGCGATTGAGAACAGCTTTTTGCTCTGGAGAAAGTCCTTTTATCGGCTTATCAGTTACCTTGATAAAGCCTTCAGGAATACTATGTGCAGATAAAGTACTTTTTAGTGTTTTTTCATCCAACTTTTTTTACCTAAAAACAATATTACATATATTAAATCTAACATATTTTCAATAAATGTCAAGTGTATTTTTAAACTATTTTAAAGAAAGTTAAAAAGAATAGAAATTTACGATTGAACGACCATAAATTCGCTTGTCTTTTAAGCTGAGTGTTCCGATTTGTTCAGGAAGCATATCCTCTTCGGGAAAATGAATCATTACAAATCCACCTTCTTTTACAAGCTTTCTTTGTTCAATGATTTTAAGCAAATCCAAGCGATATTTGTAAGGGAAGGGTGGGTCCAAAAAAATATAGTCAAATTTGTCCTTGCATCTCTTTAAGAAAAGTTCTACAGCCATAAAATGGCAGCCGATTTTGACTCCGAGTTCTTTTTCTGTAATAGAAACGTTTTCAAGGACTTGTTTGATTTTAATTTTATCTTTTTCGCAAAGCTGAACTTCTTTTGAGCCGCGAGAAACAGCCTCGATAGCAATTGTGCCGCTCCCAGAAAACAAATCAAGCCAGGATTTTCCTTCCAAATCGCCCAAAATTGCAAAAACAGACTCACGCATTCTGTCCATTGCCGGCCTGATAATTCCATCAGGACATTTAATTACGCGGCCTTTTAATTTTCCACCTGTAATTCGCATACATTTCCTTTTTTAAATATTATGAATTTGGATTCAACGACCAGTAAGCAATATTATGAGGAAGCTTTCGGTTTTCCTTTGCATAATCATAGGCCGTTTTACCAGTGCTTGCTTCTATTTGATATTTTGAGGCTCCGTTTTCAAGCAACCATTCAATAATCTTGGTATTCTTGTTTGTTGCACAAGCTACCATGAGCGGAGTTTTGCCATCATACGGGATATTAACAGGAACCCGCTTGTCGATAAAAGCCTGAAGGACATTTGTGCTGTTGTAATTTGAGATTCCGTAGGCAAATGCCTCGCGTGCCTCGTCTGAAAGAGCAGAGTAAGTTTCGAGCAGAATGGCAACAACTTCCGGATTTTCAGAATAACCGGCAGCCAGAAGAAGAGAGCTAAGCCCATATCTGTTCTTTGCAGCCCTGTCAGCACCCTTAAAAAGCAAAAGTTTTGTTACATCCGGATTAGGCTGGAAACGGGCTGCATACATAAGTGCAGTCCATCCTTCCTCATCACGGGCGTTTATTTCAGCGCCAGAGTAAAGCAGGTCTTCAATCCGGTTTATGTCACCTTTTTTTGCGGCCATCATAAGCTTTGTACGCCCGGCAGAATCACGCTCATTCGCATTTTTGATAAACTTATGACTGGCATTTTCCGCCGCAATCAAGGATTCTGGAATAGCAAGGGCTGCAAATTTATCATCGGCATAGTCATAAAGATAAATGCTTTCGGGAATGACAACAGGTGCAGAAACAGCACCAATATCAATCAGAGAATTTACATCGGCTTTTGGAGGCTCAACCGTCTCTTTTTCATCAACTTGCGCAACAACAACAGGCGCAGGAGCAATTTTTTCATCTGGAAGCTGAGGTATATCAAATTCTTCTGCAAAATCGCCGAAAGGAACTTCCTCAGCCTCCTCGACGGGTTCAGCAGGCTCTTCCTGCACGGGCTCCTCAACCTCATTGAAAGGCTCCTGTGCATACAATGACAGCAAATCGATGACTTCCTGGCTCATAACCTCGTTCTTTCGGGCATAATCAAAACAGTTCTGTCCGTCTTTATCTTGCAAAAGAATTCGATTTGCTTTTTTGGAGTCAGAACGTGCATTTTTAAACAAAACGGCTTTTATAGCCTCAATATCAGTTTCGTACTGGCAAGCGTACATCAATGCACTCACGCCGTTTTTGGTTTTTGAATCGGGATCAATGCGGGCATCATCAAGCAGAAGAGTAATAATATCGTTGCCGCGAGAATATTTAAGTGCTGCCATGAGAAGATTTTCTTTTTCAGCATATCGTGTAAAGTTTCGTAAAGAATAATCGGTTTCGATTGCACGCTGAATCTTTTTGGGGTTTTCTGTTTCAACAAGAAGAAATGCATCATCAACCCATGGACGTGCATGTATTGCCGAAAGAGACGCAAAAAAAATAAAAAAAAGAGGAACAGCCTTCTTCATCATTTTTTATTATAACACGATTTCTTGAAAATCAAATGAATTTGAAGAAAAAAAACTCTATTTTCTCTAATTTTTTCTAAAATTCAAACCAGCTGCCTTCTGTTGTAAGATACCAGTCAGCAAGAACGGTGTTTAAAGTCGGATTATACCAGCTGATTGAACCATCACGGTTCAATACGACCATTTTGCCCTGATTTCTCACTGTTTTTATCGGCATTGAAGCTGATCTTCTGTATAAAAAATCTCTTCGCGTTGAAAGATTGTAAGACCGGACCTGCGATTTTCCGATGTTAGTGTACAAAACATTGTCAAACAGGTTTGCAAAAGCCTCGCTGTCCTCATCCGTGATTGAAAGTAAATAACGGGAAGACTTTGTCTGCGGTTTATAGGCAAAAATCGATGTAGTAAGCTTTTTAGTCTGAGAATTAGTATAGATAGTAATTCCGTAGATTTCAGCCGGATTTTTATCATAATCGTAAGTGAGCGAATAGGCGACATTTCCCTTCATTGAAAGAGGAACAGTTTCCTGGGTATTGACGTTCACATAAATCAGAGGCACATTTGGAGAAGAACCGCTTGATTTTGCAACATATAAGTCATTCTCCGTAAACAAAATAGCGTCCTGAATACTTGTTCCCTTGTAAAGCTCGCGTTTTTTAAGATTCGGAATATCAAAAAGATTAACCTGAGAATTTGATTCAACGTCAATCAATGACGTTCCGTAAAGTTTTAAAGTCTGAACCGTTCCTTCCGGAGCAAAAAGCTGAGTCATTTTGCCGGTTGAAAGCTCCATAAGAACCACAGCCTTTTTTGAGTCCTTTGACCAAAGAATAATATTCTGACCATAAGGAATTAAATTCGTATAACCGGAATTGCCTGCTTTTTTATCAATATTTGAGCTTTCATAAGAAGACTGGAATATCGAAGAAGGGGTAAGAAAATAAAAATCATTTCCAACAGCAGCAACATCGTAAATTTTTTCATACATTTTGTCAGTCAATGACTGCTGAACATCGACCCGCTCCGCCTGCGCATAATCAAATTTGTAAATATTGCCGCTATTTGTTCCCGCGTAAATTTCTTCGTCTGCAAGTGTCGCGCAAACAATCTGCTCGCCGGTTTTAAGACCTGAGAAAGTTCGCATGAGTTCAGGCGCAATAACAGCCTTATTTCTGTCATTCGCGATTTTATAAACTTTGAACTGACGGTTTTCATTAACAATGTAATATAAATCTTTTGATTTGTTTGAGCCAACTAGAATTGGATTCTGGGCTGTGAAGGCCCCGATTGTACTTCCTGTGACAGCCTGGACGACAAAAATGCCGGAACCACGCACGCCTGCACCAAAAACACCATTGTTAAAAAGACAGAACTGACTCAAATCATATTCAGTGTTGAACTTAGCCTTTTGCTCACCGTTCTGCAAATTGTAGTAAGTGAGATTTCCTTTTGGAGAATACATTACCACTGATTTTTCGGAATCTGAAGTCTGAATGAAATTTACCACACCGGTATTTCCCTTGATCTTGTTACGGATGATCGAGCCGTTCATTGAATTGAGAAAAAAAGCACCGCTCACACTTGCCGTACCACAGATTATATAAGTTCCTTTTGCAGAATATGAAAGGCTTGTCAGAGAATCATTAAAACGAAAAGCGTATTTTCTAGTGAAAGTCTTCCAGTTCCAGACAGAAACACGGTTTAACGAAGCACCATCACTTTCATAAACTGCAATATCATTTCCGTTAGGACTCCGGGCAATCATTTTTATCGTTAAATCAGAAATCTGATAATGTTCGCCCATACCGTCTTCTGTCCATTTTACAAGGAAACCATCGGTTCCTGCGCTAAAGACCGAACCATCACTGTCTTCAAGATAAGCGACATTAGTGACTTTTCCGGCATGAGATTGAGTAGAAATATGAGACTGAGCAAAAAGTGAAAGATTACCAATAAAAAAAACACAGGAAAGGAATGCAACTTTATTTTTTAGCATTTATTAGCTCCGAAAAGTAGTGGAAATCGCCGCTCATCGCAAGCAAAAAAAGCATGGCAATCAGCGCAATTCCTACGTATTGTACAACATTTCTCACTTTTGGGGAAACACGCACGCCAAAAATTGCCTCAATAATTGATGTTAGAACTAAAAATCCATCCAAAATCGGAATCGGAAGGAGATTCATGATAAAAAGAGATACGCTGATCAAAGCCATGAAATTGAGCACAGAAACAATTCCGTTCCTAAAACCTGCCGAAAAGCCGGATTTTGCCGTCTCGCCCATCATGCTAGTGATTCTTGCCGGACCAGCCACACTTTCACTAACATTTACCCCCTTAAAAAGTGTTAAAATCCCTTTAAAAGAAAGATAAATCAATTTAAAAGTTTGTGAAAAACCTTGTCCGATTGCCGGGAAAAATGAATACTGCTTAGATTCTTTTTTTTCGACAGAAGCAGGATCGCTCATGACGCCGATTTTCCCTTCGCCAGTAGATTTATTTAAGTCAGTATGAACAGTGTATTCAAGCTGCTCTCCGTTCCGGTCAACCACAACAAGAAGATTTTCATCAGGGTGAGTGGCGACTTCCTCATATAAAGCAGCAAAATCTGGAATTTCTTTATCGTTTATTCTTATGATTTTATCGCCGCTCAAAATTCCGGCATCCGCTGCCGCTGAATGGAGCTCAGGATATTCTTCCGTAGCAAGACGGATCTGATTTGTGGCTGAATAATATGTGTATCCGACAATCGCAATCACAAAAAACGCAAAAACTGAGAAAAGGAAATTGGCAAAAGGCCCTGCAAATGCGATAAAAGCCCGGAAAATCGCCTTTACGCCGTAAAATGAATCTTTTTCAATGACTGTATTTTTATTAAAACTTTCCTCAAAATCCTTCTCGCCCTTCATCGCACAATAGCCGCCGAAAGGGAAGAGTGAAATCCTCCAGTCAGTTCCATGCCACTCCTTATGCAGAAGAACCGGCCCCATGCCTATAGAAAATGCCTCGACGTCCACTCCGCTGAGTTTAGAAGCCAAAAAATGCCCAAATTCATGAATAAAAACAATAACACCTAAAAGAATAATTCCAATTATAATTGACATTTTTCCCTTGCCAGTTTGTCAGCATCAAAGACATCTTCCAAGTCACGTGGATTATGCGCCCAGTCGGTTCCGTGGAGGACTTTTGCAACCAGTTCCGCAATCTCTAAGAATCCGAGCTTACCGTCAATGAAAGCCTGAACCGCAATCTCGTTGGCAGCATTGAACACAATCGGATATGAGCCGCCTTTTTCGGCACACTCAAATGCAAGGGCAAGCATCGGAAAGTCATCCATGCGAGGTTTTTCAAACGTGAGCGTACGTTTTCCATCAGTTGTGTCAGTCAAATCAAACGGCTTCATAAATGTCGGAAGAATTTCCGGCCAGTCCAAAGCCTGCAGTATCGGATGCTTCATGTCCGGCTCGCTGAACTGCCCGTAAACAATCCCGTCTTTTGTGCGAACCAGAGAATGAATCACGCTCTGAGGATGAACAACCACCTGAACTTGTTTAGCACTGACATCAAAAAGACGCACCGCTTCAATTACCTCAAGCCCTTTGTTTCCTAAAGTGGCGGAATCAATAGTTATTTTAACGCCCATATCCCATGTCGGGTGCTTTAGGGCATCAGCAACAGTTACAGAAGCCAGCTTTTCTCGCGGAAAAGTACGGAAAGGACCTCCGCTCGCCGTAATCACGATTTTATCGATATTGTTTTTGCCGCATTGATTTACGAGCGTAAAAATCGCAGAATGTTCTGAGTCAACAGGTAAAATCCGTGAACCGCTTTTTTTGGCAGCCTTGAACATCAATGGACCTGCCATGACAACAGTTTCCTTGTTAGCAAGAGCCAAATCAACTCCCGCTTCAAGAACAGCCATGCTAGGTTTGAGCCCAGCACTGCCAGCAATTCCGTTCACAACGATGTCTGGATGAGTCTGGTCGATAAGATTTTTTATTCCGTCGATTCCTTCAATTTTGGTGAGTGAAGTAGGGCAAGAAAATTCCTTGCCAAGCATTTCGAGCTCGTCTTTTTTTGAATTAGCCGTTATTCCGCAGCAAACAAAACGATCGCGCTGATTTCGTAAAATATCAAGCGTGCTGGTGCCAATAGAGCCTGTGCAGCCAAGAACTAGAATTTTTTTCATCAGAATAACACCCCGAATCTATCTGTGTTTATCCTTTTCATCAATATTTATCTTAATGAATGTTCAGCAGATTTTAGAACAAGAAATTAATTCCAAAATAATAAACCGGCGCAACAAAAACGATACTGTCGATTGAATCCAAAACTCCGCCACGACCAGGAATAATGCTGCCAGAGTCTTTGATTTCTACAGAACGTTTGAGAACTGATTCGACCAGATCCCCGATAATAGCAACAAATGCAATGAAGAAGCTGAGAACGAGAATTTTTACCAGAGAGCCAGTAAATGCCTGTGGAAAAAGAAAATGTGCTATGCAACCAGTGAGTATGGTGCCCGCAAATCCGCCGATAAAGCCTGCAATGGATTTGTTTGGGCTTGCTTTGATAAAGCCCTTGTTATTTTTGCCGAATAAAACCCCGAAAAACCATGCAACGGAATCACACATGCATACCATAAGGAAGAAAAATGCGATGTATTCCCTTGAATACTGGTGGACGGTCATCCGAGAGACAAAACTCGGCAAAAATCCAGAATAAAAAATTATGAACATTGAAGTAATCAAATGCGAAACTGAATTCTCAAAAGACTTCTCAAAAAGAACTTCCCATGCCATGCACAAAAGAATCAAAAATACAAATACGTAATTAACGATTGAAATATTCAATTCAAAATATACCAGTAAAGCCGCAACAAATACTGGCATAACAGAAGATATAATTACCAAAGGTCGGAACTGAAGTGAAAATTTATGCTTAAGTAGCTGATAAAGTTCATTTGAAGCAAGCAAAGACGCAATAAAAATTAAAGCATGCAAAGCAATGTGATGAAACTGATTGAAATACACAAGACTAATAACTAAAGGCAATCCAACAAAAAATACCAGAAGCCTCTGTACAACTTTATTCATAATTCCCACCATTACTGATTCGGAACAGCTCCGAACCGTCTGTTTCTCTGCTGATATTTTAAAATATCCTCAAAGAATTCATTATCATTATAATCCGGCCAAAGCGTATCTGTAAAGATAAATTCTGCATAGGCACACTGCCACAAAAGGAAATTGCTCAATCTTTCTTCTCCACCTGTACGAATCATAAGATCCACGGGCGGCAAATAAGGAATATCAAGCGATTTTGAGACAAGCTCCTCTGTAACTGAATCTACGCTTACACCTTCAGCCAATATTTTTTTTATCCCGCGAACAATCTCGTCGCGACCACCATAATTTATGGCAAGCACGCAGGTCGTCCCGGTAAAATGTTCAGTGTCTTTTTTTGCGTTAATAATTTCGGATTTGACATCGGCAGGAAGACCGTCCAAATCACCGATATGCTCGACTCTGATTCCGTTTTTTTTGTAGAACTCAAATTCCGCGCGAAGATGACCTTTTATCAGGCTCATCAAATAACCAACCTCTTCCTGAGCGCGCTTCCAGTTTTCAGTCGAGAATGTGTAGAGTGTTACGTATTTTATTCCAAGTTTTGCCGCAGCCGCAACGATTTTTTTGGCAGAAGTGAGACCTTCTTTGTGACCGGCTGTTCTCGGCAATCCTCTTTTTTTAGCCCAGCGGCCGTTTCCATCCATGATGATGGCAACATGTTCTGGAACACCGTGGGCAATAATTTCTTCGGTAGTCATGCTTTAAGCCATGATTTCCTTTTCTTTAGCGTCACAGACTGTCTGAATTTCTGCGATATATTTATCAGTGAGTTTCTGAAGGTCGTCTGTCTCTTTTTTGAGCTGATCTTCAGTAATCTCACCTGCTTTCTGCTGTTTTTTGAGATCGTCATTTCCATCGCGACGGATGTTTCGGATAGTTGTTTTATAGTTCTCGCCGACAGATTTTGCCTGTTTGCAAAGTTCCTTGCGTCGGTCAGCGGTGAGGGCAGGGATAGCGATACGGATAACCTTGCCGTCGTTTGAAGGGTTAAGACCTAAGTCAGCAACAAGAATTGCCTTTTCGATTTCTGTAATGAGCGATTTGTCGAACGGAGAGATAACGACAGAGCGTGCCTCTGGAATTGAAATCTGTGCGACCTGAGAGAGTGGAGATTTTGCTCCGTAATAATCAACACGAACCTTGTCAAAAAGTGAAGCTGATGCACGACCGGTTCTGATTGTGTTCATTTCATTCTTAAGACCTTCAATAGTTTTGTCCATCTTAGACTTTGCATCAAATGCCATATTTTCCTCCGTTATAAAAGCAACAAATTAAAAAAATACAAAAAGCGGCCAGAAGAATCTGACCGCCGTTTTTCACGAAAAATTTATTTTCCGAGAACGAAAAGAGCGACCTTTTTGAATGAAAGTTTAGCTCCAGCTTCTTTTGAAACCTGTTCAAGTTTCTTTGCAACTGTAACTTTGTCGTCTTTTACGAAAGCCTGGTCTACGAAACAGATCTCAGCAAGGTGTTTGCTGATTTTGCCCTGCAAGATTCCAGCCTTAACATTCTCTGGCTTAGAAGCCATTTTCTCGTCCTGAGCCATCTGAGCCTGGAAGATTTCTTTCTGCTCATCGATATAGCTCTGTGGAACTTCGTCTTTTGTTGTGTAAGCAGGTGTGAATGCAGCCAAGTGCAAGCAGCAGTCTTTTGCAAAAACTTTTACAGATTCTGCATCTGAGCCTTCAACAACTACAACAGCACCTGTCTTGAAGTCTGAGTGAACGTATGTTGCAGCAGCAGAACCTGCCGGAACATCAATAACCTCGAGCTTACGGATAGACATGTTCTCGCGGATTTTTGTAGCAAGCTCAAGAACCAAGTCCTCAAGCTCTTTTTCGATTTTTGTGTAGCCTTTTGCAATTGCAACGTCAAGGATTTTCTCACCGAGGGCGATGAAATCTGTATTTTTTGCAACGAAGTCTGTCTCACAAGTAACTTCTGCAACAACGATTTTATCACCAGTCTGGCGAATGAAAATGCGTCCTTCAGAAGTTGCGCGCTCAGCACGTTTTGCAACGGCTGCCAATCCTTTCTCTTTGAGGATTTTCTCTGCTTCTGCAGCGTCTCCGTTAGCTTCTGTAAGTGCTTTTTTGCACTCCATCATGCCTGCGCCAGTCTTGTCGCGCAAAGCTTTTACGTCAGCAGCTGTAATTGCCATTTTTAACTCCAGTTATAGTAACCCGCGCTTGTCCACGCGGGAATTGATTTATTTGATTTTTGACTCGTCGATTTCATCGTCGTCATCTTCAACTACTTCGTCTTTTTTGACATCTTCCTCAGTAGGAGTGTAGTTTGAATAATCAACGATTTCCTCGTCATCTTTCTTTGTAGATGCATCTGTAACAACGTCGTCCTCATCACCGAGAGTTTCGATGATTTTGAGACCTTCTTCATTGTTTGCTTCTACAACTGCGTTAGCGATAATAGAAGTGAAGAGGCTGATAGCGCGGATAGCGTCATCGTTACCAGGAATTGGATATGTGATTCCCTCTGGGTTACAGTTTGTATCAACAACAGCAACAACAGGGATACCCATGCGGCGAGCTTCTGCAACAGCAATCTGCTCTTTGTGTGTATCGATGATGAAGATAACTCCTGGGAGTTCTTTCATATCTTTGATACCGCCGAGGTTCTTCTCAAGCTTTGCCTTTTCTTTCTGAAGATTTGAGACTTCTTTCTTTGTGAGGTTGTCGAATGTTCCGTCAACTTCCATCTTCTCGATTTTCTTGAGTCTCTGAAGTGATTTTTTGATTGTAGAGAAGTTTGTAAGCATACCACCAAGCCAGCGGTTGTTTACATAGTACATGCCACAGCGCTCTGCTTCTTTTGCGATAGCCTGCTGAGCCTGTTTTTTAGTTCCTACGAAAAGAACTGATTTTCCAGAAGCAACAATCTTACGAACAGCCTCGTAGCTGTCTTTGATAGAAGCGATTGTCTTCTGCAAGTCGATGATATGGATACCATTGCGCTCTGCGAAGATATACTTCTTCATGCGTGGATCCCAACGTTTAACCTGGTGACCGAAATGTACACCAGATTCAAGCAAACTCTTCATGGTTACAACTGCCATTGAGTTTCTCCTTCACCGGAATTAATTAAAATTCCACCGTCTCTTGTTCTCGTGCCCGCAATATACGGACCGGATAATTACGTAACTTTGCTCCAGCCAACAGCCTTGTACAAAGCCCGACAAAACTATTCAAGAATAGAATAGCCCTGTTCTTTTAACATATCATAAAGCTCGAAAATAGGCAATCCCACTACATTGGAATTCGTGCCCTCGATTTTTTTGATGAAGCATGACGCCAACCCCTGTATACGGTATCCGCCAGCAACACCATGCCAGTCACCGGTTTCGACATACCATTCAATTTCTTCCTGAGTCATAGGCGCGAAAGTAACATTAGTAATGGAAGTTCGGCTTGAAGCAAACAACAAATCGCCGTTGAAAAGCGCAAGCCCCGTAATCACCTGATGAGTTTTTCCTTGAAAATCTTGCATGAACCTTTCGGCTTCTTCGTTATCAGCAGGCTTACCGTATAGTTTTCCGTCCAAAAGGACCATTGTATCGGCTCCCAAAATCCATGGAATTTCATGCCCGGCAGGATACGTGCGCGCCACAGCATCAACCTTACGGCTTGCCAAATACTCCGGAACCTGTTCAAGCGGAATGTCAGGCGGATATTCCTCATCAAAATTGGAAACCTTAACCTGATAAGGAATATTCAGCAGCTTCAATATTTCCTGCCGACGAGGAGAAGAAGATGCTAATATAATAGGTTTCATACGCCCTCCAAAACATTTTTAATTAATACAATTTTAAGCGATTTAAATAAAATCTACAAGAGATAAACAAAAGAAAATTTCAATATTAAAAATAAAATCATAAAAAAAAGCGGAATCGCTCCAAAAGAACCGACTCCGCCTTTAAAGACACCGAAATCTAATTATTTAGATTCCTTTTTCTTTGAGTTGTTATTTCCAGACTGAAGAGTTTTGAGAAGAGCAAGAGCTCTATCACGAACAGGTTTTACATAATGATAATTTGTAGCAATCTGACCTACAGACTGAATCATAGAACCTTTGTCCTGAACCTTGTCAGCAATTTTCTCGTAAGCAATAAGAACCTCAAGAGCAAGTGAACTTGTTGGATTGAGGACAGCATTCTTTTTGTTTGCCCATGCAATTGTATTAACGACATCATCATTGTCGTTCATACCAATTTCACCAAGCGAGCGAACCGCAGCAGTAATTACCATTGGCTCGTTGTCTGCAAGAGCAATATTTTTGAGAGTTGTCTTTGACTCCTCTGATGGAACTTTTGCAAGAAGATCACATGCTTTTGCACGAATATCTGGATAATTGTTAACAAGGCGGCCACTCTGTCTTGACTGAGTGTTGATTCCTTCGCCAGCAAGATGATCAAGCGCAACCATCATATCCGGAGAAACACGGCCTTCTTCGACTGCATTCTCAAGATACTGAAGAGCAACAAGCTTATTGTCTCGCTCGTCTGAATTTGCAAGTTCTGTAATTACGACATCTTCTACAGTGCTCAAGTAATCTTCCTCAGCAGATTTTTCCTGAGCGATCAAAGAGAATGTCAAAAGAAATGCACAAGCTGTGCAAGTTAATTTTTTCATTGATTTCATATAGAAATTTTCCTCCTAAGCAAAGTGAAACAACACTTAACTAAAGATTATAAAACATACGACTGCAAAAATCAACATTATTTTTAGCATGATTGCGACAAAACAACGCGATTTTAGTTCAGTTCTTCATTTGTCGGAAGATGAACCATCCACCTTCCATTGTTTTTATTGAAATAATAGTAAACCGTAACGTGATCCTCGGTTTCTCCCGGCTCGCGCTCCTGAACCTGAACCGCTTTTATATAGGAATCAGAAATATATCGGATTTCGGTGACAGTTCTTCCTTTGCGTGCAGGAACAAACACCTGTTTGAAATAATCCTGCAAATCGCGGAGTTTGATTCCTTTTACAGGAAGACGTTTTTCTGCCTTTTGAAGATTTTTACGGAGCTTCCAGTAATCTATAGAAGCAGGCTCTACATACGGAAGCCATGAGTTGTAATCAAGGCTCTTCATTATGCTGTCAAGCTCAGAGATGATGCGAAGAACTTTTTCTTTATCATCAACGAAAGTGTCACGGTCAACGGCAACCGCACCAACAGAGCGGGAATATTCATCGTCTGCATCAGCGGCTTCGACCGGAGCCTCGACAACAGGTTCTTCAACAACAGGAGTTGGTTCTTCTTCCAAAGGGGCAGGAGAAGGGGCAACTTCTTCAACTTTTGGCTCCTCAACGACTGGAACCGGCTCTGGAGCGGCAGGCTCAACCTTCGCACTCCCACAAGAAACGACAATCCCCGCGAGCATAAGACAACCCGCAGAGAAAACGGCTGCATTAATAGTTTTAGATATTTTCATGCCTAAATAATACATCACTTGTTTCAAACAGTCAAACATGTTAAATTAATTTCAATATGACCTCTGCAGTATTTCCAGGGACTTTCGACCCGCCAACAAACGGACACCTAAACATAATCGAGCGGGGCAGCAAGCTTTTCGACAAACTAGACGTAGTAGTTGCATACAACCCGAACAAAGCGCACCTTTTCTCACCGGAAGAAAGGCTTGCCATGCTCAAGGAACTCACAAAAGACTACAAAAACGTCACGGTACACCTTTGGGATAAGCTCATAGTAGAATACGCCGAAAAAAACAACGCAAACATTCTCTTAAGGGGAATTCGCAACACAAATGATTTCGCATACGAATTCGACCTTTCTCTTTTAAATCACAACCTCGACTCAAGAATTGAGACGCTTTTTCTCCCGACCGAGGCAAAATACGGAATAGTCCGCTCAAGCTCCATAAAAGAACTGGCAAAATTCGGCGGAGACATATCAGGAATGGTCCCAAAAATCGTGGAAGAAGCTATAAAATCAAAATATAACACCTAATTTGACATTTTTTCGATTTTTGTCATTAAAAAATTATTGACAACAGAAACTTTGTATGTAATAATAATTGACATTCGGGTGGAAACTGTTATAGTATAAATCCCGTTATTCATAAAATTATATAGTGAGGTTTATAATATGGCAGTACCTAGAGCGAAAACATCAAAAGCTCGCACACGCAGACGACGCGGTGTAAACATGCATCTTGAAGCTCCACAGCTTGTTGCTTGCGGCAACTGTGGTAATCTTGTTATGCCACACCATGTTTGTCCAAAATGTGGTTTCTACCGTGGTCGTCAGGTAATCACACCTGAAGTAAACGGTTAACAAAACAAACGCATTATGCTCCTAACCGGGCATAATGCGCAAAACAAGGAGAAAATCATGGACGAATTGTTCGTAAAAATCCAGAAACTCATCGCTGAAAAACTTGAAATCGATGAAAGCAAAGTCACAATGGAAGCTTCTTTCCGTGGCGACCTCGGCGCAGACAGCCTCGATACTTACGAGCTTGTTTATGCTATCGAAGAGGAATTGGGTGTTACAATTCCTGATGAGAAAGCAAACGAATTCGAAACAGTAAAAGACGCTTACGATTTCATCAAATCAGCTCAGGCATAATTTTTTACTGATTGACTTTTACAGCACAGGTTATAATGCCTGTGCTTTTTGTTTTAATATGCTTTTTTCAAAAAAAAATCTTTCGCCGAAACGAGTACAAGAACTTACGGCGTTTGCAAAAAACATTTCAATAAAGTTCTCAAACATCAACCTTCTCGAATTAGCCTTTACACATCGTTCCGTTGCAAATGAAAAAGGGCAGAAACATATCAACAACGAGCGCTTGGAATTTTTAGGTGACAGCGTGCTTGGAATGGCAACAGCAGCCTACCTTTATGAACACTTTATGGACAATCCCGAAGGCGACCTTGCAAAAATCAAAAGCAGCGTTGTCAGCGAGCAAAGCCTGGCTCCAATCGCACTCAAAATCGGAATCGATAAAATGCTGATCCTTGGCAAAGGCGAGGAAATGAGCGGGGGAAGGCACAAAAAGGCCATTCTTGCGGATGCAGTTGAAGCCGTAATCGGAGCATATTACCTTGATGCCGGTTACAAGGCCGCAGAAAAACTCGTTCTTTCTTTTATGATTCCTGCAATCGACAATTACGTTTCTGACAAGGGCTCAAAAGATTACAAAACCTTGCTTCAGGAAGCCCATCAAAAAAAATACAAGTCATGCCCAAATTACGAGCTTGTCAAAGAAACCGGTCCGGACCACGAAAGGACTTTCTGGGTTACGGTCCATCTCAAAAACGCAAGCTACGGCCCAGAAAGCGGAAAAAGCAAAAAAGAGGCCGAGCAGAACGTTGCAAAAAAAGCCTGGCTTGAGCTTTTCGGTGATTGACCGAGATAATGCAAATCTGATATAATTTGAAAATCATCTTGTGATATTAACTTGCTTCCTAACAGTGATGGAATGATAGAAGTAGCCGCTTTTTTTTCGGCTTCAAGCTAGTGGTGACTGGGGTTGCTTTAATATCGGGCAAGAAATAAGGAGTTATTTTTATGAAAAAGGGAATTCACCCAGAGTACAAATTGACAAAAATCACTTGTCAGTGCGGCAACGTAATCGAGACACGCTCAACAGTTTCTGACATCCATGTTGAAATCTGTTCTGCTTGCCACCCATTCTACACAGGTAAGCAGAAGCTCGTTGATACTGCAGGACGAATCGAACGATTCAACAAACGCTTCGGTATCAAATCTGACAAATAAGTCGTTTTTCAAACGATACGAAAACTCTCCGGAAAGGGGAGTTTTTTTTATTACCCCACACGGATTTGAGATTCCTACGGAATCTCTTTTTTGCCCAGATTTTGCGTAGCAAATCTGTTTCCGTCAGGAAACAGGAATCCGCGTGGCATATTTTTACGCTATCTGGATTTTCCAGAGACGATGGGCTTTCGTTCCCTTAAAATCTTCGGGAAGGGATTTTTCAGTCATATCGAACACAGCCACAGCCTTTCCCGAATCCGTTGTTTTGGGTACAAGCTCGGCATCGAATTTGAGCCGGTGAGAGTTCGTTGAGAAGTAGAGGACGCCGCCTGCGTTCAGGAGATTCACACATTTTCTTACAAGCTCACTCCAGTCACGGTTGATGTCGAGCGGGGCGCGGGTAGCCTTTGAGTTTGAGAAAGTGGGCGGATCAAGAACAATGATGTCGTAGCGGTTGCTTCCTTCGGCATTCGGAACTTCCGCAAGCTTCTGGTTGAGAAAGCCCGTAACATCTCCGCGAGTGAAAAAATAACGGTCGTCGTCGGGGTCAAAGTCATTGAGGGCAAAGTTAAAGCGTGCCCATTCGAGGTAAGTGTTGCTCAAATCAACGCTCTCAACACGGCGGGCTTTTCCTTCGGCAGCATAGACAGAGAAAGAGCCTGTGTAGCAGAAAAGATTCAGGACGCTTTTTCCGGCACACTCCGAGCGCACGACTGAACGCAACGGACGGTGATCGAAGAACAGACCGGTGTCAAGGTAGTCGCTAAGGTTCACTTTGAAAAGCTGACCGCATTCCTGTACATAACACTCGGTAGTTTGTTTGGAATCAATCTTCTCGTACTGATTTTCACCTTTCTGCTTTTTGCGCAGCTTCTGAATCACACGGTTTTCAGGAATTTCAAGAACTGAAGCGACAGCTTTTGTCATGCAGTCGAGCCAAACCTGCTCGTCACTGTCTGATTTTTCATACGGTCTCTCATACAAGTAAAGATGGACGAACGAACGTTCGGTTTTTTCCTTGCTTGCGGTAAGATCATTGGCAGAAATTCTAGCATCCTCCTGCCTCAAAAGGAGTGCCGCGTCGATTTTGGAGTCCATTCCTTCGGGCAGGGCTTCATATAAATCTACGGCCAGAGGAACTTCCGGGATGTCACGGTCGTAAAGTCGGTAGCAGGTAACGCGCTCACGGCGAGCCCATTTCCTGAGCTGCTTGTATTTTTTTGAAAGACGGTTGGCAAAAATCTTCGCCTGATATTCATTCTGTTCGATAGTGTTCGGATTCATATCTTTGAGTATAGCAGATTTTCGCAAGGGATTGTAGCCCCGTCAGTTGCGGAACAAAGTGAAGCAATGAGCGGAAGCGAAGGGCGAAAAGCCAAATGAGCACGAAAACGAGAGTGCTCACGCCCCGAGCGAAGCGAGGGATGTGCCAAAAATATACGGTATACACTTCTAAAAAAAAACGGTATAATCAAATAAATATCTATTATCTTTTTTTCAGGAATCTAATGAATTACACGGAATTAAATCTAAACGAAAAAATCCAGCAGGGGCTTAGCGATGCGGGCTATGTCACTTGCACTCCGGTCCAGGAGCAGGTTTTGAAGGCTTCTTTGGACGGCTCGGACCTTTATGTTCAGTCACAGACAGGAACAGGCAAAACAGCGGCCTTCCTCGTAACAATCATGCAGGAAATCCTTGCACGCAGGGAATCTGCCGGCACAGAAGGCGAGGCAATGAAAAACGCCCTCATTCTTGTTCCGACACGAGAGCTTGCCGTACAGGTTGAGGAAGAGGCTACAAAGCTCGGAAAGCACACAGGCTTGCGATTCGCTTCATTTTATGGCGGAGTCGGATACGAAAAGCAAGTCGCTGATCTCAAAAAAGGCTGCGACATCATCATCGGTACACCTGGCCGCGTGATTGATTTGACAGAAGGCAAACAGATGGATTTGTCAAATGTGGGATACCTTGCGATTGACGAGGCTGACCGCATGTTCGACATGGGATTCTACCCTGACTTGCGTAAGCTGATTCACTTTCTGCCTGGCAGTGAAGGCCGACAGACAATGCTCTTCTCGGCAACACTCAATTCTTACGTCAAAAACCTTGCATGGGAATACACCCGCGAGGCAAAGGAAATCACGATTGAGGCTCAGAACATCACGGTCGATGAAATTGACCAGGAACTCATTCATGTCTCAAGCGATGACAAAATGAAGCTTTTGCTGGGTATTTTCAAAAAAGAAAATCCTGAGAGCGTGATTATTTTCTGTGACACCAAAAAGATGTGCGAAATCGTCTCAAAACGGCTCCAGATTAACGGTATCAAAAACGAGTACATCATCGGTGATTTGCCTCAGTCAAAACGCCTCAAGATTATGGACAATTTCAAAGCCGGAAAGGAGACTTGTCTAGTCGCAACCGATGTAGCAGCACGCGGAATCGATGTCAACGACCTTGCCATGGTCGTAAACTATGACCTTCCGAACGAAGCCGAAAATTACGTGCACCGAATCGGGCGAACGGCCAGGGCAGGAAAGAGCGGAAAGGCCTATACATTCTGCTCGGAGCGTGATGTTTACTCTTTGGCCCCAATTGAGCGTTACATCGAAAAGCAGATTCCAAGCAGGGTTGCTATCGCAGAAGATTTTGAAGAAGACAAATCAAAAGACGTTTACATCCGCCTTGACTCCGAAGAGCGCGACGGAAAAAGAAACCACAGATGGACACAGATGGACACAGATGGTGCACAGAATAGAGGGAAAAAGTCTGGAGGACGAAAATCCCGCAAAGAAGGCAGAAAATCTTATTCCGACGATGAAATCAAATCGTTTAGGGGCGATAAGTCCAAGAACACAGTCCGTCGTGCGAGCGATGAGGAAATCGCAAAGCTTTCCGGAATGTCAAGCGACGAACGTATCAAATACTTCAAGGAAAAATACGCAAAATCTTCAAGTTCAGTTTACAAGAATGCTGCAAAAACAGCCGGTTCAAAAGCAAAATCTGGCAAGGGCAGGGGGACGAGCCGAAAGAATCTTTCCGCTGCACGCAAAACAGAGAAAGCACCAAAGAAGCTCGGCTTGATTGCAAGGCTCAAGAGCTTGATTGGGCGAGGAAAATAAAATTTCCTCACAGAGAGCACGGAGCGCACAGAGATAGAATAAATTGAAAATCTATGTGTACTCAGCCCTGTGAGAACTTAAAACATATCAGGAGAAAAACATGATTGCAGTCAGTGACGTATCACTTCATTTCAGCGAAAAACCACTTTTCAAAGACGTAAATATCAAATTCACAGCAGGAAACTGCTACGGAATCATCGGCGCAAACGGTGCTGGAAAATCAACATTCCTTAAGATTCTCTCTGGCGAGCAGGATCACGACACGGGTGAGATTTTCATGACACCTGGCGAGCGAATGGCCGTTTTGAGCCAGGACCACTTCGCATTCGATTCTTTCAGCGTAAAAGACACTGTAATGCAGGGCTATCCTAAGCTTTACGAGGTCTCAAAGGCACGCGACGAGATTTATTCAAAGGCAGACTTTACCGAGGAAGACGGAATCAAATCAGCTGAGCTTGAAGCTGAATTCGGTGAGCTTGGCGGCTACGAGGCTGAGAACCAGATTGAGCAGATGCTCTCGGGACTGGGACTTGAAGAAAAATTCCACGACAAAATGATGAGCGAGCTTGATGAAAGCCAGAAAGTACGCGTTTTGCTTGCCAGGGCACTTTTCGGCAACCCGGATATCCTTCTTCTCGACGAACCTACGAACGGTCTTGATTTGGAATCCATCAACTGGCTCGAAGACTTCCTTCTTGACTTTGAGAACACAGTCATCGTCGTAAGCCACGACCGACACTTTCTCAACACTGTTTGTACGGTAACTTGCGACATCGACTTCGGAAAAATCACTCAGTTTGCCGGAAACTACGATTTCTGGTATCAGATGAGCCAGATTCTGCAGAAACAGGCACGAGACCAGAAGAAAAAGAACGAGGAAAAGGCAAAAGATCTCAAAGAATTTATCCAGCGATTCGCTTCAAACGCCGCAAAATCACGACAGGCTACCAGCCGAAAGAAGGTTTTGGAAAAGCTCGAACTGGAAGATTTGCCAGTTACAAGCCGCAAATTCCCGTTCGTTCAGTTCAAGACAGAGCGTGAAATCGGAAACAATGTTCTTGAATGCCGTAAACTCAACTCAAAGGACGAGGATGGAGTTCAGCTCCTCAAAGACTTCGACTTTAAGGTCAACCGCACTGATAAAATCGCTTTCGTCGGCGTTGAGCACAACACAATTTCTTCACTTTTCGACATTATTTCAGGTGAAACTAAGGCCGATTCCGGCGAGTTCTTCTGGGGCCAGACAACATCAAACACATACCTTGCGCGCGACAACAACAAATACTTTGACAACGACATGAACATCACAGAATGGCTCAAACAGTTCTCAAAGGAGCAGGATGACGCCTATGTTCGTGGATTCTTGGGACGAATGCTTTTCAGCGGTGACGAATCACTCAAAAAGGTAAAAGTTCTTTCCGGCGGTGAGAAAGTCCGCTGTATGCTCTCAAAGATGATGCTCCAGAATGCAAATGTCTTGATTCTTGACGACCCTACGAACCACCTCGACCTTGAGGCAATCGAAAGCTTGAACCAGGCACTCGTTCAGTTCCCGGGCGTAATCTTGTTCACAAGCCACGACCACGAGTTCATCCAGACAATCGCTAACCGAATCGTTGAGATTACACCGAAAGGCGTTATTGACCGAATGATGCCGTTCGATGATTACATGGCCGACGAGCAGGTCAAAGCACTCCGCAAGCAATATTACGAAGGAAGCGACCGAAAGATTAAGTTCTAGGATTGTTTTTCCCCACATCAGGATTGTACTTCGCATATCCATGTGGGGATTTTTTTTCTTTATATTTTTCAAAACCGATTATATAATATTTGTATGGCTTTTTTTGACAAAATGGAAAATTATGACAGACTTCTCTCAAAAGCGGTGAATAATATTCATCCTCTCATGGTTTTCTGTAATTTATCCAACAATTTTTATCAGATAATTTCATATAGCAACACAGTTTTAAAAGATTCAATAGCTTATACAGGAGATTTTGACTCCTTTATTCTTACCATAAAAGAATCAATTATCAATAAGGATTATTCAAATCTTTTTACGGCATCGTTCAACAGACAAAAGATTCTTGAAAGGGTAGTTGATAATGATTCGGCGATAACACTTCAATTTCCGTATCTTTTTTCAGAGGGAAAAGAGCAGTGGATTGAGCTTCAGATGATTTTTGTCGGTGCGGAGCAAGATAACGTTCAGGCAATAATGCTCGGCAAAAACATTGATGATGAAATCCGCAAAAAGCGAGAAACAAAACGCAATAAAAATTTTCTTGAAATGCTCGCAAATGAATATTCTTGCGTTTATTATGTCAATATCGACAGTGAAGAATTTTTCACATATAACTTATCAGACCGTATAAATAATAAAATCGGAGATGTGATTCGCTCAAAAGTTCCATTTTCAAAGGCTGCAGAAATATATGCAGACCAATGCACGCTCGAAGAAGACAAAGCGGACTTCTTAAATAAAGTTTCTCCAAAATACGTTGCTGAGCAGCTTTCATTAAAAGACCGATTGATTTACCGTTACCGAAATGAATCAAATCAATACTGTGAGATGAAATGTGTAAAAGTCGGTGACTGGTCAGCAGAACGCACGGTAGTTTTTGGTTTTGCCGTAAAGGATGCAGAAATACGCAAAGAACTCAAAGCTCAAAAAGAACTCAAGGCCGCAAAGGAAAAGGCCGAAGCCGCAAATGCCACAAAAAGCGAATTTCTTGCGAGAATGAGTCATGACATCAGGACTCCAATCAACGGCGTTATAGGAATGGCGGAATTAGCCTCAAAAAATCTTAATAATCCAGAAAAGATTGGTCAGTGCCTCAATAAAATCACAAAAGCTGCATTCCATTTGAATCTTCTTGTCAATGATATTCTTGACATGAGTCATATTGAGAGCAACAAACTTGAAATTGCTCACAAACCGATGAATATCTACTCGCTGGCAGATGGCTGTCTCTCAATTATCGAAGGTCAGCTCATAAACAGAGACCTTAAAATTATTACAGATTTCAATGATTTTAAATATCCGTTCCTGCTTGGCGATGAGCTCCACTTAAGGCAGGCATTAGTCAATATACTCGGAAACGCAGTAAAATTTACTCCGGATGGAGGCAAAATCACATTCAGAATAAAGGAACTCGGAACAGGCTACAAAACAGTAACATATCGGATCGAAGTAGAAGACACTGGAATCGGTATGAAAGCAAACTTTCTTGAGCATATCTGGGAAACATTCTCACAGGAAGACGGAGGCGCACGTTCTGAGTACAAAGGAACAGGTCTTGGTACAGCAATTGCAAAATCTCTCATCGAAATGATGGGCGGAACAATCAGCGTAAGGTCCAAGCTCAATGAAGGAAGCACATTCACGATTGACATGCCGTTCGCAATCGATGACAGAACGGCCGCAATTCGTAAAAAAGAACTCAAAGACGAAAATGAAAGCGATGAAACTCTCGTTGGCTCAAGAATTCTCCTTGTTGAAGACAACGAAACTAACCGCTTGAGCGCAAAAGAACTACTCGAAGCCGAAGGTGCAACCGTAACGTATGCCGAAAATGGCAAAGTCGCAGTCAAATTTTTCACAGAAGCAAAAGAAAACTACTATGACGCAATCCTCATGGATATAATGATGCCGGTAATGAACGGTATTGACGCCACAAAAGCAATCCGTGCTTTGAACCGAAGCGATGCAAAGAATACGCCTATTATAGCCCTCACGGCAAATGCATTCGAAGAAGATGTACGGGCATCCATCGAAGCAGGAATGAACGCACATCTCACAAAACCCCTTGAAATTTCACGCGTAATAAAAACCTTAATCCGCTGCATGAGACAAAAATCACTCAAGCAGGCAGAAGAACTGAACAAAGTCATCTCCAGCGTCAACAATAAGGATGAACTCACGGGAGTAGGCAACAATAATGCATTTGAGGAAGTAAAAATAACACTCAACAACGAAATAGCAAAGAATCCAGAGATTGAACTGGGAGTACTCATCTGCGACATATCTGACCTCAAAAAAATAAACGATAAAAACGGAATTGAAGCTGGTGACAATGCAATTAAAACACTCTGCAAGTTTACCTGCGATACTTTCAAGCATAGCCCAGTATTCCGAATCGAAGGCGGTGAATTTGCCGTAATTCTCCAGGGAATTGACTTCAAAAATATCGTACAATTAACCGAAAACCTGGAAGAAAAGCTCAAAAAACTTCCAGCAGATGCAGTTTCATTCAAAGCAGGTATCGGTTTCTCCAGCATGACTTCAGGCGAAAAGAATATCGCCCAAATCATCAAAAAAGCCGAAAAAGCGATGACAAAAAACAAAAAACGACGTTAAATGAGCGGGCAGGAGCGTAAGCATATGTAGATCCCTGTAAAAACAACATTCATTGGTAGACAGAATACGCATTATAGAAAGTAATTATCGCTCATAAAATTCATTTCATTCAGATCCTATTGCGGGGATTATTCTATTACTTTTTCTTTTTTTCGGCTTTGCGCTCCATGAGATTGTCCCGCTGCTCAATAAGCTGCTTGTTAATCAATGCGATTCTCTCATAAAGCTCGAAATACGAGATCGCATTGTCGCTTGCAGAATTCATGTTTTCTTCTGGGCGCAGAATTTTTTCTTTGAAACGCGCATTAATCGCAATCATCTCGGAATGTTTCTTCATGGCTTCTAGAGAAGATTGATACGCGGCGTTTATCTCGCTTGTCCAGCCGGTAATATCGGGCTTTGCGAGAGTCTTGATTTTGTGAATCGTGACGATTTCCCAGATTTTCTTTCCGAAGTATTCTTCAAGGGCATTACGGAAAGGCCTGTCTTTCTGGAACAAAAGCTTTGCCGTGACTTTAGTTCCGTCAGCCTCACTGATGCTAAAGCTGCAAAGAGCCTGTGAATCAAGGAATGGCGCTGCAAGTTCCGAACCAAAAAAGCCCTTCACTTCTTCTGGGCTGCATTTGAAAGAATATTCATAGATATTGCCCCACAAGCCTGTGCTCAGAGACTCGCGCCGCCTCTGATTTGTGACCGGGAAAATATACGCTTTCTGAATCTGAATCGACTGCGGAAGATGGCGGTTCAAGGCTTCGATAAAGTCTTTTTCGCTTGTGTTCTCGTAAAGCACTGTCGAAGCAATCTCGGCGTCAGAAGAAATTCCCAATGAAAGCGTTGAGGCGAATTCAAGACGTGGGAGCGGATTGAAGCCTGTTGTGTAAATAACAGGAAGATTGCATTTTATGAACGCCCGGTTGAAAAATTCAATCTGTGAAAGATGTGAAATGTACTCGCCGCCATTTTTCTTTGTGAATTCAAAAATTACGCGGTACATTACAGGAATATTCCATTCTGGGTAGACAGAATTTTTATTCAGCTGTTCATTTTTTTGTACATTCTGAGGTTTATTATCGATATTTACGCTTGCATTTTTGTTACAGACTCCGCACCTATGGTCGCAGTTCGGGGAGCACTTTGGCGTAAGCTCTTCCTTCTCGTGCTTTTCCCATTCTTTTTTATAAAAATTCTTTGCAACACCAAGAGAGACTGAATCCCATGGCAAAACTTCATCCTTGCTACGCTCACGAAGAATAGATTCTTTTACATCATAATCAGCTTCAGAGAATGCTTCATCCCAAAGCCTTAGGTTTTCTTTGAGATGATTTTCCCAAGCGTCAAGGCGTGCACCCTTCTTGTAAGCAGAAAGAATGACCTTCCCTGCCCGCTTGTCTCCACGTGAAAGAAGACCTTCAAGATAGGAAGTGTTAATGTCATGAGTTCCGACATGGAATTTTCCCCTCGGAAGATGCTCGCGGATATACGAGAGTTTTCTGTCACTCTCTTCCGGAGAAATCTGCCTTACCCACTGATATGCCGTATGGGGCTTTGGAATAAATGTACCTACATTCACATTGCATTGAATACGGGTTTTATTCTGCAAATCAATCAAAAAATCAACGATTGCCTTTTCTTCGGTAAGCTCCTCCGTCTCAGGGAATGGAAGCCCAACCATAAAATAGAATTTCGCCTTGTTCCAGCCACGTTTTTTTGCATCAAGGATAATATCGACAAGGTGCTGGGCATAAACTTCCTTGTTAAGCCGGAGCTGCCATGCCTCTTCCGGGGTCTCTACCGCAAAAGTGAGTCCCGATTTACGGACTTCCGAGAGTTTTTCAAGCAAAGGAAGGGAAAAACTGTTTACTTTAAGAGACGGAAGCTGGAATGAAACATTCTGGCTCTTGTACTTTGCATTCAAATCATCAAGCAAGTTCTCAATATCAGGATAATCCGCGCTCGAAAGAGATGTGAGGGATATTTCACGGTAGCCAGCCACATTCACAAGTTTATCAACATCATCAAAAATGAGCTGCTTTTCTTTTGCACGCTGGGGCCTGTAATAAACTCCCGCATGACAGAAACGGCATCCGTTCGGACAGCCACGCATAATCTCGACTACACCATGGTCCTGGACAGGCTTTACATTCGGAAGCGGCATAAAAGACTCTACCGAAGGAACTTTTCCAAAATCAGCCCACACTGCCCGGCGCGCTACAGAATGTCCGCAAGTTTCCTCGCTCATGTTTTCTGTCCACACGCTTGGATGCTTTGAAAAATGAGCAAGTATCTCGCTTCGGCCAGCACCTTTCTTTTTCAGTTCGGCACATTCTTCGATAAGGTCGAACATTCCGCCCTCGGCCTCACCAATGAAAACCGCGTCAAAAAAGTCCGAAAAAGGAGCCGGGTTCGTCGAACCGCAACCGCCCGCAATAACAATCGGATCGTTCTCTCCCCTGTCCTTTTTTAAGAGCGGAATTCGCCCCAAGTCAAGGATTGAAAGCGCGCCAGTGATTCCAAGCTCATAACCAATTGAAAAACCAATCATGTCAAGCTCATTCAAAGGCATTCCTGTCTCAAGCGTGTACAAAGGAGCGTCGTATTTTTTGAGCAAATCTTCAAAATCAGTCTCAACTGCAAAAACCCTCTCGCAACGAACATCTTTTTTTTGATTTAACCCGTTATAAATGATTTTGATTGCCTGGTTCGCCATGCCGATTGTGTAAACATCAGGAAAAGCAACACAAAAATTGAAAAGGCTGTCATTATCTGCATGACTCTTAACAATCTGCCCGAACTCGCCTCCGATATAGCTTGACGGATTCTGCACAGAGCACAGAGAATTTCCAAAAAGTGCAATAGGATTAATAAGTTTCATAATGTTCCTAAAATATTTTGACGCAAATACACGCAGATTCATTTATCAGCATTTATCTGTGTTCATCTGCGTCTGATTATTAAAATCCGAATTTTCTAGATGATACGCTCATCAAAAGACCAACGCAAATCATCGCCGTCCACAATGAAGAGCCGCCGTAACTTAAGAACAGGAGAGGAATTCCTGTAATAGGCATGATTCCCATGACCATTCCGACATTAACAAGAAAATGGAACACGAACATTCCCAGAACACCAGAGGCAATCATAAGTCCGAATGTGTTTGAAGCGTTCTTGATAATGAAAATCGTACGCATGAAAATCAAAAAGTAAAGCGCAAAAACCGTCATGCATCCCACAAAGCCAAGTTCTTCAGACAAAATGCTGAAAATAAAGTCCGTGCTCTGCTCAGGCAAAAAGCGGTAGTGACTCTGCGTTCCCTGCAAATATCCGCGGCCAAACAAGTTGCCAGAACCAATCGCAGTCTTTGACTGAATGATATTCCAGCCAGCTCCTCGCGGATCAGCATAAGGGTCAATAAATACGATAAGTCGCATAACCTGATATTCTTTTAGAACTTTGCCCGCACAATACGAAAAAATCAAAGCTCCGCAGAAAATTGCCGCAAAATAAGAAATCCAGTAGAAATATTTGTTGTGCCGGTAGAAGAACATACCAAGCATAGAGAGTACACCGATTGAACCTGTCGCAAAAATAAGGATTAGCCTCAATGTTGTGTTTGTGAGCACACGGATAAAAATTACAGAATGATGAGCAATCTGACTTTCCCAAATCGGCAGAACAGTAAATATAATCGTCATCATTCCGCCGAGGAAGATAAAAAGAATGTAACGGACGGGAATTCCCGCGATAAAGGTCATCGCAAGGAAAATCGGGAAGTAAACAAGCGAAGTTCCCAAGTCAGGCTGAGCAAGAATCAGTCCCATCGGAATAAACATGATTCCAAGTGAGACGATAAAACGCTTCCGCTGATCCTGAGTCTTCTTAGTTTTATCCAAATACCATGCAAGGAAAAGAATGAATACAACTTTAGTAAATTCTGAAGGCTGAATACCAAAAGGACCAATACCGAGCCAGCTTCGTGCACCATTTACATAACGACCGAAAAATTTTGTGAAAATAAGAACCGCACATGCACCTGCAAAAAAATGCGGAATATATCGGTTAAAACGCCTGTAATCAAGGAGTGAAATTCCGAGCATCATGAGCATTCCAGAACCACCCCAAATAATCTGTTTTAAATATTCAGAAGAAACATTCTCGCCGTCTGAGTTGATACCCGAAGAATAAATAAAAAGAATACCGAATGTAACGAGAGCCGCAACGCAAAAAAAGAGAATAAAATCAAAAAATTGCAGGAATTTAAAATTCAATTTCATCTAATTTTCCTTTACTCCTGGCGGACACCTGTATGTTTTCTAGACCGAATTACATCACGAACATTTGCCGGAAGAGCCTGAACAGCTTCTTCATAAGACTGATTGGCAAAAATTCCCTGAAAAATTATATTTGTCGCATATGGTGCCCACCATTCCCATTCATTTGCAGCCTCAACAAGCACGACGACAACGACCTGCTCTTCTACAGGCGCATTGAAAGGAGCATAACAAGCCATCCATGAGTGCCAGTGATCAAGAGAGCCGACCTCAGCCGTACCAGTTTTTCCAGCAATTTGAACGACTTTATTGTTAAGCGGGAAAGCTGGAGTTCCGTCTGTGATTGTATAACGCATCGCATTCTGAACTTCTCGCCAAACTGACTCATCAATATTGGACTCATGCAGAATCTGAGGTTTAACTTCCTCGATTACATCATTTGTAGCCGGATCACGGACTTCCTTTAAAAGGTGCGGACGATAAATCTTGCCCTCATTTGCAACCATTGCGACCATATTTGCAATATGAAGCGGTGTAACAAGAGTATATCCCTGACCGATTGACATATTCATCGTATCTCCGCCAAGCCATTTCTGATGAAAGCGGCGTTCCTTCCATGGAGCCGTAGGAACAAAGCCAGACTGTTGCGCTGGCAAGTCAATATCAAGGCTCTCGCCAAAGCCAAATTCCTTTGCATAGGAAGAAATCTTATCTACGCCCAAAAAATCCCGTCCGACAATCCAATAATAAACGTCACAAGACTGGGCAAGAGCTTCCTTCATATTGAGTTTTCCGTGACCCCATTTCTGGTGACAATGGAATATTCGGTTACCGTAATCAACACGGCCAGAACAATCAATGTCTTTTGCAGAAGAAAAAGCTTTTTCTGCAAGCATTGCCGTAGACATAATGATTTTGAATGTTGAAGCAGGAGGATAAGCCGCATTTACAGCTCGATTTAACAAAGGTTTGTTCGGACTGGTTGCAAGCTTATTATATTGGGCAGAAGCATTGTCATCATTGAAAAGATTCTGGTCATAAAAAGGATAAGAAACCATTGCCAAAACTTCACCGTTACTTGGACGCAAAACTACGGCAGCCCCTACCCGTTCACCAAGAGCCTTTTCTGCAAGCTCCTGAATCCGCATATCAATCGTAAGAACAAGATTTTTACCCATCTGCGGAGGCTCAACAATCGGTGTGTCCGAAAGAATATGTCCACGGACATCGACTGTACGGCTTTCACGGCCTTGTCGCCCCTGCAAAAGCAAATCGTACTGTTTTTCAACGCCAGTTTTTCCAATAATAGATTTATTTGTATAAACACGTCGTTTATCTTTGTCCGTTATGTTATACATAACTTTGACTTCTTCTTTGGTGATGTCACCTACATAACCGACAACATGAGAAATCGAGCCAGTCTCAACATAATTTCGTACAGGCTTACTTCTCCATGAAACCCCTGGCAAATCAGTAATATTTTCAGCGATATTAGAAATTGTATTGAAAGTTACATTAGAACGTACTTCAACAGCTGTGTATGAGCGGCGAAGTGAAGGTTCTATTTTACGGTCTATTTCATTTTTTGAGATTCCAAGAAAAACTGCCAGTCTCGAAGTGACAGAATCATAATGACCGGCGGGAATTTCAGCGGGAATTAAATCAACAGCAAAAGAATCCGTATTGATGACCATTGGCATCGAAGCATTTCGGTCAAAGATTTCACCACGCTGAGCATCTATTGTCTTAACCTGACTTGAAATTGTCTGTGACTGTTTTCGATATTGTGCGCCTTCAATAACCTGCAAAGAAAAAAGCCTGAGCACATAAACTGCAAAAATCGCCATGATTATAAAAGCGAAGATTACAACTTTTGCATTCTGTTCAACCGAACCGTTCTCTGTGTTAAAATAATCCTGCATTTACGAAACCTTCTCAGGATCAAGCAAAATCAAATCACTGAAAACACTCAGAAATTTGAAAACTATCGGCGTTAAAATTGAATTCGCAGCAAGCTCAAACAAAAAAGCCTTTGAAAACAGAGAATACGGAACTACGGAATCAGCAAAGAAAACGGAAATAACAAAAATGAGAACAGCCTTCATCAATGTAGCAAAGAATCCAATCAGTATCGGAAGAAAAATTCCTGCCATATTAAGAGTTTTTGTGAAAATTCCCGCAAAATATCCGATTATCGTCCTCAAAAGACTATGAAGCCCAAACGGCGATGCGCTAAGAAAATCAAGGAAAAGACCGGAAACAAACCCAGAAGACACGCCAAAAACCTTTCCATTATTAACAGAAAGATAAAGCGTAATAATAAGAAGAAAATCCGGAACGGCCGGAAGAAAAAGCATATTCGAAAGGATTGCCGTCTCAAAAATCACAAAGCAGAGAAGAATCAAAGCTGAAACTGAAAAAGATTTTAACATTTTCTCCCCTCTTATTTGTTATTTTTTTCGTGCAAATCTGAAACTATGACCATTTCAATGCGCGAGAAATCAATCACCGGCATAACTTTTATAGACAAAGATGAATCATAATCAAGGACTTTAATATCAGAAATGGAACCAATCGGAATATCGCCCATAAAATTCCCGCTTTCACCACTGGTAACAATTAAATCGCCAACCTGAAGCTCATCGAGAACACGCTTTTTGATATAAGCCATATTGAGCGGAGAATCTACGCTTCCATCACCTGTTACAAGGCCAATATCACGTGTGTTCTGGATTCGAGCCGAAACAGAGCATTTTGAGTCATAAATCGGCATAACAAGACTTGTCAGAGCACCTACTGTAACGACTTTGCCGACCAAGCCAACGATACCGCCCTGAATTGCAAGAACCGGCATGTTTTTTCGGATTCCGTGGCGGCTTCCTTTATTGATTGTGAATGCAGAATAAAGACTGTCAGGATTTCGGGAGATAATTTGAGCCGGATAATTCTTTTCTTGAAGGGAGAGTGAAAAGCCCAGCTGTTCCTTAAGTCTTTCATTTTCTTTTTTGATGTCGGTATTGCTGCGCTGAAGGATCTCGTAATTCTTGAGACGTTCAGTAAGCTCTTTGTTTTCCTCACGAAGACGTGCAAGCTCTTTTACGGCATTGAAAGTGTCTCCAATTCCAGATGCTACCGTACTCACGCCTTTTTGTACGGAAGATAAAGCTGTAAAACCTACCTGCTGGAAATTGACGACAAAACCTCCGGAATGAAAAGCCAGCATGATACCGGAAAACACTACAAATCCGATGAGAAGGAATTCTGATAAACCAAATCTGAATGAATGTTTGGAAGCCATTCTGAATCTAAAAATTAGTCGTTAAGATTGTCGTAAATTGCCCTGTCAGAAGACATATCCTTGAACAAATCAAATGCCTGACCAGCACCAAGAGCAACACATTCAAGCGGCTTTTCGACCAAAATGACAGGAACACCAGTTTCTTTTGAAATGAGCTTTGGTAGACCTTTGAGCATACTTCCGCCACCGCTCATAACGATACCACGCTCAACAATGTCGGCAGCAAGCTCTGAAGGAGTTTCACCCAAAGTGACTTTAATAAGCTCGACGATTTCATTGACTGTTGATTTAAGAGCTTCACGAACCTCAACGCTGTCGATTTCAAGACGACGAGGAAGACCTGTAATTGCGTCGTTACCACGGACTTCCATTTTTTCGATAGCCTTGTCCTTGTCCTGCAAAGCGTTTCCGATCTGAATCTTAAGACGTTCTGCAGTCTGCTGACCGATGCGAAGGTTGTGAACATTGAGGACATATTTCATGATGGCTTCATCGAATTTGTCGCCGCCAACACGGATTGCCTTTGTAACAACCATGCCTCCCAAAGAGATTACAGAAACTTCAGTTGTACCACCGCCGATATCGCAAATCATGTGACCGGCAGGCTCGTTGATTGGAATCTGCGCACCAATTGCAGCGGCAAGAGATTCCTCGATTACGTCAACTTCCTTTGCACCAGCCTTTAATGCCGTTTCGATTACGGCACGACGCTCAACCTGTGTAATGCATGAAGGAATACCGATTTTCATTCGTGTAGACTTAAAAAGCTGGTGACGAGAAATTACTTTTGAGATGAAATATTTAATCATCTTTTCGCAGCTGTCAATGTCAGCAATAACACCGTCTGCCAAAGGACGGATTGCATCGATATTGCCCGGAGTCTTCCAGAGCATACGCTTAGCCTCGGCACCAACAGCCCAAACGTGCTTCGTTCCCTTCTCTACGGCAACAACGGAAGGCTCATCTACGACGATGCCCTTTCCTCGCACATAAATCAATGTATTACATGTACCTAAATCAATTCCTATATCAGTTGAAAAACGGTCAAAGAAACCCATGAAAAAGTCCTCCCAAACTTTTTTATATTATCTATTTTACTTTATTTCTGACATTTTTTTCAATGCAAGCGGATGATTATTCTGTATTCTCAAAGCCTTTCTCCATTCGGAACGAGCTTTGACCATATCACCCTGACTTTCATATATTACACCCAATCCGTATAAAGCGTCAGCAGAATTTTCATTTTTTTCCAAAATAAAATTAAATTCTTTTTCTGCATCCTCAAAATTTTCTCTCTGAAGAGCAATATTCCCCATCAAAAGGTGACTTTTTAGAATAATCTGTTCGTCCTTGCAGTTCTGCGAGATTCTGAACAAATATTGCTCCGCGGCGTTATCCTGTCCGACAGCATGATATTGCTCGGCGATTGAAAGAAGAAGAATATCAGACTCGCGAACAAGGAGCGCTTCAGTAAAAGCTGAAATGCTTTCCATGGTCATGCCGAGAGACGCATAGCTCAAGCCAAGCAGCTCAGGAATATCATCCGCCTTATATCCGTCTTTTTTGGCTTTTAAAAGATAGTAAATTACCAAATCCGCGTAGTAATAATAAGATGAATGAAAATCTTTGTAAAAATATGCTTTTCCGAGCATGTACTCAATCTGCGAGACAGCTCCGAATTTTGCCCCTTGCAACGCAATACGAAGAGAATTTATTGCTTCATCAAGATATGAAAGCGACTGAACGACATCTGAGCTGGAAACTGCAAGAAAAAAAGCTGAATATCCGTTATATGTACGTGCAGTTATATTAAAAGGAGATTTGTAAAGAATTGCGGAACTTATGTCGTAAACCTGCTGGTAATCATAAACCTTCCACTTTGACTTTAAGTTTATGATTGAATTTCCGTTGTTGATTTTTGAATCAATTGCCCTATAAGCAAAAAAAACACCGACGGAGACAGTGACGGCAACAAAAATACAAATTAGGAGTTTTTTTAAGAAATGGCTCTTTTTTTTAAAGATCTCTCTTGTTTGCAAAGCCTTTAATTTCATTGTCCCCGTTCCACCCAATATAAAAAAAACAGAAAAGATAATAAGCCGGGTTCTGTCCTGCACTTTTCAAAAGGAAGAAAAGCACGCATAACCATCTATCCGAAACTTTTGTTGCCAAAAGCCTTTAGCAGCCTACCCGCAGCCAATAGTCCGGAAAACCTGACTGCTACTTGGCCTTGCTCCAAACGAGGTTTACCCTGCCTGCCCTGTCACCAGAACAGCGGTGAGCTCTTACCTCACCTTTTCACCCTTACCCGAAGGCGGTATATTTTCTGTGGCACTTTCTGTCAGAAAAAAGGCTTATGCTGCTGATCTTTCAACCAACCAACAAGTTCCTCTTTCTGCCCGGTTATTACCCGGCGATTTTTCCGGTGGAGCCCGGACTTTCCTCACCCAAGACCGCTATCATAAGCGGGTCAGGCACGGTTATATCTTTTCTGAAATTTTCGCATAATTATTATGACGATTTAGTCATCAAAGGCCATTGTTTTTTCGTCATCGAGATTGTTCTCGTTATCGCCGTCCTCAACTTCATCGTCTTCACGCTCATCAGCGAATTCATCTTCGAAGTCTGCAAGGCTACCTGTCTCTTCAAGAGTTGAATAATCCTCAACCTCTCCCTCTTCAACTTCCTGATAGAATAGAATTCGAGAGCAGTATGGACAGAACAAAATCTTCTCACCATCACGAACTTCATTTGCAAACTGACCAGGAAGAATCATCTGGCAGCCAGTGCAGACACCGTTACGAACGGCAACGATACCCTGAGAATTGCGCTGGATGATACGCTGGAATTTATAAACGATTTCCTGATTGAGACCAGGAGTAAGCTCCTGTTCTTTTTTGCTCAAATCTTCGAGCTGATTTTTATAATCCTGAATCTGCTGAGAAAGGGCATCTTTGCTGGAATTAAGATCGTCTTCCTGAGCCTTAATCATGGCCTCATCTGCTTTGAGAGACTCATTGAGCTCGGCAAGCTTTTTCTCCTCTCGGAGCAAATCTTTACGAACAGCTGCTTCTTTTTCTGTAGCCTCGGAAATCTGCTTGTCAAGAGCTTCGTATTCACGATGAGAAGTGATTGAATCCATGCTCTTTTCGCCAGACTCACGTGAAGCCTCTGCCTCTGAAAGCTCGCGTTTAAGATGCTCTACAACAGCACGAACTTCTTCATAGCTCTTATTTTTTTCGATATATTCTTTTTTGAGACGTGCAAGAAGCTCGTCCTGAGAATCAAGCTGTTTTGGGGAAGCATCAATCTTTTTTTCAAGATCATATTTTTCTACCAAAACGTCCTGAAGAGATTTAAGTTTGTCGAAAACTTCTGTCATTTCCATGTTAAAAGACCTCAAAACTCAGAATTCTAAAAATTTAGAAATTTCTGTTAATGTATCACAAAAGTATATAAAAAATAGCCGTTTATGTCTATCATACACGGCTATTTATATCAGATTTTACATCTCGATGTAATCACGGAGACCGCTTGCACGTCTCGGGTGTCGGAGTCTTCGGAGTGCTTTCGCCTCAATCTGTCTGATTCGTTCTCGAGTTACATTGAAATACAAACCGACTTCTTCCAATGTAAGGCTGTATCCGTCATCAAGACCGAACCGCATTTTAAGAACTTCCTGTTCACGCGACGGCAATGTGTTAAGGACCGACCTGAGCTGCTCCTGCAAAAGCGTGTAAGCAGTCTGATTTGCCGGATTCTCAACATCCTTATCCTCGATGAAATCTCCGAGCTGTGAATCCTCTTCCTCACCGATTGGCGTCTCCAAAGAAATTGGTTCACGGGCAACATTCTTGACCTGCTTGACACGTGTAACAGGCCAGCCAAGCTGCTGTGCAATCTCTTCATCGGTTGGTTCGCGACCAAGCTTCTGCATGAGCTGACGCCCCTCACGGACAACCTTGTTGATCTGCTCGATCATATGGACAGGAACTCGGATTGTGCGCGCCTGATCAGAAATTGAGCGTGTAATTGCCTGGCGAATCCACCATGTAGCGTAAGTCGAGAATTTATACCCCTTCCGGTATTCGAATTTCTCAACTGCCTTGATAAGTCCAATATTTCCTTCCTGAACCAAATCAAAGAACTGCAAACCACGGTTAGTGTATTTTTTGGCAATTGAAACGACAAGACGAAGGTTGGCATTAATCAGCTTGTTCTTTGCTTTTTCAAGCATTTTTCGGCCACGCTCGATCTCATCTGCCATCGTGAGGATTTCCTCAACATTATTCTCAAAATCGTATTCCATTCGGCGAAGCTTACGATCAATCTTTTGAATCTGAGTATAAATATCGCGGATTTCGTCACTTTTGAGCCCAAGCTCATTTTCAAGTTTGAGAGCCTCTGAATGAATAGCAAGGCGACGTCCAAGGCTTCGGAGTTCTGCAGGATTTGAAATGCGGAGCTCCTTCATTTTATGCTCTTGTTTGTGACGGAACTCGCTTATTTTCTGAGTTGCCTCAACAAATTTCGCACTGAATTTATCGATTTCTTCTGATTGAATATCAATTTTCTGCAATTCTGGAAGAATTTTTGTGCGAAGCTCAAGAATCTGCTCATTCTCAAAGATTTCACGCGATTGGTTAGCCTCAAAGAGTTGTTTTTTGAGGTTCATATAAATCTTCATGTTCTCTTTGCAAGCTTTAAGATTTTCACCATAGTAGCTCTTGAGACGACGTTTTTCTGCCTGAGCCTCGTTGATTTCTTTGCGGGCCTTTCCAGGTTCATGAGGATCAATCTTGGCAAATGCCTTCTGACAGATTGCGAAGAATTCTGGAATCATCATTCCGGATCTTTTGATTACATCCTTAATAATGTTCTCGCCCTCTTCCATCTGCTTAGAATATGTAACTTCCTGCTCAGCTGTAAGAAGTTTTTCTTTGCCGATTTCACGAAGATAAAGACGAATTGGATCATCAACATTAGAATCTTTGTCGCCGTTCACAAGCCGTGCCGCAGCCAGCTCGTCATCGGTCGCACCCACCTCATCCGCATCCTCATCGTCGAGCAAATCTTCATCATCTGCATCGGCGTCTTCGTCCAGGTCAGTATCCTCTTCCATGACCTGAATGTTGTTCTGGGTTAAAAGTTGAAGCACATCTTCCATTTTTGGTGAATTAACAAAATCCTGACCAAGAATCTCATTAATCTCATCCCAAGAAACGATCTGCTTATCCTTAGCATACTCTAAAAGTTTTTCAACTTTAGGATCCAGCTCCTGATCCATATTCCAGTCCTTTATTATTAATTTTTTCGTCAATAAGCTTTTTCTGCTCGAAAAGCCTTGTCATCAATTCTTGATTTGCAGGAATGCTAAGCTGCCCCTGCAAAGAGTTCATTTGCTGGAGTATCGCTTTTCGCTTTCGTTTGAGGCTGTTAATTTGCAGCCGCTCCACGCTCTCCGCAACAGACTGTGCCGTACACTGAGAAAATTCCCCTCTGGAAACAGACTCAGTAATTTTCTGCTTGATGCCGTCATGATTGCAATGATTTAGCACGGAAACAAAAGACAAATCCCCCGACTCGTAACACTCCTTAAGAACAGAAAACAAAGTTCTCGCAAAAGGGTTCTCAAAATCGTCTTCGGTCAAACGACTCCGCATCAGCTCAAACTGATTTGTATCGGACAAAACTGCCAGGACAGCCCTGAATTCCGAATTGACGATAACATCATCCGAAACAGGCTTCTGGTAATCCGTATTTGTGCTTAGAGTTCGTTTTTTTACATCTTCACGATTATTAAAATCCCTTTTTACCGCCTCGAGGGAGATATTTAGAGTCTGCCCCAAGAGCTCCAGACTTGATTCCTTCTGTATATCGGTCTGTAACGCATCGATGTAAGGGAAAAATTCAAGCGCAAACTTAGCCTTTCCCTCCGGAGTATCCTTTTGGTACTTTTGCGACAGAAAACTCAACAGATAATCACTATCTAATATAGCGGAATTAACTTCATTCGTCAAGGTATCCGCACCGAAATTAACCATAATTTCTGCAGGATCTTTTGCATTATGCAGGCGAATTATTTTTACAGTAAGCCCTTGCCGCCGGCACATCAAGATTGCACGCCATGTCGCTTTTTGCCCCGCTCCGTCAGAATCAAAGGAAAGAAGGATCGTATCGGCAAAACCGCGCACGATTTTTATCTGATCATCCGTGAGCGCAGTTCCCAAAGGGGCAACAGCGTAAGTGATTCCGCACTGATGATAGGCGATGCAATCCATGTACCCCTCACAGAAAATCACTTTTTTATTCTCTCGGATCGAATTCTTTGCAAAATTGAAGGCATACAAAGTCTCGCCCTTCTGATACTGAATCAAGTCACCGGAATTGAGGTACTTCGGAGATTTTTCCGGGTCGCCGCGCAAAAAACGCCCGCCAAAAGCCACTGCTTGCCCGCGCCTGTCAAAAATCGGGAACATAAGCCGGTCGGAGAAAAAAGCTATGTCAGGATACTTTTTGCTGAACAGACCTGACTTCGCAAGGAATTCATCACTGAAATTTTTAGATTTAAGGAAACGCTTAAGCCAGCTCCTGTCCGCAGGGGAATAGCCGAGCTTGAATTTTTCAATCGTCTCCATTGAGATTCCACGCTTGGTGATATATTCCAGCGCGAATTTTCCCGCATCAGTCTTTAAAAGACCGTAGTGAAACATATCAGCCACACGGTTATACAAGTCTATATAAAGTTCCTTTGAATTGTCAGGCTTATCGGCCTTAGGAACAAAATTGTTCGAATATTTTACCTCGACATTAAATTTTTTGGCCAGGATTTTCACAGCCTCAGGGAAACGGACTTTTTCCATCTCCATAACGAAATTTATCGCCCCTCCGCCCGCATGACAACCGAAACAATAATACATACGTTTTTCGGGGGTCACGCAGAAAGATGGCGTTTTTTCATGATGGAAAGGACAGCAGCCCCACCACTGATTTCCGCGATTTTCGAGCTGGACATAATCGCTCACAACGGAAACGATGTCCGCCTGAGAAGAAACGTTATCAATTGTCTCCTGAGAAATAATTCCTTCCATCAGCTAGTTGCTTCCAGATTTTTTGGTTTTGAACTGAGTCCCGGCCTTAACGTGAGCGTTGAAAGATTTTGAGAAAGTATGTTTTCCAGCAGAAGAATCAGTGAGCGTAAAGTAAAAATAATCAGTCTTTGCAGGTTCTGCCGCCGCACGGAGGGCAACAAGCCCAGGATTCGAAATAGGTGTTGGAGGAAGAGCCGCCCATTTATAAGTGTTATACGGGCTGTCAATCTTGAGGTCATCGTAAGTGATTACATCAGGATGCGGCTTTCCTTGAATTTCTGTGATTATATATTCGATTGTGGCGCAAGAATAAAGCCCTGCCCCAGCCTCAATACGATTTCTAAAAACGCTCGCGATAAGCGGAGCCTCATCAGCAACACGGTACTCACGCTCAATAATAGAAGCAAGAACAAGAGTTTCATAAAACGAAGCCGGGGACTTTCCTGAATAATACGGGATACCGGACACCTTATCAAAGAATGACTCAACCATAATCTCAAGGACATCACCAGCCTTCATACCTGGGGCAAAAAAATATGTGTCCGGAAAAAGAAAGCCCTCAAAAGTTTCCGCGGGAATTGAATATTTTTCGAGAAGGGCCGCATCACAGGCCGCCGCAACAAAATCACCAGCCTGACAAATTTCATTATTTTCAAGGATTGAAGCGATTTTACGCACCGTCAGCCCCTCAGGAATAACAACCCGTGTATAATCCTGAAGCCCAGATTCGAGCAAATCCATAATTTCAAGCGCGCCCATCGAAGAATTGACATTGTAATATCCTGATTTCATTACAGGAACAGTTTTTCGGAATGAAAGAAAAGGAAAGCGGGCTGCGATATAAAAAGCTCTGTCAGATCGAATCAAGCCGTTGTCAACAAGAATCTCACCAATTCTGGAAATACTTACACCCGAAGGAATCTCAAGCCTAACCTGTTTTGCACTTGCTTTTGAATCTGGTGCCGCCAGCGACAACCTGAATGCTAAAAAACATGCCAGAAAAGCAAGAATCACACAGCCAAAACAAGAAAAAACGAATGAGAAAAATTTATTTTTTTTAGATTTGTTTTTTTTCATGAGTAGAAAGCCTCTGCCTCATCAATGGACATGGAATTATACATAACCCTCTCGATTTTGGCAGAAAAATCAAGCAATTCGTCCGGAATATGCTCCTGATTCTTCCTGAGAAAACGCGCAAGAACTCGAACCTCACGCTCCGTAAACTGATAGTCAAAAAACACCGGAGTTTCGTTGTGAACTGAATCGCCCGTCATATATCCAGCACTGTTCCTTCACGAGCAAGATCTATCTCCAGCGAATCACCAGAGACATAATTGGCGTACCATTTTGCAGACTCAAGAATTGTATTCAGCTTACGGTCATCATAAGTGGGCTCATGATGGAACATAAACATCTTTTTAACCTTCCATGCAGCAGCAAAATCGATTGCATAACAAAAAGCAGAATGCCCCCAGTTCACCTTTCGCAAAGCTTCTTCGACGGTGTATTGAGAATCAATAAGCATGACATCAGCATTCTCAAAGATTTTCGCACGCTCTTCTGTATTGGCAAAATCCTTTGAGCCAAGCTCAATATCCGTGGCATAAACAAATTTACGGCCATCCTCAACAACCGAATAAGAATAAGAATCACCAGGATGAGACATTCTTACGCACGTAACCTCGGCATCACCAATATTCAGTATCTGCCCCGGCTTAATTACATGAAAATTAAAATGCTTTTCGATTGCAGAAAAATCAACAGGATAAAACGGAGCGACCATCTGCTTTGCAAGATATTCCTTCATGCCTGCAAAAGGCGAATACACATCAAAAATCACATTCGGATTGTACGAGCTGTCAAAAAACGGGAGCCCCTGAATATGATCCCAATGGAAGTGCGACATAAAAAGATGATAATGCTTGTCAGCCGGAAGATCCGAAAACTTACCCATAACGCGCATACCAGAACCAGCATCAAAAATAAGCTTAACACCGTCTTTTAATGTTGTCTCAACACAGGGGGTATTGCCGCCAACAGTACCAGAAATCCACCACGGCAAATCATTTATAAATTTTTCTTTTGACTCTTCAGACGCAATATCCTCAGGCTTGATACGCTGCAAAGCCGCTATAAGTTTCATTTTAACCTGCTGAGCTGATAATGGAGTCGGTATCGACCCTCTCACTCCCCAAAATTGTATATTCACCGGTGACCCCATACATTCTTAAAAACAAGAACAATACGTAAATAGTATAATCCTATAACAATCGTTTGTCAAAGAGTAATACACACATGAAAAAAATTAAAAATTCTAGATATGAAAAATTAGAGATAAAAGAGATTTTGGAAATCACAAACCACCCGTCAAACGGGTGGTTTGAACACAGCCTATAAGGCTCGGTTCCCAAGCTGAGACTTAAGTCCCGGCTTTCACTGACGTTCAAGTCTATTGCAGATTGACTCGTCGCAGCCCC
>Ga0256405_10001048_pt1 | contig 81750 bp, 143 predicted proteins | sample RumenRJG_02DNA_FD_189096 | JGI IMG/M metagenome (GOLD analysis project Ga0256405, IMG submission 189096) | Bovine rumen microbial communities from Lethbridge, Alberta, Canada - RJG_02 | ecosystem: Host-associated > Mammals > Digestive system > Stomach > Rumen | place: Canada: Alberta... | reverse complement strand
CTTCTTTATGACCTTCAGCCCAGGCGGTTAATCTTGCTTCAAGATCCTATACACCAGCCTATTTTAATCTTTCATAATTAGCCTTATTTTCATTTCCAAGCATTAATGTTTCTACTAACATTGTAGGATCGCCATTAGATGCCTATTTGGCTTTTTCTTGAGCAGCAATTAATTTTCCATTTGCCGCATCCCAAGCCCCTAAATATTCATCTATAGACTATAATAAATCATCTTTATATTCAGAAACAAAAGAACTTAATTCTTGATTTTTACTATTGGCAAATAAATCTAAAAGTTCATTATATCTCTTTTTCTACTCTTTTGTTAATTTCTAAATTGTTTTTGTACTAAGCGTTGTAAATTCTTGAATTTCAGACTATGAAATATCCTATGCTTTAGTTGCATTTAGTATAATTGGATCAATTATACTAAAATTTTGTCCGCTAATTGTAGAACCAAAATCATTTTCAAGAGATTTTTGCTATGCTTCAGCTTGTTTCCTTGCGTCTACAGATTTTACACTCTTTGCCTCAATAGCTTTAGTAAAATCATCTCCATTAACAAATTCTTTTAATTCTAAATCATTTATTTTCTACAATTTTTCAATAGTTTGATCAAGTGCGTCATTTTTTATTATAATTCTTTGATGTTGATCGTCGTAAGCAGCAAGAATATCTGGATTAACATCAACAATTTTTTGTTTAATTTGTTCCCATCTTTCTTTTTCTTTATCAGAAAGAGCATCAATGTTTTGATCATATTGTCCAACAATGTTAGATAAAGAATTATATTCTTCTCTTAAAGATTCTAAATCTTGAACAGTATTTTGAGTAGATGAAATATTTTTTGTTAATTCGGCTTGTTTATTATTAAAATTAGACAATGCCTATTCTGCCTATTTTGCAGACATTGTAAATTTATCATATGCAGCTACTAATCCCATTACTGCAGCGGCCGCTAATATAAAAGGATTAAGTAATAAAGTCTTATTTAATAATTGAACTTTTACCGCTGCTGCACCAGAAGCTGTTTCTACTAATGAAATGGCTCCTGCATGAGCTATTTCAGTTGTTGTTGCTTTAATAGCCGCAATCTATTCTTCTGTTGTTGCAACTTTCATTAATCCTAATGCAACCGTTGCTTTTGTAAAACCATTAGCTAATATAGGTAATGAAATTGATAAATTAGTAATAGTTTGAAATAATTTTTGACCACCAGATAAGTCAGAATTTTTCCAAATACTACCAAGATTTTGTATTTGCTGAATTGCAGAACCAACTTGTGCAATACCACCAGCAGCCTTTGCCCAATTCTCAATATTAGCAGCTCTTTGCATTCTCTCTTGACCAGTAACAAAACTATTCATCATTTTTTCTAATTTTTGTTGTTTCTATTCAAGAGAATTAACAATAGCTGGATCGTTTAAAACTCCTAAAAGTTCTTCATATTTTCTTTTAATTTCTCCTGTAGATGTAGAGGCAGCATCAGATATTTTATCAAAAAATGCTTTAAAAGCTTGAGATTTATCTTCAGCAGAAGACATTGTTTTTAATTTATCCTGTAATTCATCCCATTCAATATCAATTTTATCTAACTCTTCTTTTGCTTCTTTAGAAAGACCTTTAAAAGCATTAGTTTCTTTTAAATCATGTAACGTATCTAAGAAAGAAATAACTTTAATTTGAGCTTCATCAAATACATCATCAAAAGTATCAATATTTTTATTTTTATTAAATAAAACCTGTGCTTCACTAAAAGAATCTCTAAAAGTTTCTTTTACATTTTCAATTTTCTATTGTAATTTTTCTAAATCATCAATAGGTTTATCAATTTCTGTAATTATATTATCAATTTCTTCTTTATTACCTAAAACATCAGTTAAAGAAGTATTTGTAAAATCTTTTAAAACAGTTGATAGTGGCTAAATTTTAGACTATATTGTTTTTATTTCATTACCTAAGTTTGTAATATCATTTAATATTTTTTGCATACCAGAAAATTGTTCTGGTGTCATAAGTCTAGATAATTCTAATAATTGCTCTCTATTTTCTAATAATTTTTTACTAGTTTCATCTAATTTAGGAATTCCTTGCCAATCTTTTGTAGCTTGAAGAGCCTGATCAAACTGTATAGCATTGTCTCGACCAATCTCTAAATTGGTAATAGTGGTATTTATTCCTTTTGCTATTTGTTCACTAAAAACAGTAACACCAATAGCACCAAGTGATTTTAATACAGCACTACCACCACCAAGACTATCAATTAAATTAGCAGTTAAGTTTGCGGCAACTGCAAGTCCATCAGCTATACTGTTAATACTATCTGTATCAGCTAAACTATCGTATATGTTTTCAACGGCAGCTTTTAATGTTTGTAAATGAGCAGCAGTTGATTCCATATAAATATCTTGCTGTTTTTGTAAAGTACCTGCCGCATTTTGAGCAGTATTTAATGCTTCATTATATTTTTCAAAGTTATCAAATAAGGCAATTAAATTAGAATACTGTCTCTGACCAGCCATTGTTTGTGCAAGAGAAATCTGTTGTTCTCTGGTTAAATCTTGCCAACGACCGCCAATTTCTTCCATAACCTCGCCCATATCGCGAAGGTTACCCGCAGCATCAAGAACATTAAATCCTAATTCTGCCATCTTGCCAGAATAATTGCCAAGAGTAACTCCATCCTCATCAATACCAGCTTTAATATCAGAAATACGAGCATACACAGTTCTTAACGCAGTACCAACTGATTCTGGAGCTTGGCGGGTAACAGATATAATAGTTGATAATTGTGCAGCTAATTGGTCTTCACCAACTCCCATCGCGGCTGCCGCACTTGCGACCTTACTCATACCAGTACTTAATTCCTCAAGGTCTGATGCTGTTGTAGCAGCAACCGCAGCAAGTCTATCAATATAAAGTTCCGCCTCTTCTGCATTTACTTTATAACCATTCCAGACAGCTGTTAATTCCTCAGAAACATCTGATGTAGATTGTCCAGTAACATTAGCTGTCATTAAAGTAATTCTTGCTCTTTCCTATATTTCTTTATCAGACAAACCCTGCTGAGCATAAATTAATGCAGCATTGGTATAATCTGTTGTGGTTTTGCCTAAACTTTGAGCAGCTTCATTTGCTTTTACCGCAAAATTACCCATTTCTTCAGCAGATTTACCAGTAACTATACGAATATTATTTAATGAAGTGTCTAATGATTTAGTATATCCCCAAGCTTGTTCAACTGCACGAGACATACTATTCACAGCACCAGAAGCAACATTCCATTTAATAGTATTAGTAAGTGTTGTTGCCATCTTATCCAACAAACCATGTGTTTCTTTTAATTGGATATTTGTACTTAAAACTTGAGATGACAAACTTCTAAATGCGTTTTCTCCACTCGTCCCCGCAGAACTAAATGCTTTATAAATTTGCTATATAGTAGTACCAGAAGTTCTTAAAGATCTGTTAAAACTCTATATATTTACAGTGTTTAATTTGGCATTAAAAGCATTTTTTAAAGCATCTTCTACATTTTTTGCCTATGTTTTTATTTTAGTAAGCATAGTTGTAGCAGATGCTGCATCTGTACTATTTATCTTCATTACATCACTTATTTTTAATTTTTGAAGCTATTGTAATGAAGATTTTAATTTACTCAAGTCGCCTTGTTTTACATCAAAGCCAACTTGATATCTAATCTCATTTGCCATATCCTTTTATCTCCTTTTCTTATTTTTGAAGAATCCTATATAATATATATAAAAAATTTTATCTGTTAATTATCTCTTCTCGACCATTTGAAAATTTCTTGATTATTTATTAAAAATTTGTTATAATTTTTATAGAAATATATAGAAGAAATATTTAGAACCTTAAAAATATAAGGAGAAAATTTTATGATGACAAATAATGCTATGTTAGAATTATGTAATTTATATTATGATGAAAAAACATTTGAACATGCAAAAAGAGTAGCAAATAAAGCAAAAGAAATTACAAATTTTTTTAACCTATCTTATGAAATTTATTATTTTGTTTATCAGCTTGGTTTAGCACATGATTTATATGAAGATACAGATATTAAAAGAAACGTATAGTTTGATGAAAAATTTGAAAAAAATCTTTCTCTTTTAACAAAAGAAAAGGATGAAGACTATAATAAATATATTGAAAAAATTTATTTAATGGCAAAAAATAATCCTGAATATATGCCAGCATATATTGTAAAACTTGCTGATATATATGATCATTTTACACAAACAGAAACTCTTACAGAAAAACTTAAAGAAAAATATATTGCGGCAATTGCCTATCTATTTTAAAAAGGAGGATTTTTAAATGAAACAGAGTACATATGGAGGAATTGGTTTCTTTGATGCCCTTTTGCTAATAAATATTGTTTTAAAATTAACTGGTTTTATTGAATGGAGTTGGTGGGTAGTCTTATGGCCGCTTTGGATTAGTATTTTTATAATTATTATTATAATTATTATTTTCATAATGACTCATAAAGGAGAATAAATAATATGAGATTGTGGCATAAAGATTTTATTTCAGTACTTCCAAGAGAACAACTTATTGCTCAATGGAGAGAATTATCAGCCATTGCAAGAGCTATCCAAAAGAATGGAACTCCAAATCATATTTTAGTTAATTTTGTTTTAGATTATGATTATGATCATTTTATTAGTTATGCGGCAGAAGTGCGTGAAGAAATGACTCGTCGTAGTTATCGCACAATGAATTCAGTATGGGATAAAATAACCAGTCTTAAACCTGACTGGAAGCAACTCCCGCATAATGAAATTTATAAAGAAAAAATGAATGATGATTATTTAGAAATTTGTTTATATAATCTTTGGGAAAAATATTTATGTAATGGAATAAAAGAGGTAGATATACAAAATATTATAGAACTTTTTAATAAAAAATGTCCCTCAAGATTTAAAAATAATTGGTAAGGAGTAAATATATGAGAGATATTAATAGACTTTATGATTTTTATGATAAGCTTAGAGAAAACCATAAAAAACTTTATGATTGGAGATTTGGTCAGTTTATTTTAAATTTTATTTCTTGGTATTATACTAAATATCATACGGACATTTTCTATATCGAAGATACTGAAATGCTTTTAGCTATTGAAGAATTTGTAGATAATTTTACAAATAATTAATATTATATTTTATATAAGGTAGTAATTTTTTACTACCTTGTTTTTTTATTTATTTTTTGTTATAATATATATAGAAAAATTAAATAAAAGAAAGGAAGTATATATTTATGAAACTTAAAAATTGGATAAAATATGTAGATAGTCTAACTAATGTAATAATTTGGGGCATGGATGATAAGGAACCTATTTTTGAAGGATGCGTATTTGAAATTCCATGGACTATTGTAAACTATAAAATTGGAAGAATGAATCCAGAAGACGAAGATGAACCTATTTTTGTTATTCGCATGGAAGATAGTGGTCAACCTAAAATTATTATCAATGTAATTGAAAAATAATTAAAGGAGGAAATATATTGACAACTGAAATTTCTGAAATGTATTGCGTATGCTGTCAGAAGAAAGGAATACCTATTCCAAGAAATAGACGATATAAAGAACCTGGACATTTAAAGAAATTATATTGCATCTATTGCGGGGCTGAAAAAAATCATGTTGAAATTCGTCCTTTTTATAGTGATTATAATTATGAAGATTTCCAACTTGAAATAAAGTATCATAACTTTGATGAAGAAGGTAATAGAAAGGAACCCTATAGAATTTTTAGAGGTAATTTAAAAAAGAAAGGAATTATATAATAATGAGAATTATTGATAAAAATTCAGATTTTTATGATTATATTCAAAATATATATTATGATAATTCTTTAGTTTTTGACAGAACAAATTCATTTTTATTAACAAAAGATTTTATTTGTAGTAACATTTGGGATACAAATGATGATAGTGAATATCTTTTACTTCAAATTTGTAATACTTTTTGGCTATTTTTGTTAAAAATTACGGAAAAAAATATTTATAATAGACCTATAAATTATAATATGGAACTGTTAACCACCTGGAAGAATTATAATAAAAAAAGAGAATTAATTAAACTTGACATAATTTCTTTTCCATTCATTTACAAAATTAAGAAAAACACTTATAATGAAAAAACATTAAATACTTTTATTCAAAGAATTAACACTAATGATTATAAAATTAAGAAAAATCTTAATACACATACAATATGGCAAGATTTCCGAGGTGGTTTTAAGAAAATTAAAAAAGATATTCCTCTTTTAAAGGCTTGTGGAATTGCAAGTATTGTTAACCCAGTTGATATTTATTTATCTATTGAAGAGTATTTTTCATTAGAAAAAACTGCTTCAGAAAGAACAGAATCAATAGGAATTACAGATATTGATAAATTAGAAAATCATGGTTTTGATAAGAGAATATCATTTCGAAATATAAAAAATAATTAATGATTTTAATAATTGGACAAAGTTAAATAATTTTTAAATTATATTTTTAATAATATATACAAGAACAAAAATATTATATTTTTTAAGGAACTATTATAAAAATAGTTCCTTATTTTTATATTCTAAGGAGGTAATAAAATGAATTTTAAAGTAAGATTTAAAAATCCTGTTTTTATTGTTCAATTAATTCTTGCAATTTTAACACCAATTTTAGCATATGCTGGATTAACATTTCAAGATTTAACATCTTGGGCAATATTAGGAAAAGTTCTTATTGAAGCATTGCAAAATCCTTATGTTTTAGGTTTAATCGCTGTCTCAGTATGGAATGCAATCAATGACCCAACAACAGAAGGCTTAACTGATAGTAAATTAGCAATGACATACGATAAACCTAAACCTAAAAATAAATAAAGGAGGTTTAGTATGTTAAAAGGTATTGATATTTCCTATCATCAAGGAAATATAGATTTTAAAAAAGTAAAAAATAGTAAAGAAGTAGATTTTATTGTTCTTAGATAGGGTTATAGAAAAGCAATAGACGCAAAATTTATTGAATATGTAAAAGAATGTCAAAATAATAATATTCCAATTATGGTATATCATTTTGTTTATACCAATGGAGCAACTATTAAAGAAAATGCTCAAGCAACATTTGATAATATTAAAAAAGCTGGTTTAAATCCAATAAATACATGGATTGCCGTAGATCTTGAATATGACACTTGGAAGAAAAATAAAGAAATTTGCACAAGAGAAAAATGTACAGCATATACAAAATAGTATTTAGATACATTAAAATCTCTTGGGTGTACAAAATTATTTATTTATACTAATACAGATTATTATAAGAACTATTATAATTGGAACCAACTTTCAGAATATCCTATTTGGTTAGCAGATTATGCGGGTGCCCCCGATTATCCATGCGCTATGCAACAATATACATCAACAGGAAGAATTAATGGCATTAATGGATATGTTGATATGAATTATTTATTTGACGAAACAATGTTAAATAATATAATAGCTCAACCATAGCCAGCTGTAATCGTGGATAATAAAAATGATAATACTGTTACCGCAGATGATGCTTTAAATATTTTTAGATCATGGATTGGTTTATCTCGTTCTGAAGGTACTCATAAAGTAATTATTGATACTTATAATAATTATACACCAAGAGCAAGAGGCTATAAAGTAACTTATAAGGATGCTTATTGTGACACTACTATTAGTGCAATTTTCATTAAATTAAATGCAGTAGATTTAATTGGTGGAACTGAATGTGGTGTTGAAAATCATATCGCATTATTTAAAAAAGCTGGTATCTGGGAAGAAGATGGTACAATAGTTCCAGAAAAAGGATATTTAATTACTTATAACTGGGATGATACAACTCAACCGAATAATGGATATGCAGACCATATTGGAATGGTTGAATCTGTATCTGGTAATAATATAACTGTTATTGAAGGTAACATGAATGGTGGAAAAGTTGGTCGTAGAACTATTCCAATTGGGTATGGATGTATTCGCGGTTATGCAAAACCTAAATATGGAACAAAGCAATAGCAAAAAGAAACATTTACTGTTGGAAATATTCCTACAACAGTAAATCCACCTACTGTTCCATCTACAATAAAAGTTGATTATGCTCAATCTTTTAATAAAAATATTGCAAAAACATATACTACAACAGCAAACTTAAGATTGCGGTCAGGGGCAAGTTTATCTAAACCAATTATCACAGTTATGCCAGATGGTAGTAAAGTTACCTGTTATGGCTATTATACTGGAGATTGGTATTATGTTGTATATGGTAAATATACTGGATTCTGCTCTAAAAAATATTTAAGATAATTTTTTGTATAGGTAATTTAATAGCTAAAGCTATTAAATTACCTATTTTTTTGTCTCTATTTGCAAAATAAAAATATTTATGATATAATTTATAATAAAATGAAATAGGAGTTTATTATATGTTATATATTTATATAGATGGTTCTTGTCGCGGTAATGGTAAATAGAATTCATAGGGTGGTTTTGGTATTGTAATTTTTGATAATGATAATCATTTAATTGATGCTTATTGTGAAAATTTTCACAATGTAACAAATAATCAAATGGAATTAAAAGCATTTCTAAAAACATTTGAATTATTAAATACCAAATATAAAAATCAACAAGCAACTATTTATTCTGATTCTGCATATTGTGTTAATATCCTCAATTCTTGGATTTATTCTTGGAGTAAAAACAATTGGAAAAATAGTAAAAATGAAACAATAAAAAATTTAGATATAATTTTATCTTTATATGAATATTATAATATAAATTTTTTCATAAATCAAATATATATAATTAAAGTTGATGGTCATAAAGGTATGATAGGTAATGAACTTGCAGATGCACTTGCTACTATGAACAAATCTAAATTTTCTGATATTATACTAAAGAATCATATTGTTATAACTTGCTAAATTTAAAATTTTTTGGTATAATAAAAAGAAAAAGGAGAAATTAAAATTGGAAAAAGAAATTTATGATGCTAGATAGCTTGGGACTCCAAAAATGTTAACTTTAGGTTTTCAACATTTATTTGCAATGTTTGGAGCAACAGTATTAGTTCCTATTTTAGTTCAAAGTTATGGATTACCATTAAGTATCCAAACAACTCTATTATTTGCGGGTTTAGGAACTTTGCTTTTTCATGTATGTACTAAATTTTAGATACCAGCATTTTTAGGTTCCTCATTCGCATATCTTGGAGGATTTCAAGCGGTTTCCGCATTAAATACAGGTAAATATGCAACAATGACTCCAGATGATAAACTTGCACATGCACTTGGTGGTATAGTAATTGCTGGTTTACTTTACTTAGTTCTAGCCCTATTGTTTAAAACTCTTGGAACTAAAAAAGTAATGAAATATTTTCCACCTACTGTTACTGGTCCAATGATTATTATGATTGGATTAAATCTTGCTGGAAGCGCAGTTTCAAATGCATCAACCAACTGGGGATTAGCAATTCTTGCTATTGTAGTAATTGTTATAGCTAATATTTGGGGCAAAGGAATGATTAAAATTGTTCCTATCTTACTTGGTATAGCAATAAGTTATTTTGCTGCTTTATGTTTAGGATTAGTCGATTTTAGTACAGTACAAAATACAAGTATTATTGGAATACAAAAATTTACAATTGCAAAATTTGATTTTACTTCAATTATTATTATGGCTCCAATAGCAATTGCATCAATGATGGAACATATTGGTGATATTTCAGCAATTTCTTCTACAACAAAAAGAAACTTCATTTCAGACCCCGGACTTCATAGAACATTAATTGGTGATGGTCTTGCGACTTCATTTGCTGGATTATTCGGCGGACCCGCAAACACAACATATGGAGAAAATACTGGCGTATTAGCATTATCAAAAGTATATGACCCAAGAGTAGTAAGATTAGCAGCATATTTTGCAATTATTTTATCTTTCTCTCCAAAATTCGCGGCATTGATTAATTCTATCCCAACCGCCATTATAGGAGGAATTAGTTTTATTCTTTATGGTATGATTTCTGCTGTTGGTGTTAGAAATATGGTTGAGAATAATGTTGATTTAACTAAGTCCCGCAATTTAATTGTTATTGCAACAATGTTTGTAAGTGGATTGGGATTCAGTTCTGTTGGCGGAGTTACATTTAATATTGGTTCCGCAACAATTACATTAACTGGTTTAGCTATTGCGGCAATTCTTGGAGTTGTGCTTAATGCAGTCTTACCAGAAAAAGATTATGAATTTGAAATTTAAAAATCATTAAAATTTTAGAAAAGATTAAGAAGAGACTTTCTTCTTAATCTTTTTGATTTTTTTAATAATTTATGATATAATATATGTATATAATAAAAAAGAGGTAAAATAAATGAATAATAAATTATATACGGAAGATAGTATACAATCATTAGACCCTCGTGAGTTTACACGTCTCCGCCCAGGAGTTTATTGTGGTTCTACAGAATATTCTACACAGCTTTTAATCGAAATAATTTCTAATGCTATTGATGAATTTAAAGCAGGACATGGAAATTTAATTGAAGTAAAAATAGATACAAAAGAAAACTCTTATATGGTACGAGATTATGCTCAAGGTTTTCTTGTTAATTCTATGAGAGATGATGGAAAAACTATCCTTCAAGCTTCTTTTGATACATTAAATACTTCAGGTAAATTTTCAGATGATGGAGTATATGAAGGAACAGCTCTTGGCTTAAATGGTATTGGTTCTAAACTTACGAATTTCCTTTCACATAAAATGGAAGTTGAAACGTGGAGAGATGGACAAACTGAATGTATCTTTTTTGAAGAAGGAATTTTTGTCAATAGATCAGTCAGTAAATCAAAAGAACCAAATGGAACTTATGTAAGATGGCAGCCTTCAGAAGAATTTTTTACACATCCAGAAGTTGATATAAATAAAGTAAAAGAACTATTTCATATTTTGACTTGCTTATGTGTAGGATTAACTATTAAATTAACGATAGATGATAAAGAAGAAATTTTTACATCTAAACATGGATTAAATGATTTAGTAGATGATGCAGTTGGCGATTCAGAAATCATTAATTCTCGTATGAATATGAATTTTGATGCAGGTAAGAATAAACTTGATATGGTTATTACTTATACATCAAAATATTCATTAAATATGATCGCATATGTTAACACCGGCAGCACAGATGCTGGACCACATATTACTCAGATAAAAACTATTTTAACCAGAGAATTTAATAAATTTTTTAAAGAAAAGAAATGGTTAAAAGATAAAGATGAAAATTTAAGTGGTGATGATATTCAAGAAGGAATGTTTATTGCTTTTAACTTAACTGCTCCTGGAGTGTCATATGATGCACAAACCAAATCACGTATTGTAAAAATTGACATGTCACCATTTACAACATCTATTGTTAATAATTTATATGATTGGTTTAATAAAAATGAAAAAGATATTAAAGTAATTTTTGAAAAAGCGGCTGCCGCACGTAAAGCGCGAGATGCCGCAAAGAAAGCAAGAGATGCAGCCAGAAAAGTTGGAAAAAATAAAAAACAAAAACTTTTAAATCTTCCAACTAAATTAGTTGATTGTTGGGGAAAAGATAGATTAAACTGTGAGCTGATGATTGCAGAAGGCGATTCTGCGGCAAGTGGGCTTATAGAATGTAGAAATTCTGAAATTAATGCTATTTTTCCAATTAGAGGAAAAATTATTGCTGCGTATAAAAATTCTTCAGAAAAAATTTTTGCTAATCAAGAGGTTATTAATCTTATTAAAGCAATAGGATTAGATTTAGATACAAAAACAAATAAATTAATTTATGATGTTAAAAAACTTCGATATGGAAAAATATTGTTATGTGCAGATGCAGATCCAGATGGGGCTAGTATTAGAAATCTTCTTATCGAAATGTTTTGGTGGTTATGCCCAGAATTAATTCTTAATGGACATATATATACAACCATGCCACCACTTTTTAGAATTACCACAAAGAAAAATGAATATATTTATTTAAAAGACGAAAATGAATTAAATGAATATAAAGATAAACATAAAAATGAAAAATTTTTAATTAATAGAAATAAAGGTTTGGGTGAACAAGATAGCGAAGAACTTGCGGATGCTCTTGTTAATCCTAATACAAGAAATATAGCAAAAATTATTGTAAATAATGAAAATGAAGCAAAGCAAATGATAGAGATCCTTTTAGGAACTTCAGTTCCTCCAAGAAGGAGATTTTTGTTACAGCACGAAGGAGAGGCAAATGAGTCGGATTAAAGATAGATCCAATACAATAACATCTTCTGGAGTTAAAATTATTTCTTATGCAGGAAATAAAAATAGAGAAGCCATGTGGAATTGTGAATGTCCTATTTGTCATGATCTTTGGCAGGTAAGAGGAAGTCATTTAAATTAGCCTAATCCAATTACGATGTGTAAAAAATGTTCTTCTTTAAAAAATTTAAAAAATATAAAAACTCCATACTTTAAAGATTTAACAGGTCAACGTTTTGGAAAATTAGTTGTATTAGAGAGATCGGAGAAAAAAGGAAGAACATATTTTTGGAAATGCAGATGTGATTGTGGAAATTTTTGTGAGAAAGAAGCTCAATATTTATTAAATGGAGATACAAAAAGTTGTGGTTGTTTGAGATCAACAGGAGAAAATAAGATTGCAGCTTTATTAAAAGAAAATAATATTTCATTTGAACAAGAAAAAATTTTATTAAAAAATTATAGATTTGATTTTTATGTAAATAATTCATATATTATTGAATATGATGGAATACAACATTTTGAACAAAGAGAAAATCGAGAATTGTTAAGTGATATACATCAACGAGATTTAGAAAAAAACCATTTTTGCTTTAAAAACAATATCCCTTTAATTCGTATTCCTTGTTATCATAAAAATCTATGTATTGAAGATTTACTTTTAACAACATCTAATTTTATTTTAACATAGGAGAATGAAAATGAATACTATTGAATTAACAAAAGAATTATCACAAAATTTTCTTGATTTTTCTCATGAGGTAAATTATCAAAGAGCTTTTGCTGATGCTAGAGATGGATTGAAACCAGGCCAGAGAGCTTGTATTTGGGAAATGTATCAAAAAGGATATAAAAGTAACAAACCTCATGTAAAATCTGCCAAAATTAGTGGTGGGGTAATCGCAAATTGGTGGCCTCATGGGGATACAGCCATCTATGAAACTTTTGCAAGAATGTCTCAAAAATGGATAAATAATATTCCTGAAATTGACTGGCATGGAGCAAATGGTTCTGTACAAATTAGTGGAGAGCCTGCAGCAAGTAGATATACAGAAGCAAGACTTACTAAAATTGTTGAAGAAGGCATGCTTGCCAACATTAATAAAAATACAGTTCCAATGAAACCAAATTTTTCTGATGATGATAAATGGCCCGTCGTTTTACCAGCTATCTTTCCAAGACTTATGGTAAATGGGTGTCAAGGAATTGGCAGTACAATTGCTAATGTATGGCTACCACATTCTTTTACAGAAATGGCTAATATTATTGATAAATATGTCTCAACAGGCGAGATAGATTATGATAATATTGCACCATCTTTTCCAAGTGGCGGTATTATTATTAATAAAAAAGAACTTCCAATTATATACAAAACAGGAAAAGGAAAAGCTATATTAAGAGGAAAAGCTGAAATTAAAAATAATTATATTATTATTACAGAAATTCCATATCAAGTATATGTCGAACCTTTAATTGAAGAAATTAAAAAATATGCAGTAGAAGAAGAAAATAGTGGAATTGAAGATGTAATTAATAAAAGTAGTAAAAATATTTGTATTGAAATTGAATGTTCTTCAAATCCAGCTGCAATATTAAAAAAATTATATTCAAAAACTAGTTTGCAAAAATCTTTTAATGCTAATCAATATGCTCTAACGGACAAAGGAGTCCCTGCTTTATTAACTTTAAAAGACTATTTAGATATTTATGTAAATCACAATATTAAATGTATTATTAATGAAACAAAATTTGATTTAGATAAAGCAATTGATAGACTTGAAATTGTTAATGGTTTATTGCGGGCACTCGAGGATATTGACAATATCATAGCGCTGATTAAAGGCTCTGAAAACGCAACTGCCGCAAAAGAATCATTAATTAAAAAATATCAATTTACAGAAAATCAAGCTAAAGCAATTTTAGCTATGAGACTTTCTTCTCTTGCAAAACTTGAAAAAGTTGAATTAGAACAAGAGGCAAAGGAACTTGAAAATAAAATTGAAGATTTAAAGAATATTCTTGCAAATGAAAATCGTCAAAAAGATATTCTTAAATCTCGTCTTGCGGATTTAGTTAAAAAATATGGAGATGCCCGTCGCACAGAATTAACCCATATTGAAATTAAACCAGAAGAAAAAATAATTGAGGAAGTTGTTCCAGAAGATTGCGTTGTAATTCTTTCTCAAAATGGAGACATTAAACGTATACCTAAAAATAGTTTTAAAGTACAACGAAAGAACGGTAAGGGTGTAAAAACTAAAGATGATGTAATTATGTCCACAATATCTACTAACACTATTGATAATTTACTTTTATTTACTAAAAAAGGTAAAATGTTTAAGATTATTGTGGATGAAGTACCAATTGGAACTAATGCATCAAAAGGTGTTCATGTTGGAACTTTAATTAATATGGAACATGACGATGAAGTAATTGCTATCACTTCTCTTGCTAGAAGTAACACTGCAAAATATGTAGTATTCTTTACAAAACAAGGATTAATGAAAAAGACATTTCTTGATGAATATACAAAAGTAAAACGTAGTACAGGAATTGCGGCAATTAAAATTAATGAAGGTGATTCTATTGCCAATGTTGAATTCATTAATGAAGAGAATATTCTTGTTATTACTAAAAATGGAATGTCAATTCATTTTGAAAGTAAAAATGTAAATCCTATTGGCAGAATTGCGGCAGGCGTGAAGACCATTAAATTAGATGAGAATGATGAAGTCGTTGTAGGACTTCCAATTCATTCAGATGATGATAATATTGCCATATTTTCAACAAAAGGATATGGTAAAAAAACTTCTATTAAAGAATTTACTCTGCAAGGTAGAGGCGGAAAAGGATTGGTAATTTATCGACCAAGTGCAATCTATGGAAATATTGCAGGAGCTACAGTTATTTCTGATAATGATACAATTTTATTAACTGGTCAGCCTAGTTCTATATGCATCGCCGCAACAGATTTACCTTTATTAACAAGAACAAGTTTTGGTAATATAATGGTTAAATCTAATATTTCTTCTATTGTAAAATTTTAAGTGAAGGATATTTATATCCTTCACTTGTTTTTTATAAAAAAATATATTATAATATATATAGAAAAATATATAGGAGATGATTTTATGAGTAGTTATAAATTAGAAATCGCCGCCTTAATTCGTAAATTAAATGAAGCTACCGAACAATATGATGCGGGTCATCCTATTATGTCTGATAAAGAATGGGATGATTTATATTTTAAATTAAAAAAAAGAGAAGAAGAAACAGGTATTATTTTTCCAAATTCACCAACTCAAAAAATCCATTTTACAAAAGTTTCTGAATTAAAAAAAGTTAATCATAATCATTTAATGTTATCTCTCGATAAAACAAAAGATGTAAAAAATATTGATAAATTTTTGCAAAATTATGATTTTATTGCAATGGCAAAATTAGATGGATTAACCTGTTCTTTAAGATATTTAAATGGAGAATTGGTATCTGCGGAAACCCGCGGAGATGGAAAAACTGGTGAAGATATTCTTCATAATGCTTTAGTTATTCCTTCAATTCCTAAAAAAATTAATTATCTTGAAGAATTAATTGTAGATGGAGAAATTATTTGTACTTATTCCAATTTTGAAAAATTTAAAGATAAATATAAAAATCCAAGAAATTTTGCTTCTGGTAGTATTAGATTATTAGATTCAAAAGAATGTTTTTCAAGAAATTTAACTTTTGTAGTTTGGGATATTATTAAAGGTTTTAAAAATGATTATCTTCATAATAGGTTACTTGAAGCAGAAAAACTTGGTTTTACAGTTGTCCCATGGACTGGAGATAATCCCACAGCAGAAGATGATATTTCAGAAATAAAAGAATTATCAAATAAAAAATCTTATCCAATTGATGGAGTTGTTTTTAAAATTGAAAGTCGAGAAATATCTAATGAATTAGGATATACCGCACATCATTTTAATAATGCAATAGCATATAAATTTTATGATGAAACTTATGAAACAGAGGTAAAAGATATTGAATGGACAATGGGAAGAACTGGTCAGCTTACTCCAGTCTTAATTTATAATGATATTGAAATTGATGGCGCAATTTGTAATAGAGCAAGTTTGCATAATATTACGGTTATGACTCAACTTATGGGCAGGGCATATCCTGGTCAAAAAGTTTTTATTTATAAAGCTAATCAAATAATTCCTCAAGTTGAGAGCGCACAAACTAATAACCCTAATCATATTCCAGGAATTCAAATTCCAAAGATTTGCCCATACTGCGGACATCTAACAGAAATTAGAAAAGATAATGATAGTGAGGTGTTATATTGTACCAATGAACAATGCGAATCACGATTAGTTAATAGACTTGACCACTTTTGCGGAAAAAAGGGGCTTGATATTAAAGGATTATCAAAAGCAACTCTTGGAAAGTTTATTGAATGGGGATGGATAGAAAACATAGAGGATTTATATAACATCGGGACGAAGTACAGGGAAAACTTTATTCTTAAACCTGGTTTCGGAATTAAATCAGTTACAAAAATCTTAAATGCAATAGAAGAAAGTAAACATACAACTTTAGATGCATTTATTTCTGCTATTGGAATTCCTCTTATTGGGCGGGCAGTTGCAAAAGATTTAACTAATTATTTTGAAACTTATGAGGATTTTCGTAATGCTGTAAATGATAAGAATTATCATTTTTATGATTTAGATAATTTTGGTGAAGAGATGGATAAAAGTATTAAAAATTTTAATTATGCGGAAGCTGATAGAATTTCTAAACTTTTATTTATTGAAGCCCCAGTTGTAAACAAAAATCAAATAAATAATAGTCTTACAGGAAAAACTATAGTTATTACGGGAAAACTTACAAATTTTAAAAATAGAGCTGAATTAAAAACAATTATTGAAAATCATGGAGGTAAGGTTGTTGATTCTATTTCTGCAAAAACTGATATACTTATCAACAATGATGTAAATAGCACATCATCTAAAAATAAGGCAGCAAAAGAACGCAATATACCAATTATGTCAGAACTAGACTTTATAAAGAATTATGTTGAAAATTAAAAAAATTTTTTATATAATATAATTGTAGATGATAAAAAATAATTCATCTTAAGAATATAATATTTTAAATACAAGGAGAAAAAAATTTATGTTAAAAGAAAATAGTAAGATTGTTTATGATTTTGTTAAGGCACACGATGGAGAAGATTTTACCGCTCAGGATATTGCAGATGCAACTGGACTTGGTGTAAGAACAGTTAATGGTATTGTAACTTCTGCTTTCCAGCGTCATAAGGATAAGGATAAGAATGAAGTTCCGCTTATGGTTCGTGTTCCTGCAGAGATTGAAGACCCTGAAACTGGTCTCCACAAGGCAATTAAGTTCATTCAGCTCACCGATGCTGGTCGTGCGTTTGATCCTAACGCAGAGGACTAATTTAGCTGTATAACAGGGGTTAGATAAAATATCTAATCCCTGTTTTGTATATAGGAGAAAAATAATGACATCATTAATATTAGCTTTTATTTTTCTAATATGTGGAATAATTCTTTTTTATAAAGCTAATCAAATTAAAATTAATAAAAATGAACAACAAGAATAGTATAAAAAAATATTAAATCGTGAAATTAATAATTTACAGTTAGAAAAATATAATTTACTTAATTTTAAAAATGAACAAAAGAAAGAATTAAATAAAGAATTATTATAGTTTCAAGAATCTCGAAAAAAAGAAATTGAGACATATTTAGAAAGTCAGCAATAGCTTGCAAAATAGGCTATTAATAAAACAAATCAATCTGCACAAGAACAAATTGAAGATATAAAATATGATGTACAATGTTTTCAAAAAAATGCAGAAATTGAAAAACAAAATATCCAAAATGAAATTAATAAATTAAAAGCTTCATTAAGTGCAGGTGTATAGGCACGTCTCCGCGAACAATAGAAGAAAGATAAAATAGGATTTTATAAATTATCTATAAATGATGCTGATTTATCTGATGTAAAAATGTTAGAAAATCTAAAAACTTCTTTTCATAAACCTGTTGTTTTAAGTAAACTTATATGGACTCAATATTTTCAAAAACAAATGACAGAGTTATGTGATAGAATTTTAGGTAAAAAAATAGTTTGTGGAATTTATAAAATTACTAATTTATTAACTGAACAATGTTATATTGGACAAAGCGTTAATATTAGTGATAGATGGAAACAACATTGTAAATGCGGTTTGGGTATTGAAGCTTCTGCAACAAATATTTTATATAATGCCATGCAACGAGATAAAATTTGGAATTTTAGTTTTGAATTATTAGAAGAATGTCCAAAAGAAAATTTAAATGAAAAAGAAAAGTTTTGGATAAACATGTATCAAAGTAATAAATTTGGTTATAATTCTACAAAAGGAAATGGTTAAAATATGAAATTTGAAAATACATATGTATCTAATTTTGAAGGCGCCCTACGGGGTATGAGAAATCCTAAAAACAGTTGGAATAATAGTGATAGTTTTTTTGGGATTATTAATATTGATGAATATCCTCATGAAAGTGAAATTGCAGATAATTGGATTAATTTATCACATCCAGATCTCAACTGGCCGGATCAATATACTGAAGAAGGTGATAGCCTTTGTGAGCAATATTCTGAAAAATTAATTAATAATGGTATATTAAAAATTAATGAATGCGATGGCGCTGCAGAAGTAGCTTTTATCGGACCAAATGATATGAAGCTCGCTCAAACATTAATTAAAGCTGGTCCTGAACACCGCAAGTTTTTACGTCAAATTTTTGTTTCTGTTGATATTACTGCGCCAATGTATTTTTGGAGCGAAATTGACACCTACAAAGTTGCTACTGTTGCTAATAGTACATCTAAAATGCATAAATTAGCTGTAACGCCAATTACTCTTGATTGTTTTGAAACAGATGATATGCATTCTGATTTAATTTATTATAGCATCCCAGAATATGCGGGCGGACCTGCTGAAAATGATATTAATATGTTCTCTGAACTTTTAATTGAACAACTCGAATTTCTTCGTCAAAAATATCTTGAAACAAAAGATAAAAGATATTGGAAAGAACTTGTGCGGTGGCTGCCTGAAAGTTGGCTTCAAACGAGAACTTGGACAGCTAATTATGAGACTATCCGCGCCATTTGTTCTCCTGGACAAAGACGTAATCATAAATTAAATGAGTGGAGCGGGCAAGATGACCCATCTAAAATAAATTTTATTAAATGGGCACGTGAGCTTCCTTATGCTCAATATTTAATTTTTGATGATGAAAATATTCCTTTTCAAATTGAAAAATAAAAAATAAAATGTTATAATATAATTATAAGATAAAAATTATATTATAAATAAAAAGGAAAAAATCGCAAATGACTAAGAAAGAAACTTTTATTAAATTTATTGAGGTTGCAATTAAAATTGCTGAAGATGAGATAACTTATATGAATGATATAAGTGAAAAATATAATATTACAACAAATGATTATGATATTGCGATGGAGTTTTGGAAAGATTTTAAAGACGGAAAAGTAAAAGATTCAGGAGCAGCAATAACAGAAAATGGCAAAAAGTTGCTTTCTTGGATGCAAGAGAATACAGATGCAATGTCTAATGTTTTTACATCTAAGGAGGCGGCGGAGGCTCTTTTTACTAGCGGCCGCTCTATTGCTGGTTCTATGCGAAAACTAATTGCAGATGGTTATGTTGAAAAAACAGGAAAGGATCCTGTTAAATATTCTCTTACTGAAGCTGGTAAGAGTTATCAACTTGAAAATTAAAAAAATTTTTGATATAATATAAATACAGAAATAAAGTTGATTTAATAAGGAGAAAATAATTTAATGAAAACAAACGCAAAATTTATTAACACAGAGAAAATTGAAGGATATGTTTATAGCACAGGTAGTAATTTTAATCAGCTTTCTGAAAGAGTAACTGGAGAAAATTCAAAAAACCCTGGTACGAAATATATTGCAGGTGACCTCGATATTGCAACAGATGAAAATGGTCTGAATGTTGTTACAGTTCATTATTCTTATGTAACACCTACATATGCAAAGAGCGGTCAGACCAATAATACATATGTTGCATTAAAGAAGATTATTGATAATCCAGATAAGACTTGGATTAATGGCGGCAAGGAAAATGCTTTTAAGGTTCAGTGTACTGGAACATCTATCGGTATTAATGATTTTATTGCGGCAGATGGTTCTAAGGTAGCTGCGCCAAGGAATGAAAACGGTTTCTGCACCATCGTTGCTGAATTTGGTCCAGAAGCAGAGAGAAGTACTTTTTCCACTGACATGCTTATTACAAAAGTAACTCATGTTGATGCGGATCCTGATAAGAATATTACAGAAGATTTTGCAACAGTTAGTGGCGCAATTTTTGGTTATGGTCCAGTTCTTCTTCCTGTATCTTTCGTTGTTCGTAATGCAATGGGAATGAGCTATTTTGAAGGACTTGATGCATCTCCTTCTAATCCTACTTTTACAAAAGTTTGGGGACGCATTAATTGCATGACAATTAAGACGGAAAAGAAGGAAGAATCTGCATTTGGTGAGGCGGCAGTTCAGACTTATGAAAGAAAGAGCCGTGAATATGTGATTACTGGTACTGCAAAAGTTCCTTATGATTTTGGTGACGAAGAAGTTCTTACTGCAACAGATGTAAGTAAGATGGCTCAGGATCGTCAGATTAAGCTTGCTGAAGTTGAAAAGAGATTTAATGAACGTCAGACAACCAAAGCAACGAATGGGGCAAATTTTGATGTTGCGGCTGCAACAAAAGCTGCTCAGAATACCGTTTCCGTAGGAGAGTTTAAATTTTAATAAAGGGAGAATTAATTTTCTCCCTTTCTTATAAAGAAAGGATATTATCATTATGGCAGATATTAATATTTTTAACATTTAGCCGCATCAAGTGAGTAGAAATCTTCGCGGATACTCGATCTTTTTCTACGGAGAACCAAAGTCTGGTAAGACAACAACCGCATCAAAATTTGAAAATAACCTTCTTTTAGCTTTTGAAAAAGGTTATAATGCCATTCCTGGCGTAATGGCGCAGCCTATTAATAACTGGGCAGAATTTAGGAAAGTTCTCCGCCAGCTCAAAGATCCAAAAGCAAAAGAAAAATTTTATACTATTACTATTGATACTTGTGATATTGCTTATGATTATTGCACTAAATATATTTGTGACAATGCACTTCGTTCAGATGGCGGCTATGGGGTTGATAGTATTAGTGACATTCCTTTTGGTAAAGGATATGGACTTGTATCAAAAGAATTTGATGAATGTCTTAGATCTATTGTTATGATGGATTACGGTCTTATTCTTATTTCTCATGCAACAGATAAGGTTTTTAAAGATGAAGCTGGTGCAGAGTATAATAAGATTGTTCCAACTCTTGATAAAAGAGCAAATAATATTGTAGCTAGAATGGCAGATATTATTGGATATTCTAGAATTGTTACGGATAAAGATGGCAATAATATAACTAAGCTTTTTATGCGTGGCACTCCAAGATATGAAGCTGGTTCTAGATTTAAATATACACCAGATTATATTGATTTTTCTTATGATAATCTTGTTAAAGCTATTTCTGATGCAATTGATAAACAAGCTCAAGAAGATGGACAAGAATATTTTACAGATAAGAAAAATAATCTTTATACAGATACTACTAAAGACCTTAATTTTGATGAGTTAATGAAGAATTGTAATAATCTAATTAAGGGAATGATTGATAATAATTCTGAAGAAATCTTTAGAGAATTTTATCAGCCTCGTATCGTTCAGATTACTGATAGATATTTAGGTAAAGGTCAAAAGATGAGTCAGTGTTCGAGAGAACAGGTTGAAGCTTTATCTTTGATTTATGATGATCTCCTCTTACTTTCCAAAGAATTTCCTTCAGAATAATTATATATTTTTAAAGAAACTTGTCAAAGGTTTTATTACTTTGACAAGTTTTCTTTTTTTTGTTATAATATAAATAGAAAATTTTTAAGGAGATTATATGGCTCATCATTATGTAAAATGTTTATATTGCGGTGAACAGTTTGATAGAGATAATGAACCAACAAAACAGGTCTCCGCTCGTAGATATGCTCATATTAAATGTTGGGAAAATCATTTAGCCAACATGACAGAAGAAGAAAAAGATATAGAAGCTTTTTATAATTATGTAAAAATTTTATTTGGAGAAGATTATAATTATTTATTAACTAAAAAATTAGCAGAAAAATATGTAAAAGAAAATAATTATACATATAGCGGAATGTTAAAAACTCTTAAATGGTATTATGAAAAAGAAGGTAATTCTTTAGACAAAAGTAATGGTAGTATAGGAATTATTCCTTATATCTATAAGCAAGCCTTAAATTATTATTATGCTTTATACCAGGCGCAATTAATAAATAAAGAAAAAGATATTTCTAATTTTACGATACCAAAAGAAAGAATAATAAATATTGAATCACCGCGAGTATATGTGCGGCCACCGCATATGTGGTTGGAAGAGGGAGATAATGGATGAGTTCAAAATATGTTGATGTATCTGCAAATATGCAAGTAATTGGAGATGTTTTTATTAATCCTTCTCTTTTGGATTTAGAAGATAAATATAAATTTAATGAGCAAGACTTCCCGCAAGAATTCCATAGAATTTTATTTGGTTCTATTTATAATCTTCATCAACTTGGGGCAAAGCAGATTTCTATTGAAGATATAGAAAAATATTTAGAGCAAAGACCAAAAAAATATGCTATATATAAAGTAAACAAAGGTTCTGAATATTTGGAAAATATTAAAGAAATATGCCAACTTGCAGCATTTGATTATTATTATAATCGTATGAAAAAAATGACACTTTTAAGAATGTATAATAAAAGTGTTGGAATGGATTTATCATGGTTATACGATCCTGATAATGTATTAGATGCAAAAAAGAAAGAAGCACAAGAATCATGGTTTGATAATACTCCAATCAATGAAATTGCTAATGTTATTAATGATAAAATTGATGAAATTAAAGCTAAATATGTAGATAATTCAGAAGATGGAGTGATTCAGGCTGGAGATGGTGCATTAACACTTCTTGAAAGATTAAAAAATAATCCAGAGATTGGTTATCCTCTTTACGGAAGGTTAGTTAATGCAATCCACCGAGGAGCAAGATTAAAAAAGTTTTATTTGCGGTCTGCGGCTACTGGTGTTGGAAAAACTCGTTCCATGATTGCAGATGCTTGTTCTATTGCTTGTAATAAAATTTATAATCTTGAAACAAAACAATGGGAAGATAATGGAACTCGAGAACCAACTCAATTTATAACTACAGAGCAGGAAGAAGATGAAATCCAAACCATGATGATTGCTTTCCTATCTGGAGTAAATGAAGATCATATTCTTGAAAATACATATACCGAAGGTGAGTGGGAGCGAGTAAGTGAAGCTGCCGCAATTCTTTCAAAAAGTCCTTTATATATTAAAAAACTTCCAGATTTTTCATTACAAGATATTGAAAATACAATTAAATTTGGTATTCGTCAATATGATGTAAGATATGTATTTATGGATTATATTCATTCAAGTATGAAAATTCTTAGTGAAATTAGTTCAAAAGCTGGAGTTAAAGGATTAAGAGAAGATAATATTCTTTTTATGATTAGTGTAAGAATTAAAGATTTATGTAATCAATATGGCGTTTTTGTAATGTCAGCTACTCAATTAAATGCAGATTATGTATCAGCTCAACAATATGATCAGAATTTATTGAGAGGTAGAATAATTATTTGTGCCTTAATATATCTTATCCTCTTTTGCTAAGAGGGGTCGCGAATAAAGCGGCTAACGGGGAAACCTGACCAGGTTAAGCTGAAGGCAATCCCGTCTCATTCTAATTACTTAACCCAATAAAATAAAAAGAAAGGAGGTAAAAATTTGAATTGTATATATCAATATACGAATAAAATCAATGGACATATGTATATTGGATTTGCGAAAGATCCAAAAAGACGCTATAATGATCATCTTTCAGCATCTTTTAATATAAATAACAAAGATTATAATTTAGCAATTCATCGTGCAATTAGAAAATATGGAATTGATAATTTTGATTTTAAAATTTTAGAAGATAATTTAAAAGATGTTGAAACTATGAAACAAAGAGAAATTTTTTGGATTAATAAATTCAATACTTATAATAATAGATAGCATTATAATGAAACTCCTGGTGGAGATTTACCTGGATATAATACAATCCACAAAGGAGAAGAGCATGGGATGGCTCTATTATCAGAAAGCGATGTTGTTTTTTGTAGAGAATGTTATCAAAAAGGATTAAGAAGTCGGGATATTTATAATCAATATTTTTTAAATAAAATAAGTTATAGTGGATTTTTAAGAATGTGGCATGGAAAAACTTGGAAACATATTAAAGCAGAGGTTTTCAAAAATAATCCTCATAAAGGAGCATATTCTAAACAAGATCGAGATTTGATAACTGAGTTATATAAAGAAAGTGGTTTGTCATTAAACAAATTTAGTAAAACTCCTGAGTGTTATGTGGGTTATGGCACTTTATGGAAAATGATTAATAATCCATCTTTTTATGATGAGAAGTAATTAGAGCGGGCTATCGACTATCCCTTAGGTTGAAATGCTGGGGAGTAGAGCTACTATTAGCACGTAGCGATGTTTTAGGAAACGAAGCATCTGAAAAATCGAAAGAGATATAGCAACATATGTTGTTAAAATATAGTCAGTACCAATAGAAATATTGGAGTATATGGCAAAAGCTATTGCAGATAAAATTGACTGTGGTATGATTATGCTTCAAGTCAGTCAAGATGATAGAGAAGCATTAAAAAATATTGTTAATTCTATGGGTATTGAAATGCCTGATATAAAAATTTCTGTTTATAAAAATAGACGAGGAAGATATAAAGATATTCTTCTTTGGTGTAAATCTGATAGAGGAATATGTCGTATTGATCCTATATTTATAACTAATTATAATTATGAACTAATGGATATTGAAGATTTAAAAATTAAAGTTACACCTAAAATTGAAGCAAGTGCGTTTTAAGGAGAAAAAATGACAGAAGATAATATTATTTGGTCACTTGAACGATGTTGTTGTGGAGTTCCAGATGCTTGTAGTGATTGTAATTATGACAATTATCCTCCAAGAATATGTGTTCAACATTTAACTGCTGACGCATTAGAGTTAATAAAAAAATATAAGGAGGAAATAAATAAATGATTATTTGTGGTTTTCCTGGGGTTGGAAAATCTATCTTAGCAAAATTTTCTAATTGGGTAGATTTAGAAAGTACCCCATTTGAGAAAGATTGGGTTCGTTATGCAAAAGTAGCAAAACACATGAGTGATAATGGATATAATGTTATGGTGTCTACTCATCCTCAGTTGTTAGAACAATTTGAACAAATGGAAGTAAGATATACTGTTGTAGTGCCTCCTTTTACTGATGTTTCTATCTATAAAGATAGATATATCAAAAGAGGAAATAATATTGATTTTACAGCTTTAATTGAAATAAATTGGGATAAATGGATTGGAGATATTATAACAAAATCTTCAGTTAATAAAACTGTTGTAATATTACCAAAAGATGGTTGTTTACAAGCCTATATTAAAGAATATGAAAACATATAAAGAATTAAAATCCTTATGGAGCTGGTTGGGTTTTGTACTATGGTGCGGGAATTGGAGAAAAGCTGAAGAAACTTGTCAAAAAATTGATATAATCGCAAAACAGCATCCAATTATAAATTTTTTTGCTATGATATTACATTAAAGGGGTTAATATGAGGTTCAAATATGATAAAGATACATTAAAAGAAAATTTAACAATAGAAGAAGTATTTGACCTTGTAAGTGAATTGGGCGGAGAACCTACAATGGGAAATGGATTATTCACCGCCCGCACAATTTGTCATGGTGGTGACAGTCAGGAGAGATTTATGAAAATTATAAATAAAAATGAATTTAAAAAATTAATAGAAGAATATCCAGATGGTGGAATCGTATTTGCGGAATATAGCCCAGATATAATAAATAGTGAAATTATGGTTACGGATGGCGATTTTGGAGCTACTTGTATTATACCTCATCATGGAGAAGTATTTAATTTTGATTGGAATATTGAAGAATATAATATGGTTGATTTATTTATTATTTTTGATAATGCCGATATTTTACAAATGATCCAAATATTAACTTCTGGATTGAAAATTAAACTAAAAGATTATTATGAATAATTTGGACAAACTTAATTAATTTATTATTAGTAATTTTAATATATTATGACACAGAAGAGAAAGAAATGAACTTTATTTAAATTTAGGTTGTGTCAGATAGGAGATAGCATATGAAAAGCGGTATTTATAAAATTACTAATTTAAAAAATAATAAAATTTATATTGGACGTGCGGTAGATTTACAAAATAGAAAATGGCGTCATTGGTGTTTTCTACATCCAGATCAATATAAATAGAGTAGCTTAAAAACAGAAGTAAATATGGAAATTCATCAAGATATGATGAAAAGTCAAAATGATTCTGATTTTAATTTTGAAATAATTGAATATTGTTCTGAAAATTTATTGGATGAAAGAGAGCAATATTATATAAGAAAATTTAATAGTATAACTCCAAATGGATATAATCATACTATTGGAGGACAGACTTATCCACATTTAAAAGGTGAACAAAGACCAAATCATAAAATTACTTAGCAAGAAGCGAAAATAATAAGAGAAGAATTAAAAAAGGGTAAATCTGTTAAAGAAATACAATTAATTATTCCACAAGCAACAATGGGAATGATTAGTGCAATAAATACTGGTAGAACTTGGCATAGTGATAAAGAAATATATCCATTAAGCAAATTAAATGGAGTTAAAAAATTTACCGACAATCAAGTAAAATAGATTCGTGAATTAAGAAAATCTGGTATACCAACGACCGATTTAGCTATAAAATATAATACAACAACAAGTCAAATTTCATCCTTAACAACTGGAAAAACAAGAAAAGATGTTGATGGAGATTTAATTAAACAATTTAAATTTTCAAAAGAACAAGTTATAAAATATAGAACTCAATATAAAAATACCCAATTAACTATGAAAGATATTTGGAAAAATAGCGAAGTAGCTGACAAAATATCTTATGATGCTTTTTGTGATATGTTAAAAGGAAAAACCTATAAAGAATATCCTATTTATAATAGAAATAATTATAATCCACAAAATAAAAAAATGCAATCTGAAAGATATGAACAAATTTATAAATTATATTTAACTGGAAAATTTACAAAAAAAGAAATTGCAAATCAAATTGGATGTTCAGAAAGAACTGTTTATAGGGCAATAGAAAGCTATGTATAAATATGATAAAGAAGAATTAAAAAAAGAATTAACTTTAGAGCAAGTCTATGATTTATTAACAGAATTAGGGGCAGAGCCAATTCTTAAAGATAATTGTATTATTTGTAAAACAATATGTCATAATAGTGATTTAACTAATGCGAGTCACAAACTTTATTACTATTCAAATACACATCTATTTCATTGTTACACAGGATGCGGAGATGCTTCATTTGATATATATGATTTAGTATTAAGAGTAAATAAAACTGCTGGTATCCAAAATTTTTCCTTACCTCGTGCTATTGCTTTTGTCGCTAAATATTTTGGATATACAGCAGAAACTTTTGATTTTGAAGATAATCAAGAAGCAAATGAAGATTGGCAAATTATTAATAATTTTAAAAGAAACAAAGAAAAAACTCAACCGCAAATTATAGAATTAAAAGTTTATGATAATAAAATATTAAGATATTTACCTCATCCCCGCATCATTCCATGGGAAAAAGAAGATATAACTTTTAATGTTATAGAATCAAGAGGAATATGTTATGATCCTATTAATGAGGGTATTGTAATACCACATTATGATATAGATGGAAATCTTATTGGAATTAGGGAAAGAACTCTTATCAAAGAGAATGAACAAATACAAGGTAAATATCGTCCTGCTTATTTAAATGGCAAATTATATAATCATCCTTTGTCTTTTAATATTTATAATTTAAATAATTCAAAAGAGAATATAAAAAAACTTCAAAAAGCAATTATTTTTGAATCAGAAAAAAGTTGCTTAAAATATGCAAGTTATTTTGGTATTGAAAATGATATTACAGGGGCGGTTTGTGGTAGTAATCTATTAAATTATCAATTTTTATTACTTTATAATTTAGGGGTAAAAGAAATTATAATTGCTTTTGATCGACAATATCAAAAAATAGGAGATGAAGAATATCAAATATGGATTAATAAATTAAAAAAGATTTCTCAAAAATATAGAAATTTTTGTAATATTAGTTTTATATTTGATACTAAAAATTTATTAGATTACAAAGATGCTCCAATTGACAAGGGAAAAGAAATATTTTTACAATTATTACAAGAAAGGTTAGATGCCGATGGAAAATAAGTGGCAAGTTTATATTCATATTAATAAAATTAATAATAAAAAATACATTGGTATTACATCAGAAAAAGATCCAAATAAAAGATGGAAAAATGGTTTAGGCTATAAACGACAAATTTTTTATAAAGCAATTTAGAAATATGGATGGAATAATTTTTAGCATAAAATTCTTTTTACAAATTTAACAGAGCAATAGGCTAAACAAAAAGAAATTGAATTAATTGCTTTATATAACACTAATAATAGTTTATATGGATATAATCAAACAGCAGGTGGAGATGCAACCCCAGAAAAAACCGATGAATTAAAATTAAAAATTAGTAATTCTTTAAAAAAGTATTATTAGACTGATAAAGGTAAAAAAGAAAAAGCTAAACTTAGCAAACAACAAAAAGAATATTTTTTAACGCATGAAAATCCTTTTAAGGGCAAAAAGCATTCTACTGAAGCTAAAAAAATTATGAGTGAAAAAGCTAAATTAAGAAAACCAAATAATAAAATTGCTATCCAAATGTTTGATGATAATGAAATTTTATTAAAAACATTTGATTCTAAAAAAGAAGCTTTAAATTATTTAAATATTACTTGTTACGAACCTTTAACTAGAGCAATAGAATTACATACTAAATATAAAAATTACTATTGGAAAAAGAAAGAATTGACTTGACAATTCTTTCTTTTTTTGATATAATAAATATAAATATTAAAATAAAAGGAAGTAATTAAATGAAATATGAATTAATAAATAAACCAAATAAAAATTTTTCAGCAATTCAACAAGTTTTATATAATAGAGGTATTGCAGAAAATGATATATTACATTATATAAATTTATCAGATAAAGATATTAATTCACCCTTATTATTAGGATAGAAAAATTTAAAAGATGGATTAAAATTATTACTTAATACAATATCAAAGAATCAAAATGCTTTAATTGTTGTAGACTGTGATTGCGATGGATATACATCAGCCGCCCTTTTAATTAATTATTTATATTCAATATTTCCAACTTGGATTAATAATCATTTAACATGGATAATGCATGATAGTAAGCAGCATGGCTTATCTGATTGTATAAATAAAATATCTAATAATTATTCATTAGTAATTTGTCCAGATTCAAGTAGCAATGATTATGATTATCATTATCAACTATTTAAAAAAGGAATAGGAGTATTAGTATTAGACCACCATTTAGCAGATCATATTAGTGAATATGCAGTAATTATTAATAATCAATTATCTGATTATCCTAATAAAGAATTATCTGGTGTTGGCGTAGTCTGGCAATTTTGTCGATATATAGATAGTATATTAAATGTAAATTATGCTGATAATTTTATTGATTTAGTTGCTCTTGGATTAGATGCAGATATGATGAGTTTACGTTCATTTGAAACTCGCTATTTAATTACAAAAGGATTTAAAAAATAGAATATAAAAAATCCTTTTATTGATTATATGCTTGATAAAAACTCTTTTCCATTAACTAAACCAGACTATATTCCTTCTAATTCTGATATGAGTTGTACTTCTATCGGCGCCGCCTTTTTTATTGTTCCTTTTGTTAATGCTATTACCAGAAGTGGCACTATAGAATAGAAAAATTTATTATTTAATGCTATGCTAAATCATAAAGCATTTGAAGAAGTTATTTCAAATAAACATGGACATAAATTAGGAGAGACAGAAAAATTAATTTTACAAGCAATTAGAATAGTTACAAATGTTAAAAATAGACAGACAAGAGCAGAAGATGCAGGTTTGGCTATGTTAGAGAAAATGATTGAAACTAATCATATGCTTGACCATAAAATTCTTTTATTTTTATTAGAACCTGGTCAAATTGATTCTGAAATTCGCGGTTTGATTGCAAATAAATTTATGGCAAAATATCAAAGACCATGTTGTTTATTAACGAGAACCAATAGAAAAGGTGAGGAAACATATGAAGGTTCTGGACGCGGATATACAAAAACTGGAATTAATAGTTTTAAAGAAATTCTTGAACAATGTCCTGAAGTAATTTATGTAGAAGGACATGATAATGCACATGGTATTGGAATAAAAGGAAATCAAGTTAATAATTTTCTTTATCATATTGATCAACTATTAGAAGATGTATCTATTGAGCCTATTTACAGAATTGATTATGATTTTAAAGAAAATGAAAATAATAATCAAACAATATTAGATATTGCAAACATGAATGACTATTGGGGACAAGATATTGATAGAGCTTATGTAAATATTAATTTTAAAATTACAAATTCTAATTTTCAAATAATGAAAAGTAATACTTTAAAATTTAATCTTAAAAATGGATTATCTATTATTAAGTTTAATGGAACTGAAGAATAGATTGAAAAATTTACTGTTCAACCAGATAAATTTAAAGAAGCAAATGCAATTTGCAAATGCAATCAAAATTTTTGGAATAATAAAATTTATCCTCAATTAATTGTTGAAAATATTGAAATTATAGATGAGGGGTATTATTTTTAATGAGTTGTGGAATTTATAAAATTGAAAATAAAATAAATCATCATATTTATATTGGCAAGGCCAAAAATATTGAAAATCGTTGGAGTACACATTTATCTGAGGCAAAATATAATAGAAAAGGATGTGCGGCATTAAATCATGCTATTAATAAATATGGAAAGGATAATTTTATACTATCTATTATAGAAAACATCCCTGAAGAGCAATATTCATTAATTGCTTCTGATAGAGAAAAATTTTGGATAAATCATTATAATAGTTTTAAAAATCCAAATCATTATAATTTAACCGAAGGTGGTTAGGGGACTTCTGGTTGGCATCCATCTAAAGAATGGAAAACAAAACAAAGTTAGTTAAAAAAAGAATATTATCAAACTAAAGAAGGTTAGAAAAGAAGAAAAGAACATTCTATATTTTTAAAATAGTATTGGAAAACTCATCCATCTCCACAAATAAAACATGATGAAGAATGGAAAATTAATCATAGTAAAAGAATGTCTGGCTCAAACAACCCTAATTATGGTAAACATAGTAATGGTAAAAAATGTTTATGTATTGAATTAAATCAAATTTTTCAATCAACTCGTGAAGCTAGCCAAAAAACAGGGATTGCACACACTGGAATAGCCGCAACCTGTAGAGGCGCTCAAAAAACAAGCGGTGGTTATCATTGGGAATATTTATAAAAGGAAATAAAAAATGATAGTTTATAAATGCGATATATGTAAAAAAGTATGTGAAGACAATAAATTTATAACAATGTCAATTCCAACCAATAAATATATATATGCAATGAAAAATGGAATTAAATTAGCTAAATTTAAATCTGACATAGAATTATCTAATATTGAAATATGTCCTACTTGTGCTATGCATATAGCAAATTTTTTAGATTCATTAGGAGTATCTTCTTAATTGCTCGGCGCGTATATGACCACTAACATGGAAACAAAAAATGCGTTTGGATTTTTTCAAACGCATTTTCTTAATTTGATTTTTTTCTTATTTTTTGATATAATATATATAAGAGAAAATTATAGGGAGTAAATTAAATGATTTTAACAAAAAAACAAGCAGAAGGATTATTAATTTCAATAGATAGATATAACGCAGGTAAAAAATATACAGTAATTAGTGGTTACGCGGGTAGTGGAAAAAGTACGCTTGTGCGATTTATTATTGAAGCTTTAGATGTTGATGAAGATAATGTATGTTATTGTGCTTTCACTGGTAAGGCTGCAGAGGTTCTTCGCAAAAAAGGTAATAAAAATGCTTGTACTTTACATAAACTTTTATATGAATCCATTCCAAAGCCTGATGGTGGATTTTTTAGAAAACCAAAACCGCAATTAGATTATAGTATTATCGTCGTTGATGAAGTAAGTATGGCTCCTAAAACATTAATAGATTTATTATTTACTCATAATGTATATGTAATTTGTTTAGGTGATCCTGGTCAGTTGCCGCCAATAGATAAGGATGAAGATAATCATCTATTAGACCATCCTCATATTTTTCTGGATGAAATTATGCGGCAAGCGCAAGAATCAGAAATTATTCGACTTACAATGAAAATTAGAAACAATGAACCAATTGATTATTATGATGGGAAAGAAGTAAAAATCATTCCATACTCTCAACTTAATACTGGAGCATTACAGTGGGCAGATCAAGTATTAACTGCAACAAATGCTAAACGTGAATCTATTAATAATCAAATGAGACAGTTGTTAAACCATCCAGACTATCCTGTAGACGGAGATAAAATGATTTGTCTACGTAATTATTGGGATGACCTTAGTAATAAAGGAGACCCACTAATTAATGGTACTATTGGTATTCTTCAAAACAGTTTTCAAACTTGGAGACAAATCCCGCGGTTTGTAAAAAGTAATATTAGAAAATTTGATGTATTAATGGGAGATTTGGTTATTCCAGATATGGATGATGTGTATTTAATGACAGAAATGGATAGACAAATGATTATGTCTGGAGTTAAATGTTGTGATTGGAAGCTGTCTTATAAACTTGGAAAACTGAAGCTTGGATATGGTGAAATAGTGCCGAAGGAATTTACTTATGCATATGCGATTACATGCCACAAGTCACAGGGGTCAGAGTGGTCTAAAGTTCTCGTTTTGGAGGAATCTTTTCCTTTTGATAAAAAAGAACATATTCGATGGTTATATACAGCTTGTACAAGAGCTAGTGAAAAATTAGTATTGGTAAGGTGACAATATGAATGATATAATTATTTTTATTGACAAAATGAAAGTTGTTTTTGACTTATTATCTGATGAGGAAATTGATATTTATAATGATTTATATAATGAATCAACTGAAAAATTTATTGAATGGATTAATTTAAAGTACGAATATTATAAATAAATTAAATGAGGTTCTAAATTAAATGTTTTTTAATAAATATAAAAAGAAAATTGAATCCTTAGAGAGAGATTTGGCTTTTTGGCAAAAAAGTTGCGATGAGCTTCAAAAAACAATTGATGATTTAAAAGAAGAAAATAATATTTTAAAAAATAATAATACCACATTAAATAATCGGGTCATTGAAATAGATAAGCTTTCTCAAGAAAATGAAATTATGAGAAAATATTATAAAGTAGATGAAGTTCCTTCTTCTGATGTTCAAGCAAAAATACTAGCTGATTTAAGATTGCATGATATGGAATTTAAAATGTTGCAAGAAAGATTAAATAGTTGTAAACAACAATTATTATATTCCAATCAAATGCAATTTTTATTTCCTTATTACTCAGCTCCTCTAAGATATTATTAATGATAAAAATATATACTTCATACTTTTATCAAATTCGTAATTTTAAACAAAATATGGTGCCAGTTTCAACTTGTCTATCAGATCCTAAATGGTTTAAACCGCCAATAGGAAAAGAATATTATATAGACAAAAAAGGAATAATATGCGGTCTCCGCTATGAACCTCTTATAGTCCAATCTCAGGGAACGCATTATTGCCCATGCGAAGAAAAAGAAATATTAAAAGGTAGCTGTCCTACTATGCAAGAATATAGACAATTACTTGAAACTATTGATTTTGACAAAATGATAAAAGCATTTGAATTTTGTTTAAATAAATTTAATAAAGATATTATAGTTTTAATGGTATATGAAGCTCCCAATAATTTATGTAGTGAACGAAAGTGTCTACAAGAATATTTTTGTTCACATGGTATAAATTGTAAAGAATTAAATTATCCAATTTAAATAAAATTTGACAACTTCAAAAATTTTTGATATAATATAATTATAAGAAATAAATATTACGAAAGAGAGGTACGGTCCAATGGGCTAAATAATTTGTAACCCGTAGACGCTTCAACAAGAATTATGGAGGGCACTCCAATGGACAATGTAGCTTAAAAATATTTATTTTATATGTCAAGTGGGATTGTTTCCCACTTGACTTTTTTATTTTATTATATTATAATATAAATATAATATAAATGAAAGAGGTAAATAATAAAATGTATGTATGTCCAACTTGTAGTAAAGAATTTAAAATAGAAGATAAAGTTAGAAAGCATATGCTAAAATGCTGGAAGGAAATTCATCCTTATCACAAATCTAAAGATGCTCCTCGAAGTGAGAACATAATTACAAGAGAAGTAAGTAATGATATAATGGATTTTTTTAATTCTTTGGAGAAATAAAATGATAGAAGAAATTAATATAAAGAGTCACCTTATAGTAACAGACGTGCATGAAGAATATAGTATTAAATGGTGCGGTAAAATAAAAGACACCAAACCTATATTTAAAAATGGAAAACCTATCTTTGTAGTAGTGGGAACAGAAGGTCGGATGGAGTTAAACACGACTGATATGAAAAGAATTGAGAATTGCGCTAAACGATTAACTAGACCTAAAGGACGTTCTGCTATCACTACAGATACAGCACGTATATATATAAAAGAAGAAGATGATAAAGAAACATTATTAGGTGTTTTAACTCATAATCATGTAAAAACATATGCTCAAATGTATGATAAAGTAGGATATTATTAAATAAGGGGATTTTATGAAAAAATATAGATTAGTAGAAGAAAGCGAATTAAGAAGATTGATTGAAGGAAATTGAAATAATTTTTACTTTTGAAACAGTAGAAGATAAACCTGGATATTATTGGTTTAATAAAAGAAATTATGAAATAATACCAAAAGAAGTTTTAAAGAAAGCGATAAATGAATATAATGATAAAAATAAAAACTAGCTATTTTTATCAGATTAGGAACTTTACCCCTAATCTCATACCTGTTTCAACCTGCCTCCGCGATCCAGACTGGTACCGCCCGCCTCAAGGCGAAGAATATTATAGAGATAAAAGAGGAATAGTATGCGGACTTCGATATGAACCTCTTATAGTCCAGTCTCAGGGAACTCATTATTGTCCCTGTGAAAATAAAAACATTTTACAAGGAAATTGTCCTACAATGAAAGAATACCGACAATTACTTGAAACTGTTGATTTTGATAAAATGATAAAAGCATTTGAATTTTGTTTAAATAAATTTAATAAAGATACTATTGTTTTAATAGTTTATGAAGCGCCAAATAATTTATGTAGTGAAAGAGTTGCTTTACAAGATTATTTTTGTTCACATGGTATAAAATGTAAAGAATTAAATTATCCAATTTAAATAAAATTTGACAAAATAAAAAATTTTTGGTATAATATAATTGTAAGAAATAAATATTATGAAAGAGAGGTACGGTCCAATGTACAGGTAATTTGCAGTAATTTAATATTTTTGTAATTAATACCTTAATACTTTATAGGAGGTACACTCCAATGGACAACGTAAATTAATATTTATTTTTGATTCGAGTCAAGCGGGGCAACTCGCTTGACTTTTTTATTAATTTATATTATAATATAAATATAATATAATGAAAGAGGTAGTAGAGTAATGATAAAACGCTTTGAGCCGCACTCGCACAGTGAATACTCAAATATTCGTTTGCTTGATAGTATAATAAAAATTCCAGCTCTTATAGATAGAGCGATAGAAATAGGTTTATGCGGATTGGCACTTACGGATCATGAATGTCTATCGGGGGCGCCGCAAGCAAATTTTTATGCTCAAGATATATTAAAAGAACATCCAGATTTTAAAGTTGCACTAGGTAATGAAATATATTTAACGCCAAATAGAGAAATGGGTCAAAAATATTATCATTTTATTTTGATTGCAAAAAATAAAACTGGTTTTAGAGCATTAAGAGAATTATCTTCAAGGGCGTGGATGAACAGCTATTGGGATAGAGGACTTGAAAGAGTTCCAACTATTTATGATGAACTTGAGGAAATTGTTAATAAATATCCAAATAGTTTAATTGCAACAACAGCTTGTTTAGGCGGAGAAGTATCATCACAAGTTTTAAATCTTATTAAAGCTGAAAAACATAAAGATACAATAGGAATTACAGAAGCCCATAATAATATTGTAAAATTTATTTTATGGTGTAAAAATCTTTTTAATGAAGACTTCTATATTGAATGTGCACCAGGTCAATCAAACGAACAAATTGCGGTTAATAGGCGTCTTAAAGCTGTGGCTGCCGCATTTAAATGTAAAATGGTTCTTGGGTCAGATGCTCATTATCTTAAAAAAGAAGATAGATTTGTTCATAAAGCATATCTTAATTCAAAAGGTGGAGAACGTGAAGTTGATGCATTTTATGAATATACATATCTTCAAGATGAAAATGATATAAAAGAAAATATTGCTCCATCTGAATTAGATTATGATGAATTAGTAAATAATTCATATGAGATTTATAATAAAATTGAAAATTATGATATTAGACATAAACAAACTATTCCAAAAGTAGAAGTAAAAAATTATCTTCCATATGAAGATAAAAGTTTATCTCAATATCCAAATTTATATAATATGAAAATATCAAATGATAAATATGAAAGATATTGGGTAAATGAATGTTTAATAAAATTAAAACAACTTAATAAAGATAATGATATTTATCTTTCTCGACTTGAAGAAGAAGCAGATATTAAAAAAACGATTAGTAAAAAGCTTGAAACTAATATGTTTAGTTATCCAATTACTCTTCAACATTATGTTGACTTATTTTGGGAATGTGGTAGTACAGTTGGTGCTGGTAGAGGTTCATCATGTTCAGGATTAAATCATTATCTTTTAGGTATTACTCAGCTTGACCCTATTCAGTGGGAGTTGCCATTTTGGAGATATCTCAATCGAGACCGTGTAGAACTTGGCGACATCGATATCGATCTGTGTCCAAGCAAAAGACCATTAATTCTTCAAGAAATAAAAAAGGAACGTGGTGCAAACTTTTCAAATGAAATTGATGAACTTTCAAGGAAAAATCTTGGATGTACTCTTATTGCCACTTTTGGAACCGAGGGAACAAAGAGTGCGATTCTTACAGCTTGTCGAGGATATAGGGGTCAAGGATCTGGATATACTGTATCTGGACCAACAAATGAAAATGAAGATGGATGGATAACTGATTATCGAGATGGAATAGATGTAGATACAGCACAATACTTATCATCATTGATTCCAAGTGAAAGAGGATTTCTCTGGCCTCTTAAAGATGTCGTTTATGGTAATAAAGATAAAGATAGAAAACCCATTACAGCTTTTATTAATGAAATAAACAAATATCCTGGTCTTTTAGATATTGCAATGGCGATAGAGGGAATTGTTAATAAACGTTCTAGTCATGCTTCAGGTGTAATTTTGTTTGATGAAGATCCATATGAATTTGGATGTTTCATGAAGACTCCAAAAGGTGAAATTATTACACAATGGGATCTTCATAATTGTGAAGCATGTGGTATGACAAAGTATGATTTTCTTGTAACAGAAGTACAAGACAAAATTGCAGAAACTATTAGACTTCTTCAAAAATATAATAAAATTGATAGTAATTTAACACTAAGAGAAGTATATAATAAATATCTTCATCCAGAAGTTTTGCCATTAGATAAAAAAGAAATATGGAAAGCTCTACAAGAGGGTAGTGTATTAAATATATTTCAGTTTGATTCAGATGTCGGTTCTCAGGCGGCAAAAAAAATTAAACCAACGAATATTTTGGAGATGGCGGATGCCAATGGTTTGATGCGTCTTATGACCGCAGAAAAAGGCGCAGAAACACCAATGGAAAAATATATTCGTTATAAAAATAATTTATCATTATGGTATCAAGAAATGGATCGAGCTGGTTTAACAAAAGAAGAGCAAACTGCGGTTGAACCATATTTTAAACAATCTTATGGAGTACCTCCATCTCAGGAACAGTTAATGCGAATGTTGATGGATGATAAAATCTGTGGTTTCTCTCTTAAAGAAGCAAACGCCGCACGCAAGATTGTTGGTAAAAAACAAATGGCAAAAATTCCAGAATTGCATCAACAAATTTTGGATAAGGCAACAAGTCCTGCTCTTGGTAAATATATTTGGGAATGTGGTGTTGGACCTCAGATGGGGTATTCATTCTCAATTATTCACGCTCTTGCGTATTCATTTATCGGAGTGCAAACAATTTATATTGCAACTCATTGGAATCCAATTTATTGGAATACAGCTTGTCTCATTGTTAATAGCGCATCTCTTGAAGATGAAGAAGACGATGACGATGATGGTAATACAAAAGATAAATCAACTGATTATTCCAAATTAGCAAAAGCCATTGGTGATATAACATCAAGAGGAATTAAGGTATCTCTAATTGATATTAATAAATCTGGTTTTAGTTTTGAACCAGATGAAATAAATAATGAAATTTTGTTTGGACTAAAAGGTGTTAATAAAATTGGTGGACCAGTAATTGATCAAATTATTAGCGGCCGCCCATATAAAGGTATTATTGATTTTATGAGCAGATGCCCATTAAATAAAACTCAAATGGTATCTTTAATTAAGTCAGGAGCCTTTGATAAGATTGATAATAAATGGGCATCAAAAATTTGTAAAGAAAATCCAAGATATTCAATTATGGCTTATTATATATCATTAATTTGCGATCCAAAGAAACGATTAACTTTACAGAACTTTAATGGATTGTTAAAAAGTGGATTAGTACCAGAAGAATTAAATAAACAAAAACAAGTATTTGTTTTTAATAAATTTCTTAAGGATAATAAAAAAGTTGGTAAATATTATGTGTTTGATGAAGGTTCATTAAATTTTTATTCACAATATTATGATTTAAATGAACTTGATGTTATTAATGGAATTACTTGTATTCTCCAAACAAAATGGGATAAAATCTATCAAAAAGAAATGGATGAAGCAAGAAATTGGTTAAAAGAAAATCAAAATGAAGTATTAAATCAATATAACAATTTGTTATTTAATGAAACATGGAATAAATATGCGACTGGAAATATTTCCGCATGGGAAATGGAAAGTTTGTGTTTTTACTATCATGAACATGAATTAGCTAATATTGATAAACATAAATATGGTATTGTTAATTTTTCAACTTTATCATATGAACCTGAAATAGATTATTTCTTCAAAAGAGCTGGTAGAGATATTCCAATCTTTAAATTATATAAAATTGCAGGAACAATTATTAGTAAAAATAATACAAAAGCATCGGTTATGGTTTTAACAACAGAAGGTGTTGTTAATGTAAAATTTACTAAAGAATATTATGCCATGTATAATCGTCAAATTTCAGAAGTACAAACAGATGGTAGTAAAAAAGTATTAGAAAAAGGATGGTTTTCTAGAGGAACCAAAATTATGGTAACAGGATATAGAAGAGAAGATACATTTGTTGCTAAAACTTATAAAACAACCTCAACACATCAATTATATAGAATTGTAAATATTAACGGTTCAAATATGACTTTAGAACATGAAAGAATTAATATAAAGGAGTAAATATGATTAAAGACTCTGGTGAAAGAACAGAATTTAACACTGGTGCAGTTAGAGATATGCATGAAGGGAAGGGAGATATGCTCTCCCTTCCTATGATGGCATTACTTAGATTGTCGCGTCACTATGAAGAAGGTGCAAAAAAATATGGACGTTTTAATTATTTAAAGGGTATTCCATTATCATCTTTTCTTGATTCAGCAGAAAGACATTTAGCTAAATACATCGCGGGGTGGGATGATGAAGATCATCTAGCAGCAGCCGCATTTAATATTTTAGGAGCATTGCAAATGGAAGAAGAATGTCCAGAAATGTGCGATTTGGAATGGAGAAAAGGAAAAAGAGAATTCCATTATCCAAAAAATGAAAACCCTATTCAAAATACAACTGATATTAAACCAACAATTACTTTTAGAGAGGAAATTGGTCAAAGATAATAAATCTTATTAAAATAATTTTAAATAATATAGACAACTTTAGATCATTTTTACTAAAACAGGAGGTTTTTTTATGATTACATTATATTCAACGAATTGCCCAAAATGTAATGTTCTAAAACAAAAACTTCAAAGTCTTAATATAGATTTTGAAATATCAAATAATATAGATGAACTTATTGAATTAGGATTTATGGAAGCTCCTATTTTAAAAGTTAATGATCAATATTTAAATTTTTCTAAAGCTGTAAATTGGATAAAGGAGCAAAAATAAATTGAATATTACAATTAGATTAAATAAAAATTTTACAACAGCATACAACAGATTGCAAGCTGAATATGGAACTGAGATTGCAAAAATTAATGGTTTTGCAGATGAACAGTTATCATATAATGATTTTATTAGTAATTTTATTAATGAAACAACAGTGGCAGATGCTAGTATTGATGGCAATTCAAATGTTTCACATAAAGATATTGTAACACTATTAAATGAAATGCCAAAATCTCATAGAAAACTTTTAGCATTTAATAAAATTCATTATGAAATGCAAAAGAAGTACGGATTTAAGGCAGCAAATGAATGGTTAAAATTAGAATGGATTGGTGCATTATATATGCATGATTCTGATACATCTACATTTAAAAGTTATTGTTTTGCATATGATTTAAAAGAAGTTGCGGAAAAAGGATTATTTTTCTTAGGAAAAAATTTTAATGCAAAACCGCCGCAACATTTAGGTACTTTTGTTGATTTTGTAAAAGAATTTATCTCATACAATAGTAATAGAACTTCTGGTGCGGTCGGTTTACCTAATCTAATTCCATATATGTATTATTTTTGGAAAAAAGATATTGATAATAAATATTGGGAAGGCGATCCAGAAAGATATGCAGTTCAAAATTTCCAAAGATTTATTTATGCAGTAAATCAGCCTTATGTAAGAGATGGATCTCAATCTGCATTTACTAATACATCTGTATTTGATAGACCATATTTTGAAGCATTATTTGGCGGTAGTACTTTTCCTGATGGAACTTTTATGATTGATTATGAAGATGAAATCATTGAGTTTCAAAAATTATATATGAAAACCATGTCAGATATTCGTTCTGAAAATATGATGACATTCCCTGTTAGTACAATATCTTTATTATATCAAAATAATGATTTTGTAGATAAAGATTTTGCAAAATGGGCAATTAAACATAATATGAAATGGTCTGATAGTAATTTATTTGTTGATGATAGCGTTAATAGCCTTTCTAATTGTTGTAGATTAAAAAGTAATGTTAGAGACCTTGGTTATTTTAATTCTATTGGTGGAACTGCGTTAAAAGTTGGTTCTGTTAAAGTAAATACAATTAATTTAGCAAGATTAGCATTAGATACTAGTTCAGAAGAAGAATATCTTAAAGAACTTGAAAGAAGAACAATTGTTTGCTTACAAGCTCTTGATTGTGTTAGACATATTATTAAAAGAAATGTTGAAAAAGGACTTCTTCCTAATTATAGTTATAAATTAATTGATTTTGAGCATTTATATAATACAATTGGTTTTTTAGGTATTTATGAAACTATGAAAGCTTTTGGATATACAAAACAAGATGAATTTGGTAATGTTTTTTATACAGAAGAAGCTTCTAAATTTGGTGAAAAAATTTTTGATGTAATTCATTCAACAGCAGATGCATTTATTGAAAAAATTGGTGCTGATTATAAAATAAATACTGAACAAATTCCAGGAGAAACAGCCGCAGATAAACTAATGAAAAAAGATAAATTCTTTTATCCAAATGCTAATATATATGATTTGCCACTTTATGGAAATCAATTTATTCCTCTTGGTATAAAAACAACTTTACAAGAAAGAATTAAGATTCAAGCTTTATTTGACCATTATTGTAATGGAGGTTCTATTTTACATGCAAATATAGATGCTCCATTCGATAGTTTTGATAAAGCTTGGAATATGGTAAAATATATCGCAGACCAAGGTGTCACATATTTTGCGTTTAATACAAAAATCCAAAGTTGTGAAGATAATCATGCTTTCTATGGAACTACCTGTCCAGTTTGCGGGAAAGCAATAGAAACTGAATATACAAGAATTGTTGGTTTTTATACTCCAATAAAATCATGGTCTACTCAAAGAAAATTAGAGTATAATATGAGAAGATGGGAAAAAGTAAATGATAGTTAAAGGATTAATTGATGAAGATTTTGTAAATTATAAAAAGCCCGCAATGGTAATTGAATTTCCTTATTGCACTTTTAAGTGTGATAAGGAATGCGGGCAACAAGTATGTCAAAATAGTGATTTAGTTAATGAACCTAATATTGAAATAGATTATGATAAATTATTAACTAGATATATTAATAATCCTATTACAAAAGCAATTGTAATGCAAGGATTAGAGCCTTTTGATTCTTTTTCTGATGTTATGAATTTAATACTTTGGCTTCGTGTAAAATATAAATGTTTAGATGATATAGTAATTTATACAGGATACACAAAAGAAGAAATTAATTGGTTTATAAAATATATTGAACAATATGAAAATATTATTATTAAATATGGAAGATACATTCCGAATCAAGAACCTCATCTCGATTCAATATTAGGTGTAAAATTATCATCAGATAATCAATATGCAGAAAAAATTAGTTAAGGTATAAAATATGAAATATTGCACTATAGAAAATGGTTGTATTATGTGTGATTATGAAATTTGCAATAGACAAGATTATAATCCACAATATAAAACAGTTAAAGAAGCTAAAGAAAAGGAACTTAATAATGAATAGTAATAATGTTTCACTTGGAACCCTTTATGATTTTAATAAGCAAATAATGTCAAAAGAAAATAAACTTAGTAAATCAAAAATTAATTCAATTAAACCAGAACTTGAAGAATGGTTTAATTGGCAAATAGATGGTTATGCTATGCTGCTCTGTCGTGAAAGACATGATTTTACAATATTTCATTTGTATGAAAAACAAAATTCTAATCCTTGTGAAATTGCAGTAACAGAACTTATTGATTTACTTAAAAATAGAGGAAATATTCTTTCTATTGAAAAAGACTCCAACATTATTAATAATGCTTGGGAAATTTGGCTAAATATTGATGGAGAAGCTTTTGCTTATTATTTATTTAATTGTGATGATTGGGTAATCCAATGTTAAAAAGGAGTTAATTTTTTATGAAGAAAATTATTGGAATTATTCATCCTTTTGATATATATCAAACTTTCTATGTCTATTAGGATGGAAATAAACTTGAAGTAGTCCAAACAAAAGTAAAAGATATACCAGATACTATTTTTGAATTGTCTCAAACTTATGATGTTTATCAAGTTGATTTATCTGGAGCGCAGCATTTTACAAAAGGATTGATTAAACAAATTCAAGAAAAAGAAATTACTAAATACAATGAAAATAAATTAATTATTAAATGTATTTAAAAATAAAGGAGATAAAAGGATGTCAAAATATTTAGTTAGTACAGTAGAAACCTATAGAGTTGATACAGAAGCAGAAGCAACAAGAGCCATTGAAGAAGCCAAAGCAGATAAATCTTATGTTCTTGGAAAATATACTAGTGAACACAAAGAGCAAAAATCAAAAGGCGAAGTTATTGATGAATATTGGAAACTTTCTTTAACAAAAATTTTTAATAATATTAAAGAACCCGATTCTACGGTAACTATTAATTATGAGGTAGACTAATAATGGCAAATATCAAAGTTAAAAAATTAAATGAATTTGCAAAACTTCCAACAAGGGGTTCTTCAGACGCGGCGGGTTATGATTTATATGCGGCAACCAACTAGATTCTTGATATTGCGCCTCATTCTACTATAAAAGTTGGAACAGGTCTTTCTTTTGAATTACCAGAAGGAACTTTTGCAGCAATATATGCGCGGTCAGGTATTGCTACTAAACGCGGTCTTCGCCCCGCAAATTGTACTGGTATCTGTGATTCAGATTATCGAGGAGAATATATTGTCGCACTTCACAACGATACTGATGAAATGCAAAGCATTGAGCCTGGAGAAAGAATTGCTCAAATGATTCTTCTTCCATATATTGAAATGAAATTCAATGAAGTAAATGAACTTTCTAACACAGAACGCGGTAGTTCGGGTTTTGGGGACTCTGGGAAATTTTAATAAAAAAATAAAGGGCAGATGATTAAATCATCTGCCCTCTTTTTTATTCACTCATTGGTAAATTTGTTTTAATATTTCTACCACCATTTGCATATGTGGCAAAATCAACAACTGCTTTGAATTGCTTTGGATCAAAGTTTTCAACAATCTTAGCAGCAGCTTCCGCATTTGCAGGTAGGTCATCAATTAACTAACTAATCAACGCCCCCGCACTCATTCTATGTGCAGAACTTGCTTCCTTAATAGCATTAAGTTGTGCAAAAAGTTCATTATATTCATCTTCATTTATTGCTTGGAAAAATGGTTCATAAAATCCATTACTTTTTAATGTATCATATAACTTAAATTCATCTTCTCTTTGCTTTTCAGTGAATGAAATATTTGTATACATATACACTAAGTTTAATTCAAAATATAAATTTAATTTAAATTCATTATAAGCACCATTCTCCATTGACTTTTGTAATGTTACCATTAACAAATCATACTTATCCTGTGCGGGAAGATACTGAAGGACTTCTACCTTCTGCCCGCCAAAATCAAAAGTTTTCACAGAAGTATTAACTTTTAACTTCATATTTGCATAAGATACTTTCATATTTAATTCTCCTTTTAACTCTAAATAAAAAATTATTGTAATTTACTAAAAAATTGCTCAAAAGCATTTGCTATGTCATTACTTAAATCTTTCTAAATCTCAGTAATAGTATTCTAAGTAGATGATTTTTGTAATAATAATTTTGATAGAGATTCTTTTATTGTCTATGTATTTGTAGAATTTAATGCATTATAAAAATTCTCAATTGATTTTCTTATTGTTTTATAACTAGTTAAAGATGGATTGGAACCAAGAAAACTTTTTATTTGATTCATTAAAAAGTCACCACCAGAATAAAAAGGATTAGTATTACTTTTTACCTATTTGTATAATGCAAAAAGATCCTATCCTTTTACAGGTTGTCTACGAGGATGATAAAAATTATTTTGTCCATTATTTAATCTTGCCTTAGCAAGAATATATAATTCAGTTAAATTACCTGCATTTGGCATATTAGAATCTATACTTATATTAGCTAAATTAGCAATATTTTTTTTAGCAATTGTCTCATCAGTAAAATATTTTCCTATTGCAGAAAAAATACTAGAAGATTTAGGACTATTATGCACATTTAGTATTTCAATACTAAAAACTTTAGTCTCACTCTCAGTAGAATTATCTTTATTAATTTTTAATTCAAAATCATACCATTTTCCAGCATTTTGATGTCTTTGTAAAGTCTAAATATATGATTTAAATAATTTTCCATTTGAAAACTCTTGTCGAGTACCTAGTCTATCATTAGTTAAAACGAAAGAGCTACAATTTTGAGAAATTTTTATTTGCATTCCTTGTCCTTGTATAGATACAATTAATTCTCTTAATTTAGGAATAATTCCAGAAATTCTAATATTATCTCCATCTCTCTTTAAACCAGTAATAACTCCAGACTAATTTTTTATTAAATCTATAAAAGATGCTGACCCCAATGTAAGAGTTTGAATATTAACAAAATCTTTTGTATTTGTTCTAATAACAAAAGTGTAATTAATTTCTCCTAAATTTCCTAAAATAAATTTTCTAAACTATAAAATATACTAATATGCATTAAAATATTCCTAAATACTGTCTGTATTTGATAATTTATTTTTATAATCTAAAAAACCAGTTTTATAATCAATTAATCTTTTTTCTATCTAATCTTTTGTCATATTAGTATAATAATTTAATCCATCCTACTATAATCCATTTTTTATTTTTGATTGAATACCTGAAAAAATAACTTTTCTATTTTCTTCATGATCATGATAAATAGTTGCTTCCATGTTTCTATATACCACCAATCTAATAAAAAAATGGGAGGATTATATAATAACCCTCCCTATTTTATTTTAATTAATCATCAACCCTGCGTTGGGGTATCGCCCTCGTATTCATCATCTGCACCGTCGACAGAATCACCATATCTGGTCACAGTACCATCGGTTTCAACTCTCGGAATAGATTCCTCAATCATGAAGCCAGTTGGATGTGGGAACAAAGGTTTAGCTTCATACTTAGCTTCTGTTGCATCATCAACAACCTGGATAGCACAAAGAACTTTATTAGTCTTATTGAAGTATGTATATCCAGGGAACACGTCCATAGTAAATGTAAAGGTACTTGGATCACCAGTAGAAGCCATAGAGAAAGTAAAGTTAGACTGAATCTTAACATTCGGGAATGTAAGGTTAGCAGGTAAATCTTTACCATCAGACTGACGTCTGAACAGAGTATCTGCTTCTACATAGTAGTATCCACCAAAGTGTTCTGCATCGATCTGAAGTTCGGAAACAGTTCCTTCTTTCTTGAGTACATAATAGTCAACCATGACTGCGCCAGTAAGACCAGCAACATTACCATGAGTTAATTTCTTACCAGTGCTATCAACACTCCATCCAGAAAGAACTTCACCAGTTAAATCACCATAAGAATCAAGTTTCATAATATAAATTGGAGCAGTTGGGCAAATCTTTTCAGTAGACTCCAAAGCGTCATTTAAATCAATTTCAAGTCCACCGCCAGTAGCAGCACCAATAACAGCATTAGTTGTCTGATGGAAGTGAACTTCTTTAGTGGAATCAGCCGCACCCTTAATAACTCCAGCACCAGATAACATAGCAAAACTAATAGGAGAAAGAAGAGCATCTTCAACTGTGAAAGTTAAAGTTTTCTCACCTTCCCAAGCAATTAAACGAGTATTACCACGACCACCAGTAGCATAAACAGTGGTTGCAGCACCTTCCATAGAAGATGTTTTTGCGGTATCCAGATAAAAAACTGGCTGACCTTTTGCGAAAGTCTGGTTACCAATTCTTTGTTCATTTTTGGCTCTGAACACTACATTAGCAATTTCACGTACACCAAATTTCATTTGGATTTCCTCCTTATATTTTGTACAAAATATTTATTGTTTCAATTTAATTTTTTACTCATGGATATCTTTTAACCAATCTTCAGGATCTTCCATACCAGTCGCTCCCGCAATTCTATATTTTTCCCAAGCGTCATAATGCATTTTTAACATATATCGGTTAAATTCATCCATTAATTGATAAACAGTATAATTCATTAAAATATTTATATCTTTTTGTTCTCCAACAGCAAGAATAGATACATACCTACTTAAAATAGAAATTTTAGTTTGCGGCGCCAGCTTCGCCTTTTTCTATCTTCCTTTTTTAAGCTGATTTGCAATCTTCTTAGCTAAAGCACCATCTGGATTATACTATTTATTTTCCTTGCTAGTAAGACAAAACATATTAATTACAATTTCCTTAAAACTTTCAAAATTTTCTTCATTAATTTCTTTAATTTCATTAGTCTAATAATTTTGTAATTGAATTGTCTTATTATTCAACAAAATTTTATCTGTTGGAAATAATAATGCAAGAAGAGATACAAGATTTAATTGAGCTTGTTGAGATTCCAAACTTTTTTCTTGTATCATCATCATTATTATATTAAAATTTGACTTATTTAATAAATCAACTTTGTCCTAATCTGGTAAAATTTCTTTATCAAATTTTAATAATTCACATGCAGACCAAAAATGCCCTTCAGTAATATAAGCTATTTCTTTTATACGCGGTTGATGAATTGTTAATCTTGCTTCTAAAAAAGGAAGATCGTTACCAGATAATAAAAGCAAATCATCAATATTTTTCATCTTTCTATCCAGTCATGAGAACTTGGCAAAACATCATCTGTTCCATGAATTGCAGAATATGATAAAGTATAACCAGATAAAGTTTCATCAAGGACTAATTCATTACACCCCGTGAATTGGAAAGTTCCTATTCCAGATAGTCTAGCCTTATTTAAAATACCGTCAATATAGCCAGCTATCTTTAAAGGTCTAATTCTAAAATTACCAAGATCCCAACAATCTGTATGACATAATATATCAATATAAACATTGCAATCACGAAATTCTGGATTATTTTGATTAGTAGTAAAATTGTCAAAAGAAAAAATTAAATAACTTTTAATTTCTTCATGTTCAGGCATTTTTACTTTAGGTTCAAATTTAATATAACCATCATCTCGTAATTTTGCTAAACTCATATCTTTTATTGCATTTTTATATACTTCACTTGTTTTATTATCTAAACAATCTTTTGTATTAATTACCAATAATTTTTTTAACTCATCACTATATGGTTGACTTTCTATAAAAAGTCTTCGTAAAATTTCTTCTAAATCTTTTTCACAAGATAAAAATGATGAAGTAAAATCAACTGGTCTTAAAGCCAAATCTTTTTTCATATGTTTTGTCTACTCCTTTTATCTCTTATATAGCAATGACTTTTACATCTAATGTAATATCATCCTATCCATCAACTCTATATATTAAAGTAAAAGTTCCAACCTTATCAATAGTAATACTCAATGGAATAATTTTTAAGGAACTCTTTAAATCTTGTTCTTTATTATCCCATTTTAAATACCAATGTCCATTTTCAGCATTATGAATTTCATAATATGCTTTACTGTATCTCTAAACAGTAGTGGGTCCATCAATGTAAGCGGCTGCCGCATCTATAGGATCTTGTTCACTAGTATTTGTAGAATTTTCAGTCTAAACCGCATCAGCTATTGAATTTTCAAAATATTCATCTAAAAACACTTGAATAATTCCATCGCCATAATATGGATCTACGCCAACAACTTGCCAAGTTTTTTCTGTATTATATCTTGGGTCTAAAACTTTTACTGTTTTAAATCTTTCAAAATAATTATTAGTATTTTCATCAGCGGTAATGTACATAACCAATGAATAATTTAAAGTATTCCATTCAATACCAGATTTTTGAGTCCATTCAATAGACGTTTCAACAGGACCACGAATATAAACCCAATAAGAATTATTTCCAATTTTTATTTCTTGATCGCATCTACGAATTTCTGACCTAAAATAAGCATCTTCTTCTATATACTATAAATATACTAACCAATGTGTATTTGTCTATTTCCAAGTAAAAACATCACCTGTTTTTATATTTATATCAATTTCACCCTATGAAGTTTTTCCAATTCTTGGAGCATTTAAACAAATGTCTTTATATGGAATAGAAATAATTTTATTATCATAAGCAGGCTTGTTTTTATCTGGATTAATTAAACATCTAAATTCTTTTCCATCTGATAAAATTGCCGTGGCAGCTTGGTAGGAATATAATAAAGCTCTTTTTAAACTTCTTAATTTATCATTGATAAATCTTTGTTCTTGATTCCCGCCTTGATATTGCAATCTTTTATTTAATAATTCTAAGGACATTTTACATCTCCTTTACAAATTATTACTTTTTGCAACTCATTCATCAATCCTAAACATTCAAAAATTGTCCTTCTATAACAAGAAAAATCTTCATCATCAATTAATGAATAAAGTCCTTCTAGCTTACTTAATAATGGAAAAAAAATTTCTGAATAATTATTATTCATTAATCTTTGCATCCCAGCAAGCTATTCCAATATTGTTTCTAAAGGCTTTTCCCAATCTTCCTATTCTTCTCTGATTGGTAAAAGCTTATATACTTGATTTATAAGATTTTGTAATCTATTAGAAATATCTTCATCAAGTATTTTTATATTATATTTTAAAATCACATTTTTACCCTCCAGAAAAGTTATTTTTCAATAATAAAACCAATTTCACCAACTGTAACCTAAGAGCATCCAGCTGGAGGGGTAAATTGTCCAGCTGAATGTTTTAAATATAATTTTAATGATCCACCGCCAGTTCCAACTGCGGTTGTTCCATCTGCTTTATGGAAAATTTTTCCTGAAAAAACATCTGATTCTACAGCTGTAGTATTAGTTAAATCTATGAGGGTTCTATCTTTATATATTATTTTGTTTAAAGCCATTATTCCCCCTCCTAAACTGTACTTGATATATATGCTGTATTACCCCCATAAGTATTAGATACCTATTGATAATCAGATGTTATATTTTCTTCTAATACAAACCAATAATCTCCTGTAGCTTGATTTGAAGGTTGTGTTGAAGAAACTTCCATAAAATGAGCATTTGCAGGTACATCGGTGTTAACAGTATGAGTTGTGCTAAGTGTTATAGCACTATTGGCGTATGAACTTGAAAGTCCAGACCCCGCGATAATTTTTGTATATGATTCTCTAACAGTAACAGTCCACTTGTTTGCTGATGTAAGTTTATAAACATACACTTGATCGCCCTGCTGTGTAGCACTGTGAGATGACATAGACCTATAATACTGGAATTCAACTTCAGTAGGAGTTGTAGCATTATTAACATACGCCATGAATGCGAGTCTTGTCTGAGAACCAGTTGCTGGATTTGCGTTTGATGATGCTCTACAATAAACTACTTTTTTTGCATTATATGCGGTAAGAAAATCAGCCCATGTACTACTTCCATATGAAAGTATTGTCATCCCAGTAATATAACCACTGGTCGAATCTTTTAAATTGTATTCATCTCCATTTGGGAGTATGATTTTGGAAATATCAGCCATGTGATACCTCCTTTATTACGATACAGTAACCGAATCTTGTGTTCCAGTAAATGTTGGTTGAGAAACTGTACCATTTGCAGTTGTCGTACCAGAAATTTGAACTTTAGTTCCAGTAAATGATATACTACTATTACTACCATTTGGCGTACCACTTGTACTAACATTCCCCTCTGTACCATTAAAAGTACTAGTATAAGTTTTTGGCACGACTATATTGTCAGTTACCAATCTAGCGCCAGTTCCTGTAAAAGTTGGTGCGGTAGCTTCATATGCAGCATCTCCAGTTTTTACAGTTACGTTATTTGTTGTAATAGAATCTCCAGTTGTATATCCTAATTGATATAAACTTAAAGTTTCATTACTAACAGAATAATAAGTTAAAGAATTATCAGGAGCTGTTGTCCCAGGAGCAGCCGCAATAACAGTTTTTGCTACAGTCACAGAAGTTGGATTTTTAACAGTTGTTGTAGAACCAGCTGTTTTTACTGAAATAGTGGGTGCTTCAACAGATCCCTAAGGAGTATATGTTGCAGTGCCAGAAGCTGCTTTACTCACTGTAGCTGTTTTATTTTCAGTAGTTGCTGTAGTTGTAGTTATATTTCCCGAAGGGGTAAATTTTCCAGTAAAAGTAGTATTAGAACCAGTGAAGGCACCACCGGAAATAGTCCCCGCTGGTTGATAATTCCCAGAATTATTATTTTCTGCGGTAATTGTTACTGTACTACTCGTACCAGTAAAAGTTGGTTGAGAAACAGTTCCTGAAGGAGTATAATTGCCAGTAGCAGAATCTTTATAAGCTAAAGCTCCTAAAGAATCTAAACTTCCCAATTCATGCCAAGTTCCATCTGGCCCCCAAACAAACTATTCTGTTCCATAAAAGAATAATTGACCAGTAGCTGGAGTAACTACTTCTCCTCCTATAGTTGGAATTTCACTTCCTCCATCTGTAATTTCTGTAGTAGAAACTCCCATAAAAACAACTGCATCACCGCCAACTAAAGCCTGTATTTGAGATCTTGCTTCTGCATCTTTTATAAAATAAGTTTGACCACTTGGTAATGTGATCTTCGAAATCTAAGGTGTCGGCATTTTTATAATCTCCTTAATATCTATTAAAAATAAGAGTCTATGATTCAGGCTATAATAATAAATTTAATTTATTATTCCAAAAGTTTCTTTCTTCTGCTGAAATATGAATTATATTATTATTGATATGATCTAATATCATCTATTCAATTTCACTACCTCCAGCAGTATCATTAATAAAAGGTAAATCAATTAAATAAGTAGTTCCATCCCCAATTTTTAATCCAGGAATAAAAACCTATTTTGTATCTTTATTTACACTTTTATAATCTGAATAAATATAAAGAACATTTTTCTAAGATATAAGGTCTTTATTTAAATCCCATTCAGCTTTCTTTTTAGAATAATAAATCATTTTATTATTTAAATTATTCTTTAATTTTCCCCATAAATAAGCAACACCATCTGAGTCTAAATATTTTGGCATATTTACACCCCCCATTTTATGATGAAGTGATATTATCAAGCTCATCAAAATCAATTCTTGACATATCTAATTCATCAAAAGTTTTATCATTAATTAATTCATGATGTTCTATTTTTGGTTTATTAATTAAATCTTCATAATTAATAACATTTCTATTTCTATATTCATCTTGTGTAAGATCATCTGATGGATAAAATGTAGGCTGCATAATAACTCCAAAAGTTGAACGCATAACACCTCTTTTATCCTGTATTCTTCTTTTATATAATCGTTGAAGATGAAAACCTTCTCTTTCATAATCTTTCTTCATTTGCAAAAGTTTTTGCATATGATTAGCTTGAGAAGTAAATTTAAAATCAGAACCACTATACTTCATTCGAGTATTTTCAACGCTTGCTAATTGTTGACTTAACCATTCTACAATCATGTAAACAGCTAAAACATTAATTTCTTCATGAGTTAAATTATTATTAAAATAACCACCATCATAAATAATCGCTTGAACATCCTGATAATTGCTTTCTATTCCATTGTAAGTTACTTCATCTACAATTTCAAATAATTCATAATCCCATAAATTTACTCTGGGAAATTCAAATTTTTCAATAGCAGAAAGTAAAAGTTGTTCTAACATTCTAAATGTATCTAATTCTGTTAATTCTAGATACATATCATCTGTAATTTTTGAAAGAAAGGAGTCATATACAAGTGAAAATGAAGTTGTATTCATTTATATACCCCCTAATAAAAATTAATCATTTTTAGTAATTGGTTTATATCTACGTCCAGATGGGGCAGCAGATGAATTATCATTTTTAATTGGAGCTGTTCTACGTCCAGAAGTTGAAACTTTTTCTTCAACATCATTTTCTACTTCTCCATCATATTTAGTATTTTTAATTTCAATAGCTTTTGTTACATCAAAACCTATTTTATCTTTTATAGCTTCTCTTTTTGCCATATCATTAAGCGGAAGTGTAACCGCCATATCTTTAATCATATCTATGATCACTGGAGGAGCAAAATCTAAACAATCTAAAAACTGATCTAATGAACCTGTTATAAGTAATTTTTTTACATCATCTTCAGAATAATGATACTCTGGTTCAGGCTTTATATTAAACAATTCCATTATAACTTCTTCATCAGTAATTTCAAGATAATTTCTTAAAATAGAAGAACCGCCAGGTAAATATGATAACTTTTCTAATTCATCATAACTAATATTTTTACTTTCTCTAGGATAAAAAGTTCTATTAACACCTAACTCTGGAACTTCATATCCAACAATACCATTAAATTTATTAATAACTTTTACCATTTTATTTTTATCCATAATTTAAAACTCCTTTTATCTCCTATTATAAAAAATAAGGGGAGAATTATTAATAATCCTCCCCTATGTAATTTTAAATACTATTAGTTAAGCAATCCAATATAAGGATTTAAAGCTTCATTTTGGTAGACACAAATTCCAGGATTAACTAAATAAGTAGCTACACCAAGTTTCTGATAAGTCTGAATTTCAGTAGACCAATCGCGGTTATCAAAAGATTTCACCTGAGCACCGCCCTCAAATGCAACCTTAACAGGCTTTTCAGCGCCAGTTGGGATAATATAAGCAAACTGAGGATTAATAACCTTATTTACACGAGTTGCAGTCTTACCAGCATTATCTTCTAAAGACTGTGGTAAGATAATTACTCTATGTCCCTTATACGTTGCAAAATATCCATTTGCCCAAATCTCATCTTTCATTGCATCAGACCAGGAAGCATAATTATTTGCTGTAGAAGGAAGCATTGTAGTAGCAAATTCAAAAGTACAATAAATTGTACTCTTTCCACCATAACTATCTGCAATAGAAAGAAGCTGATCCATATGTGTCTCACTAAATCCACTTCTTACAACTTTCTGAAGTGCAGGAACAACATTAATTAATGCTTCAAGTGCTTTTGCAATTTCTTTATAAACAGCTTCATCCATTCCTTCAAGAACAAGGCTGTAATAATCATTCATAGTCATACGACCATCAAGCAGCTCTTCCCATTCAATTCGAGAAGCTCCGCCATAAGCAGCTGTAGGAACTTCAAGTGAATATCCATCAAGTTTAAAGACTTCATATCTACCAGCAAGACCGACTCTAGTAACAAACTGCTTAGCACGTTTCTTGGAAGCTTCACTAATTCTTACTTTATAAACAGGTTTCACACCCTGTGCAAAAGTACGAACATCAGCAAACTGTCCATAAGCTTGCATTACCTTCTGAGGAAGAACCTCAGTAAGACCGACTTCCATTAATGTATAAATAAGATTTTTATTTTCTCTAAAATCCTGAGGAGTAGAACCAAGTTCATTTAACTCCTTAATAAATGTTTTATTCAAAGCTTCCGCTGAAAGCTTTTCGCCGCCAAAAGAATAAGCAACAGAAGGATTTAATGAAGCTTTCGCATTGGCTCTAGCTAACTCAATAAGTTGATCTCTTGTTAATGCCATTTTTTCTTTCCTCCTTATTACTGTACTCTTTGAATCTTAACACCAAACTGACCGTCTGGCATTGTATAAACTTTAACAATCTTCCATGCCATACCACTAGCTGGTTTATTAGCTGAAACTGTTAAAATTCCAGTATTTGCATTTGGAGCAACATAAGCTCCGACCACTAAAGTTGCATCTGTACCAATAGTAACATCAGTTTCACTATCGGCGGTATTAGCAGCACCAATCATATTAGTTGTAAAAATATCTCCAATATAAGTTCTAATTAAACGTGGAAACATTTTTCCATCTGTAAAATCTGTTGCCTTATAAACAAAATCTTTATGAGATTGTTTTCTCTCATCATAAAGTTTCTCTTCATTATAGACAAGCATGAATTCACCCTCACCGGTAAAATCTACAGCGCCAGCCGCATAATCATATTTTGCAAATTGACCCTGCTCAAGCTGATTCATTGGAGTCTTTGTAGTTACCGCACTCTCACCTGAACCAGTTGTAGTAATAGTCATTGCAGGTAATTGTGCATAAATCTGACCAGTGACAATACCAGAAAGGTGATTAGGCTCAACCTGTCCATAGCCTTTTCTCTTAATATCTGCCATTTTTAAGCATCCTCCTAAAAATTAATTAACCAAGTTTCTCTTGTTCTTTAACAGCTTTCACCCAATCTGGTAGGCTGTTGTTTTCATTATCATTTATTGTATAAGTAACAATTTCTTCTTCCTTGTTATTAGTTTCTTCTTTAGAAAAACTAACTTTTTTATCAAAACAAGTTACAGAAAGTTTTGCTTTAATTTCTTCTAAAGTATACTTTTCTTTATTCTGAATGACATCTGCTTTATCCTCATCGGAAAGCATATAAAATTCAGCAATAAGGGCATCCTTTTTCTGATTATCAATTTCTCTCTTGAAATTTACAAGTTCTTGATATTGACTTTGAAGTGCGCTATAAGAATCTTTTAAAGTATTAAAAGATTCATTTAAAATATTAAAAGACTCTTCAAGTAAATCATACTTTTTAGCTTTTTCTTTATCTTCATCCTCTTTATCATTACCATCTTCAGATTCAGAATCAGAATCAGAATCATCAGATTCTTCTTTCTTTTCATCGTCTTCTTTTACATAATCAGCAGGAGCAGAAGTATCCTCTATGTTTTCATTAACCTCTGAAACTGTTTCAGAAGCTACTTCGTCTACCTGAGTAAAATCAGATACAGGTGTTACAGTCTCTTCTTCAACAGAAACAGTGTTTTCAAGATTATCCATCTGTTGTCCTCCTCCGTTTAGGGCATTCTTTAAATCTTGCATCATACTATAAAGTGTGTGCTTAAAATTATCGTCTAATGTAAATTTTGTACTTACATCTGGAGCCGTTACAGAAGCGCCTTCGAAGCAAGGCTCAACATCGTCTCCTAATATGCAAATTTTTTGAATAATTGCATCATTTATAATAAAGAAGTCCATTCCATTATCATAATTAGTTTCCCAATGTCCTTGTACAGATTCATTTTGAAGTTCCATTGATTGCGGACGACCTTCTTCCACAGGTAAGCTGGATTCTGGGAATTGACCTGTCCAGAGATAACCAGTAGTCATAAGATATTTATGAATTACTGAATTTCCCATTCCATCATGGTCTTCAAAATTTTGAAACCAAACTTTAGCATCTGGTGCTACAAATCCATAAGGAATAGTTTGACATTCGAATTTAACTCCTTCATCATCAATAATTACTTTTTCTCCATGATCTCTGAAATCTTCTTTACTCTATTTATAATAACCAACAATAGGGGCGCCACGAAGAGTTTTACCAATCTCAGCCGCAACTTCTTCACTAATAAAAGTGTGGTTTCTATTAGCTCCTACATAAAGGACTTTAATTTCACATTTTGACATTAAAGGGTTAATATCAAGAGGTTGAAGATTTAAAAATTCTGGAGAATCAATTGTTGCAACTGATTGATGCATAAGTAAAAATTCTCCTTTCATCCCTCATATATATAATAAAAAATTAACTTTTTTCTTTAATAACTTTTGTCCAAAAAATTTTAAAAATTTTTTAACTTAATGATTCTTGATTCTGTAATGTTTTAGTAGACTTTTCATCATCAGCTTTTTCAGGTCTACCCGCCCCTTCTCCACTATTATTTTTATTACGATTTAATACTTCTGCATTCATTGTACTAGACATTAATGGTGGAATAAATACATTAACTAAATCAAGAATATCATTTTCAAAGTATGCCGTAGCTAATACTGCACTTTGAGATTGTCCTAAAGCTATTTGTGGTAACATTTTTGAATATCCTAATTGAGTGTGTTCTTTATATTGTTTAGCTAAGTCTTTATAATTATAAATTGTAGTAGGAAGAATTTGCGCTCTATAACTTACTTTCTTTGGACTTTTATTATATGGTATTAATAAAATATTTAAAAATGTTTCAAATTGTTGAATTAAATTCCACATTGAAGCTTCATCATTTAAAATAGATTTTTCAAGAGCAATATTACCATCAGTATTAAATTGCATCTGTGAAACACCAGCTTCATTATAAACTGTGCGTTCCACTTTTTCTAAATCATCTGTAGTTGTTGATGTTTTATTATCTGCCATATCTGCAACTTCAACATCAGCAAAAGTTGTTAGAACATCAATACCAATAGCTTTTGATAGCATTTGCACTGCGTTATTGTGGAGTTGTTGTGCCTCATCCACATCAAATACCAAATCACCATTCTTATCAATAGGCATTTTCTGAATAATGATTTTTAATAATTGCTGTTGCATCTTGCGGCGATCGAGATCTTGAGCTGCATCTAAGTCAATGATTGCAGGAATAACCGCAATAAAAGGTGGAAAATCTTCTCCATTTAAATTAAATTTAATAACAGAACCAACTTCAAGTAAATACCAACCAGATTCATCTCCAGGAAATTCAGGTTTTAATTTTCCTTGTTTATATAATTTATAACCCTTTTCAAACTCTGGTGGGAATATTTTTAACATTCTTGCTCTTTGTTCTGTATCCATGAACATATCATTAAAATATTTCATATTAAATTCAACAGCTGGTTGTCCATTTACAATAAGACGTGATCTGCAATATTTTGGTGGTAGCTCCTGAACAACAACAGTTCCATTACGTGCAATTAAATAACCATAATAACAGCCATTTCTAACTACTTTTAAAGCAACTTCACCAAAAAATTTTTTCGCCTAAAATTTATCCAAATATGTTAAAACTTTATTAAAACCATCGAGTAATTTATTTGGTTTAATTGTATCAGTATCATAATAAGGAGTTACGAGCCAATCATATCTATACATATATGCCATATAACGACATAACCTTTGATAAATACCACTAATTTTATAAAAATAATTAGATATATCTCTCATTCTATCAAGGTCACCATAATGAATCGCTCTTAAAACTTGTACCTTATCTGCTAACTGTGGACTTATTTTACGAAAATCACCTAATTTAAGAATTGCATCTGAAACAGATTTTACTCCAACTCGAATTTTTGCAAAATCAACAGGTACATAAGAACCATTAGCCTAATTAAGAATTTGATCATCTTCAGTGCCAATCATATTAAAGCCTTTCTTTTTTATCTAAGCCATTCGATTAATCAACTTTAGATACCTCTCCTTCTTCAATAGCCCGCCGCATTGAGAATATAATCATAGGTTACTATTGCCTAATCCCAATAAGGAATAATAACTAAATTAATACCATGATCTCGACAATACTATCTTTTCTTCATATCATTATATTGTTGTTTTCTTAATCCATTATAACCACCAAATTTTTCTTTAGCTTCATAATGTTGAATACCTTGAAATTCAATAAGAAAATCAATATTATGCTAATCATCAAAAACCGCAAAATCAAATCTTAATGGACGACCCATATTACTTACTAAATCTGGAAAAGAGTATTCTTCTGCGAACTCTAATCCAGACTATTTTAGAATCTAAAAAATCTTTATTTCACCTCTCGATGCCTTCATTTTATAACCCCTTCCATCTCTAACCTTTTTAATATATCTTCATCATATTTTATAATAATTAATTTAATATTATTATGTTCACACCATTGTTTTTTTATATTATCATATCTTTGTCTTTTTATAAAGGCTTCCTATCCACCAAAATGCTATATAGATTGATAATGTTGAATCCCATTAAATTCAATCGCAATATTATTTTTTGGTAAAAAGAAATCTAATCTCAAGGTTCGTTTATCTATATTAATTTGATATTCTTCTATAAAAGAAATAGAAGCATCAACTAATAAGTTATGAATTGTATTTTCACCATGTGAACGATTTTTATTACAATTAGGACAAAACCCATAATTACGTAATAAATCCCTTGGCGTATAAATAAAATTCTGTCCACACTTTTTATGTATAAAATTCATTTTTGTATCTGTATTTACATATTCTTCAAAAGAAAAATCATATTCATTATCCAACTCTTTTCTCAAGATCTATTCTGTCTTTTTACTGCTTTTAGTTTCACAATAACATCGAACACCTCGTAAATAATCATAAATTTTTTTATTTTCTTGAATTTTTCCACATTTATTACATCGACATTTCACATGTTGTTGTGAATCATAAATATCTGATAAATCATCTATTAATGTAAAATTCTATTGATAATTTAACCAATCTTTAAATTTTTCTTTAGTTTCTCTCCATCTATTAGAATCTTTACATTTTTTACAAAATATATCTTTTCGTTTTAAAGCAAATTGCCCCTGAGTAAAAGAATATATTTTACCACAGTTATTACATTGAATTATACACGGTTTTGTCATTAAAGAATATTCAAGACAAGATAAATTATCTTTAGGATATTTTTCTTGTAACTTTTTATTATATTCTCCTATCGTCATTTTTTTCATATTTTTATCTCCTTTATAAAAATATTAAAAAGAAAAAAGCTTGTTTAAAAGGAGTAAACATTACTCAATAGGTAGCTAATCTATTGTTCCCTTTTTTCTCCTTCACTATTATTATAAAATTTTCTCTATAACATTAATAAAATTTGACCTTAACTTGGAGTAAAAAATAAAAAATCAGAAATATTACGTTTTCTTTTCTTTTTATTTAATTCTTCTTCATATCTAATATAATAAAGTCCATAAATAAAAGCAGAAAATTTATCTTTCTTGATACTTCTATTACTTTGTTTAAGAATAATATTAACTCCTTCATTTTCTTCTACTAAATTTAACATTTGTTCTTTTAAAATAGAGGTTAAAATAAAAGGTCTTAAATATTCATTTCTTTCATCAATGTTCATATTTTGACCTTGTTTAGTGGACATTAATTTAGTTTTTGCTAATCCTTCATCAATTAAAAATCTAATTTTACCACTAAACATTTGAGTTTGTGCATAACTATATGCTTCAGTATTAATAGGAGCATTTGCTTTTATTAAAAATAAAATATCTCGTACTGTATCTGGAGTTATAAATTTTTTATATTCAGGATATTCATCTGTATTATAAACTCCAAAAGGAGCAAGATACTAGCCATCTTCTGTATCTTGTGTTTTTACTAAATAATCTATTAGTCCAACGCCTAAGCCATTGGCGTCTATTGCAATTCTTCGAGGTCTATATTTTGCATATAAATGTTTTATATGAATACATTGAGTTTCAAAATGTTCTGCATCATAAGTGTAAATATTAACAAGAGTCTTATGAGCTGCCCCTTGAATTTGCGGTGTTACTTTAAAAACACAAATTTCAGTTGTACATCCTACACGCCCAACGTCTATTCCAAATACATAATATGCATTTTTTGCAGACCGCCCGCTATATTCATACTATGGTTGTAATAATACTCTATATTTATCAAATTTTTCAGAAGAGAAAAATGCATTTTCTACATCACCAGACCAAATACTACGATACTATCTATTAAATGATTCATCATTAAATGTACCTTGTAATCTTAATTGCTATACAAAATCTTCATCCAATAGACCAGAAATAACTGGAGTCTAATAAGTTCCCCCCATAATCATATATTCATCTGGATCTAAAATTGAATTAATCAAGATCTATATCAGTTTGTGATATGCAAACGAATTTTTCCATCCAGCGGTGGTTATATAAATCTGTGATTTATTAACATTCTCTTCTTTATGACGAGTACCATCAGACAAGCGTCTATCAACGTTTGTTGTAGGAATAATAACTTCATTTAGAATATCACCATCAATTAAAACGCACTACTCCATCAAGCCACCAGTTCTACGTTGTCCTCTTGAAGACTGTCTTGCCGCCAATATGTCAATAGTAGAACCATTTTTAAATACATATTTAACATTATCTTTTGATCTAGTCGAAACACCGCGATCCCAGTTAATTTCATTATTTAAACCAGGTATAAGTTTACATATTTCCTAGATCTTAGCAATTGTGATACTAGCTGCTTGTTCCTTGCCGCCAGTGGTCACAAACAAATGTGAGTTAGGATATAAAATGCATCTTATCATCAGCGCCATCATTGACAAAAAAGACTTCGAATAAGCGCGCGGAAAAGTCGCGTACACATAACGATGCCGCATAACAATTCTAAGAAACACTCTTTGATAAAATAAAAAATTAAATGTACTATCTTTTCCTTTTATAAAATCAACAAAAATATCAGGATACTATCTAAAATAAGCAATTAATTTTCTTAATCCAGTAATATCTTTTAATAATCGCTATTCTGATATTCCTTGCTTTTTATATTCTCTGTCAGAAGATAATTTTAATAACTCTTTTAAATTCATTCGTGTTGAACCCTCCTGTTTATATATTCTTCCTAAATTAATTCATCATTTAAATCTTTATCATGAGATTTCATATGATTTAAGGAATTTTTATAATCAGTAAAATCATCATCTTCAAGTTCAACATTTTCCAAACCTTTTGCTCTTGCATCTTTTTTATCTTTTTTCATTTCTTCTGAAATTCGTTTATCTTGTAAATATTTTTCAATTTCTTGAGCCAAAGATTTATCTTCATAAATTAAACTCTTATTATAAGCTTTTAAATCAGCAATAATTTGATCTACAATATCTTGTGGCTCTTTACATTCATAACGTGGAATTTCACCAGTATGAGCCTCAACAAAATCAACAATAGCAGATGCAGAATCAATAGCATCTCCATCTTTATCTTTATTTTGTGCTTCTGTAAATTTTGCGGATTTCATCATAGAATCGTATACACGAGATAGTTTCTGATAAGAATCAATATCGCCGCAATCAATTGCTTCATTCATTTTTAAAGAAGTTTTACAAATCATTTTTAATGTATCTATACGTGCCGCGCCTTGAATATCAAAAGAATCCATAAATTCATTATATAACTGTTCAAGAGCAACCCATTGACTAGGCTTATAAAGCCTTCCCCATTTAACCGCAAGATACATTTTATCTTCTTTATCTAAATCAGCGCCAGGGTCTATTATATCACTTTCAGACATAAAATTCTGTTCTTGAAAAGGATTTTTTGCTTGCTTTAATGCTTCCTCATAAGATTGCGGTTGACCATTAGTCTAAAATATTTGACCTAAATGCTAACCAGTGATTACATCTCCCCAACGTAGTAACTCTTTATTTTGAGTTTCTGTGCTAACAAGAGTCTGATATTGAGCGGGAGATATTTTTCCCTAACTTAATTTTACTTTAAGCTCAGCTTCATATCGTGCCTTTTCATCAGCTTCTGCTTTCTCCTTTTTAGCCTTTTCAGCTTCCATTTCTTCTTGAATCTTTTTTGTATCAGCGTATCCATATTTACTCCACTGTTTCAGTTTCATTTTTGCAAGATACTTACCAATAACAGACATTCCATTCATTTTGTACGGATCTTTAGCAAAAGCCCTATCTCTTAATACATTCCATTCAGTTGGTACATAAGGAACATCCATTTTTTCAAGAATCCATTCAAAAGTAGTAGGATCAAAATTATCAATACGAGCTGTTAGACAAGGTTTACAAATTTCACACTTGCTACCATCTTTATATGTATAAAAATTTATTTGACCAATGCGTTTACCGCATCTCTAACATTGACATTTTCCATTTGCATCTTCTTGTTGTCCTTTTAATTTTTTTGTTGCCATAACATTTCCTTCTTTCTTATTTATATTATATAAAAAAAATTAATACAAATTAAAGATTTTTGTCCATTTAATTAATTTTAATTTTCTTTTTATTTCTGCAACATTTACACATACTATACCAACCGTCTTTTGCAGTTTTATTTTTTGTAAAAAAATAAGGATGGGCAAGCTTAATCTAATGACAACGAGAACATTTTTTCCATTTTCCCTTTTCTTCAAAAGTATAATGCCAAATAATCCATTCTTCTTTTGCTTTCTCAGAAATTATTTTAGGAATTTTTTGTCGCCATACCGCAGATAGATATGTAATAGAATAAGTTATTCCATAATCCTATTTTATTTTTTCTTGAATATCTTTATTTTGCATACCATCAATTTTATAAATCATAATATCATATAAAATAGGATAATCTTTTTTTAATGCTCTTTCTGAAAGATTATCAAAATCTTCCATTAAATACCACCAATCATTATCAAAATGTCCCCAACAATCCTCCTTTAATTTAGAATAATTACATAATAAACAACAAACATGATAAGGATTAAATAAAGATACTAAAGAATTACTTATAGGTTCACCATTCTAATCAACTGTTATACATTCATCTAAATTAATTTGATTTAAATTTTTAGTTACCTTCATTAAAGTAATTGGCGGTTTATAAATACTTTTTAAAACATATTGATCTTGCCTCATTTCAATTAGCTGTTTAGTTAATAAAAATTTTTGTTTACCTCTTGCCGCACTTTGTCTTATTTCTATCTTTTTAATTTCTTCTCTAAGTTCTTTTAATCCTGGTATTGTTTCTATATCATTTTCTGTAATCTAAATTTTTGGAACTAATAAAATATTTTTATCACCATCAGTTATAAAATTATATATACCATCCTAACCATTTTCTAATTTTGAAATAAGACCTTCATATGAAATTTCTCTTTTATTTACTGTTACCATTCTATTGTCAGTTAATATTTTCTTTTCTTTTTTATTCTATGGTGTTTCAGTCAAATATTTTGTAAGTTCTTCTAAATAATAAGGAGTTAGTTTCTATATAGGAACAGAATTAACAATTTCATGGACTTTTTTATTTCTCTCTTGAATATCTATAATAGTATAATCTAGTTTAGGATAAGGTCTCTTATCGTCCTATTTATTAGATATTATAATGTTTTCTTTTTCCATGAAAATATATCCTTTCTACTAATCTTGTAATTACATTATACCAAAAAAATTTTTATTTGTCAAATCCAATTCCATAGAACTTTTATTTGATTTTTATAAAAAAAAATATTATAATATTATTAAGAAATTAAGAAAGGAAAAATATATGACAATAGCTGTTACAGGACATCGTCCATAGAGATTAAAAGGGCAAGAGAAAATGATAGCAGAATGGGCGGAAAAGCAACTTATTCGCCTTCAGCCATCTGTAATATATGACGGTATGGCACAAGGGGTAGATCAAATTATAGCAACTGTTGCAAAAAAACTTGGAATACCTATTATCTGTTGTTATGCTTTTCCTAAAAAAAATTATCATCCAACAGAAGAATGGATTATGGAAAATAATCAAATTGTTATAGTATCACCGCAATATTCTAAAAATGTTTATTGGCTAAGAGATAAATATATGGTAGATGCCGCAGATAAATTATTATGCGTATGGGATGGAGTTGGCAGTGGAGGAACTTTTATCACAAGAAATTATGCTTTACAACAAAATAAAGAAATTATAGATTATGAGGGATTAAAAATATGATTTCTAATAAAGATTTAGCAATAGCAAGATATGATATGAGTTTTGATTTTGGATCTTTTAAAAAAGGTCAAAATTATAAATACAGATATGATAATAATAAAATTTTTGTAACAACAGAAGAAAGTAAAGAGCAAGATTTTTATTTTTCTGAGTTTAATGCACTATTTTATTTTGAAAAATAATAAAAAGGAGGGAGATGCAGGTTAGTGACAGCCATATACCTGCGAAAACCGCAATGAAAGTAAAATTAAAAAAATTTAATACAGTAAAAAAAGAATTTAAAATTAATAAAGAAAAAAGAACTATTGCATGTATTTTAACAACTCATGAAGATTTTCTTACTAGAGTGAATAAATATGGACTTTATTTAGGCTGGGAAGATGAGTATCATCCATTTGATAACCGCATTTATAAAGGAATTGCAAAATGTTCTCCTAATGATGAATGGGATGAAACTTATGGAAAACATTTAGCTGAATACCGCGCCGAAAAAATGAGACAGGTAGATATTAATAATCAGATTAAAAATTATATTAATAAAACTGCAAAAAAGTTGGATAATCTTTATGATTATGGTATGTTAAAGGAGCCGTGCAAGCCAAAAGAAAATGAAAGATAGATATGTTAATATAAGTGCGGTTTACAATACTTTAATTGAACATTATGCTTGGTTTGATACAGCAACTGCAAAAATAATTCTTGAAGAAATATTAGATAAGATACCTCCCGCAGATGTAGTTGCAGTTGTTAGATGTAAAAATTGTAAATCATGGGACAAATTTCCTAATTGTGATTTATCTACACAATTTCACGCTTGCCGCAATCATTCTAAAATAATTGCAACAACCGCAAATGATTTTTGTAGTAGTGGAGAAGAAGAATGAGATTAATTGATGCAGATAAATTAAAAAAAGCATTAGGTATTACAAGTGAAGATTGTAATAAATGCGATTGGGGAAGTTATGAATCCTGTGGTCGTGGTAAAGAATTTGAAGATATTTGTATTGCTATTGATAATGCTGACCCCATAGATGCTATACCGATAGATTGGATCAACCTTTTTAACAGTACACCCATTGGCGGTGACAGTATAGATGATATGGTGCGGGAGTGGCGGTACAAGCAGGAGATTGAAGCAGAGCGAGAAAGAGATGAGGATAGAAATGAAGCTGATCAACGCTGATACGGTCGTGCATTGGCAGAGTTATGACGATGAAACTGAGAGCTACCCGGAACACACAGGAACTATAGCAGAGTTTTTGGACGCTATGACAGACGAAGGATGCCCGGAAAGTATGGATGCTTTGCCGTCTGTACTGCAAGAAGCTATATGGAGAATTGAAAAGAAGGTAGACGAGGTATATGGGTATCCAAAAACCGAGTATGCCGAGGGATATGTAAATGCCGGTAAAGCGGTGATAAAAATGCTCAAAAACCTTTCGCCTGTGGACGCTGTTTCAGTAATTAGATGCAATAAGTGTGACTTTTGGGACAGAGACCATGTTTCCTGTGAAGGTTTAGCTAAATGTCTTACTGGAGAAGGTGGAATCAGATACAGAAACCGCAATGATTTTTGCAGTCGTGGCATACAGATGGATGGAAAGGATACATGAGTGAGATAAATGAATGATAGATTGATAAGTCTCAATGTGGCGATTGATGCCGCAATTGAGGCGGTTGATAATTGGGAAGGTAACACAAGTATTGGGAGGCAAAAACGAATTGAGAAAATCTTAAAGGCGCTATCGTCTGTAGATGCTGTTGAGGTAGTAAGATGCAAGGAATGCAAACATAAACCAACAGGAACAGATAGAGATGATTTAGAATTTCCAGATGATAAATGTCCATGTAAGTGTGAGGATTATTGGTATTCGTGGAAACCTATGGATAATTGGTTTTGTGGAAATGGTGAATTGAAGGTAGCAAAGATAGAGGAAAGAAGGTGAACGACATGGCAAATAAAACTATATATAACTGTGATCTATGCGAACGGGAGATTCCTTTTGAACATGACAGATTAGAAATTGTTTTAGGAGACAGTACCAAAGGCAGAGGCGATTTGAAGATTTGCCGCTTTTATGATTTGTGCGAAGACTGCTCTGAGCGATTTATGCGTATGTTCAACGCCTTCAAACATCGCCAGGAAGGAGAAGAGCATGGATGACATGATAAGCAGACAGGCGGCGATTGATACCGCCATCGAAGCGGCTGACGACTGGGACGGTGGTACGAACATTGGGCGGCAGAAACGGATCGAAAAAGCTATAAAGGCGTTGCCGCCAGTACAGTCAGAACCTAAGTCCTATCGCATGGGCTTTCAGGCGGGATATGCGGCGGCACAGCAGTGGATTCCAGTGACGGAGAGGCTCCCGAACAAAGAAGGATTATATCTTTGTACAGTTCAAGGCTATGTGGGGAAAGCGACATATCTTCGAATTGCTGATTTTCACCAGGATATATACATTGAGTACGATATTGAAGAGCATAAACCCGGTTTTATTGATTATGACAGTGAATATGGATTTTATGAGGTGACAAAGGTTTTGGCATGGATGCCACTGCCGAAACCGTGGGAAGGAAACAGAAATGAGTAATTTAAAGTGTCCGATTTGCAATAATACTTTACAGATTGGCATCACTTACCATAATGGTGGTATGGATGGATCATATAAAAACTGGATTGTAAGATGTCCGTCATGCAATATGTTTCAAATAGAGTATGCAGCAGATAAGTTTTATGGTCGTGAAAGCTATACCAAAGAACAGGTTATTGCATGTATGCGGGATAAACTATCATCAATATAACAAAATGAATAATATTAATAATCTTATAAGTTGTAATGTGGAAGATAAAGATGTAAAGTGTTGGTTATGCAACGAAAAGATCTATAGTACTTATTATACTAGAATTTTGTAAAAACGTATTGGGCCGAAGAGTATAAACGGACTAAGGAGAAATAATGGAAACACGTTTGGAAAAGGAACTTCGTGGAAAAACGCCAGAGGAACAATATCGAATTATTTACTGGCTTATGTATGTGTTTGGCCGTGGATATTTGAGCAGCGACCAGGCTAGGATTGACTGGATAAAGGGCGAAATTAAGGAGGAAGTTAGATAATGACTAATTTAGAAGAGTTAGATAAGCTGAATAATGCTTTACTTGAAAGTGAGGAGCTGCTTAAAAAAAACGCTGGCCTTATGTCTCCTAATATCCTAAATTTAATTTCTTTAAAATTAGTGATAGCGACATATCTTTCGTCAATTGCCAAATCTCTTGCTATTATTGTTGATAAGATGAGCGAAAAGGATAAGGAGGATTAAAATGGCTGAATTTCAGAAGGTAATGAGCGAACTCAATAGAATGTGCAATACTTATTGTGATTCGTGCGGTTCATGTCAGATACAAAGAATAAAAGATAATGCCTGTAAATCATGTAGTAACTGGATTAGGTATCATTCAGAAGAAGCTGAGCGCATCATTATGCGGTGGGCGGTTGAACATCCAATTGTCACGAATGGTATGAAATTTCGTGAAGTGTTCGGGATAGACCTTGATTCTATTGAGGTGGTCTGTCGTGACGGTGAGGGAAAGGTAAGTCATCATCAGGATGTGAGTGCATGGTTGAACAAAGAGTACAAAGAGGGACAGGAATGATCGACAAACTAAAAGACATCGGGTTTTATTGCGGCATGGGTGATATTGGTTTTATTTACAACATGGATTTTAATAGGATGAAAAAGTGGTTACATGAAAAAGAAAAATAAACTTAAAAGAAAAGCTACTAATTCATTAAAACAAGTTGTATATATGGCAATTTGGAATGAAGAAGTTCCAAAAAAATGCAAGAAAGTTAAATGTTATGAAAATTAAAGATTTTATAAAAAGTTTAACAAATAATGAAGAAAAATAAATTCTATTCAATATTTACTTATGTATTCGTATTTATTTAATCAATCTCTTGATGAAATATTGAACACAGAAATGAATGAAGAGATGCCAAAAGGTAAATGTAATTGTGATATATTTTAAAAATTGATTTGGAGAAGGGTGTGATTTAAGAGTGGAAAGGATTTCTTTGTCAGGTGAAGATTCTGTAAGATTTGTAAATTCTTTATTTAGACCAACTATTGAAGAGGCTATGCGACATGATAGCTATATTAATGCTATAAATAAAAATATTGTTATACGTCATAGTGATGAAGGATTTGAAGCCAATGTTACAGATTTAGACTTATCTTTTCTAGATGGAATCTCGCAAGATTGAACACAAATACCATTGCAACTTTCACTTAAAGGTTAAATTTCGTTTTTTCGATTTAAAAATTAATTTGGAGAGGGAAATGTCGAGACCAAACCATTTTTACAAATTCAAAAAATTTTTTTCCCAAAATATACCCCCCGGTATATTAACTACCTTGATGATTTTCGATGAGCCTTGAGTCAATGCATAGGCGGGAGATCCCCAAGAAAAAATAAACGCCGCACAACAACAAAGATAAACACTTCTCTATAAATATAATTTTAATGAATCAATTATAAAGATAATGAATTACAATTAGAACTTGTTTCATTATCTTTTTTTAATATAATAGAAAATCTTTCCTTTGTTATGATATTATTTATATCATTTCTCGGGCGGCGAGCGATAGCTCAAGCCCGCTGTTCTGTCAAGTAGTAATATTGCACAATTTTTTGCTGGATTTTTTGTGCATTCTGCCGACTTGACAAATCCCGAATTTTGTGCTTATTCGTCAAAATGCACAAAAAACTTTTTTATTTTTGTGCATTTTGTCTATTGACAGGTATTGGCGAGTTTGTCAATAGACAAAATGCACAAACTTGAGCTGTGCCTTTTGTGCATTTTGACAATAAATCACAAGAAAACTAAAAAGTCAAGTAAAAAGTTGTACAAAAAACTTAACAAAAATTTGTGCAATTTGTATGTTGACAAGATGATGAAAGTGTGATACAATAAAGACAGAAAGGAAGAGAAAGGAGCAATAAAGAGATGACTGAATACTTAATCATGATAGAGATAAACTATACTAAAACAATCTATAAAAAGACAAACAATCCGAGGTTAGCACAGCAGTTTGTTAAAAGAATAACAGATAAATGTAATGTAACTAATGTTAAATGGATTAAACTGAGCAAAAGGAATACCGAACATACATTCGAAGAGTGATAGAAATCTTCTATCACTCTATCTATTGACAAAGTAAATATTATTTGTTATAATAGTATTATCAAAAGAAAGGAAGTAATTAAAATGAAAAGAAAAACTGTTAGAAAGATTAAAGAATTTTTTGTACAGATGTTTGTGGCAATTTTATTCCTTACTATCTTTTGTGTATGCTCATGGTATGAAACACATTACACCAAGACAGCAACGGTCATTTCAGTCTATAAAAACATTGTTACAGTCAAAGACACATTCGATGATGAATGGGAATTCGAGGATGATGAAAGACAGTATCACAAAGGTGATGTTGTTAAACTCACAATGAATTCATTAGGAACAATAGATAATATCTATGATGATAAAATAGAAAATGTAAAAAAAGTGGTTGACAAATGATAAATCATCTGCTATACTATAATCAGAAAGAGGAAAGAAACAAACAAAAGAAAGGAAGGAAAAACAATGACAAATCTTAAAGCTTACATGACAATCTTCAAGGCGGATGGTACGAGAGAAAAGGTTGTTTGGACACTCGAGGAAGCAAAAAACAATCTGAAAGCTAAAGATTTTGAAAAGCTTTGTACTGAAATGGGAATCAATACTAAAAAGTTTCGCGGATATGTAGCATATTAAAGAGAAGCTGAAAAGCTTCTCTTTTTATTAACGTCACCGATCGAGTGGCGCCGTAAAATTTTACCACACTATGATGCGGTTTGTCAAGACTAAATTTGCGGTAATTTTACACAAAAATCCAATCCTAAAATTGTGTATTTTTTTGCTTGACAAATAATAAAGCTTTTGCTATACTATAATCAGAAAGAGACAGGAGGACAAAAAAATGACACTCGAAATGATGGTTATCGCAGGAGCAAGCTTCGAAGACCTTCTCAGAGAAGCGGGAATCACCGCTGAGGAATGGGAAGAGGGTTGAAAAACCCTCTTCCAAAATAAAAAAAATTCTTGACAATCTAAAGAGCATCTGTTATAATAAATACAGAAAGAAAGAGAGGAGATAAAAAAAATGACTTTTACCGTAAGAAAAGCTTCTGATTATAATTACAATGAGACTATAACAGTGAATTCTTTAAAAAAGCTGAAAGCAATAAATAAAAAGCTTATTATAGATTTCACTAACATGATTATTACAATTTACGATGACTATGTAGAGTAAAAAAAATCTTGACAAAACAAAAAACAAGTGCTATAATTAAATCAAGAAAAGAGAAAGAGAGGAAATAAAAAATGACACAGGAAGAAATGATGAAATACGACCAGATGGTAGAATGGAACATTGCAACTGCTGAGGAGCTGAATCTTGCAAGAAACCTTCTGAGCGGTAGTTGGAATGAAGTTCTTGACGCGGTCTGCTATGTAAGAACTGGATACAGAACATGGGAAAGCTTCATTGAAAATGAAATGGAAGAAGAGGATTGAAAAATCCTCTTTTTTTTTCGTCGCGCCGAGGGCGCTCGGGCAGAGCCCGAACCTCAATTATACCAGATCCTCGCAGATTTGTCAATAGGCAATTTGTACAAAGATTCTGCTCAAAAATCTCCCAAAATTGTGCAATATTTTTTAAAAAAATAGTTGACAGCCGCCCGCCAATGTGATATACTATGTATAGAAAGGAACAAGAGAGGAGAGAAAGAAAAATGAGAAAAACGAAATCTGAGCCTTTTATGGGTCTTCCTATTAGATTTGTGCTTTTGCTGATTGTACTGATTCTGGCATGGTACGCATATGGCATCTATAACTATAACCACGGATTTTGCAGAAAATGTAATCACTTATATGTAACTAACCAGTGGGTTTATAATGGAAATTCCTTTACTGATTATCATTGTAACAACTGTGGAAATCATGGTGTTGTTTTAGATATGTTAAAATAAAGAAAGGATATAAATAAAATGATTACAAAATGGATTGATAATGATACTCTTGAATATGTTATCACATCGACTTACACAGAAGGAAAAAGTTATATTTTTAACAGTTTTTTTGGATGGAGAAAGACAAGAGAAGGTAAAGCAAAATTTGTGTTAAGTAAAAGAGACTGGGAAAAAATTGACGTTATGATAAGATATTATAATAGATTTGTAAAAAAGACTGAATAAGTCTTTTTTATTTTTCTATTGACAAATAAAATAAAAAATGATATAATGTATTTACAAAAGGAAAGGAGAAAAAATCAATGGCACTTGATAAAGCAATTCAGCATGGAAAAGAACATAGAAAACCCTATACAGGCGGAAAAGCCATTGATAGAACATGTAGAAATCATGGCGGATGTCCTTGGTGTGAAGAAAACCGAAAATATAAAAATATAAAAAGATTGAAAAAAGCACTTGACAAATTGAAAGAGATGGGATATAATTAAGATACAGAAAAGGAAAGGGGAAAACAAAAATGACAGCAACAATCTTCTTCGATATGGATGGAACAATCGCTGACCTCTATGGAGTAGAAAACTGGTTAGATTATCTCATCGCTTCTGATACTCTTCCTTATGCAATCGCTAAACCGCTTCTGAAGCTTAACTCTCTTGCAAGGGTTCTCAACAGACTTCAGAGAGAAGGCTATCGCATTGGTATCATCTCTTGGCTTTCAAAGAGCGGAACTGAGGAATACAACAACGCTGTCACAGAAGTAAAAAAGAATTGGCTTAAAAAGCATCTGGCAAGCGTTCACTTCGATGAAATCAACATTGTGAAATATGGAACTCCCAAACAGGTGTTCGCCAGAACTGAAAATGACATCCTTTTCGATGATGAGGAAAAGAACCGCAACAACTGGACAGGAAAAGCATTTGATGTAAATGCAATCATTGAAATTCTCAAGGGGATGTAAAAATCCCCTTGACAAATCTAAAAACATCTGATATAATAAAATCATCAAGAGAGAAAGGAAAAATAAAAAATGAGATTAGTAAATTATGAAGTGATGCGGAAAGACGGTTCTAAGTTTGTTACCACCAGTTACGCTGAAGCAAGAAACTCCGCTTATTCTCACATTACCCGCACTTTTCTCACCGAGTTTGATGAGGATGCGGAGAAGGATTCCGAAAGGCTGAGAAAGCACAGAGAAAAGGTCTGGGCAAAAATTAGAAATAAATAATTAAAATCCCTTCTGATTTTTAGAAGGGGTTTTTAAATTTGAAAACTGAAATTTCCCTCTTGATAAATGGCGGGGCGCCAGCGTTCCTCTGGCGCCGAATTTTCAATTATACCATACCGCACAGATTTTGTCAAGTGATTTTTACTCGGCAAATTATACAAATTTTTTCCTAATATTTTGTGCAACATTACCACTTGTATTTTTGGTATAATCTGCTATAATTATAATTGTCAAGGGGCGGTGACGACCATCACAAGAAAACTTGTCGGGAGCCTTGAAACATAGGTACGTATATTACCAACGCACAGGTAGGTAATAGGAGAGGACACCGAAAGAATTTTTCAAAAACTTTTGAGAACCCCTTGACAATTTTTAAAAAATCTGCTATAATAAAGTTACAAAAGTCAAGAGGATGACAGAGATGAAGTCCTTGAAGTGAGAAATGTGTATCCGCGGTAAACACAACTTCCACTTCCCCAACAAATAAAAATCTTGAAAAAAACTCTTGACAAACAATTAAATATAGTATATAATAAAAGTACAAAAACAAAAGAAAACCAAAAAAGAAAGGAAGTATGAATTATGACTAAGAGAGAGATGTTCGCAGAAATCCGTAAGGCAGTTGCTGATAACGCCGACATGGTTGCTTTTATTGACCATGAGGTGGAACTCCTCGACAACAAGCGCAGTGCTTCTAAAAAGCCTACCAAAACCCAGATTCAGAATGAGGGCTTCAAGGCTACGCTGATGGCGTACTTCACTGCGGTGGATGCTCCTAAGAGCATCAAGGAGATTCAGGCTGAGGTGCCTGAGATGGCAGACCTCACGAATCAGCGCATCACCCACCTGCTGACCGATTTGGTCAAGGCAGAGGTTGTGGTTAAGGAGTATGTAAAGAAGGTTCCTTACTTCTCCATTGCCGCTTGAGCGGCTAAGTAAAGACAGCTACTAAAAGGTAGCTGTCTTTTTTTTTTGTTTGTCGGCGCGCGATGGTTCGCCTCGCGCCGAAACTCCATTATAACATACCTCGCCCATTTTTGTCAATAGGAAATTTGCACAAATTTTTAATGTTTTTAATCCCAAAATTTGTACTTGACAAACAAATATTTATTTGTTATAATTAAGTTACAAAAGAAAAAGAGAGGAAAATAAAAATGGAAAAAATGATGATTAATCCCGACTATGCTAAGCCGATTCTTGCACTTGCCAATCTCTGCACTTCAGAAAAAATTCCTCATACTATTAATACTATTCATGATGGTTTACAGATTCGTTTTCCTTGGAATAATGGCGATTTTGTTTGCCACTACTTTTCTTATGGACATGAATATGGGGATGTTGAATCTATGGGATGTCCTTGGGATGGAGATGATGTTACCAGGCTCACCGTTGAAGATGCGATTATGAATCTTGTTTCTTGGTATAGAGAATACAAAATTGAAAATTGCATTATGAATTTTTAAAAAACTCTTGACAAAACATCCTGTTCATGCTATAATGATTTCAGAAAGGAGAGATAAACATGGATAAAGAAAAACTCATCGCAAGAATCATGAAAGAGTGTGAACAGGATGGAGAGCCTGTTACAAGAGAAGAAGCTGAAGAGATGGCGGAAATGGAAATTAAAGCAAGCGGCATCAAGCGTTATGAAACCTCTGATAAACCGCGCAAGCCCGCCAAAAAAGAGCGCAAGGTTGACGAGAAAAAGAGACATCTTCTCTACTGTTGCAAAGTTCTGTTTGAAGGAATGGGAGCAAAAACCCTTGGAATCAAGACAGAAACTGAACTTACGTTCTCCCTTGATGGTGAGGAATACAGTTTGAAACTTATTAAACATCGCAAAAAAGATAAATAAATGGTTGACAAAATCAACCCCTTATGTTATACTTAAATCATCAAAGAAAGAAAGGAAAAAATAAAATGAAGAAGATTACTATCGAAGTCCGTTGCCCGTTCTGTGGTCATGTTTCTGTTGTTGGTGTAAATGAGGAAGATTACCTCGCTTGGGGTTCTGGCGAACTTGTTCAGAACTGCTTCCCTTATCTTGACGCTTCTGAGCGTGAGATTCTCATTTCTGGCATCTGCCTCAAGTGTCAGGACGATGTCTTTGGGTCTGATGATGATGAGGACGAAGACTATGAACCTGCGAACATTGATGATGACTGCGGTTTTGACCCCTACATGGGTTGCTTTACGGATGATTGTTAATCATCCGCTTTTTTTTCGTCGCCGCGCTGACCATCGGCTCAGCGCGAAATTTCCATTATACCACATCCCGCACATTTTGTCAAGCAAAAACCGCAAAAAACTTGCACAAACATTTATCCCAAAATTAGTGCAAAATCACCTCTTGATTTTTTAAAAAACTTTTGTTATAATGTATTTACAAGGTAAGAGAAAAAGAAAAAATAAGGTAGTTGGCAGAGCTTCGCGCCTTCTGATTATCTGAAAAAAATCTTTAAAAAAACCTTGACAAATAAAAAAAGCTATGATATAATAAAGGTACAAAAGAAAGAAAGGAAGAAAAAAATGGATAAAAGATATTATACGCTTACAAAAATTGGAACCCTTCATATTGATATAGATGATTTTATTGATGACATCATTGGTGGTGTTGAGGATAGAGTGAATTATGATTATGATATTTCTTATAAAGATATAGAAAACTCTTCTTTCATGCCTGTCTTGATGAAAGACATTACTAAGAAACTTGTTGAAATATATATTGACAAAGAATAAAATACATGATATAATAAAGGTACAAAAGGAAAGAGGTAAAAATCATGAGAGACCCGCCGAAACAACTCATTAAAAAATTAATTTAAAAAACTCTTGACAAACTTAAAAAAATAAAGTATAATAAAGATACAAAGAAAACAAAAAACAAATTTTAGAAAGAGGTGCTGATTATGACTAAGAGAGAGATGTATGCTGAGATTCGTAAGATTGTTGCTGACAACGCTGAGATGGTCGCTTTCATTGACCATGAGGTAGAGCTTCTTGACAAGAAGAAGTCTGGTTCTCGTAAGCCCACTAAGACTCAGGTTGAAAATGAAAACTATAAGGCTAACATTCTTGCCGCACTGACCGAGGTTGACGAGCCTGTGACCATCAAGGGTCTTGCCGAGGTTTGCCCTGCAATCGCAGGTCTGACCAATCAGCGTGTAACCCATATGCTGACTGACCTTCGCAAGAACGGTGAGGTCAAGCGTACCTACATCAAAAAGGTCGCTTACTTCTCCCTCGGCTCTGAGGACACTGAGGAGTAAGGTTAAGGGTTTGCGGTCATCCCTTAAAACCGCACTATTATGGGGCAGTAGTTCAATGGGAGACGGCGGTCAACAAGGTGCTAGCCCTTGCCTGCAAATCTGAGGTTCGAATCCTCAGCTGTCCACTCTACTGACAATATTCGTTCCTCCTTTCTTGGGCATCCCCTTCGGGGGATGCTTTTTTGTCGGGGCGCTTTTGCGCGCAAAAGCGCCGAAATTCCATTATACCACACCGCCGCACTTTTTGTCAAGAGAAAATTTGCACAAATTTTAAGCCAAAAAAATCCCAAAATTTGTGCAACATTCCGATATTGCAAACCCTTCCCCCATCTGCTATAATTATACTTGTCAAGGGAACAGAGAGCAAAAACACTTCAAAAAAAATAAAAAAAACTCTTGACAAACACTAAAACCCATGATATAATAAAGACATAGAAAACAAGAAAAGAGGAAAACACCAATGGACAAGAGAAGAAAGTACTATATGGGTCTGGATACTGAAACCTGCAACGGTATTGTCACAAAAGATGACAAGCTTGATTTGTCACAGTCGCTTGTATATGACATCGGATGGGCAATCTGTGACAAGCGTGGTAATGTATACAAAACTCGTTCATTCGTCCTTTATGAAACTTTTGTAGGGATGAAGGATGTTATGACATCCGCATATTATGCGGAAAAGATTCCGAACTATTGGAATGAGATTCAGTCTGGACAGCGCAAGCTTGTAAGCATCTGGACAGCTTGGAAAGCTTTTAAGGATGACTTAAAAGAATATGGAATTAAAAATGTATTCGCTCATAATGCTGGATTCGATGTAAGAGCATTGAATAACACTATCAGATACATTAGTGATTCAAAGTTTCGTTTCTTCTTTCCGCAGTCTGTTGAAATTTGGGATACGCTAAAAATGAGCAGGCAGGTCATTGGAAAGCAGAAATCATATATCCGCTTCTGTAATGAAAAAGGATACATGACAAAGCATAAAACTCCTCAGTGTAGATTAACTGCTGAAATTCTTTATAGATACATCTCAGGTATTGAGGATTTCGATGAGTCTCATACAGGTCTAGAAGATGTATTGATTGAAACTGTAATTTTTGCTCACTGTCTGAGACAGCACAAGAAAATGGAAAAGAGATTGTATACATAATGTATACAATCTCTACCAAAAAAACTTCTTGACATTTTAAAAAAAATTTGATATAATTTATATACAAGGTAAGGAAAGTCAAAGAAGTCAACCACAAAAAACTTTTAAAAAAGTTAAAAAAGTTAAAAAAGTTCTTGACAAAACAAAAGCCTTGTGATATAATAAATATGTAAGATAAAAAAAAACAAACAAAAGAAAGAGGTGCTAAGTATGACTAAGAGAGAGATGTTCACTGCTATCCGTTCTATCGTTGCTGACAATGCCGACATGGTTGCTTTCATTGATAAGGAAATTGCTCTTCTGGACAAGAAGCGCACTTCCGCAAAGAAGCCGACTCAGACTCAGATTGACAATGAGGGTTTCAAGGCTGACATTATCGCTTTCCTCACCGATGCGGATGCCCCGAAGTGCATTAAGGAGCTTCAGGCAGAAATCCCGTCTATTGGCGGTCTGACGAATCAGCGTATCACGCATCTGCTTACTGACCTTGTGAAAGGTGAAATCCTTGTCAAGGAATATGTGAAGAAGGTTCCCTACTTCTCCATCAAGGCATGACTTTGAAAAAGAGGGGAAGAAAATTTTCTTCCCCTCTTGACAAAAGATAAGGGATGTGGTATAATTAAACCATCAAAAGAAAAGAGGTAAAACACATGACTTACAATCTGAACGGTAAAAACATTCGCATCCCCGACTCTGACATTAAGGAATACATGGAATCCCTTCAGCTTCCGAAGGATGAAGCAATTAAGGTTTGGCTTGAGGACGAAGGGTATCTTGAAAATGAAATCGTGGAAGAGCTTACTAAAAAGGCTAAAGAAAATAAAATCAACCACGAAGCCAAATCAGACAAGCCCCGAAAAACTGTCAAAAAAGAGCGGAAACCCGATGAAGAAAAGGAAAAACTCATCGAAATTCTTGCAAATTGTCTGAAAACTGAGGGTTTTGAAACGGAAATTACCAACAAAAGCAAGATTATTGAGTTTAATGTTGGCGGAAATCACTATAAGCTGGATTTAATCAAACAGCGTCCGCCCAAAAAGTGAATAGTCTGACAACTTTTCAAATGGTTTTTTGTCAAAAAACATGACAAAAAGCCATTTTTTTTGTGCATTTTTACTATTGACAACCCTAAATTTTTATGGTATAATGGGCGGCCCGCGCACAACCAGCGCGGGCCCGAGTTCCAAGTCAATATGTATTCTGCACAAATTTTCAGCAGATTTTTGTTTAATTTTTCTTGTTGACATTTTCCTAAAAAATATATTATAATTTTTATAGAAAGAAAGAGAGGAAATAACATGAAAGGTAAAAGAAAATTTAGAAACGTAATTGCTAAAGTCCTTGAAAACTTTGATGTAAGAGTGGTTTTAGGTGATGATTTTTCTTATGACCTTGAGACCTGCACAGTTTATTTTACGCCTTTTACTTGTTCTGTTGATGATTTTCATAGACAGTGGATTTCAGATTTTCTTGATTTTACAGTTACAGAAAGAGATTATTTTCTGTTTTCCCTTCTTCATGAAATTGGACATCATTACACAATGAAAAGTTTAACAGATGAAGATTTAGAATATGAAATTTTGTGCCGACAGGTTTTAAAATTTTCTGAAGAATCTGACAATAGAAAAAATGAAGCTTATTTTTCTCTTCCTTCCGAAATCATTGCTACTCAGTGGGCGATAGATTTTATGAAAGATTACCCGCATTGGTGTAAAAAAATGACCAAAAGAATCTATAAAGCATTGGATAAATTTGGTGATATTAACGGATGGGAAATGTATTGACAAACGCTTCCCCATCTGATATAATTAAATCATCAAAAGAAAGGAAGAAAAAAGATGAATAAAAACATGGTTGAACTGAGAATTGACTTTCTTAGGCAGATGGATACATATCTTGTTAAGCATGGAGACTATGCCGTCTGGGAAGACTGGTTATTTGATTTTTGTAAAGATGCCATTTTTAAAGCAATTGCTGAAGATACAGAAAGATGGAATTGTACTTGCACAATGTTTGGTGAACTCACCGAGGAAGAGGAGGATTAAAAATGTATAAACTTTATTCCAGGCTTTCCGATAAAGAAACCATTCTTGAGCTTTGGGGCGCATCTACTAAACATCCCGACAGTGTTTTCTTCTTTTCTGATTTCCTCTTGTGTGAGTGGATTCAGCCGGAATCTCAGATTATTTCTTGGATTTATGAATGTGCATCAAAATTAACTTTTCCTTTCCATGCTTTCCAGTTAGCAAGATGGGCATGTGATTTTTTTGAAGAAATATACTTGACATCTCAATCTTAATTTGATATAATTAAATCATCAAAAGAGAAAGGAAAATAAAAATATGAAGACATGGGAATTTAATGCTGAAATTGCCGAACAGGCTTATGGTTGTCTTGTAGATTGGGATGAAAGATTTTATCATTGTCCCGAGTGCGGTGAGCCTATCTATGAATGTGACTGGTCTGATGTAGAATTGTACGGATGTCTTTGCCCCATTTGCGGTTTTGAGATGGAAGAAGAATAAATCTTCTTCCATCTCCAGAAAGGATAAAATAATATGACAACATTAGAAATTCTTAGTTATGTTTTTGTTGGCACTTTCGTGGGAAACATTCTTTATGATTTTTTAAAGAAAGTTCTTGACAAATAATTTTAAATCAGTTATAATTAAATCATCAAAAAAAAGGAGATAAACAAATGAAATATGATGTAACTTTTCTTATTAATTATACTATTGATGATGCTGTTAATAAATGGGATGCAATTGAACAAGCAGAAAAGCTTTTTAATTGTGATACTGATACTCATTTTAATTATGATGTTGATGTAAATCCCATTGGTGATGATGAAGAGGATGAATAATCCTCTTTTTTATTTTCAAAAACCTATTGACAAAACATTGCGGGTTATGGTATAATAAAGGGTTATAGGTTCCAAATTTTGTCGGGCCGCGGGCCACCGCCCAGGCCCGCTTCTCCCCTTCCAGTCCTATATGGGCTTTTTTTCCAGAACCTTGGCTTTTTCGAACCCGTTCCCTAGATTCCCAAAATTCATCAAGGCGGCAGCGGCACTCATCCCATCTCTCATATGGCCGCTGCCGCCCGATCCTCAGCTTGACAAATTAAAAAATTTATGATATAATATAAAAAAAACCTATCTTACTGACCGCCACCACTTGAAAACTTAAAAAATTTTTGTTATAATATATATAGAAAATAATAAAGGAGAAAATTATATGGATCTATATGAAGCACTAAAGGCTGGTACCTCAGCAGATGAACTTGAAGATAAATTCCAGGAAGAGTTGAGAGCCGCATTAAAAAGATATAATGCAGAAGAGGATCTTAATGATACTCGTGAAGAACTCGCCGCGGAGATTATTGAATATCTTTCTCTTGTTCTTGGTGAGGGGTTTGTAAAGGACTTCTCTGTAAAAGACATTGTTGAAATGCTTAAATCAATGGAAAAGGACCTTAAGACTGGTTATGATGTTCTTAAAAAGCTAGATAGGAATAAGACAATTACTGGTTCTCTTTCTATTGACAAAAGTGATGAAGATATTATTAATGCTTTTCTTAAAGAACTGAAGTAATATATAATATAATTAAATATAGGATAATAGCCAGGGA